>Ga0310813_10000479_pt1 | contig 25121 bp, 21 predicted proteins | sample YN3metagenome_FD_203086 | JGI IMG/M metagenome (GOLD analysis project Ga0310813, IMG submission 203086) | Soil microbial communities from experimental microcosm in Duke University, North Carolina, United States - YN3 | ecosystem: Engineered > Artificial ecosystem > Soil microcosm > Unclassified...
TGCCGTGCGGGAAACCGGGATAAAGCTTCATGGTGGCGTTCCTGAGCAGCTTGACCTGCAGTTCCGAAGCGCCCTTATACGGCACGATCTGATCGTCGTCGCCTTGTATGCACAGGGTCGGCACGTCGATGCTCTTCAAATCGTCGGTGAGGTCGGTTTCGGAGAATGCCTTGATGCCCTCATAATGGGCCTTGGCGCTGCCCATCATGCCCTGACGCCACCAATTGTCGATGACGCCATCGAGCGGCGGGTTGCTGGCGCGGTTGAACCCGTAGAAGGGCTTGGACGCGACCTCCCGGTAAAATTGCGCGCGGTTGGCGGCCAGGCTTTTGCGGAAGCCGTCGAACACCTCGATCGGCAGGCCACCCGGATTGTTGGGCGATTTGATCATGATCGGCGGCACCGCCGCCACCAGCACCAGCTTCGCGACCCGGCCCTTGCCGTGGCGCGCGACATAGCGGGTCGCTTCGCCGCCGCCGGTGGAATGGCCGATATGGATGGTGTTATGAAGATCCAGATGCTCGACGACCGCGGCCGCGTCGGCCGCGTAATGATCCATGTCATGCCCCTCGGAAACCTGGCTTGAGCGCCCATGGCCACGGCGGTCGATCCCGACCACCCGATAACCCTGCTGGACGAAGAACAGCATCTGCGTATCCCAGTCGTCCGAGCTCAGCGGCCAGCCATGGTGGAAAACGATCGGCTGCCCCTGCCCCCAATCCTTATAGAAAATCTCCACGCCGTCCTTGGTCGTGACCGTGCTCATGTCCTTGATCCTTTGCTAAGGTGACGCGACGAGCCAGAGCCGTTCGAACCGCTGCCGACGTACGAACCGGCCACGTCGAGGCGAAACGGCCGAGCGGATTTTGTGGGATGTCGTAGGCGGCAATTTTAGAGATGCATCCCCAACACGCCGCAGCTTCGGTTTAGCGGGAATCGGGAACGATTCCAAAATCAATCATCGATATCCCGAACGGGCCGGCCGGGCTCTTTCTCGTTCCCCCGGCCGGCGGAATGCACTAATCTCGCGGCATGAACGAAATTCGGCCGCTTGGCTCGGAATTGGGGAAACTGGAAATGTTGGCGACGGTGGAGCAGAAACTGCTCTGGCTGTCCGCCTGGATGATCCACAACGCCAATCATCTCCGCCCCAACCGCGACGGCTTGAAGGTCGGCGGCCACCAGGCCTCCTGCGCCTCGGTCACCAGCATCATGGCCGCCTTGTATTTCGACAGCCTGCGCCCGTTCGACCGCGTGGCGGTGAAGCCGCATGCCGGGCCGGTGCTGCATGCGGTGAATTATCTGTTCGGCCGGCAGAACGTGGCACAAATGGCCGGGCTGCGGCAGTTCGGCGGCGCCCAGGCCTATCCGTCCCGCGTGAAGGACGGGCCGGAGATCGACATTTCCACCGGCTCGGTCGGGCTCGGCGTCGCCTTCACCAGCTTTGCCGCGCTGATGCAGGATTATTTGCGGGCACACAGGCTGGTCGACCCCGCCGCGCCACGGCCGCGCCATATCGCCATCGCCGGCGATGCCGAGCTCGATGAGGGCAATATCTACGAAGCGCTGCTCGAAGGCTGGAAGCACGATGTGCGCGATGTCTGGTGGGTGGTGGATTATAACCGCCAGAGCCTGGATTCGGTGATTCCCGACCGGCTGTTCGGCCGGTTCGAGGGGCTGTTCCGCGACATGGGCTGGAAGGTCGTGTCGTTGAAATACGGCAAGCGGCTGGAGGCGGCCTTCGCCCGGCCCGGCGGCGCCTCGCTGCGCGGTTGGGTGGATGAATGCCCGAACTCGATCTATTCCGCGCTGACCTTCCAGGGCGGGGCGGCCTGGCGGCAGGCGCTGCTCGCCGATATGGGCAAATCGCGCAACGTGCGGGCCATCATCGATCCGTTGGGCGATGACGCGCTGGCGGCGCTGATGACCAACCTCGCCGGGCACGACCTCGCCACCCTTACCGAAACCTTCCGCGCCGCGGCGCATCACGACCAGCCGACCGTGTTCCTCGCCTATACCATCAAAGGAAGGGGCCTGCCCTTCGCCGGACACAAGGACAACCATGCCGGCATGATGACGGTCGAGCAGATGCAGGCGTTTCAGCAGCGCCTGAACATCCGCGCCGGCCATGAATGGGACCGGTTCGAGGGCCTGGCCGACCCGCAGGAAGTCGAACGTTTCATCCACAGCGTGCCTTACGCGGCGCCGCTCACCAACCATGGCCGCCGGCTGCACGCCGACCCCATCGCCCTGCCCGCCCGCCTGCCGCAACCGAAAATCACCGGAAGGCGGATGAGCACCCAGGCCGGGTTCGGCGAGATTTTGTCGGAGATCGGCCGCGCCCAGGGGGAGAGCGCGGAACTGTCCCGGCATATCCTCACCACTAGCCCGGACGTCGCGGTCTCCACCAATCTCGGCCCCTGGATCAACCGGCGGGGCGTGTTCGACCGGCACAGCCGCGAAGACGTGTTCCGCGACGGCAAGCTCGCCAGCGCCCAGCATTGGGGCAGCACCCCCGAAGGGCAGCATATCGAGCTCGGCATCGCCGAGCAGAATCTGTTTCTGCTCCTCGGCGCCGCCGGGCTGAGCCACGATCTCACCGGGGCGCGGATTTTGCCGATCGGCACGGTCTATGATCCGTTCGTCAATCGCGGGCATGATGCGCTGTTTTACGCCTGCTATCAGGATGCGCGCTTTTTGCTGGTCTCTACCCCCTCCGGCATTTCCCTGGCGCCCGAAGGCGGGCAGCACCAAGCGACCAACACGCCGCTGCTCGGCATCGTGCAGGACCGGCTGGCCGCCTTCGAGCCGGCCTATTGCGACGAACTGGCCATTCTGCTCCGCCACGCCTTCGCGCACATGCAGGATCCCGCGGGGAGCGCCGTGTGGCTGCGACTCTCGACCTCCATGCTGCTCCAGCCCGAACGCACGCTGAACGAAGGCGATGTGATCGCCGGCGCGCATTGGGTCGTGCCCCCCGCGGAGGGGAGCAAAATCGCCATCGCCTACCAAGGCGCCGTGGCCGGCGAGGCGGAAAAGGCCTTTGCGCTCCTGCGCGAGGATGTGCCCGAGGCCGGCCTGCTCGCCGTGACCAGCCCGAACCGGCTCTATGCCGGCTGGCGCGCGGCGCAGCGCCAGCGCCGCCAGGGCATCGCCGCCCATGCGCATATCGAGCGCCTGCTGGCGCCGCTGGCCCGCGACGCCGCCCTGGTGAGCGTGCTGGACGGCCACCCGGCGGCCCATGCCTGGCTGGGCGGGGTGCGCGGGCAGCGGGTGATGGCGCTCGGCCCCGACAAATTCGGCCAGTCCGGTGATATTCCGGACCTCTATGCGCACTACGAGATCGACGCATCGGCAATCCTCGACGCCTGCGCGGAGGGGCTGCTCTAGGCTAGAAAAAAGGAAGCGCTACTTTTTGTGAACAAAAAGTAGCAAAAAAACTTTATTACTTTGGGCCGTGCTGGTTTCACCGCCGCGGGCCCAGCATAAACAAAAGTTTTTGCGCCGCTTTTTTCAAAAAGCGGCTACTTTCTTCCTTCGCTTTCGAGGGATTGCGCCCATGCAAAATCCAACTCCGAAACGCCGTGTGATCCATCCCTGGCCGCTACGGGTCGTGCATTGGCTGAATGCGATTGCCATCGTGGTCATGATCGGCTCCGGCTGGCAGATCTATAACGCCTCGCCTTTGTTCAGCGTCACCTTCCCGCGTGTCATTACCATCGGCGGGTGGCTGGGCGCGGCCATCGCCTGGCATCTGGCCTTCATGTGGCTGCTCGGGATCAACGGGCTGGTCTATGTCATCTGGAAACTGGCCAGCGGACATTACCGGAAATTCCTGCCACTCAGCCCAGCAAGCGTGCTGCGCGATCTGCGTGCGGCGCTGATGTTTCAATTGAAACACGAACCGGGCGTGTATAACGCGGTGCAAAAGCTGCTTTATCTCGGCGTGTTGTTCGCCGGGCTGGTGGCGGTATTGTCGGGGCTGGCGATCTGGAAGCCGGTACAGCTCTGGTTCCTCAGCGACCTGTTCGGCGGCTTTGTCACCTCGCGCTACGTGCATTTTTTCGCGATGGCCGCAATTGTCGCCTTCTTTGCGATTCATCTGTCCCTGGTCGCTCTGGTGCCGAAGGTGCTGCCGCCGATGATCACCGGAGGGCGCCAGGAATCATGACACCGATCGACCGTCGCGCTCTGCTGATGCGTGCGCTGGCGCTGGGGGCGGTGACGCCATTGGCCGGCTGCAATTACGAGGACCCGGCCCATCCCGACCTCGCGGACCGGTTCCTGCGCATGATGTCCGCCTGGAACGACCGCGTGCAAGAGGCGTTGTTCAACCCGCATAGGTTGGCGCCCACCTTCCGCCCGGACCAGATCACGCACCCGCCGCGCTTCAACGCTTATTACGGCATCGACCAGGTGGTGGTGGTCGACCCCGCGACCTGGCGGCTGGAGTTGGGCGGACAGATACAGGACAAGGCGCCCTGGACCCTGGCGGCGCTGAACAGCCTGCCGCAGACACAGCAGATCACCCGCCTCGTATGCGTCGAAGGCTGGCGTGTGATCGGCCAATGGGGCGGCGTGCCGCTCGGCGCGTTCCTGCGGCACGTGGGCGCGGACCTGAATTGCCGTTATGTCTCGTTCCAGTGCGCGGACCAGTATTTTTCCAGCATCGACATGGCGAGCGCGCTGCACCCGCAGACGATCCTCGCCACCAGCTTCCTGGGCGCTCCGCTCACCCCGCCGTTCGGCGCCCCCCTGCGGCTGCGCATTCCCACCAAGCTCGGCTTCAAAAACCCGAAATCGCTGGTGAGCCTGGCGGTGACCAATGCCTATCCCGGCGGCTATTGGGAAAACCAGGGATATAACTGGTTCAGCGGTAGCTAGAGAAGGGAAGAAAGCAGCCGCTTTTTGGAAAAAAGCGGCGCAAAAACTTCTTTTATGCTGGGCCATGGGCTTGGTCGATGACACAGCCTATGGCGCCCTTGCGTAAATTTCGATGCCACGCCATGCAGCAGGCATGAATGCAGTCTGGGTTGTGCTGCTGGCCACGGTGCTGCGGCTGGTTTTCGCGAATTTCACCGGTCTCGGCATCGATGAGAGCTACATGGTCGCCGCGTCGGACCATTTCGCGCTTTCCTATTTCGACCATCCGCTCGCCTCCTGGTGGCTGGAACTGGGCAGCCGGGCGCTGTTTCACAGCATGGCGCCGATCGTCGTGCGCCTGCCTTTCATTCTGCTGTCGGCGGTGTCTTCCTGGCTGCTCTACCGCATCACGGCGCGTCTCTACACACAAAGCGCGGCGTTCTGGGCGGTGGTGGCCTATAATATCTCCCCGGTCTTCTCGCTCGCCTTCGGCAGCTGGGTGCTGCCGGACGGGCCGCTGGACGCGGCGCTGCTGGCCGCACTCTACGCCATGCTCCGGGCGCTCGGCATTGCCGCCACGCCGACGCCGCCGCAGCCGCGCTTGTGGCTCGCCGCAGGGTTCTTCGCCGGGCTCGCCATGCTGAGCAAATACAACGCGGCTCTGGTGCTGGCCGGCGCGGCGCTCGCCATGCTGAGCGACCCTGTCTCACGGCGGGAGCTGCGGCGCTTCGCACCCTGGGGCGCGGCCGTGCTGGCCGTGGCGATGTTCCTGCCGGTGATCTGGTGGAACGCAAGTCATGGCTGGCAGTCTTTCGATTACCAGGGCGGCCGCGCAACGGGGGTGCGCCTGCATCCTTTGGCGCCGCTGACCATCTGGGGCGGCGAAGCCTTGTTTCTGCTCCCCTGGCTATGGCTGCCGATGGTCTGCCTGCAGATCGGCGCGTTGCGGCGCGGCCCGGCGGAGCGGCGGGGCTGGCTGCTCAGCCTGCTCGGCCTGCTGCCGGTGGTGCTGTTCTCCGTCGTCGGCATCTGGTCGGCAACGAAAATCCTCTATCACTGGGCGACGCCGGGCTATCTGATGCTGCTGCCGCTGCTGGGAAACTGGGCGGAAAACTTCCGGCCGCGTTTGCGCAACATCGTGGCGGCGCTCTCAGGGGCTTTGCTCGCCTTCGCCGCCTTGTTCATCGCCGCCGAAGCAACGCTGAACTTCATCCCCGGCCTCAATCATTTCTTCCCGCCCGGCAAATCGCCGCTGCTGCAGATCGTCGATTGGAACACGACCAATATCCGCATGCCGCGCGACGTGCAGGCTGTGGCCGCCTTGCGCTGGTACGATGCCGGCAAGATCAGCTACGCCCTGCGCGACCGGCTCCCGGTCACGGTGTTCGGAGCGGACACGCATGAATTCGGCATCACCACGCCAACTTCCTCACTGCTGCACAAGAACATTCTCATCCTGGCCATGCCGGGAAATGTTTCGCAGATCGCCGATCAATATGCCCCTGACTTCATGCTGCTGCGGCCGGGCCCGGCACTGACAGTGATGCACGGCCATGACGTGCTGCTGGTGATCCCGACATTGCTCGGCACCGATCTGCGCCACGTGCCGGGGACGTAAGGAAGGTAGCAAAAAAACTTTGTTTACTCTGGGCCATGGGCTGTGTCAGCGACAACGCCCATGCCCCAACATAACAAAAATTTTTGCGCCGCTTTTTTTAAAAAGCGGCTGCTTTCTTTTTGCCTTTGCGAAATACGAAAAAGCTGGAGCACGGTTCACCGTGCTCCAGCCCTGAGATCGCGCCGCGTCAGGCCGCTTGCGGCACGTCCGGCCCGTCGATCGTCTTCGGCGCCGTCCCGGCGTTCGCGTTGGCGATGGTGATCCGGCGGGGTTTCGCCGCTTCCGGCAGCACACGTTTGATCGAGACGTGGAGCAGGCCGTTGGCGATATCCGCGCCCTCGACCACCATATGGTCGGCCAGCACGAAACGGCGGGTGAAAGCGCGCGAAGCGATGCCGCGATGCAGGAACTCATTTTTGCTGGGTTCCTCGGCGACGCGCCCGGCCACCACCAAGGCATTGTCCTTCACCGTCAGCTCAATATCGTCAGCGGAGAAGCCCGCGACCGCGAGCGTGAGGCGATAGGATTCCTCGCCGGTTTTTTCAATATTGTAGGGCGGGTAGGTCGTCGCATCCTGCGGCAGCGTATCCACCAGACGGGCAAGGCGGTCGAAGCCGATTGCGGTACGGAACAACGGCGCAAAGTCATACGTCATGATAAACCTCCTGAATTTAGCAAGGTCGTTTTCATTGTCCGGTCCCCATCAGGCGGACCGGCAGGCAAGTCGCCCAAAACCCTTTGCGAGGCGCTTTGGACCACTGGAAATTATGGAATTTTCGCGCCCCGATTCAAGGGGCAGAAGAAAGCAGCCGCTTTTTCGATCAAAAGCGGCGCAAAACTTTTGTTATGCTGGGTCCGAGGCGTGGAAACGGCACGGGCCCAAAGTTAACAAAGTTTTTTTGCTACTTTTTGTTCACAAAAAGTAGTCCTGCTCAGCCCGCGGCCGCAACCAGCGTACCGGCGGTCAAGCGCCAGATGCGGTCCAATTGTTCCGCCCCGGTCAGGCGGTGCAGGATCAGCAGCACGGTGCGGCCGGTGACGGCGGCGTTGAGCGTGCGCATGAATTCCATCTCGGTCGCCACGTCCAGGCCGGCGCAGGGTTCGTCCAGCACCAGGATCGGCGCGTCGGAGAGCAGCGTGCGCGCCAGGGCGAGCCGTCGCCCCTGCCCGCCGGAGAGCGTCTGCCCGCCCTCACCCAGCCACGTGTCCAACCCTTCGGGCAGAGCGCGCACGGCCTCGGCCACCTGCGCCATCTCGAGCGCTGCCCAGAGCCGCGCATCGTCGGCGGTGGGGTCGCCCAGGCGCAGATTATGGCGGATGGTGTCGGCGAACAGATGCGTGGTCTGGCTGAGATAGGCGATGCGCTGGCGCACCGCCTCGGACGGCAAGGCGGCGAGATCGGCGCCGCCGAGGCGGATCTGCCCGGCCTCGGGCGCGACGAGTTTCAGCAACAAAGCGGCGATGGTGGATTTGCCGGCGCCCGAGGGGCCGAGAATCGCCGTGCGCGAGCCACGCGGCAATTGCAATGAGAGATTCTCGAACACGTAAGGCAGGTCCGGCGCGTAGCGGAAGCTCACATGCTCGAAGGCGATGGCATTGCCGTCCGGCATGGCGGCCGGGTGCGGCGGGTCCACGACCGGCGCCGGCGCTTCGGCGGCGGAGACCACGCGCACCGCGGCGGCGGCGGCGCGGCCATAGAGCAACCCGGCGCGCGGCAGGCCGAGCACCGTCTCGAAGGCCAGGATCAGCACGAACACGGCAATGAACGCGGCAACCGGCGCGCCCGCCAGGCCGACGAGCAGCGCGAGCAAAATACCGAACTGGGCGGCGATATAGGCGCGGCCGTTCAGGGCGCTGCTGCGGAACACGAGGTCGCGCTGCGCCGCCAGGTAGGCGGCTTCGCGCGACTGCACGGCGGCCAGCATGCGCCCCTCCGCCGCGAAAATCTTCACCTCGCGCAGGCCGGTGAGCGCGTCGAGAACAATGCTGCGCAGGCCGGACATCGCCAGCCCGGCGCGTGCGCTGTTGGCCCGCGCCAGGCGCGCCGCGCGCAGCGGCAGGAAAAAGGCGACATAGCCAAACGGGATAAGGACCAGGAGCGCGGTGGCCAGCTCGTGCCACAGCAGCACGGCGAGGATCGGCAGGAGCAGCACGGCGCCGAGCAGCGGCACCAGAATCCGCAGATACAGCCCGTCCAAAGCGTCCACGTCGTTGACCAGGCGCGCCAGCACGTCGCCGGAGCGGCGCAGGCCGAGCCCGCCGGCGGCACTGCGGGTCAGGCCCATGAACAGCCAGATGCGCAGCGACGCGAGGGCGCGGAACATCGCTTCGTGGGTGACGACGCGCTCCAGATAGCGCAGCACCACGCGGGCGGTGCCGGTGAACTGCAGCAGCAGCGGCGTCAGAGCCACGCCGCCGGAAATGACCAGCGCGATCAAACGGCCGGAGGCGCCCATCAGCGCCGCGCCGGCAGCCAGCGCACCGAGGAAAAGCAGCGCCCCCAGGACCAGCCACGCCGCCTGGGCCCGCCACAGCACAAGAATGCGAACGACCGGGTTCATACCACCACCCCCCGCAGCTTGACGTAGCGCAACGCGTCGAGATCGAGCCGGCGGGCGCCTGAATTGCGGGCGAAATCCATCGCCACCGCGGAATGGGTGGCGAGGATCACCGTGCGCCCGACGGCCAGGCGTTTGATGCTGTCCAGCACGTCGCGCTCCACGGCGGGGTCGAGATGCGCCGTCGGCTCATCCAGCAGCAGCAGCGGCGCGTCCTTGAGGAAGGCGCGGGCGATGGCGATGCGCTGCACCTGACCACCGGAAAGCCCGAACCCGCCCTCGCCGATCCGCGTTTCCGCGCCCTGCGGAAGGGAAGCGATCACGTCGGTCAGCCGCGCCAGGCGGATCGCCTCGGCAACCTCGCCATCGCCGGCCTCGGGCCGGGCGAAACGGATATTCTCGGCGATGCTGCCGGCGAAAATCACCGGCTTCTGGCCGATCCAGCCGAGCATGCGGGTGCGCGCCGCCGGAACCAGCGTGGCGAGCTCCGCGCCGTTGATCGTCACCTGGCCCGCTTGCGGTTCGATGAAGCCGAGGATCAGGTCGATGATGGTGGATTTACCGGAACCGGAGGCCCCGGTGAGGAGCAGGATTTCCCCGGCACCGACACGGAAGGACAGATCGTCCAGCACCTTGCCGCGCGCCTCATCCCAGGTGAAGGACAGGTGCTCGAAGGCCAGGGTCAGGCCCTGCGCGGCGACGGTGCGAATTTCCGCGGCCGGCACGGTTTCCGGCGGCAGCGGCAAGGCGCAGAATTCTTCGGCCACCGCTTCGGCGCTCATGCGGTCGGCATAAACGGCGGCGAAGCTGCGCAGCGGCGCGAAAAATTCCGGCACCAGCAGCAGCACGAACAACGCCGTAGGAGCCAGGGCCAGCGAACCATGCAAAATCGCGGCGAAGCGCAGCACGATGATGATGAGGGCGGCGGCGGCGGCAAGATCGAGCCCCGTGGAAGAGAGGAACGCGACGCGCAGCACGCGCATGGTGCGATGGCGCAATTCCTCCGCGGCGGCGGCCAAAGCGCGCGCCTCGTCGGCCGCGCGGCCGGCCAGCACGATGGTGGAAATGCCGCGGATGCGGTCAAGAAAGCGCACCTGCAACCTTGTCATGGCGAGGAATTGCCGCTTGGCGGCGACGCCCGCGCCGATGCCCGCCACCGCCATGGCGAACGGCGTGAAAAGCCCGGCAAGGAGCAGCACGAGGCCGCTTGGCCAGTCCACCCATAAAGCCGCCAGCCCGACCAGCGCCGGGGCGATGACGGCCAGGGTGGTGGCGGCGATCCAGCGGGCGTGCAGCCCGTCCATCGCCTCGACGCGGTCGATGGCAGTGGCGGCCAGCTCGGCCGAATGCCGGCCACGCAGCCCGCCCGGCCCCAGCGCCAGCAGCGTGGACAGCACGCCATTGCGCAGCCGGCGGCGCGCCGCGGCGCTGGCTTCAAACCCGAGCCGCTCAGCCTGCATCTGCGCGCCGGCGCGCAAGATCGCGAACAGGATAAACCCCATGGCGGCCCAAAGGAGACCCAGATCCCGTGCCGCCAGATGCAGCACGGCGGCCAGGAGCCGCGCCGCACAGGCGGCCTGGCCGATCCCGAAAATAGTTTGCACCGCACCGAACAAAATCGGCAGCGTCGCAGCCCGCCGGCCGAGTTGTATCTCGGCCTTCACCCAGGCCTTGGTTCTGAAACTCATGAGTTTTTCATACCGCTTGCGACCCGCCCTGCCCAGCCTCCGGCTGACTGGACGAACGTCCGAAAATCGTCAACAGGACGGCCATGAAAATCGCCCGTAATTTACCCGATCTCCACGCCGCTCTCGATGAACTGGGCCCCGTCGGCCTGGTGCCGACCATGGGGGCGCTGCATCGCGGGCATCTTTCCCTGGTGGCGGCGGCGCGACAGGCCGGGCAACCGGTGGCGGCGAGCATTTTCGTCAATCCGCTGCAATTCGGCCCGAGCGAGGATCTGGCCCGTTACCCGCGCGACGAGGCGGGCGATCTGGCACAGTTGGAGCAAGCCGGCTGCGATCTGGTCTGGCTGCCCGATGTCGCCACCATGTACCCGCCGGAGGCGGCCAGCACGATCACCGTGGGCGGCCCGGCCACGCTTTGGGAAGGCATGATGCGGCCCGGCCATTTCTCCGGCGTGGCCACGGTGGTGGCCAAATTGTTTGGCCAGGTCCGGCCGCGTGCCGCCTATTTCGGCGAAAAAGACTGGCAGCAGGTGCAGGTGATCCGCCGCTTCACCACCGATTTCCTGCTTCCGGTGGAGATCGTGCCGGTGCCGACCGTACGCGAGACGGACGGGCTGGCGCTCTCCTCCCGTAATCGCTTTCTCACGCCAGCCGAACGCCAGACGGCGCCGGCGCTCCATGCGGCGCTGACCCGCGCCGCGTCCGCCATCGGCAGCGGCGACGCCGTGGCCACATCACTTGACGTGGCGAAACAGGAATTGATCGCCGCCGGGATGGCACCGGACTATCTGGCGCTGGTTGGCGCCGAGACACTGGAGCCGCTGGAGCGCCTCACCCGCCCGGCGCGCCTGATCGCCGCCGCGCGGCTCGGCAGTGTGCGGCTGCTCGACAACGTGCCGGTCGATTAGAGGACAGCAAAAAAGGGAGAAAGGAAGGCTACTTTTTGTGAACAAAAAGTAGCAAAAAAACTTTGCTAACTTTGGGCCGTGCTGGTTTCACCGCCACAGCACAATAAAAATTTTTGCGCCGCTTTTTTTAAAAAGCGGCTGCTTTCTTGACCTCGCTTTGCCCTTGGCCGAAGGGTGCATCGAAAGGGCCGCCATTTCCGGCCCGCAAGTCCGGAGAATTGCTGATGCCGTTCAAGCTCGTCACCGAAAATTTTGCCGTCTCTCCGCAGATCGGCGCCGCTGAAGTTACCGCCGCGGCGCAGGCCGGGTTTACGACCATCATCAATAACCGGCCGGACGGCGAAGCGCCCGGTCAGCCGCACGCGGCGGAGATCGAGGCCCTGGCGAAGCAGCACGGGCTGAATTTCGTCGACATCCCCGTGACCGCCGCGAACATGACCGTTGATTCCGTGCAGCGCATGGCGGCGGCGTTGCAGAGCGCCCCCGGCCCGGTCCTGGCTTATTGCCGCAGCGGCATGCGCTCGACATCGATGTGGGCGCTGGCCCAGGCTGGCCAGATGCCGGCCGCCGAGATTCTACGCCACGCCACGCAGGCCGGCTATGATCTCAGCGGGCTGGAACCGCACCTTCACGCCAAGATCTGAGCACCACAGACCGGCGACCATTTGCGGCGGATTGAAGGAGCCCCGGATGACCGAACCATGCCTCGACTTCTCCAGCGATAACGTCACGCAAGTCGCGCCTGAGATCATGGCCGCGATCGTCGAAGCCAATCACGGCACGGCACACGGCTATGGCAACGACCCGTGGACCGAGAAGCTCACCGCGTGCGCGCGCGAAATGTTCGAATGCGACCTGGCGATCTACCCGGTCGCCACCGGAACCGCGGCGAACGCGCTGGCACTGGCCGAACTGGTGCCGCCGCATGGCGGCATCTATTGCCATGAGAGCGCGCATATCCAGCGGGATGAATGCGGCGCGCCGGAACTTTTCACCGGCGGCGCAAAACTGCTGGCCGTACCGACCGCGGATGGGCGCCTCGCGCCGCAGAATCTGAGGGCGATCCAAGAGGCCGCCTCGGTGCGCGGCGTGCATTGCGTGAAACCGTCTGCCATCAGCGTGTCTCAGGCTACCGAGTGGGGCACCGTCTATACGCCGGACCAGATCAGCGCGCTGGCCGCATTCGGCCGCGCGCATGATCTGCGCCTGCACATGGACGGGGCGCGCTTTGCCAATGCGGTGGCGCATCTCGGGTGCACGCCAGCCGAGGCGAGCTGGAAGGCGGGCGTGGACGTGCTCTCCTTCGGCGCCACCAAAAACGGCGCGATGGGCGCCGAGGCCGTGATCTTTTTCAATCGCGAACAGGCCGGCGCGTTCGAATATCGGCGCAAGCGCGGCGCGCAACTTCTCTCGAAAATGCGCTTCATCAGCGCGCAGCTTCTGGCCTCGTTGCAGGACGGTCTGTGGCTGCGGCATGGACGCCACGCCAATGACATGGCAAGCCGCCTGGCGCGCGGGCTGCATGAACTGCCCGGCATGCGGCTGATCCATGAGGTGCAGGCCAACGAACTCTTCGTCAGCATGCCGGAAGCGGTGGTCGAGGCGCTGCTGCAGGATGGTTATGGTTTCTACCGCTGGCCCGCGCAGCCGGGCATGGAGACGCGAATCATCCGCCTGGTCACAGCCTGGAGCACGCGCGAAACCGATGTCGACGGGTTGCTCGCCGCCGCCAAGCGGCATGTTCTGGCTGAAGTGGCTTAAGGAAGAAGAAAGCAGCCGCTTTTTGAAAAAAGCGGCGCAAAAACTTTTGGTTACGCTGGGCCGGTGGCTATGTCGCTGACAACGCCCATAGCCCAGCATAACAAAGTTTTTTGCTACTTTTTGTTCACAAAAAGTAGCGCTTGCTTACTCCCTTCCTTTTCCCCTACCGCACATACGTCCCCGTATAGGTTCCCTGCGCGATGACATGGCCGCGCAGGGCCATTTGCACTTCGGCGCCGGTGGAGTCCTGGGTAATGGATGGCAGGCTGGCGACATTCAGGGCGCTGATCGTGAAAATATAATGGTGCGGCGGGTCGCCCACTGGTGGGCATGGCCCCTGATAGCCGGGCAGGCCGTGGTCGGTCAGGCCGGCGACGGCGCCGGCCGGGAGGGCGGCGCCCGCGTTCAGGCTGGTGACGGAGGGCGGAATGTTGACCACCAGCCAGTGCCAGAAACCGGCGCCGCCCCGCGCGTCGGTATCGAACTCGGTGAGGGCGAAGCTTTTCGTGCCCGCCGGCGCGCCGCGCCAGCTCAGTTGCGGCGAGATATCACCACCCCCGCACGCGGCGAAGGCGACGCTGCGCGGCTGCGCCGTGCCATTGGCAAAGCTGGCGCTGCTGACGTGAATTTCCGGCAGGGTTGCGGCGCCCGCCGAGATGGGCAGCCATGCGATCAGGCAAAGAGCGGACAAAACTTGGCGCATCGATCACCTCCGTGATTTTTGACTCACGGAAACGGGATTTCCGTCCCCTGTCCAGCACCGGCAAAATATGTGACCGTGTCAAACAGTTAGAGCATGATGGCGAAACATCATGCTCTAATTTTTTGGTGAGAGCTGGACGAAGGAGACATAACGGCTTGACTGAGTTGAAAAACGAGACGCGCCATGATGGCGGTCTGCGGCGCTTGATATTCCGGCTTTATGACCGGGCGATCGAGCTGATCATTCTCGGTGTGATACCGCTGATGCTGGTCGCGCTTGGCTTTGCCTTCCTGCAGGCCGTGGTCGCCACGTGGGAAATGATCCCGTTCGCAGGCCGGAACGCCGACGAGGCCATGCTGCGCGGGCTCGTCGAGCAGGTGCTGGAAGTCGTCATTCTCATCGAACTGTTCAACACCTTCATGGAATACGCCCGGACGCGGCATATCCGCCTGGCGAACCTGCTCGACGTGACGATCGTGTTCGCCTTGCGCGAATTGTTGATCCAGCTCTACGCCCAGGTGATTTCCGCGGTCGACATCCTCACCTTGTGTGTGCTGGTGATCGTGCTGGTCATCGCCCGGAGCATCGCCGCGCGCTTCGGGCGCCAACGGCCGCCCTATGAGGACGACCGTTTAAGCTGACGCGGTGCCCGGAACGGCTCAGCCCCAGCCGTCGCTGTTGTTGTCGTCGTTCCAGTTATCCGCCTGTTGCGACGAATCATTGGCGTTATTGTCCCAGCTATCATTGCCGGAATTGCCGGTATTGTTGCCGTTCTCGTTGATGATGGTCTCGTTCACCGGCCGGTCGCGATTGCCGAGCAATTCCTCGGCGATCGCGCCGCCGAGCAGCCCACCGGCGATGCCGCCCATCAGGCCGCCTCCGGCGGCCGGCGGCTGCGGGTACATGTTCGGATTATTATAGCCCGGCGGCGGGCCCATATTCGGGTTGAACGGCGCCGGGCCACGACCGAACCCCTGCCCGCCCGGACCATACATGCCGCCCATGGCGCGTTGCTGCCGGGCCCGCATGAAGCGGAACAGCAGCCAGACGCCGACCACCAGCAGCACGATCGGCAGCAGCGCGCCATGGTGGCCCTGCGACGGCGCGGTGTTGAGCGGCACGATGCCATTCTGTTGCCGGCCCAGATGGGTATCGACCGTGGCCAGCATGCTCGCCGCCTTGTGGCTGTCGGGATGGTCGCGCAGCACCGTCAGCAGGTCGTCATGCGCCTGTTGCCACTGCCCTGCGTTCATTTCCGCCTGAATCTGCGATGGCGCCGGGTCCGCCCAACTTGGCTGACTGAAAGCGATCAAAGAGGTAAGGATACAGGCAGCGCCTAAAAACCGTTTCATGGGATCCCTCGTCGGAAAAACTGGCCGAGCACGGCGTTCGGCGATCAACCTGCATGCGGAACGGTAACCGATTCCCCACAGCGCCGTGAAACATAACCCTCATCGCATCGTGCCCGTCGGGTTCAGACTAGCAGGAAATGCTAACCCTGTCTTGGTCGGCCCGCTATTGGGCCGAACCGTAGACACGTTGACCGTTATTGCCCCGGCAATAGCACCGTGCGCCGGCCGGCACGGGCACTTCCATCGGGCAGACATACGAGCCGGCATTGCAGGACTGCGCATTTGTGCCGGCTGATGGGTCCCGGGCGATATAGCCGGGATAAGGCGAATAATAGCCGGCCGGCGGCGGGTAATAAGCGGGGGGCGCATAATAGGCCGGCGGTGGATAGTAAGGGGGATAATACGGCGCCGCGTAAAACGGCGCGATGCCGATGCCAACGCCCCAACCGCCGCCCCACCCACCATGCCAGCCACCATGCCAGCCGCCGCCCCAGCCGCCGCCATGCCAGCCACCGCCGCCCCAACCGCCATGCGCCGCGGCAGGCGCGGCGGCAACGGCCATGCCCAGAATGCCGAGGACGAGATATTTGCGGGCTCTCATGATCACGACCCCATGATGACGCTTTCGCTCATCGCGGATTGGGCGCTTTGTCCGCCGGCCCCCGGCCGGCACGGGCGCGCCGCCTCGCTTGGCATGGGGCATGTTGCGCCGGACGGTTCTCCGCCGATATTAAATTCCGCCCCGGCAATCATGAATTTCACGTTATGCCCGCTTGGCCGTGCCGGCAATCCGGCAGGCAGCGCCGGTTACATAACCTCGCCGGCCCCCACTTTGTGCCCGCGTAGCAAAAAATGGACCAAAGGATTGTGACGCTCACGCCGGAACTTTTCGTGAACCTCCTCGCCCGAACCCGGCCGGCCCCTGGGGGGCACTTCCTCCATATGCGCCGCGCGATAAAGGGCGGCATTGAAATCCGGACCGGGATCGATATCCCGTGTGATTCCGACGCGCAGATAATGCGCGAACGGGTCGCGATTGCCCCCAACCTCCGCGCCATGCGCCCGCATGTAGCGCGCCACATCAAACCAGGGCAGCGGGCTGAAACTCTGCGCGCGGCGGTGCTCGAGAAAATGCCGCAACGCCAGCTCATCCGCCGGCACCCGGTATTCCATCCGGTACCAGGCCGGGTCGAAATAGACGCTCGGCTTGCAATTATTCCGCTCCCCGACGGCGATGTAATGCAGCACCGGGTTCATCGCGGCAGACGGCGATGGCAGGTAAGTCAGCGCATACCATGACGTGTCGAAATATGGGTTCGGCCGGCGCCCCTCGCGCCAGCCGAACGCGGAAAAATGGCGAATGGCGCTCACACCGCTTTGGCGCACATCTGGGTACATGGCCAGATAGTAGTTGACATCGAATAAGCCTGATGCGGCGAGCTGCGCTTCGTCATGCGCGGCATCGTCCGGCGCGGGCCTTTCCGGCGTGGGGTGCCGGCCTTGGGCGATGCCGCATTTGAGATATTGGTAAAACGGATTGACGCCGCTTTCGGCCACATCCTGGTTGTGTTCCAAATACCATCTGGTCGCAAATCCCGGGCCCGGATTGTAGCCGCGCCGCCATCCGAAGGCGCAGAAATGATAAACCGGGTCGAGCGTGCCCGGATTGTGATGCCTGCGGTAAAAATCCGGGTCGAACGCGCCGGAAAGCCGGATGAATCGCGCCGCCGCCGACACGTCGCGCCCTTGCGCGGCGCCATGCCGAAGATAATCCTCGAAAGGAGAAAGCCCTGGCGGGATCTCGTGGCCGTATTCCTCCTGATACCAGAGGGAATCGAACCCGCCATTCGGGTTCACCGACGCGTCGCGCTGCCGCCGCAGATAATCCGCGAGGCCGTTCTGATCGGCCGCCAACCCTTGCGTGGCGCGATACCATTCAGGATCGAAATGCGGGCCGGGCCAGCGTGTCTCCGCCTCGCCATATTCCAGGTAATGCAGCAGCGGGTTGAGCCCCGCTTCGCGCACATCCGCATTGACCGCCAGATAATGCGCCGGGTCGAAACACAGATTGGGTCGCAACCCACGGCGCCAGCCGACATCGCAAAACTGCACCAGCGCCGCGCTGTCCGCCGCCAGGAGATCGCCATACTGCGCCTCGTACCAGGCCCGGTCGAAAAGACCTGAATCGGCGAGCTTGACGATCGCGGCGGCGATTTGGTGCGGATTTTGGTCGGTCATGGCGAACGGCCCTTGAGATAAGGAAGCAGCCGCTTTTTTGAAAAAAAGCGGCGCAAAAAACTTTTGGTTACGCTGGGCCGGTGGCGGCGAAACCAGCACGGCCCAAAGTAAACAAAGTTTTTTGCTACTTTTTGTTCACAAAAAGTAGCGCTCACTTCCTTCCTTTTAAGCCACCTGCCCCAACATCGGCCGCTGCACTGCGCGCGCCGCGAGCCGCGCCTGGAGCACGGCGAGTTCCGGGCCGCTCAACAGCAGCGGTGCGCAGGCATCCTCCCAGGTTTTCGGCTCTTCCGTCGGAAACAGGGGAACGATCGCCGCGTTCGTGAAGCTGGCACGGTTGCCGATGTCGAGATAAGATTCGGTTTCAGCATTTTCCGCGACGATGATCTCATGCGGGTCAGTTTCCACATGATGATACGTGATCGTCCCGGTCTGCTCGCTTTGCGTGATGCTGACACCATTGAGAAGATATTGCGCCGGCACCAACATGCCATCGAGATACATTGCGTGGTCCGGCGACACGTAGAGATCGCGCGACGGCACGTTATCGGCCAGGGCGCCGGCCTGGATGCAGATGGGCATGAGCTGCGCCGCCTGGGCGACGCTGCATGACAATTTTTTGGCGCCGACCCAGCGCACCGGCACAATGCGGCCATCGCCGGTGAGGATGAGGTCGCCTGCTTTGATGTTTTCGACACTTACCTCCCCCTCCGGCGTGCGGATGCGCGTGCCGGAAAGAAAACAAGGGGCCGCGGGCGGGTCGGAAAATGTGACCGTATCGCCGTTCACCGTCGCCTTGAGCGTAGCATCGGACAGCGACGTACCGACGACGACGAAACGGCCGAGCACCTTGTCGTTGGCGCCGAAAAGCGTGACAAGCTGTTCCGATGATCCCACATCGGAAATCGAAAAACTCCTGAACACACCCGCGAGGTTCGTGAACTCTATCTTGTCGTTTCCGGACACGAAGCCATTGATCGTGATGCCGGACAAGTCAGCCGAACCGCTGCTGGAATCGACCACGAACGTGCCCCCGTTGGCGCCGAAATCGACGGTCATTCCCTTCAGGGCGCTGAGCGGCGTCCGGCCGGTGGACAATGTTCCGCCATTGTCCAGGGACACGGTGAGCCCCTCGAACGTGCCAAACCCGAAATTGGCGACCGTCAGGCTGCCGCCATCGACTTGCGCGACATAGCCGGTGAGTTTTCCGACGAAGGAACTAAGCGTTGCCTTGCCGCCGACATAGAACGTATCCGTTCCACTGATCAGCGGGTTCGTGATGTCGATGGTTCCCGAAATAGTGGGAGGAATCACATAGGCCTGGCCGCCGGTCACAGCGCTTCCCGACGTTGACAGCGTGCCACCGCTCTTGGTCAGGACATTGTCGCTGGGTATCGACGAAACCGTTATATCCGTGCCATATCCGACCGGATAGGTGATCACCAGCTTGTAGGTCGACTTTCCCAGCCCGAAAAAACTGGTCGTCTCCGTTAAAGAATAGGACGGGCTCGTCGTAGAGTTTTCATATATCGTCGTTGCCATCTCCGGCTCCTTGCCGATCCAGGTTGCGGACACAAACGCCAAACTTACCGACGCAACCGTGCGATAGCGCACCGCTCCCCTCTGCCAGGCAACGCCGATCCGGCCTTGAGGCAAGCGTGTTACGTCAGGTAGACATCTTTCTGCACGATTCTTAACCGCCGCTTATTCGTTCCTATATCGATACAAGATTTTTTTGCAACCACAAATACATGGCTTTATGCCCTTTTTCCATCGCGCATGACCCGGCCTGATCCGGACCGTTCCGTCACGCGCCCTTCTCGTGCCCCAACCGGGCCGCGGCCTTCGGCAAACGCACGGGCGAGCGTCACGATACGAAAATCTTATTCATAATCGATCTCGAGCGTCAGCGTGTCGGCATAGGCGCCGGCCAGCGCACCGTTCTGCCCGGGCGGGATCTCCCCGAAAATCGGCACCGTCACCGGCGTGTTCGCCGGCGGCGCCGGGTTGGTGTAATCCTGGGTGCCGTCCAGGCCATCCCCCAGCGGCTCCGTGCGTGCCGGATCGAGAAACAACCTGAAATTCAGCTGGCGGTTCCGGGACGTCAGATAAGCCCCGTCCCGCCCCCCGCCGGCCCCGTAAAATTTGATCGTTACCGGAACGCTTGCCGTGCAACGGAACGTAACCGTTCCGGTGGTCAGCGTCGGCGTCAAAAGCCGGGGATTGTAGGTGCCGAAATTCATCACCACGCCGTTCACCGTACAGGCCTGGCCAAAACACGCGATGGGGACGAGGCACGCCGCCATCGCGATCACGGCGCCGAATTTCCGTGCCTGCCTTATGAATTGCATGTGAGCCTCCCGATCTGAATGACTGTGTTGCTGCTCTTCGGCACCGTCACGGCGAAATCGCAGGTGCCGCCGGCATAGAGGATATGCGCCTTGTGCCGGCCCGCCGGCAGGTTTTCAAAATAGAAGCCGCCGTCGGATCCCAGTGGCGAGGTGTAATCCCTTCCATCCGCCGTGATCGTGAGCAGGTCCCCGGCCAAGGCGACGGCCCGGCCGGCCGCCATCACCCGCACCCGCCCTTCCACCGCCTGAATCCGTTCGATGGGGAACGTGACGATGGCGCCTCCCCGATAGGGCGGCGCCACGTCGAACCTGGTCGACCCGATGTCGTAATTGATGGGGATCGTGTTGGGCTCGATGCTGACCTGATTGCCGTAGTAAGGGAGCAGGTTCGGCACGAGCATCTGTCCCCGCGCATCGGTCTTGCCGACCGGGTTGTTGTAGAGATCGACCGTTGCCCCGGCGACACCCGGAACCTCGGCGAGGAGATAGGATTGGTCCAAAGCGCGGGTCGGGAAAAGCTCGCCATCGATATACACGAGCCCGCCGCTGAGACTGGCCGATTGCGTCGTCTGGCTGCCGGCGCGCTCGGCATTGATTTGATAGAGGCCGAACGGCGCCTGATAAGCGAGCTGACCGGCCTGAAGCGTGTTGGTATCGTGCTGCAATTGCAGCGCGTACCCGAACCCTTCGTCGGTCGGCAGCGAACGCTGCAGTTGCGCCGTTTCGGTCCAATCGTTCTGCGAGCGCCCGGCGGACAAGGTGGCGGTGCTTTGCCCCCCGAACGGGATCGTCAGGCTGAGCAGGACCGTATCGTCCACCGGCGTGTCCGGCACGCGCGACTGGCCCAATGATAGCACCAGGAGACAGCAGCGCCCGACCGTGTGGGAGAATTGCAGATTCGCCTGATCCTCCGGACCGAGATCGCGATCATTGAGATGCGTGTAATTCACCGACATGTCGATGCCGAACAGCCTGGTGCCGGCAAAGAGGTCGTAACGGTCTGAGGTGCGGTCATCAGCCGGCGTCAGGCCCAGGGCGACATACTGGTCGCTCTCGCGCAGATAGTCGCCCCCGAAAGAGAATTTTGCCGTCTGATAGGAATATTGCGCGCCGAGGGCCCAGCCATGCGTGCCGCCGCTGCGGCTGAGCGCTCCGGTCAGCCCGATCTGGCCGATATAAGGCACGCTCAAAGAGAGCTCGGCGCCACCCGTCGCCGCCGGCCCCTCCAGGGTGGCAAATCCGCCGGCGGTCAGCCAGTCGGTAAAGCCGTAACGGTAAAAGGCGAGGCCGGCGAGATTCTGATAATCGCCCATGCCGACAAAATCCTGCGCGCGCGCCACGCCGAAATCGAACGCATATTGCGACAGCCCCTGCTTCAACTGGTTGCTGCCGAAGTAAAAAGGTGACTGCAGCGTCTGGCTCTGACCGAACGCATTGCGGACCACCACCTGGGTGTTGCTACTGCCGGAAGAGACCGGAATATTCTGCAGATTGAACGGCCCTGGCTGGAGCGGGATGGTGCGCACGAGCTGGCCGTTCACATACACATAGGCCGTGGACGGCACACTGGCCATGCCCGCGAGAGTTTGCAGTGGGTAGGTGATGAAATAGGGATTGATCGTGAAATTCTTGGTGTAATTGACGCCGAGCACATTGGCGACGCCGGCGAGAAGCCCGTCGGATGCGATGGCATCGCCTAAGGTCAGGCGGGTCAATGTGTCGCGGTCATCAAAGATCAGCGACGTGCTTGTGCGGGTCAGGACATTCGCCGCATAGGACAATTGATTGTCGAGCAACGCACCATCAATGCTCAGCCCCTGCTCCGTAAAGCCGGTGACGGAATTGGGCCCTGCTTCACTGAAGGCATAATTGACGAAGAGGCTGGGAGCCTGGCGATAGACGAAATCAGACGGGCGCGAAGTGGTGGAAAGATCGACGCTGTTGGTGGCGAGCGCGCGCGGCTTCACCGTGAGATACAGCACGAGATTCCGGTCATCGAACCGGTAGGCGATGGAGGGCGCGAGGCTGGAAAGCGGCACAAAAATCGTGCCGTCGATCGTCGCGCGCGGGCCGGGTGGAAGCTTGATCCCGGCCTGTTCCAGCGCCGGGACGGAGGCGAGTATGTCTTTGCCGCGGATCATCACGAGGATCGGCCCCTTATCCACCTGGTCGAGCACGAGCTCGAGCGCCGCACGCTGGCCCCGGGTTTCGGCACCGGCATGGCCCGGGACAGCAAGTCCCAGTGCCAGGAACCACGCGCTGGCGGCGAGTGCCGTACGGCATATCTGCACCTGCCCCTCCCCAAACGCGGAACGGCAAACCTGAACGCCTCAGCGTCCGGCGCCGCGTTTTGTCACTGGCTGGCGCTGTCGGCCAAAATTTTGACGTGCTGCCTGGTATCATTGGCAAAGCCGGTGAGCCCCGGCTGGGCGCCCAACACGCATCCGGCGGAACGATCACCTCCTGCGTCACAGGCGGGATCTGGTCGGCAAAATGCGCCGTGATGGCGATGGCCCGGATCCGGGTACAGTCGCCCGCGCCGATCTGCACCGCATAATCCCGGTGTCCGCCTGCCAGCACGTAAGACGGCGCGGCGGCGGCTGCGAACACGCGCCTGCCCGCTTCGTCGCGCCCCGTGACGATGAGTCTTTGCAACAGGATATGAGCGGTGCCGGCGTCGGCAAGGGCGAAGGAAAGCGCGCCCTGCGCGACCGCGGCGCCGGCAATCTCCGGCTTGCCTGCGACGTCGTCGCGCGCAATGAAGACCGGCAGGTCGATCCCCGGCAGGATCTGAATCACCTTGCCGGGCAGAGGCGGCGGCGGCAGCTGCTGAACGACGAGCCGGTACGTCGCCTCCGCCGCCCCCGAGGGCTGCAACACACCGACGCGAATATTGCGCGTCTCGTTCGGGCCGATGGTGAAAACTTCAGGAAAGGCGACGATCGACAGGCTGGGATGAAGATCGATCGTACCATCGGGCAGCTGCGTCCAGACGAATGTCCGGATCTGAAAACTGTTCTCGCTGTCACCATCGTTGGTGACGCGGAGGAGTTCGGAGGGCTGGTTGGGCGACAGCCTCATGGGCAGCGGCATCACAGACACCCCTGCGGCCCATGCGGCGCTTTTGGCCGCGAACAGCAAGGCCCAAGCGAGCGCCAGGATGGTTTTCAAGGACGATGTCACGACCAGCCTCCCGGGGAAAGGAAAACCCACCACGCAGTTCACGGCATGGCGATGTTCGCCCTGCCCGCATGAACCATGAAGCGACGACCTGACGCCGGGGCCTCATGATTTACGGCCAGTATGCAGTCACGCGGTTAACAAAAAGTATTTGGGGTGGCGGGACCACGCCCCGCCACCCCAAACTCCGTGTCGCACTGCCCCTCGATTCAGAACGCCATCGTGAAGGTCACGGTGTCGTCGTAAGTCCCCGCGATCGTGGTCTGGGAGGCGGGAATTCGCGCCGAGAGGGTGTAGGGACCGCCTGTCATTCCCAGGGTCGGGCTGTTGGCGCCATCGACGACATTGTACTGCGAGCCCGGAGTTCCCGGCACCGCGGCGTTGGCCAGCGTGAATGTCGCGCTGTTGTCGTACACGTCCAACCCGTAGGAAATATAGTTGGTGCCGTTGGCCATCGCGTAATTGTAGCCGGAGCCGGTGGCGCTGGCATCATTGAGGCCGGTTCCCACGGTGAACGCCGTCGGCGTGATGTTGCAGCTATACGACACCGTCGTGCTCGTGTCCTGCTGCGTGGTATTTCCGCCGCTCAAGGACAGCACCCCGAAGGACATGGGAGAGGCCGAGATCGTGCAGGCGCCGGCCACATTGGCGGAGACCTGCATGCTGCCCGTGCTCGTGCCGGCATGAGCCGGCCCGGCGGCGAGCAGGCCGAGAAGGATCGCACCCGCGCCGCAGGACGCGGCGAGATTCACCATTTTACATTTCATAATGACCTCATAATGTTGAAAAATGACGCGTTATAGTCTCCTTCGACAAACGTCCCTGCTGGGGAAACGCCGTCCGGCGCTCCCCTTCATCATCAAACATGTTGTTCGTTTTAATCGCGCGCCGCACCTGCGCGGGAGCGACGCCACACGACGCCTACTTCACTCGAGTCCCAGACCGCTTACACCATGGCCTGTTTTTGTTTTTGCGCGGCTTATCACAAATAAATGACCACGGCGCCTTATATGCAATATTTACAGCGCATTTTGCAACGAAAATCTAACACAACTTTAGGAAAACACTTTAACTTCGTCGTCATGGATTTCGATACAAAATAACAACTTAGTTATTTGATCGTTAAAAACTCAGTGTTGGCTGATGCTTCCCTCAGCAAAAAAATATTTGCACGCCCATCTGCCGGGCGCACAAAACCTAAGGTAGAAAATCATTCCTATTCCGATAAAAAATGGCGAGCCCGACACTCCCTAGGCTGGCATCGGCATCCACGCGATCGCAAGCGGCGTTCGTTACGTTTTCCAACCATCCACAGAGTTCTGGATAAGCTTGTGGATCATTCGTGTATTTCGTCGCGCGGACGGCCATTTACCTTGGCTTGTCTCGGTTCGCGCCGCCGGCCGGTTCCCGCGTCATGGCCGGGAGGGAGCTTGGGGTCTAGGCATCGCAATAGCCGCGCCGTCGCTTGGCGCGGGCGAGTTCCGCCAGGGCATTGAGTGCCGAGCCGGCATCGGGATGCGGATCGAGGCGCTGCCGCCCGACCGTGCCGATGCGTCCCCAGCGCTGGACCAGCATGGTGCGGCCGAACAGATCGGGCCAGATTTCCAGCCGGTAGAAGCGGCTTTCGTCCCGCTCCGGGCGAACCCGCGTGAGGGCCACTGTTTCAGGAAAAAGCGCAAGCTGATCCGACATGGACATCCAAGGCTAGAGCGTGATCTCCCGACAGAACTAGCATCGTCGCCACGCGCCGGCCAAGGGGCGCCCCGTTCAGGAGCCACGCGCGCGATTGAATTGTCCGAAAAATTGGTCGGAGCGGCGGGATTCGAACCCACGACCCCCAGTCCCCCAGACTGATGCGCTACCAGGCTGCGCTACGCTCCGATCGTGTGGAGCCTGTAGCA
>Ga0310813_10000483_pt1 | contig 25034 bp, 26 predicted proteins | sample YN3metagenome_FD_203086 | JGI IMG/M metagenome (GOLD analysis project Ga0310813, IMG submission 203086) | Soil microbial communities from experimental microcosm in Duke University, North Carolina, United States - YN3 | ecosystem: Engineered > Artificial ecosystem > Soil microcosm > Unclassified...
GTCGCCCCACTACCCCGCCCACGAGAACCGCAAGTACTGGACCTACCTCGAGCAGATGCCGCGCTTCGCCACCCACGGCGACGTGCTCTACGTGCACGCATCGCCCATCGACCCGACGCGCGAGTACGTCATGCCCGAGGCCTGCTACAACCCCGAGTTCATGACGGCGATCTTCAAGAAGATCAAGCGCGTGGCCTTCGGCGGCCACACCCACCTGCCGGGAATCTTCTTCGAGAACCGGCCCTTCCTGCAGCAGAACCGCATCGAAGGCCCCTACCCCGTCGTGAAGGGGAAGTTCTTCGTCAACGTCGGCTCCGTGGGCCAGCCGCGCGACGGCGACACGCGGTCCTGCTACGTCATCTTCGACGGCAAAACCGTGCTCTTCCGCCGGGTGGAGTACAACTACCGCAAGACCGCCCGGAAGATCCGCCGCATCAAGCGGCTCCCCAACGCCCTGGGGATGCGTCTGGCGCTGGGGCTCTGAGGAGATCAATGGACGTCAAGAGCGTCATGGACGCGCGGAAGTTCTCGGCGGAGAAACTCTCCAAGATCTCGCTCTTCGAGAGTGAGAAGATGTTCTGCGACGTCTACGCGGTCTCGCCCGGCCAGGAGCAGAAGCCGCACACCCACGAGGGCTGCGACAAGATCTACTACGTGATCGAGGGCTGCGGCCTCTTCAAGATCGGCGGCGAGGTCCGCGAGGTCGGCGAGAAGAACGTCGTCTACGTCCCCTCGGGCGTCGAGCACTCGGTGAAGAACGACAGCGGCGCCAACCTGACGCTGCTGGTCATGATGACCCCGCACCCCAACTACATCACCAAGAAGCTGTAGACCCGCCCGAACTATCCTCCCCCGGCGCGCGTATCAGGTACTAAGAAGCCCATTGGAGCGGAATATGAAGCATGTCCTGGCCCTCCTCCTGATCCTCAGCCCCGCCCTCGCCCAAGACAAGAAGACCGACGCCAAGAAGAAGGAAAAGCCCGACGGCAAGGTCTGGATGTGCAAGCGCGGCGAGCTCCTCTGGGAAGAGAAGTTCGAAGGCGGCGCCTGGTCCAAGGAGTGGAACAAGTACAAGGGCAACTTCGTCGTCGAGGGCGACGCGGTCAAGTCGGCGGAGCTCCCCGCGGACGGCCACCACCCCGCGATGTCGCGCAAGCTGGGCGGCGACAACAACGTCATCATCCAGTTCAGCTTCAAGGACGACGGCGCGCCGTGGATGGGCTTCTCGCTCGACGACAAGGAGCACGTCGCCCGCCTCTTCATCTACCCCGACCAGTTCAAGATCGTGAAGATGTCCGGCACCGGCCCGACCACCAAAGGCTCCGACGTGGACGCGAAGAAGATGAAGCTGAACGACGGCGCCTGGCACAGCGTGGTCTGGGAGATCTACGGCGACGAGATGGTCGCGACGATCGACGACCAGCAGATGGTGATCGGCAAGGCCGAGGGCATGACGCCGACGCGCTCCCGCTGCGAGCTGATCAACGGCGGCCAGTGGGCCTGGTTCAAGGACATCAAGGTCTGGAAGGCCGAGGCCGACGACAAGTGGCCCACGAAGCGCGCGCAGCTGATGGCGGCGCTGAAGAAGAAGTCCTGAGATCGCTACCCGCGCCCAAGGTCTACGGGGATGTTCCGCGCCCGGGCACGTTCGATGAGGCACTCGTAGGCCGCCGGCTCGTAGCTGCTCTTCAGCCGCAGCAGCTTCTTCCCTTGCCTGGACCGCAACTCCAGAAAACACTCCCGGCTCGTTGCCCCGTGCACCATCTGGAGCACTTCCCCATAGCGTGCGGAGCCGACCTCCTCCCAGGCCAGCGTCTTCCCTCCGATCCACTTGCGGACCCGAACGCCCTTCTCGTCCACTTCGAGCACGGAGAAACTGTCGGCGATCATCTTGAAAACGAAGAATCCAGGGATGAGGAGGATCGGTGCGGCCACGAAGCCGACGGCCGTATGGACCGTGTCTTCCCGCAGGATCGACAGGACGGTGATGGCGACGAGCAGCCCCAGAACCAGACCGCCCACGACGAGGGACACGACCTTCAGCAGCCGTCGTGCCGGGAAGCGGGCCGGCAGGTCCGGCGTCACCCGACTTCCTTCTCCTGGCCGATGCCCATCATCTGCAGCGTCGCGAACGTGAGCGGCGCCATGGGGCGCAGCAGCCTCCGCCGCAGCGGCGGAAGGTCGTCGTAGACCTCGATCTTGCGGCGCGTCGGGAAGAAGCCATAGTTCAGCCGAGCCTGATTCAGGTTCTCGAGGATCGTGACGATTTCGGTCCCCGAGCCCCACTTGATGCCGCGGTAGATGTCGTACGCCTTGCGCATCCCGAGCAGGTAGATGCCGCCCCGGTCGGTGGGGCCGATCACGACGTCCCGGTGCGCAAGCATCTCGAAGGCCGACTTCCACATGCGCGGATGGAGATCCGGCATGCTGCTGCCGACGATCACCGCCAGCGGGTGAGTCTTGAGAAGGCCCTCGAAGCAGTCCAGCAGACGCCGGCCTTCGTTCGGCCCGCGCTGCGCGCGGACGTTGACGGTCTTGTAGCGGTTGCGGAAATCGCTGAGGCGGTCAAGCGCGTAGAGGTAGCCGTCGTACGACGAGAGGGGCATGCCTGCGATCAGGTCGCCGATGAAGGCTTCGTAGAGCTGGGCGGCGGCCTCGGCGCCGAGCCGGCGGACGAGGTCGGGCATCACCTGGCCCGGCTCGGGCCAGCGGACAAACACCGCGACGGCCCCCTCCCTACCTTGCATGATTGATGTCAACTATATCGGTCCGCGAAACCGCATCAAGATAAATCCCGTCGGAACGGCGCACCGCCGGCCGGGCAATCACACCCCTCATGTTCCTCCGAACCCGATCGTCACCGACGTCCCGTCGACGATGACGGGCACCTTCCTCACGCCCTTGGAGTGCTTCAGCATCTCCTTGAGCTTCGCCCCGTCCGCTACCACGTTGATGTACTCGAACGGAACGTTGCGCTTCGCATGGTCGTCGCGGGCGGCGCTCGTGTAGGGGCAGTGGTCCTTCCCGTAGATTAATACGGACACCGTCAGCCTCCGATGGCGTACATCGCCCGCTGGGGTTTCACGAACTTCGGGTCGTTGATGCCGTGGCCGGCCTCCTTCTTGGCCACCGCGGCGCGGAAGAGCCCGGCCAGGTCCTCGTCCGTCGCCCCCACCCGCATGGGCCCCTTGAGGTCCGTCTCCCACGTCGAGAAGAGGCAGGTGCGCAGCTTCCCGTCCGGCGTCACGCGGACGCGGTCGCAGGCGAAGCAGAAGGGTTCCGAGACGCTCGCGATGATGCCGATGTCCCCCAGGCCGTCCTTGAAGCGGAAGATCCGCGCCGGATCGCTGAGCGGCCCGTCCGCGACCAGGTCCAGCGGCCAGCGCTCGTGGATCTTCGCGAGGATCTCCTTCGCGGTCACGACCTGCTCGCGGGTCCAGGTGTTGTCTCCGTCGAGCGGCATGAACTCGATGTAGCGGATCTGCCAGGGCCGCGTGCGCGCCATCGCGGCGAAGTCGACGACCTCGTCGTCGTTCACCCCGCGCATCACGACCATGTTGATCTTGAGGGGGCGGAAGCCCGCGCGGTCGGCCTCCTCGATCCCCTCCCAGGTCTCGCGGAAACCGTCGCGCCGCGCGATGTGGACAAATTTCTCGCCCTTGAGCGTGTCGAGGCTGACGTTGAGGCGCCGCAGTCCGGCTTCCCGCAGGGGCCGGGCAAGCTTCCGCAGCAGGATGCCGTTCGTGGTCATCGCCAGGTCCCGGACTCCCGGGACCGCGGCGACGCGACGGACGAGTTCCGGAAGGTCCTTCCGGGCCGTGGGCTCGCCCCCGGTGATCCGGAACTCCGAGATGCCCAGCGAGACGGCCACCCGGACCAGGCGCTCGATCTCCTCGAAGGAGAGGATTTCGGGCTGCGGCATCCACTCGGGCTCCGCCGGCATGCAGTAGACGCAGCGCAGGTTGCAGCGGTCGGTGACCGACACCCGCAGGTTGGTGATCGCGCGACCGAAGCCGTCCAGCAGCATCCCACCATCCTAGCAGCCTGGTCCGGCAGTTTCCAGATCCGCTCCCGATATGCTATAGTCTGCCCACCGGTGACTGAGCTATCCATCATCCTTCCGGCGATCAACGAAGCCGACAACCTGTCCAATCTCCTGCCCCGCCTCCACGAAGTCGCCCGGACGATCGGCGCGTACGAGATCCTCGTCGTCGACGGCGGCTCGACGGACGACACGGCCGCCATGGCGACGCGGCACGGCGCGAAGGTTCACTTCCAGAAGGAACGTGGCTACGGGATGGCCCTCAAGGAGGCCTTCGCGCTCGCGCAGGGCCGCTACATCGTGACGATGGACGCCGACTACTCGCACGACCCGTCCTTCGTCCGGGACCTCTACGCGTCCCGCGACCGCGGCGCCGTCGCGATCGCCTCGCGCTACGTTCCGGGCGGCTCCTCGGACGTGAGCGGGCTGCGTTCGGTCCTGAGCCGCATCCTCAACACGGTATTCCAGCGGGTGCTCTCGATCCCCATCCACGACATGTCCAGCGGCTTCCGCCTCTACCGGCGCACGGCGCTGCAGGAGATCGAGATCACGCGGCGCAACTTCGACGCCCTCGAGGAGATCCTGATCAAGCTGGTCGGCATGGGCCACGGCGTCATCGAGGTCCCCTTCACCTACAAGGCCCGCGGCGCGGGCGTCTCCAAGGCCCGGGTCTTCAAGTTCGGCATCCAGCTGGCCCGGACGCTCCACTCCCTGTGGCAGCTCCGCAACGGCTGCGACTGGTGCGACTACGACCACCGGGCCTACGACAGCAAGCACTTCCTCCAGCGCTACTGGCAGCGCAAGCGGCACGAGATCATCATGGACTGGCACCGTCCGGGGGGGCGGGTACTCGACATCGGCTGCGGCTCGAGCCGCATCCTCGAGAGCGTCCCCGGGATGGTCGGGCTGGACATCTCGATCCAGAAGCTCCGCTTCATGACGCGGCGGGGCTGCATCGCGCTGCGGGGCAGCGTCTACACGCTTCCCTTCCCCGACGGCGCCTTCGACGAGGTGATCTTCTCCCAGGTCATCGAGCACATCCCGCCGAAGCCGCAGATCATGGCCGAGATCCGCCGGGTGATGAAGCGGGGGGGGCGCCTGATCATCGGCACGCCCGACTACGACCGCATGTTCTGGGTGATCCTGGAGTACTTCTACAACGCGCTCAAGCCCGAAGCCTACGCGCACGAGCACATCGCGCACTACACGCTGGGCTCGATGCGCCACTTGCTGGCCTCGAACGGCTTCGAGCACGTGCGCTCCCGCTACGTCGGCGGCGGCGAACTGGTGCAGCTCGCCATCAAACGATGAACCCCGACCGCGCCCGCTGGAACGAGAAGTATCGGAAGGCCGGCCACGAGCTGCCCTCGATCCCCCTCCTCATGTACCAGGGCCGGCTGACCAAAGGACGCGCGCTCGACCTCGCTGGAGGGCTCGGTGAAAACGCCGCGATCCTCGCGCTGGCGGGCTGGACCGTCACGATGGCCGAGCTTTCCGACGCCGCCCTCGCCCGGGCGGCGGCCCGCGCCCGCGAGCTGAAGGCTCCAGTCCACTTCGTGCAGGCCGACGCCCTGCGCCTCCCCTTCCGGGGGCCTTTCGAGACGATCGTGGTCACGAAGTTCCTCGAGCGATCGATCGCGGGGGAGCTCGTGGGCCTGCTCGCTCCGGGCGGGACGCTCCTCTGCGAACAGCCGATGAGCGGCATCCCGGAAGCCTACTGCGTGAAGCCCGGCGAGTTCGCGCAGCTCTACGCCGGACTCGAGGTCGTTCTCGACACGATCGACGGCGACCGCTCGGTCTTCATCGGTCGGAAAAAGGGTCGCGGGTAACAGCGCTCGCGTTCCGCGATTCGGGCTTCATGGGACCTTCACACTCCCTTCATCCCTCATTGATCGTCGTGGTCTATATTCCGGGCGAGAGAAGGAAGAAAGGAGGCCATGATGATGGCGATCATGACCTGTGCGGAGTGCGGCGCGGACCTCCGGGAGTGGGACTTCCTCAAGCGGCGGGCGCGGCTGGTCGAGAACCGGCCGTACTGCAGCGTGTGCAAGCCCCCGGTCCGGACGCCGCACGACGAGTGGCGCGACGGGTTCTTCCCGCTGCGCGGCCCGCGGCAGCTGCCGCGGAACCGTCACCTGCTGTAAGGGGAGACGGAGAACCGCAGAGCCTGCGGGCAACTGAATGGCCCTTCGGGGCCGGGCCCCGCATTTTCTGCGACTCCCCGCCTCCTGTCAGACTTCGACGATCACCGGAACGTCGTGCTGGATGCCGAGCGCCGCGATCTCCAGCAGCCGGCCGGCGCTCCGCCGGGTTTCCTCCAGATCCGGACGTTCGTCCTCCTCGATCGCCTCGAGCAGGCGCCGCAATTCCGAGTGCAGCCGCGGCGCGGACGCCACGCTCCAGTCCGCCGGCGGGTTCCAGGGAGCCGGGAACGGCAGCACCCCGTCGAACTCGGGCGGGATCCAGATCTGCGGCGGCTCCAGGGCGCTCAGGAGCGGCAGCTTCTGACGATAGGAGCGCCGCCGCGCTTCGAGGAACGGCGCGAAGAATCCGTCGACGCTGAAGACCGTCGCCGAGCGCGCGGGCCCCGACTCGTCCCACTCGGGCCGGAACGCCAGAGCCCGCTCCACGACGGCCTGCAGGCCCTCGACGCCCCGCCGGACCTCCTCGGGAGAGCGCTGCGGCCCGGCCGGCCGCTCGGCCTCCCCGTCCGGGCCCCAGGAAGTGCGAAAGCGTCCCGCCAGCCAGGTCGAGAGGGGCATGACGAACAGCGAGACGCTCACGGAGTCCGGGCGATCTCCGCCAGCGCGGCGTCGATCTCCCCGCGGACTTCCGCCTCGGACTCCACGATCCGGCGGCGTTCGAGCGCGGCGCGCCCGCCCAGGCGGCCCAGCGCCCACGCGGCGTGCCCCCGCACCAGCGGCTCGTCGTGGTCCAGCGCCGCCTCGAGCGCCGGGATCGCGGCCGGGTCGCCGGAATTGCCGAGCGCCACCGCCACGTTGCGCAGGAAGCCCGCGTGCTTCGCCCGCTTGACCGGACTGTCCTTGAAGCGCCGGTTGAACTCCTCCCGGCTGAGCCCCATCAGCGCGATCAGCGACGGCGTCAAGTTGCCCTCGCGGGCGTAGAACTCCCGCTCGGGCGCCACCCGCGCGAACTTGTTCCAGGGACAGACGTCCTGGCAGATGTCGCAGCCGAACACGAGGTTCCCCATCTTCGGCCGCAGCGCCCGGGGGATCGGGCCGCGATGCTCGATCGTCAGGTACGCGATGCAGCGGCGGGAGTCCACCACGTACGGCGCGACGATCGCCTTCGTGGGACAGAGGTCGATGCAGGCCGTGCAGGTCCCGCAGTACTCCTCGACGTGAGGCGCGTCGGGCTCGAGCTCGAGGTCCGTCAGCATCTCGCCCAGGAAGAACCAGGAGCCGAGGTCCCGCGACAGCAGGTTCGAGTGTTTCCCCTGCCAGCCGAGGCCGGCCTGCTGCGCCCAGGGCTTCTCCAGCACCGCGTTGGTGTCGACGCAGACCTTCGCGTTGCCGCCGAGCCGCTCGACGTGGCGACGGAGCTCGTGCAGCTTCTCCAGCAGCACGTCGTGGTAGTCGTCCCCCCACGCGTAGCGGGAGATGCGGCCCACGCGGGGATCCTCGGAGTGCAGCCCCGGGCTCTGGTAGTTCTTCACGACGCAAACGATGGACCTGGCGCCGGGAAGGACCTTCGCGGGATCGGTGCGGCGCTCCGGGTCGCGGGCCATGTAGGCCATCTCGCCATGGAAGGACTTCCCCAGCCAGGCTTCCAGGAACTCGCCGTAGGGCGCGGCGCCGACCCGGGCGATGCCGACCTTCTCGAAGCCGAGCTCGCCCGCCTTACTTCTGATGGAGTTCGCGTTGCTCATCGTAGTCGTCCGCGAAGCGGCCCGCGGTGCCCAGCTCGTAGCGTTCGTGGGCGGCGTTGAGCGCCGAGCCCCGGTACGTCGCCACGCAGCGGTAGCAGACGGTGCGCTCCCGCGACACGATCCAGAACACGAGGTCGACGAGCGCCGCCGCGCCCAGGATCCCGACCGCGACGTACACATTGCGGGCCCAGAAGATCCCGGAGCCGATGATCGCCGCCAGGATGACCCCGAACCCCACGTAGCCGTTGAAATCCTTCTCGATGTAGAGGTGCCCGCAGCCGCAGAGCACGCAGCGGTCGACGACGTTCCGGGCCGAGATGCTTTCGGTCATCGCCACGGCCCGGCGCCGGCCGCACTTGGCGCAGGCGACCTCAACCGGCGCGGCCCCCGAGTCGAAGGGCGTGCCTTTGAAGCAGGTGTCGCAGTACGAGATGATCTCCACAGCGGCCCCGTTCTACCACAAAGCGCCCCGTGCACCAAGGGGGATCCCCGGTCCCTCGGAGGGGGCCATCGCAACATCCTGGGGTCCCCCCGGTTACGGGCCCGGTCTAAGATAAATCCTTAGAGTACCGTAACATTTTTACCCTATCTGGCTCTCCCATAGCGTTGTCCGCGCCCGGAGCTGCGGGGATGGGAGCAACTATGAGCGACAGCTCGAAGTTGGTGGTGGTTCAGCGGGAGCCGGCCCCGAAGGCCAAGATCCTCATTGCCGACGACACCGAGTCCAATCGGGTCGCCTTCCGATCCATCCTGGAGCACCCGCGCCACGAGATCCACGAAGCTGCCGACGGCCTGGAGGCCCTGCAGCAAATCATCGACAACGACTTCGCGGTCATCCTGCTCGACATCCGCATGCCCCGCATGGGCGGGCTGGAGACGGCCGCGAACATCCGGGCGAGGAAGCGTTCCCGGCTCACGCCGATCATCTTCCTCTCCGCATACGAATCCACGCCGGTCGAGGTAGCCAAGGCGTATCTCGTCGGCGGGGTCATCGACTACCTGTTCAGCCCGGTCGACTCCGACATGCTCCGCAGCAAGGTTTCCATGCTGGTGGAGCTCCAGCTCCGGAACCTCGAGATCGAGCGGGTTCTCAAGGAACTGCAGGAGCAGAACCGGGCGCAGGAAGCGCGAATCCAGGAGCTTCAGAAGCTGCTTCCGGGCGCGATTCTCGGGCCCGAACGAACGGTCTAGCCGGACGCCTCACTCCTTCGTCCGGAAGATAACCGTGTCGTAGACCACCAGCTCGGCCTTGGGGTCGTCCTGCTGGAAGTAGATGATGCCGAAACGATCTCCGATGCCGATGGGCTTGTTGCCGTAGTCCTTGAACCCCGTCATCGGAATCTTTGCGCGGACAGGACGCCCCACTTCAGGATTGTTGAGGTTCCAGTTGTAGGGAAAGGTCTTGTCGCCGCGGATGACCCGGAAGCGGAACATCAGAGGCTTGGCGCTGTTGGTCGAGTAGGTCACCCACATCTCGCCTTCCGTGGGAATCGCGATCGGCTCGCGAATGGACTCGAAGCCGCCCATGACGGCGTGTTCCTGGTACTTCGGGGCCATCAGGCCGCCGTCGCGGGGAGTGCCGTAGGTCCGGTAGGGCTGCTTCCCTCCCTGGTGCGGGAAGCGAAACAACACCGTGGCGCCGGGGGGAACTTCTTCGCGAAGGTGCACCTTGCCCAAGTCGAGTTCGAGGTCCGCGAGGAGATCGCGGCGGCCCCAGGCGGCAATCCGGGCCTTCACTTCGGAGACGCGGGCGTTGTCCCCCGCGGCCTGAGCGCCGAGCGCCTTGCTCTTCAATTCGGGATAAAGCTTTTCGGCGGCCTCCTGGACGTCGCGGATCTTGCGGGAGACGGCGGCCGTCCACTCGGGCGACGCCTCGTGACGCTTCTTCGCCTCCTCCAGCAGGTCCGACGCGACGCCGAATTGCTCCGCCTTCAGCCGTTCCGCGAGCTTGGGCTCGAGGGCTTTGATTTCCTGGGCGAACTCCTCCTTGCGCTGCGCGATCGACTGTTCGAGCCCCTTCAGGGCCTCGTCGGCGTAGCTCGTCCGAGCCGTCGCGGCCACCGCCTGCTCCCAGAGCCGGACCCGCTCGTCCAGCGCGTGGGGATTCCCCGACGAGAACTGGCGCGCCTGCTCGACCGCCTTCCGGGCCGGGTCTTCCACCGCCTTCTTCGGGTCGACCGCAGGACGGACCGCGACGGGCGGCGGAGGAGCAGGCGGGAGCGGCGCCGGCGGCCGGGACGGATTGAGGAAGAGGACCAGAAGAAGAACGAGGACACCGACCCCGACGGCGAGACTGATGTACAGCGCGGAGCTGGACGGTCCCGGCGGAGCATCCAGCTGGACGGGCAGGTGCATCGACGACGCCTGGCGCTTCGCGATGCGCGGCGACGAGGCGGGCACCGGCATCGGCTTGGGCGTGTGGGTCGCGGGCAGGCACCCGGTGCAGAACTGGCGGTTCTCAAAAGTATGAGCCCGCCCGCGCGTGAAGTCATCTCCGAGGAGCTGCTTCCCGCACTTATTGCAGTAGAGGATTTCCTTTCCCACGTCGGTCGACCCCGGTTCAACGAGATTATACCCCCCGATTCCGGGCAATTCCGAACCGCCCGGCGGGAAAAGAGGCAATAGGGGGGGATGACGATCCTCCTCTTGATCAGCATCCTCCAGGCGCAGATCGAGCCCCGGGACCGCTGCGTGCTCGTCAGCGCCGAGGTCCGCAAGGAGCCGCCGCAGATCGAGCTCCGCTGGCCCGCGGACGCGAAGGCGACGGGCTACGCGATCTTCCGGAAGACTCCGTCGGCGGCCTCGTGGGACGAGGAGCGGGCATCCCTCGCGGCGACCGAGACGCACTACGTGGACTCGGAGGTGGAGCTCGGCGTCGCGTACGAGTACAAGGTCCAGAAGGCGGCCAAAGCGGGCGACAAGACCTTCAAGGGAACCGGCTATCTCCTCGCGGGCATCGAGGTTCCCCTGCGCGAGCGGCGGGGCAAGGTCATCCTGGTCGTCGACGCGTCGCACGCCGGCCCGCTCGCGGATCCCCTCCGGCGGCTGGAGCGCGACCTGCGGGGCGACGGGTGGACCGTGCTGCGTCACGACGTCGCGCCCGGGAGCAAGGCGTCCGAGCTGAAGAAGCTCATCCGGGCGGACTACGAAGCCGACCGGGAGAACGTGAAATCCGTCTTCCTCTTCGGCCACGTCCCGGTGCCCTATTCGGGAGACTTCAATCCCGACGGCCACCCCGATCATCGCGGCGCGTGGCCCGCCGACGCGTATTACGGCGACATGGACGAGGAGTGGACCGACGCCGCGGTCGACTCGTCGAAGGCCTCGCGGCAGGAGAATCGGAACGTGCCGGGCGACGGCAAGTTCGACCCGACCTTCCTTCCCCACGACCTCGACCTCGAAGTGGGCCGGGTCGATCTGAGCCAGATGCCGGCTTTCGGCAAGAGCGAAGCGGAGCTGCTCCGCCGCTACCTCGACAAAGACCACGCCTTCCGTCACGGCACTCTCGAGGCGGAGCGCCGCGGATTGATCTGCGACAAGTTCGGCGACTTCCGGGGCGAGGCCTTCGTAAGCAGCGGCTGGCGGAACTTCGCGCCGCTGGTGGGTGACGCACAAGTCAAGGCCGCGGACTGGTTCACGGCGCTCGGCGAGGGCAGCTACCTGGTGGCCCAGGGCTCCGGCGCCGGCGGATTCCAGAGCTGCGCGGGTGTCGGCACGACGGCCGACTTCGCCGCCAAGCCGACCCGCGCGGTGTTCACGATCCTCTTCGGCAGCTACTTCGGTGATTGGGACAGCCGCGACAACCTTCTCCGCGCGCCGCTGGCCGCCGAGTCGCACGGCCTGGTGTCGCTCTGGGCGGGCCGGCCCCACTGGTTCCTGCATCCGATGGGGCTGGGCGAGACGATCGGACGCGCCGCGCGGCTCTCGCAGAACAATCGGGGACTCTACATCCCGACCGGCAGCTTCCCCCATGGGGTGCACATGGCCTTGATGGGCGATCCGACGCTGCGCCTCCACCGCGTGACGCCGCCGTCGGGGTTGACCAAGAAGGTCGAGGGTGGAGCGTTGCGCCTGGAATGGACGCCGTCGCCGGAGGCCGGCGTGACCTACCACGTCTACGGAGCGCCGGACGAGAAGTCCCCCTTCACGCGCCTCACGGAGACGCCGCTCCGCGAGCCCCGCTACGCCCACACGGGCGAGGCGCCGGCCGTCCTCATGGTCCGCTCGCTCCGCCTCGAAACAGGCGCCAGCGGCTCCTACGTCAACGCCAGCCAGGGCCTCTACCTGACCCCGAACTAACGTCGTTAAAAACGGTAGCACTTCGCTGTACTTTTCCGGGACGCCCCTCCCACGGGGATAGCAGCAACGACGCTATCCGAAGGGGGTGAGGCTGTGGCTCAGGCACCGACGTCCCGGCGGCGCTTCCTGTTCCTGCTCGGCGGCGCGGGCGGACTGGCCGCGATTCCGGCGCTCCGCACCGGGACGCTCCGCAAGGTCGAACGCCGCTCGTGGGCCCTGGGCGCCGACGTCTCCATCACCGCCCTCCACGAGGATCCCCGCAACGCCGAACGGGCCATCGACGACGCCTTCGCCGAGCTCGACCGGATCGAGGAGGCCATGAGCCTCTACCGGCCCCAGAGCCAGATCTGCCGCCTCAACCGCGACGGCATCCTCGACAACCCCGACCCCTATCTCGTGACCGTGCTGCGCGCCGCGGCGGAGACCTCCGAGCGCAGCGGCGGCGCCTTCGACGCGACCGTGCAGCCCCTCTGGTCGCTCTACGCGGACGCCCGGAAGTCGGGCGCCCTTCCCTCGACTGAGGCGATCCGTGACGTCGCCCGCCGCGTCGACTGGCGAAACGTCGAGGTCTCCGACGATCGCATCCGCTTCCGCGCCGACGGCGTGGCGATCACGCTCAACGGCATCGCCCAGGGCTTCGCGGCGGATCGGGTTCAGACCTCCCTCCGGGCCCGCGGGATCCGGCACGCGCTCGTCAACACCGGCGAGTTCGGAAGCCTGGGCCGCAAGGCCGACGGCACGCCTTGGACGGTCGGCATCCAGCACCCCCGCCGGCCCGACGCCTACGTCGCGCTCGCGGCGCTGGAAGACCGCTTCCTCTCGACGTCCGGCGATTACGCCACGTCCTTCAGCGACGACTTCCGCCACAACCATATCTTCGATCCCCGCACGGGACTGTCGCCGACGGAGCTCTCGAGCGTGACGGTGCTGGCCCGCAGCGGCATGGAGGCGGACGCGCTCACCAAGGTCCTTTTCGTCCAGGGCCTGGACCAGGGTCTCGACCACGTCCGTTCCGTCCCGGGCGCCGACGCGCTCTGCGTGCTGAAGGACGGCCGGATGCGGTCGACGAACGGATTTCCGAGGGTGTCATGAAACACGCCGCCTTGATCCTCTTCCTGGCGCTCGGGCTGGGAACCGCGTCGGCCCAGACCGCCCCCGCGGTGCCGAAGCCCAAGACCAAGGCCGAGGTCCTGGCCTTCATCAAGAAGACCGGCAGCACGCCGCCCGACTGGTTCGCGGCGACGCCGCTGAACTATCCGCAGACGCTCGACCTGAGCTGGTCGCCTCCCCCGAAGGGCTCCCCCTGGGACCCGAGCAAGAACGTGGGACAGTTCATCTGGACCTCGATCAACGAGAACGAAAGCCGTTGGAAGGAGGGCATCAAGTTCCTCCACCACATGCTGACGGTCAACAAGGACAAGCCGGCCATCCTCAAGCAGGTGATGGGCTCGCTCGGCAACATGTACCACGACCTGCATCAAGACTGGGCCCGGGCCGCCTTCTGGAAGCAGATGGCCGGCGAGACGGACACCCTGGAACTCGCCCACTGCTACTTCAAGCTCGGGAGCAAGGACATGGCGGTCGAGATCCTGACCAAGTACGGCGCGGACAACACGCGCCATGCCAACGTCGTCCGCCTCTGGGCGGAGGTCGGCGATCCGGTCCGCGCGCTCAAGCTGGCCGAGCAGATGGCCAACTCGGTCCCGGACGCGGGCAACCTCGCCGCCGGCGATGTCTGCAAGGCGATGGGAAAGTTTCCCGACGCGCTGGTCTACTACCAGAAGGTGCTGGACGCCAAGAGCGGCGGCCGCGACATCGACCACAACAAGAAGCGCGCTCAGGGGAGCATCGACGCCATCAAGATCGCCGACGGCCTCGACCTGAAGAAGATCCCCGACGGCAAGTACGCGGCCAACAGCATCGGTTACACAGGGCCGGTCGACGTCGAGGTCACGGTGGCGGGCGGCAAGATCAGCGACGTCAAGGTGACGCAGCACCACGAGAAGCAGTACTACTCGTCGATCATCGAGACCTGCGCCGCGATCATCAAGAAGCAGGGCGTGAAGGGCGTGGACGCCACGAGCGGCGCCACGATCACGTCCGAGGCGATCATCAACGCGACCGTGAAGGCACTCCCCAAGAAATAGTATGAATCTCGACATCTTCCTGCGATTCCATCGCAAGACGAAGAAGGGCGAAGAGCCGCCAAAGCCGACGCGCCTGGGACGCGTCGCGCGGGCCATCTTTCCCAGCACGTTCTTCTCGGACCCGGCCAGTGGGAAAAAGGGCCTCGTGCGCCGGGTCCTGCAGAACATCGGGACGACCTGGCACTCGTCGCCCTGGCGCCGCGTCGTCCAGGCCGGCTTCTTCATCGCCTTTCTCGCGTTCTTCTGCTGGGTCTGCTGGCCCTACGGCGGCAGCAACTATGCCGAGCACCGGGAGTCGAAGGAGAAGGTCGCTGCCGAGACCTTCCTGATCCTCGATCCGCTGGTGAGCCTGTCGACCGCGATCGCCTCGCGCAGCTGGGTCTGGTCGCTCGGCGCGGCCGCGATCCTCCTGGCGGTCTGCATCTACATCCCCCGCGGCTTCTGCGGCTATATCTGCCCGCTCGGCACGCTGATCGACCTCTTCGACTGGGCGATCGGCAGGCGGGTGAACCGCTTCAAGCTCAAGGACGACACGCGCGGCTGGTGGGTGAACCTGAAGTACTACCTGCTGCTGGCGTGTCTCGTGGCGGGCCTCTTCGGAATCCTGTTGACGGGCTTCGTCGCCGCGATCCCGGTGGTCACGCGGGCGATGCTCTTCATCGTGTCCCCGCTCCAGATGGGCGCCACGCGCGGCTTCTATCAGGTCCCGTCCTGGAATTGGGGCCACGCCCTCTCGCTGGCGATGTTCGCGGGGGTCCTGGGGCTGGGACTCTTCCGGCGCCGCTTCTGGTGCCAGTACGTCTGCCCCTCGGGAGCGCTCTTCTCGCTGGGCAACTTCTTCCGCATCTCGGAGCGGAAGGTGGAGTCGAGCTGCATCAGCTGCAACAAGTGCGTCGAGGTCTGCCCGTTTGACGCGATCAAGGCCGATTACACGACGCGGAGCGCCGACTGCACGCTCTGCCAGAGTTGCGGCGGCGTCTGCCCGACGCACTCGATCAAGTTCGTGTCGCGCTGGGACTTCTCGAACCTGAAGAAGGAAGAGGCTCCGCCCGATCGGAAGCCCTCGCGGCGCGGCTTCCTCACCGCAACCCTGACGGGCGCCGCCGGCGCGCTCTCCGTGCAGCGGCTCTTCGGGGCCGACGTGGCGGGGACGGCGTCGAAAAACCTGCCGGTCCGCCCCCCCGGCAGCGTCCCCGAGCAGGAATTCCTCGAGAAGTGCATCCGCTGTGGCGAGTGCTTCCAGGCCTGCCCGAACAACGTGATCCAGCCGATGGGATTCAAGCAGGGTCTCGAGGGGCTCTGGACGCCGGCGGTGAATGCCAATTGGGCGGGCTGCGAGTCGGGCTGCAACAACTGCGGCCAAGTCTGCCCCACCGGCGCGATCCGCGCGCTGCCGATGGAGGAGAAGAAGGTCGCCCGCATGGGGCTGGCGATCCTGGACCAGGAGACCTGCCTCCCCATCGCCGGGCGCGAGGCCTGCCAGATGTGCGTCGACGAATGCAAGGCCGCGGGCTACAACGCGATCGAGTTCGCCCGCGTGCACGTCAAGGTCGACGAGCAGGGCCAGCCGATTCCCGACTCCGGATTCCTGGCGCCCGTGGTGCTGGCCGACAAATGCGTGGGTTGCGGCCTCTGCCAGACGCGCTGCAATCTCATCAACGTGAAGGCCAAGAAGCTGTTGAGCGAGACTGCCATCCGCGTCGAGGCCGGCCCGGGCAAGGAAGACCGCATGAGCTCCGGGTCCTACGTGCAGCTGCGCTGGGAAGAGCGGAAGAAGCGCGAGGCCGAAGCCCCGAACGCCGGCGGCGATTCCTATCTGCCCGATTTCCTCAAGGAGAAGTAACTCCGAATCGCGAATCGCGAATCGCAAATCGCGGCAGAATTATCACCCTCCCCCTGCCCCTCCCTCGGAGGGAGGGGGAGGCGAGCGCCTTCCCCCGGGGAGGCTGGGATGGGGACCCTTCTTCCGCGATTCGCGATTCGTCTCTTCGGAATGGCCTTGCCCTCCGCCCCGTTAGCACGGAACCTTGTGAATCAGGAGGGAGCCATGATGCGATTCGAGGGCAAGGTCGCCGTCGTCACCGGAGGCAACAGCGGCATAGGGCTGGCCGCCGCCAAGGCGTTCGCGCGGGAGGGCGCGTCGGTCGCGGTCACGGGCCGCGATGAGAAGTCGCTGAAGGCCGCGGAACAGGAGATCGGGAAAGGCGCGCTGGCCCTGCGGGCCGATTCGTCGCGTTTGTCCGACATCGACGCCGCGATGGCGAAGATCCGGGAGCGCTTCGGGAAGATCGACGCGCTCTTCGTGAACGCGGGGGTCGGCAAGTTCGTCCCGTTCGACCAGGTCAGCGAGGCGTTCTACGACGAGATCATGAACGTCAACCTGAAAGGCGTCTTCTTCACAGTCCAGAAGGCCCTGCCCCTCCTGGCCTCAGGGGCCGGCGTGGTCCTGAACGCGTCGATCAACGCGCACAAAGGGATGCCGGGCACGACCGTCTACGGAGCCAGCAAGGCCGCGGTCGTCAACCTGGCCAAGACGCTGTCGGCCGACCTGATCCCGCGCGGCATCCGCGTCAATGCAATCTCCCCCGGGCCCGTCGAGAGCGCGCTCCTCACCCGCATCGGGATGAAGGAGGATCAGCTCCAGCAGACCAAGGAGTGGATCAAGGGGCAGGTCCCGATGAACCGCTTCGCGCACCCGGACGAAATTGCCGAAGCCGTGCTCTACCTGTGTTCCCCGGCCTCGTCGTTCGTCGCGGGCGCGGACCTCGTCATCGACGGCGGCATGACGCTCTAGCGACTTCAGGTCTGTCGCGCGAGCCGGGTCCGGGCCTCGATGAAGTCCTCGGCGAAGGAGAGCCCCGCCGGAAATCCGAGGATCGAGAAGACGTCTCGGATGGTCGACGAGGCGCGGACGAAGACCAGGACCCCTCCGTAGCGGCGCGCCCGGTCGTGGGCGGCGAGGAGACAGCAGTAGGCCGCCGAACTCATGAAGGGGACGTCTCCCAGGTCGATGGCGATCCGGGCGACGCAGCGGTCGAAGATGCCGTTGAGCGTCCCTTCCAGGAGGGCGACGTTCGAGGAGTCGATCGAGCCCTGGAGGCGGACGATCCAGGCCCACGCGTTGACGGGGAACGACTGGACCAGGAGCGTGTCGCTCCCGGCCTCCGAAAGGACGGCGATCCTTCTCGTCGTCATGGCCCAACCTCCCACCCCCAGCGGGGGCTATCGCCTGCGGGACCCGACGGAGGTCTCGCGGCCGCCCGACTGATCCTGAAGCGTCTGGAGCACGTGCCGCGGATCCAGGAACACCTGCTCCCAGCACATGCGGCACGCCGCGGCTTCCAGGCCGTCCCTGCGGACGTAGCAGCACGCCGAGGCGGGCCGCTCCTGACACAGGGTGCACCGCATGTTCACCGCGCCATCCCCCTTTCCGCGCCCTCCGGGGTACAATGAAAAAGTGACCGAAGGGCAGTGTCCTATAGCCCGTCGGCAGTCGCGATTCCGGGAAAAGGGTAAATAAAGAAATGAAATTCGACGAGACCAACATGGGCGGCGAGCAGCGCTCGTTCGCCGAGACGGCGCACGACATGGTCGTCGGTCTCCGCAACCCGCAGGGCCCCGACTACCGGAAGGCCTTCGATGACTTCTGCCGCCGCTACTGGAAGCCCGTCTATGCCTACATCCGCGCCGGCTGGGCGAAAGGCAACGAGGAGGCCAAGGACCTGACCCAGGCGTTCTTCCTCTGGCTCGCCGAAAGCGACGCCCTCCGGAAGTTCGAGCCCGAGCGCGGCAGCCTGCGGCGCTTCCTCCGCGTCCTCCTGCGCAGCTTCATCGGGCACGACGAGGTTGCGCTCGCCCGCCTGAAGCGCGGCGGCGGCACCCACGTGGTGTCGCTCGACGCCGGCGCGGCCGAACTGGAGCACCTGGTCCCCGACCCCCGCTCCCCCGATCCCGAGGCGAACTACGAGCGCGTCTGGCGCCACACGGTCCTCCAGCACGCGGTGCACGCGCTCCGAGAAAATTGCGTCTCCCGCGGCCGGGACTCCGACTTCCACCTGTTCTCGGATTACGACCTCCTTCCGGAGCCGGTGCGGCCCACCTACAAGGACCTGGCGGCCCGCTACCGAATCGACGAGGCGGAAGTGAAGAAGCGGCTGCTCGACATGCGCGACCGCCTCCGCCGCGAGGTCCGCGCCGAGCTGGCCCGCGTCACGATGCACGACGAGGCCATCGACGACGAGTGGACGGTCCTCTTCGGCGGATAATCGAGAGCCACTGAAAACACCCGCTTGACAATAGTCGTTGTAACGACTAATATACCTTCATGAGCGGAAAGCTCGCGAAGGAGATCCGGCAGACCAAAGCCTTCTCCTCGGCCGCCGAGGAAGCGATCCTCAACATCCAGCGGACGGCTTCCGTGCTGTCGCAGGTCTTCGCGGAAACGCTGAAGCCCCACGGGCTTTCCGAAACCCAGTACAACGCCCTCCGGATCCTCCGGGGCGCCGGCGCCGCGGGCCTGGCCTGCCAGGAGATCGCCGAACGGATGATTACGCGCGATCCCGACATCACCCGGCTCCTGGACCGGCTCGAGGCGCGCAAGCTGGTCGAGCGCGCCCGCTCCGAGAACGATCGCCGCGTGGTCGTGACCCGCATCAGCGCCGAGGGGCTGAAGGTGCTGGCCGCGCTGGACGAGGAGGCGAAGGACATGCCGAAGAAGGTCCTGGGCCACCTGGGCGAGAAACGGCTGCGCCTCCTGATCGGGCTTCTCGAGCGGGCCCGGCAGTCGCCGCACGAATGAGGGAACATTTTGCGAAATTAGTCGTTATAACGAATGTCGGACAAACACATTTAAGGAGCATGACCGTGAAGACCGACCTCAAGGACAAGGGCATCGCCCTCCTGCGCATCGTCGTCGGCGGGGTGTTCGTCGCCCACGGCGCCCAGAAGCTGTTCGTCTTCGGCATCCCGGGACTGGCCGGATTCCTGGGCCAGGCCGGCGTCCCCTTCCCCCTGCCGTCCGCCGTCGCGGTCACGGCCGCCGAGTTCCTCGGGGGTCTGGCGCTCGTGGCGGGGCTCTTCACCCGCTGGGCCGCCCTCCCCATCGCGTTCTCGATGCTGGTTGCGGCCCTCACGGTGCACCTCAAGGGCGGATTCTTCCTGCCCCACGGGGTGGAGTACGTGCTCACGCTGTTCGCCGCGACCGTCGGGCTGTCCCTGACGGGGTCCGGCGCGTTTTCGATCGATCGGCTGCTCGCGCGCCGGGAACTTGCTTCCGAGCCGGCGACGCGCCCTGTAGCGCAGCCCGTCGAAGTTCGGTAACCTGAAACTGGAGGCTGGAGAAATCCCATGACTACGAACCTTGTCGTCAGACCCGTCCAGAAGGTCTGGAAAAGCAAGCCCACCATCGAAGGCGCCGGTGTCCATCTCCGCCGGGCCTTCGGATTCCACGAGATGCCGGGGCTGGATCCGTTCCTGCTCATGGACGACTTCCGCTCCGAGAACCCCAAGGACTATCAGGCCGGCTTTCCGTGGCACCCGCACCGCGGGATGGAAACCATCACCTACGTGCTGGAAGGCGACGTGGAGCACGGCGACAGCCTGGGCAACAGCGGCGTCATCTCCACCGGCGACATTCAGTGGATGACCGCCGGGAGCGGCATCGTCCACCAGGAGATGCCCCAGGGCGACCGGAAAGGCCGCATGTTCGGCTTCCAGCTCTGGTCCAACCTTCCCCGCAAGGACAAGATGATGGACCCCCGCTACCAGGAGGTCAAACAGCGCGACATCCCCGTGGTCGCCACCCCCGAGGGCGCCTCGGTGCGCGTCGTGGCCGGCGAGGTCGCCGGCGTCCGCGGTCCGGTCCGGGACATCGTCTCGGACCCGCAGTACCTGGACGTCTCGATCCCGGCCGGGAAGTCGTTCACCCACACGACGAAGGACGACCATACGGTGTTCGCGTACGTCTTCGAGGGCGAAGGGATCTTCGACCCATCGGCCGGCGCGGCCGGCGACGGCACGCTGGTGCTTTACGGCCCCGGGAGCCAGATCGACGTGAGAACGGAGAATCGTCCGGTCCGCTTCCTCCTGGTCTCGGGCAAGCCGCTCAAGGAGCCGATCGCCTGGTACGGACCGATCGTCATGAACACCCAGCAGGAGATCCGGACTGCCTTCCGGGAGTTCGAGGAGGGCAGCTTCGTCAAGAAGTCCGGCCGCTAAGCGGAAGGTCTCGGGCCCCGGTCTGCGGCGCTACTTGCGAGGAGCGCTGCGGACCAGGGCCTGGATCTCGCCATCCGGCAGGGCGCGGGAGTAGATCCGCACGTCGTCGAGCTCCCCCGCCGTGCAGAGAGCGCCGATCGTCCCCCCTCGCCCGAGGGTCAGGTTGCCCATGGACGGCGGACGCTGCTGAGGCGTCCCATCTACCCCTTCGAGCACGCCGTTGACGTAGATCCGTCGCATCGCCCCGTCCCAGGTGCCCGCCAAGTGCATCCACTTTCCGACGGTGGGGATGGTCTTCGACTGCGCGACGGTCCAGACTCCGGAAGGGTACTCCCAGAAGAACTGGGCGTGGCCGGTCTTGAAGATCCGCAACGCCATGCTGCACTGATCCCCCTTGGCCGTGTAGTCCCCCAGGAAGTAGTGATACTTGTCATTCCCCACGTCGGAGGGGTTCACCCAGAGGGCCAGCGTGAACGGGCCCTTGAAGTAGAGCTTCGGCGAGGCGCCGACGTCGACATACTGACTCGTGCCGTTGAACGACAGGGCGCCGCCGATCCGGCCCGCCGTCCACGCGGGGCCGTTGATGAGCGTCCCGTTCAGGCCGTTCCCCGAACTGTCCACAGCGGCCGCCCCGTTTCCATCGTCGAACTTCCAGTGCGCGACCAGCGTCGGGTCTCTCGCCGGCGCGGGCTTCTGCAGGACTGCCAGCCGCGCCTTCTCGACTTCCTTGAATTCCGCGTCGCTCGGCGGCGCCGAACGGCCGACGCTGATGACGGCGGCGCGGAGCGAAAACCCCTGCTGCCCGCTCAGGATCCGGAACGACTTGCGACCGCCCGTCGCGTACTTCGGCACGGGGAGCGCGACCCATTCCCAGCGGAGCGGCTGTTTGGGTCCGCCGTGCATCGAATGGAGACGCTTGAGGAACACGGTCGGAGGCTTCCCGGCGATCCAGAACACCGATCCCGGCTCGGCCGCGACCTTCTCGCCCGACTTGTCGGGGGACGGCCCGCTCAGATCATTCCCCTGATAGCCGTGGGCATAGGTCTCGACGCAGCAGGCGCCCATCAGAGCCCAGCCCTTGTACTCCACGTCCGGCAGCGCCGTGAAGACGAGGTCGACGTAGTGGTCCTTGATCGTCGTCTGATCGGACTGCAGCGTGAGCGCGACCTCGCCCTTCTTGTGGGTCACGGTCTGGAAGAGTCCCCCGGCGCGCATCTCGCCCGGGAAGAACACATAGTCCTTCGCCGACTCCTCCGCGGCCTTGACCCGTCCGGCCAGGTCCGCCCGACGCCGGATCACGAGCCGCGTTTCCGCGTGCTTCGCCAGGAGCGTCGCGTACTTCTCCGCCGAGCCGAATCTCGTCGCGAGGTCTTCGAATTCCCGCTCCGCCCGGGCGTAGAGGGCGCGGGCCTCGCGCTCCCGCGCGAGCCAGGCGGCGCCGGCGTAGGTTTTCACCTCCGCGGCCAGCCGGAGCAGCGCGGGGTCCGCCGAGTCCGAAGGGGGCTCCTCGCCCTCGAGGATCAGGAAGACCTGAAGCGCGCGCGCGTCGCGACCCCGGAACAGCTCGGCGAGCGCTCCGGCCGTGAGGTCGCTGAAGTCGATTAGCGTGGACCCCGACTCGGTCTTGAGCTCCAGCCCGGACGTCAGAGCCCGCACGAACGCGCCCTCGACCTTCACGGGATTCCCCGCGGCGTCCTCGACCTCCAGGCTGAGCTTCTGGGAGGACGGCACGCGCGAAAGAGCCTGCAGGGCTTCGCTCGGGACCCGGCCCGCCGCGCGGATCGCCTCGAGGTCGGCGCTCGCCTCGGCCTGCAGGGCCGACGTCTTGATCGTCTTGACCACGGACTCCAGGTCGCGGGTCGCGTCGGCGTAGCCGCGGCCCGCGGCAAGGCGGACCGCCTTCTCCCACGCGGCGCGGTACGCCTTGGCCTCCGGCGAGAGGACCGGCGCGGGCTTGATCGAGGCCAGGGTCTTCTCGAAGTCGGCGGAGAGGTCCTTCAGTCCCCACTGCCGGACGCGCTGCATCGCCGCCGCCGCGGCCGCCTCATCCCCGCCTCGCTTCGCCTGAACGGCCTTGTCCTTGAGGACGGCGTAGGACTGCTCGGCGTCCCCGCGACAGTCGCGAAGTTCCCGCTGCAGCGCGGCGCTCCAGTCGCGCCAGGGATGGCGCCCCACGGCCTTCTCGAGGATCTCGATCGCCCGCCCCCATTCCTCCTTGGTCCTCGCGGCCCGCGCCTCGTTCAGCACGGGACCGAGCTCGCCCTGAAGCAGATCGCCCTGCTTCTTCTGGATCGCGTCGAACTCCTTCTTCACCTCGTCGAAGAGCGGCGTGCCGCGGGCCTCCCAGACCGCTTCCTCGAAGAGTGCCAGGGCTTCATCGATCTTCCCCGGCTCGGCTTTGTAGAAGTCCCGCGCCTTGCGGACGGCCAGCACGGTCGCCTTCTCCTCCCTCGCCCGCGGGGGCGGCGGCGGAGGCTCGACGGCCGACGTTCGCTCTCCGGAAGGCTCTGTCGAGGCACGACGGGCCGCGGAGGACGTCGTCGACCGCTCTGCCGGGCCCGAGGACCCCAGGAAGAGGACCGCGAGGACCAGGACGACCACGGCGGCGACCCCGCCCAGGACCGCCACGGGAGCTCCGGCGGAACTCGCCGGGGCCGGGATCTTGGAGATGTATTCCGTCCCCCGCTTCGGCGTGCTCGTTCCCGGCGGGCGCTTCTCCGGCTCGGTGGCGATGCGGATCTTATCGGCGGAGACGGCCCGCTTGTCGGCCGGCAGGGACTCCAACATGACGGGGAGGCATTTCTTGCAGCAGGCCCGGTGGTCGATCCAGAAGGCCTTGCCCTTCTCGAATTCCGCCTCGACCAGACGCGTCTGGCAGGTGCAGCAGTAGACGATTTCCTGTCCCATGAGGGTGCAGGAGGATGATACCCGCAGGAGTGAAAATTTGCTGAACCTCGACCGGGCTTACTTCCCGGGGTCGTCCAGGCCGAGCTCGAGGCCCCGCACGTCGTCGCCGGGCTTCTCGGGCGGGACGAATTTCGCGTCCGTCGTCACGAGCACGGCGTCCACCGCGACGGGGAACGAGCGCGCCGCGGCGCCCTCCCCTTCCTTGTAGGGCCAGCGGCTCAGCGCCGCCACCGCCAGGTCCAGCCGGTCGCCGTTGATCACCAGCGGGCCGACCCAGCGCCAGGGCTTCCCATTCTCCCCTTCGAGCTTCACCTCGCCGGCCGCCTGGCCGTTCACGTGAAGCCCGATCATGGTGGCCTTGGCCTCGTACTGGCGCACGCGCACCCAGACGATGTGGCGGCCCTTGAAGGGCAGGCCCGTCTTGAAGGCCACCGCGCCGGAGTCATTCATCTGCACCGCCGCCTGGCCGCCGCTGGCCTGCTCGACGCGCATCGCCTTGAATCCCTGCAGGCTCGGGAACTCCTCGGCCTCGTACCAGCCGCTGAACTTCCGGACCGCCAGCTTGTCGGGCAGCCAGCTCGCGAAGCCGCCCTCGAGCGGCTTGACCTCGGGGGCCTTGCCGCTCTTCACCACGATCGTCGCGGGACCGGACGCCGTCGAGGATGCCACCATCACCCGGCCCGACAGGATCGACACCTCCGTCGAGGTCTTCGTGGCCAGCACGTTGAAGACGGGCGACTGCGGCTCCACGGACGCCAGCGCCGTCTTGAGCGGGCTCAGCTTCTTGCCCGGATCGAGGCGCGCCAGCATCTCGCCCTCGTGGAGGGAGATCTCCCCTCCGAGTCCGATCTCGGCCTGCGAATTCTCGCGGAAGTACAGGTTGCCGTAGCCCTCGAGGGACACGTGCAGGAATTCCTGGCGGGCGGTGGCGATCGTCTCGCCCGCACGGATCTGGCGATTCACGCTCGTCGCGGCCCCGCCGACCGAATGGAGAACCTTGGCCACCACGGCCTTGTCGACCAGCGTGGGCGCCGGCGGCTTGATCTCGGGCTTGGGTTCCGGTTTCGGCTCGGGCTTCGGCGCCGGCTCCGGCGGCTTCACGGGAGGCTCGGGCTTCGGCTCCGGTTTGGGTTCCGGTTTCGGTTCGGGTCGGGGCTCCGGCTTCGGCGCCGGCGGCTCGACCTTGGGCTCCGGCTTGGGCTCGGGCAGCGGCTTGGGCGGCTCCGGAAGCAGGGGCTTCGGAGGCTTCGGCTTGATCTCCGGCCTTACGACCACGGAGCGGTCCGGCTCCTTCTGGGACAGGACGGCGAAGAGCAGCGCGCCCACCAGGACCGCGGCCGCCGCGACCCAGGGGATCCAGACCGTCGGACGCGCCGCAGGAGCCAGGGAACGGAACCGGTCGGTCCCGGGACGGCCCGCCTTGGCGCGCGCTTCCCCGAGGGTCTCGCGGACCAGGAGGAGCTCCATCGCGCAGGCCGGGCAGTCGCGGACGTGGGCCTCCACGCCGCGCGGGTCGGCGCCGCCGCCCCGCACG
>Ga0310813_10000484_pt1 | contig 24989 bp, 31 predicted proteins | sample YN3metagenome_FD_203086 | JGI IMG/M metagenome (GOLD analysis project Ga0310813, IMG submission 203086) | Soil microbial communities from experimental microcosm in Duke University, North Carolina, United States - YN3 | ecosystem: Engineered > Artificial ecosystem > Soil microcosm > Unclassified...
GAGTTGTTCCGGATGATTGCGTTGACGAAGGCGTTCTCAATCGGCTTGAGGGCCTGCATGGAGTTCGCGCCCAGGATCTCGCCATAGGAGCGAACGAAGGTGTCCCATGCGGCGTGACCAAGTTCGAGGGTGTCACCCTTGACGACCGCGGATTTCAACTCCTCTTCGGCAGCATGAATGCCGCGCGCCGGAAGGGCCTGAATGGCAGATGCCCCTAGAACGGCGACCCCCTTCTTGGCAAAACTCGAGAGGAAGCCCTTTTCGAGCGCGCTCTTGAAGGCGCCCCTAAGGAAGTCTTCGGCGAGCGCCTTACCGCCACCCTTGAAGATGGCGCCTTCGGCAGCGTTGTAGAGGCCGCCAGTGGTCGCCACCTCTCCGGCGAATGCGGGAAGGCTGGCAAGCGAGTCGGCCAATTTCCCCATGAACGTGGTGCCGCGGAATTGCGCCGCTTTCTCCATGCGGGCGAAGTCTTCTAGCATCCACGCCTGTTCCGGCGTTTCGTTACCGGCCTTCTGTGCTTTAGCCGCCTCGTAGAGGAGTTTCATCTTGCCAAGGTCGACCACGTCGCCGCCATAGGGAAGCCAGAAGAGCGGGTTGTTTCTATATTTCTGCGCCCATGTTTCCCAAAAATCGATAGGTTGATTTCCGCCAATGAACTCCTCTTGCGCCTTTTTGGCATCAAGAATCTGGCTGTAATAAGCGTCCTCCATCTCCCTCTGGCTGGTGAAGGTGGTAACGGAGCCGGGGCTGGTGTACGGCGCAATATCCCCCGGCTTCAGCTTTACAGCCAGCGCCCAATCCCTAGCAGCCGCGTTCTTCGCGATCTCGCGGGAGCGTTCCTTCAGGATCTCTTCCGGCAGCGGGATAATGTCATGCGGCCGAGTATAAAGAAGTTCCAGCTTTCTGTAATTTGGGAGATCCTTCAGTAAGACAGCTGACTCATTGGGCGTACCGTTGGAGATCAACTCCGAAAGCTTAGGGTTGGTGTTGATGAGCCCCTCGGTGTTGAATTGCTGCTGGCGCTCCTGCTCCTCAAGCGACTCAAGGTTATTCTCGACGAACGGCTCCGGGAATCTGAATTTGTTGGAAAGGCGAACGACGCGCGCCGCCCGCTCCCCAGACTTCGTGGCGGCCATTTTTGTCATGAAATCCAGTGGGTTCGACCGCTGGGCGCCAAGGGCATCCAGGCGATCCCACGTCGTCTGATTGGGAGGCGTTACGGCGTCAAGCTTATCCCAAGTGGACGGTGGCGGAGTTTGCGGCTGATCCTGATTTTCGCTTTCTAGTTCCATTTTGCCCCAACCGGATGTATCATTTTCGCATGGATCAAAGTCGCTATTTCCTTGGCTTCATCTACTGGCTTTCTTTCTTTGCGTGGTTCGCTGTCCTCATCGGGATCAGGGTTCTAGTTGGGCTAGATCCGCATTTCTCGGACAGCATAGCGGTGGTATATTGCTTTATTTGTGGTTTCCTTGCTTGGATTCCCACCCGCCTCGTCGCCAAATATGTCACCCCTACTGCTCCAGCGCGATCCGCTGCAACTCTTCCAAACTCGCCCCTGACGCCTCCGCTGCCTTCATCTTCAGAATTTTCGCGTCGGACGGCGCCGGCCGCCCCCGAAAAATCCTAAGGTCCCTGATCCTCTGCTTTTCGGCGTCGGTGATGTCCACCTTCTGCGGGTTGGCAACCTGGGGGCCGCCTGGAATCGTGTAGTTTTGCGTCAGCGGCGCACCCCAGAACTTCCTCGCCTCGGAACCAAACATTGAGTCAAGGAAACCCTGAGGCTTTGGCTGCTCCAGTAGGTAATTGTTGATGATCTCGCGGCGCTCCAACTCGGAAAGCTTCTTCCCCTTGTCAGTCTGCGCGGTGTCCATGCGCTTAAGGATCTCAGAGAACGCTTTCTCGAAGCCCGCGCTTTTCTCTTTGTAGTCGTCCGACTTCTTGTCGCCAAGCTCGTTCAGATCCTTCACCTTGCCCATGCCGAGATAATCCCCGTTCTTGGCGTTGGTGAAGAGGTACTTCCGATCCTCCTGCTTGACGGCGAGGGATAGGTCGTCCTCGCCCTTGCGGATCTTGCTCCAGCTTTCGGCGAACTTGTCGTAGTTCGCCTTCGTGAGCGGAGGGATGCCGTTGTCGGGGTCCCCGGTGCGCCAGCGGAACATGTCGGCCGGCGACATCTTGGAGATATCGTCGTTGGTGAGCGCATACCACTTGGTCACCGCTAGTGCGTCGTCGCCCTCTTTCGGGGGGCGCATGATCGCGGAGGAATAGGCGATGAGCGCCTTCCGGTCGTTGTCTGGTAGCTGGCTCCAGGTGTCCGCGTCGATGGCGTCCTGCGCGAGCTTACCGCGATTCTCGGGGAGGTCAAGCTGGTGGGAGGCGTCCTCAAACACCTTGTCGGTGGCATCCTTCTCGATCGCCTTCATCAGCGTCCAGCGGTGGGCGAATTCCTGCTCCGCGATCTTGCGGGCCTTGGGGTCCAGCTTTGCGGTTTCCTTGTTGAGCTCGGCGGTGGCCTCCGAGAGCGTCTTCGGGGTCCGGTGCTGCTCGCCGGTAGCAAAGTCTGCGTAGTCGCTGAAGATCTTGTCGTTGATGCGCTGGGCGGTACCAAGGTCGGAGCCATCGTTAACGAGGCGCTCGACGTGGTCCCGGTCCTGCTTCGTGAGCCGATCTTTATTGTCGTCAAAGAACTGCTTTGCCGCCTGATCCTTCTGCGCATTCACCATGGAGGTGATGGCGCCCGCGTAGACGTGGCTGACGTCCTTCGCGGTGATGAGGTCGGCAACATCCTGCGAAACGCCGTTCTTCATCGCCCACACGCGCCGCGCCTGGTAGACGTCCTGAGCGGCCTTGGTGATGCCGTCGTAATCGAGCGTCGACCCAGCGAGCGCCCCGGCGTTCTGGCGGGAGGCCACATAGGCGTCGGCCTGCTGCGCCATGAACTGCTCTGACTGTCCGGCGATATGGCTCTGGTTGAAGCGGTTCAGTTCATTCCAATGCTGGTCGGCCTGCCGCTGGAACATCTGCCGCTGCTCCGGCGTTGAGAGCGAGCCCATGAGGTCGGACACCTTCTTGCGATAGCCCTCGGGGACCGTCTTCGCGAGCGGGAAGGCGTTCTCCCCCCTCTGGGCAACGATGCCGGTCTGCGGGTTGTACTGCACGTCGGTGGCGTAGTTGGAGAGCTCGGCGGTAGCCTTGAACACAGCGGCGAGGTCGGCTTTCTGGCGGATATCCTCCTGCTGCTTGGCGATGTCACTTGCGAGCCCCTGCGCTTGACCGAAGGCTTCGCGAGCGGCGTCACCGCCACCGAAGGCGCCGGGAGGCGTCGACGGCGAGACGCGGACATCCGGCACGCCCTGCGCGCCGACTTGCTGGATCGGTTCGTAAGGAATGGTCGGCATAGTTATCTGCCCTGAGAAATGCTCCAGCCACCTCCGAGGTAATTCCCGGAAATGTCGCGCCGATACAGATCCTCCGGCTTCGGCTTATTTTTGGAATAGGCGGCAGCCTCTTCTTGGGTGGTGTCAAACCACCCCGCCTGCTTGCCGTAATAGGCGCCGCCAACCACACCGCGGGCGAAGCCGAGGCCGCCGCTGATGAGCGAGCTGTTGGCGTTGAAGCGGCCAGCGATCTTCGCCATCTGGGCCTGCGACTCGTAGTTCGACGCTTCCGTCTGATAGCCCCACGCCTGGAGCGCGGCGTTGTTCATGATCTGTTGCTCGTCGCGCACGGCGGCGGCGCCGGTATCCACCTGGACCTGAGCCGCGGAGCCGGTGTTCACGTTGGCGGCGCCGTTCCCGATGATGGCGCGCTGCTTGCCGACCACCTGGGCGGCTTGCTGACCGCGAATCATGGCGGCGCGCTCGGCGTTCGTCCCCGCGACGGCGCCCTGCATGAGCGCGATCTGGGCGTTCTGGTTGTACGCCTGCGATTGCCACTTAGCCTGACCCAGCTGGCTCTGATACTGGGAGTAGCCGTTCGCGGCGCTCGAGAGGGCGCTGACCCCCTGTGCGGCGGCGGCAAGTCCGCTAACATTGCCCATTATGCACCACCCGTAGAACCTTCGAGCATGACGGCCAGGATCCGCGCCGGCAGCGGATCGACTTGGCGGACGAAACAGCGTCCGTGGCTGTTCCAGCTGCTGATGGAATCCTGCTCCAGCGTGTCGGTCACGAGCTCCGGCGGATCGTCGTAGTTGGCGGTGACTTCCCGACGCTGCAAGGGCTGGAGATTCTCCAGGGGATCGGTGTCGTCGTCCTCCGGCGGCTCCGAGCCGATGAAGAGCCCGCGGGTATCCTCGACGGCCACCCACAGCTTGCTGATGACCTTCTGACGGTTGATGAGCCCGCCGCCGGGGGCCTGCGCGGAGTCGATGTCCAAGGGCTCGAAGTCACAGGTAAACGGCAGACCCACGGCGATGACCGCGTAAGCCTGGGAGAGTTCGACGCGCCCGTCAGTCACCGTCAGCGGCGTGCCGTACTCGGCGTTGTTGGGGCTGGCCTCGACGAAGCCATCCGCGAAAACCGATACCGTGGCGCCCTCGAGCGGCTGGAGGCCGTCCGCGTAGGGTTGCGCGTAGCTCCAGTCGGTCGTGTAGGTGTCTTGCATCGAAGCGGGGACGTCTCGATCCGGAAGCACCGTGACATGCGTGGAGTTCGTATAGGCGGTGATCCGGCACTTCACCACGCTACCGTCGGTGTCGTAGAGAAAGACGCTGTTCCCGACGTTCTCGGCGGCACGATCGTCAAAGTACGCCGTATCCGCCTGACAAGTCATGCTCTCGCCAGCCGCCCACGTTGAGCCGCCCGTGAGCTTCAGCTGCGTGGCCCCGGTGTTCCGGCCGTCGTAGACGATGGTGGCATCCGAGAACACGCCGTCCACGATGTCGTCGATCAGCCGCGGAGCCATGACTTCCACGAACGTCTGGGTTGCGCCGTCGATCGTGTGGCGCACGACCATGTAGACGTCGTCCTGACCGCTGCCAGGGATTGAGCAGGCGCTTAGGACATCCCCGTCCGACCAGTCGTGCTCGTGCCACGCAGCCATCTGCTCCTCGCGCACGTAGGTGCATCCGAGCACCTTGCCGTCGTCGCGGATAGCCCAGATGACGGAATCCGGCGTCTGCTGATAGCACCAGTCGACGATGGAATGGCCGCGGAAGAAATGCTGACTCCGGATGCTCCGCTCCTCGCCCTTGTAGTTGTTGCTCTCGAAGCTGAAGCCGAGGTCCCGCACCTGGGTGCCGCTCGCCTGGACGTAGGTAGCGATGTCGTTGATGAGCAGCGGCTGAACCTTCGTCGACCCATGGGACGAAAAGTGCTGCGCGTCGGGGTTGGTGGCATCGACGACCCCGTCGGTGTCCCCGAGGCCGAACTCGCCCTCAGAGGCGAAGGCGATCATACGCCCCGCGACTTCCTTGATGTTTCGGATGATGTTAGCGCTGCCGGCGACGACGTCGATGGTGATCGCATCCGATGCCACCGACGGGCTGTGGACGAAGAAGTTGAAGTAGTCCCCCGTCTGGGAGCCCACGCAGCGGTTAGGGTGGTTGTCCGAGCCGCCGTACCAGAGGCGCTGCTTGCCGAATCCCGTGCAATACGGGTAGTCGAACGGGTCGCGGAAGTATTCCGTATACGCCTGCGGGCTGTCGGACGTGTCCGGCGTGATGCCGACATCCGAGAACGTCGCCGCCGTGGTGAGGCCCACGAATCCGAAAACGCCGTTCACCTCGCGGTAGACGACGTATTGACTCACCCCGGAGGACATGTCCGCGGCCGTGTCGATGTCCTCGACGCCCCACGTCAGGACGTGCGGGGCTGAGGTGCTGGGATCCCCGGCGCCATTGATGTACAGCGTCGTGCGGGCTACCTTCGGGGTGCCACCGCTGAAGACGCCCCAGTTGGTGCTATCCGCGTTCACGAGTTCGAAGCTGTTCGTCGAGGTTGGGTTCGGGGAGATGCGCGTAATGGTCCCCGACACGAATGCCGTGAAGACCCGCGAGTCGATCAGCGTGGTGGTCCCGAAGTAGTAAGCCTGGAACGACGTGGGCGTCGATGCGGTCACGGTCGCATAGGTGATGTCGTTCAGTTCCGTGGTGCCCACGATGTTGAAGGTGATCTTGTCGCCGTCCGAAAGGCCGTGGAAGGCGTTCACGTCCACGACCATGGGGTTCGCCAGCGTGATCCCGCCGCCGCCGGCGATGGTGATGGGGGTGTCCGGCACGTATGGTGTGGCAATGCGGATCGTGAACTCACGTCCGTTGACCTCAGTCATGCCCCCGACGCCGTTGAAAACGACGGTATCTCCATCGCTGAAGCCATGGGCCGTCACACTCACGACCGGGGGAGATGCGTTGGTAATACCGGTGACGGTCTTGAACGGCTCCATACCGGGCAGGGATTCCTTGTTGGTGTCCAACGCGATGGAGGCCACCTTGTACTTGAAGGTCTTGGAGCCGCCCGACCCGGCCACTCCCGCCAGATCCACCACGGAGGTCTGCCTCGGATCGTCCTCGTAGGGGTATGCGAGCGCCCAGTCGGTATCGGCGGTGCGCGTCAGCGTGGCTGGCGGGTAGTCGCCACCGGTGATCGAGATAACGTCATTCAGCTGAGAAAAGATCAGGTCGTAGACGTCTGAGTGGATGTACGTCGTCGCGATCTCGTAGACAACCCCGACATAGCCGCCCGAAAGGTACGTTCCAAACGACGTCGTGCTGATCGGGTTGCCGTCGAAGTCGTAGAGCTCGAACGTATTGGCGCCGTTGTTGACGTTGGTGGCGAAGGCGCGAAGGTTGTTCACCTCCCGCATTCCCGACACGCCAGTGAGGTAGAGTTCCGCGCCCTCGGTCATGTTCGAGCCGTCGAAGTGGACGACGCCGGGGCTGGCGTTCGTAATGCTCTGCACACTGCGCGTCGTGTCGCGGATCTGCTCGCCGTTCTTGTGGAACCGCATGTACTCATGACCAACCTCGATGGCGTAGGTGTTCCCATCCGCGGAGTTGAACACGAAGCGCCGAATCGCCGTGTTGATGTCGTCGTTGGACGAGTATTTGACGGGCGCCACAAGGGTCGTCCCCGGGCGCGTCTCAAGGCCACCCTCGCGAATGACCTTGATGTTGCGAAGCGTCTTCGCGCTGCGCTGGTAGGATTCGAGGTCGACCCGCTTCTGAAGAGACGGGGAGACGGCGCCGTAACTCCATGCCCTCGGGGTCGACATTAGCGGCCCTCGATGAATTCAGACTCCCGTGGATTGTCGCTCTGCCGCTCGTTCAGGTATTCCGCCTTGGCCTCGCTCATCGCGGAGCGGTAGTTCCTCTCGGCCAGCTGACCGAGTGCCATGCCCGCCTGATCGGAGCCGGCAAGCGTAGGAGCGGCTTCCATCGCGAGCCGGAGGGACAGCGCCTTGCGGAACTTCGGGCTCATGACGGTGACGTCATCCACGAGCTTGGTGTAGGCAAGCGAGGCGTCTTCCTCGTTCGTCAGGATGAGGCGCCCCGTGTCATCGCCGCCGACTTCGAATGAGATCCGCGGATACTGGACGCTCGGGTCCATGTTCCCGTCAACGATGTAGCGGGCCTTGATGGCATCGCTCGGCCAGCGATAGGAGAAGCCCCATTCGACGCCGTCGGCGGGATCCGTCTCCACCAGCGCGAGGCTCGCGATCCGCTTGGCGAACGGCCATTCGAATTCGCGTAGCATCTCCTCGAGCACGTCGTCGTAGAATGCCAGGAACACACTCGCCTGCAGCGACGTGTCCGTGTCGACGTCGGTCAGCGTCTTCGAGTTCTTGAGATGGAAGAGCGCCTGGTTGCAAATATTCGTCTTGGATACCGACATTCTCGGTTCCTTACTGGAGCTTTTCCGTTTCGAGATAGTAGGTGGTGCTCCCCTGCGTCAGTACGTTGGTGTTGTTCGACGTCGTCGTGATGCGGACGCTGATGGCGGTGTTCGCGGTGAAGGATGGCATGTAGCCGCCCTGAATGGCCGCAGCGCGAACCATTGACGTTCCTAGGTCCGCATCCGCCAGCCCCTTGGTCACCGCAGCCGTAAAGACGTCGTGAGACGCCAGAACTTCGGCGCCTCCCACCGTCGAGCCGATCTTTAGGGCAACGGCGGAAATGTTGCCGCCGATGTACTTGGTGGTCGTGTCCGCGTAGATCGCGGTGAGGCGCGTCTTCGCGGGAAGCGTGCAGATCGTCTTGTCGGCCGTGGTAGCTGCGGCAGCTAGGGCGGTATAGTCCACCGTGACCTTGTGAGTCACCTTTCGAACGGTGCCGGTGTCGTTGACCGTCAGGCCCGTGCCGCTGCCGGCCGTGATCGCGGCGCCCGTCGCAAACACGTTCGTGCCGAAATACCCGGAACGGATCGCGTGCGTCGGGTCGCCGATGTCCGTGTTGTTGTTGGTGAGCGGGTAGAGTTCCTGCGTGGTGAGGCCGAAATAGTTGGTATTCGCGGCCCCGAGCAGCAGGACCCCCGTCTGAGCAAGCAGGTTCCCGTTTGTTCCGTCATGCGACAGCGCCGTGTACGCGGTATTGCTGCCGTAGACCCGGTACGTCTGCGCGGTCGCCCCGTTTTTCTGGGCGAGCACGCCGGACGCGTCATCGACCAGCGTGACGTTGTCGACACTGACGAATGCTGTTCCGTTGGACGGGGTAAGGGGAAATGCAGTGGTCGCAACCGATGTTGCGCCGCCGATACCGCCTACGTGCATGGCCATGATCTAGACTCCTCTGCCGGGGGTGATAAAAACGGAGGCTCCAGTATTGGCCGACGTGATACCGCTCCAGAACTGCGAGGGCTTCGCCGTAATGACTTCAACGGCCCCCGCGGGGAGCGGGTAACAGTTGCCGCCGACAGAGGCGTTCGTTGGAATCACAGCGTTGTTCTGAGCCACCGTGGCGTTCGACCCGAAGGAGTAGAAGGCGGTCTGGGCGCCGTTGTTCTGGATGCGATACTGCACCCATTCCATCGTGGCCGCCGTGGGGTCGCCGGCCAGCTGGACGCCCGCGGGGGCCGTCGCGTTCGCGGCGATCAGCGACGTGGGGCCGATGGGCATGAACGGGGTAACAAACGGGCTAGGCATGGCTCAGATCTCCTCTCGCTTGCCGGAAGCGTTGGGATTGTCGGGAATCACCTGGATCTCGTCGGGCAGCGCGGACTTGCCTTCGAGGATGGCAAGGCGCTTTCGAAGCTCTTCATTCTGGGCGATGAGTTCCTGCGTGACCTCGGAGTGCTGGGGCACATTGGGGTCCACGGGCTTGGGCATGTCGGCGCGCTCGAAGGAGCCGCGGAACGTCATGGATTCGCCGTTCTTGCCGACCACCACCTCGGGGTTATGCCAGTCGGTGAAGCGGTGCATGGGGATGGTCAGCTCCTCGCCGACCTCGTAGCGGCGCGTCAGCGCGGGCGTGGGGCCGTAGTCGACGACCCTCATGCAGCGCACGCGGATCAGCTTGTCGCCTTCCGGCGTGCCCTTCTGGAGTTTCTGCTTGGGCTTCGGTTCCTCGACCGGAGCGGCGACCTTTGCGGCAGCTTTCGCCTGAGCCATGCCTTGTTCCTTTCAGTTCCCACCCGCGAGGGGGCTGGCCGGCACAAGCCAGCCAGCCCCCGTAGCGAAGTCCCTTGTTACGACGTGGAAGGCCCGGTCCAGCCAGCGGGCTTGGCGCTCCAGAGGTCCGGATCCGGCGTGATCCACGCCGTCACCGCGCCCGCGGAGAAGTCACCGCCCGACATCTGGTAGTAGAGGGCCATGAACGCCTTGTCCCCGGGGATCGGGGGCAGCAGCGCCACGATACGATCACCCACCGCCGAGTTCGTCGCGATGGTCCCGATGGTCGTGTTCGTGTTCGACACGGACATGTTGGCCGCGGTATCCGTCTGGAAGATCACCGTGCCGGTGCTGTTGTTGCCCGTGTCCGCAAACTGCGTGGTCGTCTGAACCACGATGTACAGCGGCCGGGGGCCCGTGCCGTGACGGGTGTACGCGCTTCCGATCGAGATGACGTTGTCGGAGATCGCGTTCGCCGTGATGGCCTGGGCGCTGGAAAACACATCGAGCTGGTCAATAGGCATTGCTAGTTCTCCTTGTTCAGTTACAGGACATTAGGAAACAACCGACTCGCCTTCCGACAGCTGGTCCTCCAGGTTGATGGGGATGCCGCGGAAGGTGTCGCGCTGCTCACCGTCGATGACCGCGTAGCTCAGCTGGCCGCCGGCGCCGACCGCCTGACGGGCCTGGATGTCGAGCATCATGCGGGTCGTGGTGTTCATGTAGATGGCATCCCGGCCGCTGCCCGCGCGGCGGGTGGCGTGGAAGGCCATCGACAGCTTGTCGAACAGGTCCGCTCCGGTGCCGGCCACGAGGAGCGACTTGTCGATGTTGCAGACGCGGGCCACGGACGTCCAGTTGGGCACCGCCAGGCCGAAGCTCCAGAGGAAGTGCTCGGACCAGACGATCTTGCGGGTCGTGCTCGACGGCTCGCTCACGCGCTTGCCGAAGTCCGTGATCCGAACGCCGGCCGCGGAGCCCTGCGGATAGAAGCAGTAGGCGTTCCGCTCGCCCCAGCGGACGAGGTACATGGACATGCAGTCCGTCTGGCCGCCCAGAGCACCAGCCAGGATGACGTTCCGGCCGTTCGTGCCGGAGGTCGCGTTGTAGCGGGTCTGGAAGCCGTTGATCTGGCCGGGGGTCGTGGTGCCGTTACCCGCCAGGATGCGGCCCGCGATGGCCTGCTTTCCGGCCTCGACGAACGCCACGGCCTCGGACGCGCGCTTGGACGCGACGTCGCCACCGTACTCAGCGACCAGCTGCTCGACTTCGCTCATGACCGCCATGTGCTCGACCGGCTCGAGGGTCTGGGAGGTCGTGGACTTGCCCATCGCGACGGTGCCGTTCGGGTTGACGGTCGCCCACGTCGGCAGCGAGGTGCGCTGCGTCGAGTAGGTGCCGCCGGGAAGGTCGGCCTGAACCCAGGGGGCGTCGTCGGCCATGCCGTTCATCTGGTTCAGCATTTCCGTGATGAGCGCGAGCGTCCCGTCCGGCTTCGACCGCCGGACGATATCGCGAATGCAAAGGTTGTTAGGGCCGAGAGTAGTCATTGGTTTAATCTCCTGTGTTTAGTGGTGGACAACCCCCGCAGCAGAGGACATCTGCTTGCGGTACTTCTCCACGAGCCGATCCTGAGCCGGGCGCGTGTCCTTCTCCGTGACTCCCGCTGCAGACGGGGCCTTGAGGGACGGTTCCTCGAACAGAGGAACGAAGCGCTCCACGAACTCAATCAGCTCGGGCGCGTGGGCCAGCTTCATGGCCTCGACTTCCTTGCGAAGAGCGCCCTTCGGGTCCGCGTAGTCGAAGACTCGCTTGACCTTCTCGGACATCTCCGCGAACTTCTCGCCCCAGCGCGTCTGCAGCTTCGCCAGGTTGGCCTTGTCCAGGCCGTCCAGCTGGGCCACCATCGCGTCGTGAGACGCCTTCTGCGCCACGTGGTCGCGCTCCAGGAGCTTCTGCGCCTGCTCCTCGGACAGTCCGAGCGCCTTCATTTCGGCCCCGAACTTCTCGAGTGCTGCGGCCTCCATCTGCGCGCCCTCCGGCGCTTTCAGGGTGAATTTTTCAGGAGCCTTGTCGGGCTCTGCGGCAGCGGCGGCCGGCTTGGCCGGATCCGCCGCCGCGGCAGACTTCGCGGGGTCCGCGGTCTTCGTCGGCTCGGTAGCGGGAGCCGTCACTTTCGCGATGGGCTCGACAGGCTTGGCGCCTTCCTTTGGCGGCTCCATCCACGCGGCCTTGGCGGGCGCCGCAGCCGGAGCGGGAGCGGGGGCAGCAGGCGTAGCGCCGGCGGCCTTGTCGGGAACCGCAGGGTCAAGGAAGAGACGCATTACGAATTCCTCCGGTCGTAGGTGATGGCGCAATCAGACAGCACGCAGTCGATGTTGACGGTGTCAAAGCTCGCGGACGAGGTGGTGTATGAGTACGACCCGCAGCATGGGCATGGGCCGCTGTCGTCGACGATGTAGGCGACCTTGCCAGGCACGTAGCCAACGTCGGGCTTTGACTTCGGCAGCATCGGGACCGCCACGACCGCCGCCGCGAGTCCGAGCAGCTTCTTGAAGAATCCGCGCCGATCGCTATTCATCTGCTTCCGCCTCTTTCTTCTCCGGCTCGCCTTCCATCTGCTTGGCGAGTCGCGCCTCGTTGTTCATCAGGTCGTAGGCCGCAGGGTGGCACTTGGCCACCTCGTCATGCAGCCACTGGCCGAAGTCCCGCCAAGCACCGTTGAACACCAGCCGCTCTTCCGGCCGCACCAGCGGGGACGGCTGGCGAAAGATGCTCTCGAAGAGCCCCGTCCGGCCGATGATCTCGCGCATCACCCGCCGGCCGCCTTCCGTCGCCATCACTCCACGCACGTCTGCGATCCATCTCTCCAGAGCCTCTTTCTTGTTCAGCTTCGCCATCAGCTAGGAATCCTGGGGTTCGAGTACCAGGCGGTTGAGTTGAAGGCGAAGAACTCCGCGCACGTATTAGCCGCCTGCGTGATCGAGGCGTTCGCGCCTTGCTCATTGAGCGTGCAGTTGACCGGCGGGTAGACCTTGACCGCGGCGGCAGCGCTTTCCGAGTTCTTGACCACGTAGCGCATCCCAGCCGCCGGCGTCGGCAGCCTTACGCCGTTCGTACCGTTCGCCCCGGTCACGAGAATGAATCCCGGGTAACCCGTGGTGACGGCGTTCGCGGTAGCGATGTTTCCGCCCGTGGCCGCGAGCGTGGACGTGTTGATCGCGACGTCGGCCTGCATCTGCACGGTCCCGTTGATCGTCGTGTTCGTCAGCGTGCAGTTCGTCAGGTTCTTAAGGTTGACGACCTGAACGTTGCTCGTGTCGACGACGGTGCCACCGAGATTCGCGACGTAGAGGACGTTGGTAGAGTTTGTCCCCGCTGGCGCCGGGATGACCTTGACGATGTAAGCCATTCGTTAGCCTCGAGCGTCTAGCACGGAACCTTGTTGGTCACCCACGCCGTCGCGGTCACCGCGAAGAAGTCGGCCATGGTGTTCGCGGCCATCGAGATCGCGCTATTGGCGGTGCCGTTGATGCTGGAGTTGACCTGCGGATAGACCTTCATGATGCCGTTCGCGGCGTCGTCGTTCTTGACCGTGATGCGCATGCCAACCGCAGCCACCGGCAGAATGACGCCCACGCTGTTGTTGCCGCCCGTGGCAAGGACGATGCCGCCGGACTTGACGGTAATCGCCGCGGCAGTCGCCGCGTTCGTGCCGAGGCCGGCGAGGCTCTGGACGTCCACCACGGTATTCGCGGTCGACATCGTCGCGTTGGTGATGATCGGCGTCGTCAGCGTCTTGTTCGTAAACGTCTGCGCCGTGTTCGTGTCCGCGAGGGTCACCAGCGGTCCCGACACGAACACCGTGTTCTTGTCGATCGTCCCGCTGGGCTTGTCGACCAGCTTCACTGCCTTAGCCATTTTTTTATCTCCTTACGAGCCCGCGCCCAGGAGGGCGCCCAATGCGCTCTCCTTGTTCACGGGAGCTTGTCCGAGGTTCTTGGCCGCCTGAGTCGCCGCCTGGATGTTCGCCATCTGCTGCTGCTGAGCGATCGCCGCCGCACGCTGCTGCCGGATGGCGGCAACCTCTTCATCCGAGCGGATGACCGTCGCGGGAATCTTGAGGTCAGTCGCGATCTCGTCGATGGCCTGATCCGCGTTGAACTTGTCGAAGATTTCGGGGCGCTCGCCCGTAACCTGCTGGGCGGTGGCGATCTGAGCCGCCACGCCGATGGCCATCTGGATGGGCGACACGCGGTTCATCTTCTGGGCCTGCGCCAGGACGCCGTTGAAGATGAACTCGACGCGCTGCCCGCGCAGGTCCGGCGGGATCTGCTGGAACACCGGATGGTTCTGCCGGAGCAGCATTTCGTAGGTGAAGGCCACAAGGGGCTTGAGCCCACGGCCTTTGAGGTTCGAGTACATGTCCACGAGCTTGAGCAGCTTTTCCGCTTTGCGCTCAAGCACTTCGGTCGCCGTCATCTGCCGGTCGGTTCCGGCGATGGGCGCGTCGAACGTCGAGAACGTGGGGTAGTGGAACGTCTCGAGGATGCGGGTCGAGACATCCTGGATCTGCTCGCGCACCGGGACCACCCAGCCGGGATCAACCACATGGGCCGGGCGGATGGACTTGCCGGCGACCTTCTCGTCCACGTAGGAGGTCTTGCCTGGAACGAAGCCGCCGTCGAGCTCGCCCTTGAGGGCAGAGTCCGCGATCCAGTGAGGGTGCGCGCCCTTCTCGACCAGCTGGCCGAGGCGCTTCTCGTAGATCTGCAGGCCCTTGTTGTCGCCGAGCGACTCGCTGCCGGGGTACTCCGTGGGATAGACGTCGCCTTCGACGCTCGACCACGAGCACACCACCACCGGGAAGAGGTCAAAGCCGCTCTCAACGATGTAGGCATCGTCGTTCTTCTGGTCGTAGCCGCTGGCCGACGCCGAGGTCTGACCCGTCTCCCACCAGCAGTCGGAATAACGCTTGCGCGTCCCAAGCGGGCTTCCGGGCTGATAGTCCTCGTTCGGCTCAATCAGGTGGGCGACGTCTACCCAGTCCTCCCACTTTCCGTCGCGGGCCATCTTGCGGATCTGCTCCGAGAAGTTGGCGCGCTCGCCGAAACGGATGTAGAGCTGCCGCACGGTGGCGCGGCACTCCTCGTAGAAGGTGTTGACGACGCCCTCGTCATCCCGAGCGAACCAGTAGCGTCCCGTCGCGTAGAGCGTCGTTTTAAGGGCGCTCCGCTTGAAGCCCTCCTCGAGCCCGAGGGCGAAGATGCCGAAGGCCGCCATGTTGCCGTAAGCGACGGGGAGGTTCTCGTAGCAGTTTGAGTCTTCGATGGTCTGGAGGATCAGCGTGCCGACCTCGTCGAGCCAGCGCCGGTGCGGGCCGTACTCCGCGCGGTCCTTGTCCTTGAGGGACAGCGACACCCAGTCGGAGGTGGGGTCCGTTGCCGCAGTCATGAGCCCGCTCTGGAGCACCTTGAGCGCCCGAGAGGCGGTCGAGTTGTAGATGTTCGTCGCCATCCGCGCCTGGTTCTGATCGGTGATGTTCAGGCGCAGGCGGAACGGGAGCGCGAGGCTGGAGATCTCCTGCCACATCGGCTCCTGGGGCCGACGGATCTCCTTCATCGCGTTGACGAGGTACCGCTGCCTCGTCTTCTTCGGAATGTCGAAATACATCAGCTTACGCTCGATTCCCGCAGCGGTGCGAAATGACCAGACCGCAGACGCATTCATTCCGAGCGACCACGCCGGCGGCGACTCGCCGAAGGAAGAGCGGCGCGCCGTACATGTACTTGATGATCGCGTCGATGACGTCCATCTAGGCCCCCAGCTTCTGAAGGGGTTTAGGCGCGGCATACCCGCCGCCGGAGCCGCCCTGCGTGGCGGCGAGGCCCATAGGCGACGTCGCAACCGTCTGGTCATTGTTCTGGCCGCTGTTGGCCAAGAAAGCCCGCTGGCGCAGCCTGGCGAGGCGCGCCGCGGCCGTGGCGTCGTTCTGGCTCTGCTTCTCGGCGAGCTGCGCGGCGTTGCGCTGGGCCATCGATGCGGCCTCCTTGCGCTGCTTGTTGGAGGCGTCCGCGGCCTGCTGCGAGGAGTAGACCTCAGCGCCGGTGCCGGCTGCGGCAGCCGCGATCGAGGCGATGGCGATGACGGTTTCAAGGCCCATCAGGCGCTCTCCTTGCGAACGGCCATCCAGTTCTCTTCCACGAGGCGGTAGCCCATGCGCTGATAGACCTTGGCGAGCGGATGTTTGACGGTGCTCTGGCGGGCAATGGAATAGACGCCCTCGCTCCAAAGCTGGTTGTCAGCCCAGAGGAGGAACTTGCCGGCCGTGAAGCCACGCTCGCCCGGAACCATGTAGGCGGCGTGACAGGTCGCTTCGATCTTGCTCGGGTAGTTGATCCCGAACATCGCGAAGAACAGCTGGTAGCCGATCAGCTTGCCGTGGCGCCGTGCGGTGAATACGCGGACAAAGCCCGCGATCTCCATGCGCTCCAGCTTGACCTTGGCTGGAGCGAACGCCCACTCCTCTAGCGCACCCGTCTCGCGGTGATTCGCGAGCATGAGCGGAAGCGCTTCATCCCAGCAATCAGCGATGGATTCAGACTGGAACGTTACGGTGCAGCGATCGACGTCGACCACGCCATAAGTCTAAAGGCGTGCTACGACGCACCTCGTCAGGCCGAGACCGCAGCGACAACCGGCACCGTGTACTCCCAGATGGACGTACCGCCGACCGACTTCGCTCCTGGCAGCAGTTCGTTGACAGCCTTCGCGACACCGGGCTCGTTGAGGTCGTGACCCGAGAGAATGCCGCCGGGCGCCATGAGATCGAGGCACGTGAGGATATCGCGCTTGACGTGCTCGAAGCTATGGTCCCCATCGACGAAGGCAAAGTCCACCGTGCCCGCGAGATGCTTGAGCGACGTGCCAGCAAAGGCGTGCTCGCAATCCGTCACCACCACGTTCTTGTGCTCGATAGCCACGTTGTCGTAGAACTCGCCCTTGATCGTCTCGCGTCCGCGCTGCTCCGCTTCAACGCCCGTGGCATCGCCTTCGGTCGATCCGCGCCAGCTGTCCACGGCGTAGATCTTGCCTTTGCAGGTCATCGCCATCGCCTTCGTCGAGCGACCCTTCCAGCTGCCGAGCTCGACCACGCAAGTCGCGCTCTTGGCCTTCTCGGCGAGATACGCCAGCTCTTCCCACGACATCCACCCCTGCACCTTCGCGGCCTCGTTCACCGCAGCCTTGATGTCCTCCGGCGTCGGCGCCACGACATCCGTCTCCACGGTGCCCCAAACCTGATTGTTCGGGTACGCGGTGTCCCCGAAGTGCCGCACCGCAACCTCGCGGGTCACCCACTGAGGGCCGGCACCGAGGGCGCGAATGTCCCGAGAGAACATCCAGTCCTCGGGAATGATGGCCGGCAGCCGCCGGCCGTGGTATTCGATGATGTTGTCGTCGAAGTGGAAGTGAAACTTATCCGCCCAGGGCGCCTTAAGGTCGATCAGCAAGAGGCCGGTATTGACGAGGATCTTGGGGTCCGTGAACGTCGGCTCCTTCTGCATGATCTCGCGCATGGTGAGACGCCGCACGCGCCACAAGGCAGGGTAATCCCCCACCACCTCGTCGAGCGCCGTGGACGTGAGGCCCTTCTCATCCTTGATGGGGATGATCGCCGACAGCACTTCCGCGTTCTTCTCCCGCGCAATGCGGACCATCTTGTCCACGAAGAGCGGCTCGGGCACCACGTCCGAGTGCCAGAGCAGGAAATAGTCGGCATTGCCGCGGGCGCGCTCCTCGAGCGCCTGGAGCAGTAGGATATTAAACATCATGGTGCAAGCCGACGAGTCGGCCTTGCCGAACATGACGTTATGCTCCCGGCTGGCCTGGAGGGCGGTGAACATCACGTCGGCGTGCATGTCATTTTTATATGTTGGAACTCCGCAGAAAATCTTAGCCATGTCTCCCCCTTTAAGCATTAAGAGTAATTGAACGCCAGAAATGACCAGGTCGCCTTGCCCGACTGTTATTGACGGCGTGTGTTACCCACTCGCAGTTCGATGGGTCGTAGTTCAGGCTTGAGTCAACCCTGTCGATGGTTAGGCCGTCAGAATAGCCGCTCGCCACAGCCCAAGCGTGGAAGTTGCGAAATGTTTTCCAGTCGTCGCAGACTTTAATGCCTTTTGCCCCATAATATCGCCTACGACTATCTCCGCATCTCGCTAGCATTCCCCTCCAGATGACGTAGAGCCGAGAGCCCGTAAGTCCGTGGGTTGTTCTCTCGATTTCATGCTTCTTCATCCTTGCGCGGCGCTGCTCCCGCACGCACTCGTCACATGCGGATGGATAGCCGCGATTGACGGCCCTCTGGATAAGCTCGCTCTTGCGCGTTGCCACGCGCCCGCAGTCGCAACGAAGAAGCCACATCCTGTCGCCGTTCGGCGCAGGTTCAGCCAAGGCAACACCAACCAGAGAGCCAACTCTCTTGCCGCGAAAGTCGATCGGCCTTCCCACGTCACTCCCCCTTCGCGAAAACACCGAGGATCTGCCGCTCGCTCACGGCGTAGTAGAGCTTGTTGTCGATCTCCACGTCCGAGCGCGGGTACTGCGAGAACAGCACCCGCTGCCCAGCCTTGTGCGTCGTCGGGTAGAACTTGCCGTCGCGGTCGGCCCCAGGGCCGATGCCGATGATCTTGCCGATCACGGGGCGCTGCTTGTTCTGATCCCGGTCGGGGAGGATGATCCCACCTTTGGACTGCGTCACAACCTCCGGCTCGATCAGCACATTGTCGAACTGCATGTCCACACCCACACCCTGTAGCTTCACCGGTCGCCTCCTCTCAGATCTTGTTCGTGTCGATGGGGATAAAGTCCGCTTCGGTCGACACACTCCGAAGAGGATCGAAATCATGCGCGTTGGGTTTGCCGCTGTAGGGCTGCAGGAAGCCCGGTCGCAGCCCGAGGTTCATGGGATCCGCGGACGGCCTCTCCGGGCTCGTGAACGTCAGCGCCAAGGCGTCACCGTAGTCCGGCGAGCGGCCGAGAATTTTCTTGATCTCGTCCTTGGGCTGGATCATGATCTTTGACTGCTTGTTGACGGTCTTGTAGGTGTACTCAGGGGCCATGAGATCCTTCTCGAGCGCGTCGTACCCCACGGGCAGCCAGCCGCCACTCTTCACCCAATTGGCCAGGCTGCACCACTGTTCAGCCCGGCTGTTCAGGTAGCGGTCATCCACCGGAGACTGGGAGTTGTCCACGCCCACCACGCGAATGCGCCGGGTCTTGAGAGCGTGGAACACCGAGACGCCGATCCCAGTCTTGTCGAGGTACACCACCTCGGCATTCGACCGCTCGACCGCAAGAGCCACCCGGTCGGCGATCTTGTCGGGGTCGTCGGTACGCATCTCGACGAACTGCCCGCAGCGCAGTCCTTGACGTAGGCAGATTACCGTCGCGTCGTCGCCGTGAAGGGCCACGTCCACGCCCAAGCGCTTCTGCGCGTACTGGAAGTCCGGCTCGCCGTAGTGGCGCCGCTTGGCCTTGTCGATGTCGTCTGGGCCGAGCAGGTTCTTGAAGCCGACCTCGGGGAACTCGCCTAGCACCGAGACGCGCACCCACGGGTTCTCGCGCCCGTGCTTGGCGATCTCCTGCTTCGCCCACTCGAGGCCGATGCGCTGAGAGCGCTTCGGGTTGTCCGGATCGCCGTTGATGCGAATGGTTTTCCAATTCTCCGGGTCGCGGGCGATATCCCAGAGCGGCCCCTTGGGGTCCGTCGGGTTTCCCCCGAGCAGCATCTTCCCCTCTCGTCCAGAGCCAGGTACGACGTTCGCCATCATGGCCGAGCCGGACGCCACGATCGCGTGGCCGTAGCTGCCGGCCTCGTCGCCGAGCCACATCATCGCGGGACCGTGCAAGCCGGCGAGCGCCTGGGCCTGCTCGACGGCGTCCACGCGGTCGCGCCAGCTGCGCGCCTCCATGAACCACTGCTTCGGATCCTCCTTCGCCTCGACGCGCTCGCTGTTGAAGACGAAGAGGTACTGAAGCAGCTTGGAACTCGTGTAGAGGCCGTTCAGCTCCTTCCAAAGCCCCGAGCGCAGGTTGCTCGCCGTGATGGACGTGCAGATCACCTGGGCCTTCTTGCGCGTGACCATCCACCAGAAGCCGGCGACAGCCTCGAGAAACGACTTGCCGACTCCCTTGGACGCCACGAAGGCCACGCGGTCCCGCTCAGCGAGAGCCCGCAGCGCCTCGACCTGCCACGGATCGAGCGGCTCGTACTTCTCGCGCAGCACGTCGTTGTAGAACTCGACGGGGTCGTCGTGCCAACGCTTGAGTAGGGCGACGTGGGCAGGGTCGATCACTCAGGGTCACCCTTCCGTAGGAAGCTCTCAAGGAGGCCGCCGAGCGATTCGGTGAGGCCAAGGCCGACGTCGAGCTGCTGCGCCGGCTTACCGTATCCGTACTCCAGCAGCATCTTGAGTGCCGCGAGCTTGTCCTTCGGCTCTGGCGCGAACCGCATCAGATCAAAGCCGCGCTTGATAGCCTCGTTCATCCCGCCAGTGGCGATGTCCTTCTCGAATTCGGCGCGGATAGCCTCAGAGAGGCCAGCCAGTTCTTTCGGCCTACCGCCAGGATTCCCAGACTTTCCCTTCTCGAACGGCATTGTTACCCCTTGTTCTCAATGGACTTACGCACGCCTTGTTAGGTCTAGCCGCACCCCGCGGATGGTCTTGAGTCTGTAGAGCCTGTATCGCCGCTGTGTGTAGTCGTCGAGGCCCCACCCCTCGGTGAGCTCGACGCCGCATTCCCTAAGCGTGTGCAGGTATCGGTAGACCGACCGCGGATCGATGTGCGCCTCTTCCGCCATCTCCGTCAGGGACATCCCGAAATGGCGAGAGGCCAGCGCGAGGAGGATCTTCAGCATCCTCGACAGCGTGGCCGGCCCGTTACGTCTTTTCACTGCTCCCCACCCCCTCTACCAACTACGCGATGCACGTCATTGACCGCCAATACTGCGTGCGCATGCGCCGCGAGTTCTCGGCCCTTGTCACCCACTCGCAGTTAGATGGCTCATAGTTCCCGCGCGAGTTCACGCGGTCGATGGTTAGGTTGTCCGAGTAACCGCTCGCCATGGCCCACGCCCTGAACGATCCGTACTCAAGCCATTCGTCGCAGATACGAATGCCCTTGCCGCCATAGTGGGCGTAGCTCTGGCTTCGATTGTTTTCACAGCGCTGTCTCATGGACTTCCAGATGTTGTAGAGCCTTTCTCTACAGCGCCGCCTAGAGCCACCATGCCGCAATCCGTTAATTGGCCCCGAGATCTTGCCTGAATGAGAGCGAGAGCATTGCAAGCACCCGCCGTATCCGCTCTTGATGGAGCGCTGAATGTGCGGAACCTTCCTTAACACCTCGGTGCCGCATGAGCATCGGCACAGCCAAACGACGCTTTCACTGCACCTGTCTGCTGTGGGCTCAACCACAGTAAGGTCACCAACTACAACCCCAGTTAGATCCAAGGTCTTCCTTGGCATCACCGACCCCCACCAACAAAAGCAATCTCGACGGAACACATTTCGCCGCAAAACGCGCACATACACACGGGATCCCCATCTGTCGGCGGCAACATCTCACTCCAAGCATGGCCACATTCGAGGCAACACACGATCGCATTAAGCCAGCCGTCCAACATTGGGTCACTCCTCAACCATGCTTCTCCAGGTCTTCGGGATATCTCGGAACCAGACGCGCTCAGCGACCCACCGAAGCCAGAGCCACATGGGCGGCCCATCGGGCTTGGTGTGAACGTTCCAGCCAACCAGCGCGTTACTCGCCATCGGCTTCTGGAGCATCATCGCCCTTCGCTTTCTTTCGGTCCTCGGCCGTCCGCATCGAGTAGCTGAAGAAGTCCTTGGTGGCCTCGCCGCTGCACTCCACGCACATCGCGTAGGGGTGGTTCCCGATCCTCACCGTCCACACACAGGGCGTATCCTGCTCGCAGTAGACGCACACCTCAGATGGATCTTCCGGTTTCTTACGGCCCACGAAGCACCAGGACAATCGCGTAAGCTGCCAGCGTAGCCACGACCACAAGCAAGCCCACTCCTAACCACGTCCTGATTTTCTGCTGGCGGTCCCACTCGCTTTCGTTCCAGGGCTTGACAGAGCGCGGGACCCGCGGGAGCTGCTTGGACGACATCTCTTCCCAGCGCTTGAGTTGCTCGTCGGTGAACTTGAGGACGATCGGCTCTTCTTGGACTTGGCGCTCGAACCGGTCTGTATCCCATTGCTTGAGATACTCCACCGCGCAGGTCCGGCACCGGCGCTGGCTACCGCGTAGAAGCTGCCCACATCGACAACGCATCGTTTCCTCATATGCCGCGACCGGTGAGGCCGGCGGACACACTCCGGCCAGTTCCTAGGGGGATTGGGCGTGGAGGAAGTTCGGCCTCACCGGGCGGCGGATGTGCTTGGCTACTGCGGACCACCATTCCCCCTCTGTATGGCTCTAGTAATACAGTTAGCGTATGGAACTTTGAAAGTCAAGGGCAAAGCGACGCAAAACCTTATACTGACTACGATTTTGCGAGTTCTAGAATGTCTTGACCTTCCCCGGTCGACTCGAGCTAGGATCCACCTTAAGGGAATGCCTTATCTAAAGAGGCGCCCGTTCGCCGCCTGCGTCGAGTGTGGGAAGCGGTACAAGAGGGTGAGGGGCTGGCAACGCTTCGATACCCCGCTGTGCCGGTTCCGCTACCACGCGGCCAAGGCGCGAAGGGACGCGGCGAGATGGAGAATGCTCCGCAAAAAGCGGTAGCCGCCGAGGGGAAACGCGGTCAATCCGGATCCCGTGACTCACGCATTCAGGCGAGCGGGTGCGCCTTCAGGACGGCCTCCTTGACTTGGTACTGCGCCAGCCGCACGTAGAGCCGCGTCGTCTCGATCGAATCGTGACCTAGGAACTCCTGTAGCTTCTCGATCAACATGCCGCGCTGTACCAGATGGGTGGCGATCGAGTGCCGCAGCGTATGCGGGGTGACGTGCTTGCCCGAGCCCTTCGACGCGCGCCGGATCAGCTGGTAGAGCTGGACCTCCCCAACGCAGTTCCCGCCCAGCGTCGGGAACAGGTACGGCGACTCCGGCCGCACCTTGAGCCACGCCCGGAGCGTTGCCGCGGTGGCCGGCACGATGGGCACGATCCGGTCCTTCGCCCGCTTGCCGCTGACGTGGATCGACTCCACGCCGACGCGCTCTGGCGTGAGTGTGCGCGCCTCCTTCGACCGCAAGCCGCAGTCGTAGAGCAGCGCGAAGAGCGCCCGCGTCCTTGGCGACTGGAGCCGGCCGCGCATGTGCTCGACTTCCGCCTCGGTGAGCACCACGGGGAGCCGCTTCTCGACCCCAACGGACTCGCTGTCGTAACTAGGGTCATGCGTTACTAGTTTTCGGCGCCGAAGGTACTTGAAGAATCGCTTGAGGCTGGCGCGGTAGCGGTTGATCGATCGGCCCGAGACGCCGGATTCCGATAGCGCTAGCGTCCAGTCGTCCCACTCGTCCTGCCTGAAGAACTCGACTGGACGCTTCCACCAGGCGGCCCAGCGCGCGACATCTTTCGTGTACTCGAGGACGGTCTTCGGGGACTTCTTGAGCGCCGTGAGGTAGTTAGAGTATCCCTGGATGAGCAGGTCTACGTCCGTTGCCGCCGGTTCCCCTCTTCTCTCCTGATCCAGCTCAGAAGAGTGCCCCATCCGCCCTTCCCTATCTCAGCGGACGGGTACCCACGGTCGCGGCAACAGTATACCCCTCACCCGTCCGCTATCCCGGTATGTACCCGCGGGGAGTGTCACATTTTGACCAGCGTTCTACAAGCAATTGAACTCTCATATAATTCCTGATGTGAAAGTATGCAGCAGATGGAACCCCATAATTCACCGCTCATGGGTAGATGACTGTTAGATGTCGGGCAAAAGTGAAAAGAATTTTTTACCAAATCGCAGATGCCCCTTGACTTGAAATAAAGAATTGTGCGGTCGTTAAAATTTTTCCGTTGACTTTTCGGATCCCATACCCGATAATCCCTGCAGATGAGCAAGCGTGAAGAGGTAAAAACGAGCCCGATGAGTCCTGCCGACGCCGTGTCTACGCTTGCTCATCACACGCCTGGCGCGGTGCCGGTGGGACTCAGCGGGCTCAATCAGGAGGGCCATTCGCAAGAAGGGCTTGATTCGGTGTCAAAGCTTGGTAGGCTAATACAGGTTAGCGATTCGATCGTCAGGGAACCTAGTTGGGACGGGGTCTCACGGTCGCACCTTGACGAGCGAAAGCTCAAGACCTTTCTATCGCTAATCAGCCGCAGGCCGAACGGCTGCTGGCTGTGGGTTGGCTACATCGGCCCCAAGGGATACGGAAGATTTGGCCATCGGGTTGCACACAGAATCTCCTACGAGCTTTTTGTTGGACAGATCCCATCACATCTAGAACTCGACCACCTCTGCCGGAACCGCGCCTGCGTAAATCCCGACCACCTTGAGGCGGTAACGAGCAGGGAGAACACCCTTCGCGGCGCCAATCACGTCGCGTTCCAGGCCCGCCAAACCCACTGCAAGCGCGGCCACGAATTCAACTCCATTAACACTCGCGCCTATCGCGGTCGGCGAGTCTGCAAAAAATGCTGCTCGTTTCGCGATTCACTCTATACCCGCGGCGAGGTGGTCAATGGATGAATCAAAAGACCAGACTGAGCAAGTCGCCGGCGCCGAGGATCGCGACCGCATCTGCTCGTACTGCTCCTTCGCCATCCATATCGGCCGCAGTCTGCTCCCGGCGATCAAGGAACTCTGCCAGCCCTGCAAGGACGACGTTTTCCCGGAGGCGAGCAATGTTTGATCGCTTCTGGTCTAAGGTCAACAAGGACGGTCCGGTCCCAGCGCATAGACCAGATCTTGGCCAATGCTGGGTATGGACCGCTGGCAAGTTCTCAGAGGGCTACGGCGCATTCCAGCTTGGCGGTAAGGCGATGAGGGCGCATCGGGTTTCATACGAACTCTTTGTTGGACCAATCGATAAGAACCTTCAATTGGATCACCTCTGCAAGAATCGCGCCTGCGTGAATCCGGCTCACCTCGAGATGGTCACCGTGCGGGAGAACATCCTACGCAGCGACTGCCTTGGGGCGATCAACGCCAGAAAGACGCATTGCCCAAATGGCCACTCGCTATCTGGCGACAATCTTCGACTCTATCGCGGTCAGCGCCATTGCCGCGAGTGCGCCAAGATCCGCGCCGCGAAAGCGTGGAGGGTCCATAAGGAGGCCGTCAATGGTCAGCTATAGATTGACCTGCTGCGACTGTGGCGAAGCTTGGATCGGCCCCGTCACCGAAGAGCGCGAGGTGCTCTGCCCAGAGTGCAACTCGGATGACATCTGGATCGGCGAGCGGTATGAGCCG
>Ga0310813_10000488_pt1 | contig 24894 bp, 29 predicted proteins | sample YN3metagenome_FD_203086 | JGI IMG/M metagenome (GOLD analysis project Ga0310813, IMG submission 203086) | Soil microbial communities from experimental microcosm in Duke University, North Carolina, United States - YN3 | ecosystem: Engineered > Artificial ecosystem > Soil microcosm > Unclassified...
CCTCCTGGGTCGGCGACATCCCGATGATGCTCTGCACCAGCTTGACCTTAAGCTTCTTTGCCACCCGCCGCCTCCTGCCCGTCGCCGTCGAGCGACCGGCGCCGCGCCGCGTACGTCGACTGCAGCCTCTTCAGCCGCCGGAAGGCGTCCATCGTCGCCTTCAGCACGTTGTGCGGGTTATTGGTGCCGAGGGTCTTGGTGAGGATGTCCTGAACCCCGGCCGCCTCCAGCACCGGCCGCACCGCCCCGCCCGCGATGACCCCGGTGCCCTGCGCGGCCGGCTTCAGGTAGACCCGCGCCGCGCCGAAGTGGCCGGTGATCTCGCACGGGATCGTGGTGTCCTTGAGCGGCACCCGCACCAGATCCTTCTTGGCGTGCTCCACCGACTTGCGGATCGCCTCGGGCACCTCGCGGGCCTTGCCGAGCCCCACTCCCACGTGCCCCTGTCCGTCGCCCACCACCACCAGGGCCGTGAAGGAGAATCGCCGGCCGCCCTTGACGACCTTGGCCACCCGGTTGATCGCGACCACCCGGTCGTTCAGGTCCAGCGCATTGGGATCGATCCGCGCCTCTGCCACTCGCCGCTCCTTCCTAGAACCCGAGGCCCGCGGCACGCGCCGCGTCGGCCAGGGCCTTCACCCGTCCGTGGTACTGATAGCCGCCGCGGTCGAACACGACCTGGCTGATGCCACGCGCCTTCGCCCGCTCGGCCAGCAGCTCGCCCACGATCTTGGCCGCGGCGACGTTGCCACCCGCCTTCACCTTCTGCCGGAAGTCCGGCGCCCGGCTGTCCACCGCGGCCAGGGTACGCCCGCTCGTGTCGTCGATCACCTGCGCGTAGATGTGATTGAGGCTCCGGAACACGGCCAGCCGGGGCCGCTCCGGGGTGCCGATCACGCGCGTGCGGATGCGCAGGTGGCGGATCTTCCGTCCCTCGACCTTCTTGCCGGTCAGCATTACTTGGCTCCCGCCTTCTTGCCGACCTTGCGTCGGATGTGCTCGTCGGCGTACTTGATGCCCTTGCCCTTGTAAGGATCCGGCTTGCGGAGCGCCCGCAGCTTGGCCGCGGTCTGGCCGAGCAGGGCCTTGTCCGCCCCGCGCAGGGTGATGGACACCTGCCGGTCGACCTCGGCCTGGATCCCCTCCGGCAGCGGGAAGATCACCGGGTGCGAGTAGCCGAGCGCCAGCTGCAGGGCCTTGCCCTGGAGCTGGCAGCGGTAGCCGATGCCCACGATCTCGAGCTTGCGCTCGAACCCGTCCTTCACTCCGTGGACCATGTTGGCCAGGAGCGACCGGGTGAGGCCGTGGAGCGCGCGCACGTTGCGGTGGTCCGAGCTGCGGGCCACCGTGAGCACGTTCGAATCCATCGAGACCGACAGCTCGGACGGGATGGACTGGCTCAGCTTCCCCTTGGGTCCCTCCGCCCGGACGGTGGTCCCCTCGAGGGCGATCTTCACCCCCTGGGGAACCGCGATGGGCTTCTTGCCGATTCGAGACATGGTCGGGCTCCTACCAGACGTAGGCCAGCACTTCGCCGCCCAGGTGCTGCTTCTTCACCTGGCGGTCGGTCATCACGCCGGACGAGGTGGACAGGATCGCGATGCCCATTCCGCCGAGGATCCGCGGGATCTTGTCCTTGGTGACGTAGATCCGGCGGCCGGGCCGCGACACACGCACGATGCCGGAGATGATGCGCTCGCTGCCCGCCCCGTACTTGAGGTACACGCGCAGCACGCCCTGCTTGTTGTCCTCGATGACCCGGAAGTTCTTGATGAACCCCTCGTCCTTGAGGATCTCGGCCATGCGCAGCTTGAGCTTCGACGACGGGATGTCCACCTTCTCGTGCTCGGCCCGGCTCGCATTGCGGATGCGAGTCAGAAAATCGGCGATCGGATCGCTCAGCATGGCTACCAGCTCGCCTTGATCACGCCGGGCACCTCGCCCCGGAGCGCGAGCTCACGGAAGCAGATCCGGCAGGCCTGGAATTTCCGGAGATAGCCACGAGGGCGGCCACAGATCTTGCAGCGGGTGTAGGCCCTCGACTTGAACTTCGGGGGGCGCTGCTGCTTCATGATGAGGGCGGTCTTGGCCATCTACGCCTCCCGGAAGGGCACGCCCAGATGGGTCAAGAGCGCCTTCGCTTCCTCGTCGGTTCGCGCGGTGGTCACCATCGTGATGTCCATCCCCCGCACCTTGTCCACCTTGTCGTACACGATCTCGGGGAAGATGATCTGCTCCTTCAGCCCCATGTTGTAGTTGCCGCGCCCGTCGAAGCCCTTGGGCGGCACGCCCTTGAAGTCGCGCACCCGCGGCAAGGCCACGTTGACCAGCCGGTCCAGGAACTCGTACATCCGGGGTCCGCGCAGGGTCACCTTGCAGCCGATCGGCACGTTCTCGCGCAGCTTGAAGTTGGCGATCGACTTCTTGGCCCGGGTGATCACCGGCTTCTGTCCCGCGATGGCCTGCAGGTCCGCGGTGGCGAAGTCGAGGACCTTCGCGTTCTCCTTGCCCTCCCCGACTCCCATGTTGATGACCACCTTCTCGAGTCGGGGCACCTGGAACGGGTTGGTGTAGCCGCGCTCCTTCATCATCGCGGGCACCACCGTGGCCCGGAAGCGATCGCGGATGCGCGGCGGGGTGGACCCGCTGACGCTCGCGCGCTTGCCCGGGACGGCGGGCTCCGCCGCCCCGCCCTTGCCGCCCTTGGGCCGCGCCGCCGCCTGCCCCGGCCGCGCCGGAGCGCCGCCGCCCTTGCCCCCCGGTGCCTTGTCCGCCTTCTTCGGCTCTGCCATCACGCCCTCACGCCTTGTCGAGCATCTCGCCCGACCGTCTGGCCACCCGGACCTTCTTGCCGTCGGACAGCGCCTTCATGCCGACGCGCGTCGGCTTGTCGCTGTGGGGATCGATCAGCATCACGTTGGAGAGGTGGATCGACCCCTCCCGCTCGATGATGCCGCCCTGCCGCACCTTCTGGGTGGGCTTCTGGTGCTTCTTGATCAGGTTGAGGCGCTCCACCACCACCCGGCCCTTCTCGGGGATCACACGCAGCACCTTGCCCTTCTTGCCGCGCTCCTTCCCCGCCACCACCATCACCGTGTCGCCCTTCCGCACGTGCGCGATCGCCATGACGCCCTCTCAGATGACCTCGGGAGCCAGCGAGATGATCCGGGTGAACTGCCGGTCCCGCAGCTCCCGGGCCACCGGGCCGAAGATGCGCGTCCCCACCGGGTTGTCGTCCGCCTTGAGCAGCACCACCGCGTTGCGGTCGAAGCGGATGTAGGAGCCGTCGCGGCGTCCCACCTCCTTCACCGTCCGCACCACCACCGCCCGCGAGACCTCCCCCTTCTTCACGGTGCCGTCCGGCACCGCCTCCTTGACCGCGACCACCACCACGTCGCCCAGGGAGGCGTAGCGCTTGTTGGCGCCGCCCATGACCCGGATGCACTGGACCTTCTTGGCCCCGGAGTTGTCGGCGACGTCCAGCATGGATCGGGGCTGGATCATGACGCGCTCGCCAGCACCTGGAGGATGCGCCAGCGCTTCTCCTTCGAGAGCGGCCGCGTCTCCTCGATCAGCACCCGGTCCCCGACCTTGCTCGCGTTCTGCTCGTCGTGCGCCTTGAGGCGCTTCGACCGCGTGATCACGCGCTCGTACTGCGGATGACGGAACACGCGCTCGATGACCACCACGCGCGTCTTGGTCATCTTGTCGCTGACCACCACGCCCTCCCGCGTCTTCTTGACTCCCACGGTCTTCTTCCTCCGCTACGACGTGCGCGGGATGCGCAGCGCCCGCTCTCTGAGAATGGTCTGGGCACGGGCCAGGTCCCGCCGGGCGATGGCCACCCGGGCCGGATTCTTGGCCACTCCCATCGAGAGCTGGAACCGCAGGTTGAAGAGCTCCTCGCCCAGCTCGCGGGCCTTTTGCTGCACCTCCTCGTCGGACATCTCACGCCACTTGGCCGCCTTCATGGCTCCCTCAGAGCGCCCGGCTGCGGGTCACGAACTTGGTCTTGATCCCGATCTTCTGGGCGGCCAGACGGAACCCCTCCTTGGCGGTGGGCTCGTCCACCCCCTCCATCTCGTAGAGGATGCGCCCGGGCTTGATCACCGCCACCCAGAACTCGGGATTGCCCTTGCCCTTGCCCATCCGGGTCTCGGCCGGCTTCTTGGTCACCGGCTTGTCCGGAAAGATGCGGATGAAGATCTTCCCGCCCCGCTTGACGCTGCGGGCCAGCGAGACCCGCGCCGCCTCGATCTGGCGGTTGGTGATCCAGCCCGGCTCGAGCGCCTTCAACCCGAACTCGCCGAAGGAAAGCGTCGAGCCGCGGTGCGCCTTGCCCCTCATGCGGCCGCGCTGGGCCTTCCGGTACTTGACCCGCTTGGGCATCAACATGGATCTAGCCCTCGGCCGCGACTTTCTGGGCGGGGAGCACCTCGCCCTTGAAGATCCAGACCTTCACCCCGATGGCCCCGAAGGTGGTGTGGGCCTCGGCGAGCCCGTAGTCGATGTCGGCCCGGATCGTGTGCAGCGGCACCCGGCCGTCGCGATACCACTCCCGCCGCGCGATCTCGGCCCCGCCCAGCCGGCCCGCGCACGCGATCCGGATGCCGTCCGCGCCCAGCCGCAGCGCGGAGGTCACCGCCTTCTTCATCGCCCGGCGGAAGGCCACCCGCTTCTGCAGCTGCAGGGCCACGTTCTCGGCCACCAGCTGCGCGTCCAGCTCGGGATGGACCACCTCCTCGATGTTGAGGTAGACCTCCTTGGCGGTGCGCGACTGGATCTCGTTCTTCAGCTTCTCGACCTCCGCTCCCTTGCGGCCGATGATGATGCCGGGCCGGGCGGTGAAGATCGTGATGCGCGCGCGGTTGGCCGAGCGCTCGATGTCGATCCGCGAGATGCCCGCGTGGTAGAGGGCGGACTTGATGAAGCGCCGGATCTTGTGGTCCTCGTGCAGGAGCGCGGCGTAGCCCTTGGTGGCGAACCACCGGGAGCTCCAGGTCCGGGTGGCCCCCAGACGGAAACCGATCGGATGCGTCTTCTGGCCCATGGCTACCTCTTGCCTCCCCGCGCCGTCGCGGCGCGCGGGAGCGCCGCCGTCTCGTCGCTCAGCTCGATGGTCAGGTGACTCGTGCGGCGCTTGATGAAGTAGGCGCGTCCCATCGCGCGCGGCGACACCCGCTTCATCGACGGGCCCCCGTCCGCGATGGCCTTGACCACCAGCAGGTCGTCCAGGTTGCGGACCTGGTGGTTGTGCTCCGCGTTGGCGATGGCCGAGCGCAGCACCTTCTCGATGAGCCGGCCCGCCGCCTTCGGGGTGTACTGGAGCGTGGCGAGGGCCTCGCCCACCGACTTGCCCCGGATGTGGTCCAGGACCAGGCGCGCCTTGGAGGCGGGGACCCGGATGTAGCGCGCGGTCGCTCGCGTGCGCATGCTCAGGACTTCCCGGTGGGCGAGGTGGCGGCCTTCTCGGCCTGCCCGTGGGCCTTGAACGTGCGGGTCAGGGCGAACTCGCCGAGCCGGTGCCCCACCATGTTCTCGGTGATGTACACCGGGATGAATTTCTTGCCGTTGTGCACCGCGAGGGTGTGGCCCACGAACTCGGGAGAGATCGTCGAGCGGCGCGCCCACGTCTTCAGCACCTTCTTCTGGCGGGTGCGGTTCAGCTCGTCGACGCGCTTCTCGAGGCGCTCGTCGATGTACGGGCCCTTCTTCAGCGACCGTCCCATGGCTTCTGGCCTCGCTCCCTATTTCGTCCGGCGGGTCACGATGTAGCGGTCGGACGGCCTCGCCCCGCGCCGCGTCTTGTAGCCCTTGGTCGGCTTGCCCCACGGGGTCATCGGGTGGTTGCCCTTGCCCTTGCCCTCGCCGCCACCCATCGGATGGTCCACCGGGTTCATGACGGTGCCGCGCACGGTGGGCCGGAAGCCCTTCCAGCGCACGCGCCCCGCCTTGCCGATCGACACGTTCTCGTGGTCCAGGTTGCCCACCTGACCGATGGTGGCCATGCAGTCGAGCTTGACCTGCCGCACCTCGCCCGAGGGCAGCTTGATGTTGGCGTGGTCGCCTTCCTTCGCGAGCAGCTGGGCCAGCGTGCCCGCGCTGCGGCAGAGCTGGCCGCCCTTGCCCGGCTGCAGCTCCACGTTGTGCACGAGGGTGCCGAGCGGGATGTTCCGGATCGGCAGCGCGTTGCCGGGCAGGATGTCGGCCTGCGGCCCGGACATCACCACGTCGCCCGGCTTGAGCCCGAGCGGGGCGATGATGTAGCGCTTCTCCCCGTCGCGGTAGTGCAAGAGCGCGATGCGCGCCGAGCGGTTCGGATCGTACTCGATGCCCGCCACCTTGGCCGGGATGCCGAGCTTCTCCCGGCGGAAGTCCACGTCGCGAAGCATCCGCTTGGCCCCGCCGCCCCGGTGCCGCACCGTGATGCGCCCGTGGACGTTGCGACCGTTGCTGCGGTTGCCCTTGGTCCGGAGCAGGCTCTTCTCCGGCGTCTTCTTGGTGATCTCCTCGTTGGTGAGGAAGGTCATGTACCGCCGGGCGGGCGAGGTCGGCTTGAGTGTTCGGATTCCCATGGGACTAGGCGCCCTCCACGAGCTCGATCTTGTGACCCGGAGCCAGCGTGACCATCGCCTTCTTCCAGCTCCGGCGACGCCCCTCGAACCGGCCCATGCGCTTCCACTTGCCCTCGCGGGCCTGGGTGCGCACGTCGGCCACCTTCACGTTGAAGACCTTCTCCACCGCGTGGCGGATCTCCACCTTGTTGGCGTCCACCGCGACCTCGAAGGTGACCGTGTTCAGCTCTTCCTTCTGCTGCATGCTCTTCTCGGTCATCAGCGGACGCACCAGCACCGACCGGGGATCTCTCATGCGCGCGGCCTCCGGGGAGTCTTGGACGGAGTCTTGCTCGCGGTCGGCGCCTTCGCCTTCCGCGGAGCCTTCGCCTCCCCGGTGCCCTCCGGGGCGGGGGCCGCCGCTTCCGCCGGGGCGGGAGCCGCGCCCGCGCCGTCCGGATGCAGCGTGCGCTCGAGCGTCTGCAAGGCCGCCTTCTCGAACAGCACCCGCTCGTGGCGGATGATCTGGTAGACCGACACATGGCCCGGCGGCTCGATCACGAGCCAGGGCACGTTGCGGGCCGCGCGTCGCAGCCCCTCGGTCACCTCGCTCACGACCACCAGGGTCGGCTGCCCCGCGATCCCGAGGTCCTTGAGCCGCGTGGTGAGGGCCTTGGTCTTGGCCTCGCGGACACCGAGCGCCTCCACCACCGACAGCTCGCCCGCCTCGATCTTGGCCGACACCGCCTCCCGGAGCGCCGCCCGCCGCATCTCCGACGGCATCTGCTTGTCGTACTTGCGGGGCCGGGGGCCGAAGGGCTTGCCGCCGCCCTTCCACTGGGTGGCCCGGATCGAGCCCTGACGCGCGCGGCCGGTGCCCTTCTGCTTCCAGGGCTTGCGGCCGCCGCCCGAGACGTCGCTGCGCCCGCGGGTGGAGTGGGTGCCCGCGCGCCGTGCGGCCATCTCGCGCACCACCGCCTGGTGCAGGAGCGGAATGCGCGGGGTCATCCCGAACACCTCGGCGGACAGCTCGAGGCCCGGCTGCGACTTTCCCTTGCTGTCGGCGATCGGCACGCTGGGCATCGCTACTTGGCCTCTTTCGCCTTCTGCTGCTGTGCCTTGGTCTGCTTCACGCTCTTGCGGATCACCACCAGCCCCCCGATGGCTCCCGGCACCGCGCCGCGGAGCAGGACCAGGTTCTGCTCCGGGATCACCCGCGCCACCGCCACGTTGAGCACGGTGCGCCGGTCCGCGCCCATGCGGCCCGGCAGGTGGTGACCGGGCCACACGCGGGACGGGTCGGAGGAGGCCCCGATGGAGCCCGGCCGACGGTGAAACATCGACCCGTGGGTCTCGTCACCGCCGGACCAGCCGTACCGCCGGACGCCGCCCTGGAAGCCCTTGCCCTTGGTGGTCCCCACCACGTCCACGAACTCGCCGGGGGAGAAGAGGTCCACCGTGAGGGTCTGGCCCACCTGGTACACGCTCACCGCCTCCGTCTTCTGGAGCCGGATCTCGCGCAGCACCCGCATCGGGGTCGCCACCCCCGCCTTCTTGTAGTGGCCGGCCATCGCCTTCGTGACGTTCTTCTTGCGGGTCTCGAAGCCGAGCTGGAGCGCGTCGTAGCCGTGGGTGGTCTTGGTGCGCAGGCCCACCACCGTGCAGGGGCCCGCCTCGACCACCGTCACCGGGATGAGGTTGCCGTCCTCCCCGAAGACCTGGGTCATGCCTCTCTTGCGCCCGATCAGCCCTTCCTTCATCGCCATGACGAGTTCTCGCTATCTCTCGGATACCGGCTAGAGCTTGATCTCGACGTCGACGCCGCTCGGCAGGTCGAGCTTCATCAGCGCGTCCACCGTCTGGGGAGTCGGGTCCAGGATGTCGATCAGCCGCTTGTGCGTCCGCATCTCGAACTGCTCGCGCGAGGTCTTGTCCACGTGCGGGGAGCGCAGCACCGTCCACCGGTTGATGATGGTCGGCAGCAGGACCGGCCCCGTGACGCGCGCGCCGGTGCGGCGCACCGTCTCCACGATCTCCTTCATGGAACGGTCGAGGAGATTGTGGTCGTAGGCCTTCAACCGGATCCGGATCTTCTGGTCGGCGCCGACGGTGACCATCGTGCTAGTCCGTGATCTCCGAGACGACGCCGGCGCCCACCGTCCGCCCGCCCTCCCGGATCGCAAACCGCAGCTCCTTCTCCATCGCCACCGGCTGGATCAACTCGATCGTCATCGTCACGTTGTCCCCCGGCATCACCATCTCCACCCCCCCCGGCAGCGTGCACACCCCCGTCACGTCCGTCGTCCGGAAGTAGAACTGCGGCCGGTACCCGTTGAAGAACGGCGTGTGCCGCCCCCCCTCGTCCTTGCCCAGCACGTACACCTCCGCCTTGAACTTCTTGTGCGGCTTGATCGACCCCGGCTTCGCCAGCACCTGCCCCCGCTGCACCTCGTCCTTGTCGATCCCCCGCAGCAGCGCCCCGATGTTGTCCCCCGCCTGCCCCTCGTCCAACAGCTTCCGGAACATCTCCACCCCCGTCACCACCGACTTCTTCGTCTCCGCCTGCATCCCCACGATCTCGATCTCTTCCCCCACCTTCACGATCCCCCGCTCCACCCGCCCCGTCACCACCGTCCCCCGCCCCGTGATCGTGAAGATGTCCTCGATCGGCATCAGGAACGGCTTGTCCACCGGCCTCGGCGGCGTCGGTATATAACTGTCCACCGCCTCCATCAGCTTCCAGATGCTCTCCGACGCCTTCGCGTCGTCCGGCTTCTCCATCGCCTGCAGCGCCGACCCCCGGATCACCGGAATGTCGTCCCCCGGAAACTGGTACTTCTTCAGCAGCTCCCGCACCTCCAGCTCCACCAGGTCCAGAATCTCCGGGTCGTCCACCATGTCCACCTTGTTCATGAACACCACCAGGCTCGGCACATTCACCTGCCGCGCCAGCAGCACGTGCTCCCGCGTCTGCGGCATCGGCCCATCGTTCGCCGCCACCACGAGGATCGCCCCGTCCATCTGCGCCGCCCCCGTGATCATGTTCTTGATGTAGTCCGCGTGCCCCGGACAGTCGATGTGCGCGTAGTGCCGCTTCGCCGTCTCGTACTCCACGTGCGACACCGCGATCGTGATCCCCCGCTCCCGCTCCTCCGGCGCATTGTCGATCGTCCCGAAGTCCCGCACCGCCACCGCGTTGAACTTCGTGTGCAGCACCTTCGTGATCGCACTCGTCAACGTCGTCTTCCCGTGATCGATGTGCCCGATCGTCCCAATGTTCACGTGCGGCTTCGTCCGATCAAACTTCTGCTTGGCCATGGATCGCTCTCCTGTGGAGGGCTAGCGGGAACCGCCGCGGGAGGAACCGCCCTCCCCGCGACTCTTCGCCATGATCTCTTCGGCGAGGTTGCGGGGCACTTCCTCGTAGCGGGCGAACTGCATCGTGTAGGTGGCGCGTCCCTGGGTCATCGAGCGCACGTCGGTCGCGTAGCCGAACATCTGGCCGAGCGGCACGTTGGAGCGAATGACCTGGGCGTTGCCCCGGGCTTCCATGGACAGGATCTTGCCGCGCCGGCTGTTGAGATCCCCGACCACCGCGCCCTGGAATTCCGAGGGGGTCACCACCTCGACGTCCATCACCGGCTCCAGCAGGACGGGCTTGGCCTTGCGGCAGCCCTCCTTGAATCCCATGGAGGCCGCGATCTTGAACGCCATCTCGTTCGAGTCCACTTCGTGATAGCTGCCGTCGGTGAGGGAGACGTGCACGTCGACCACCGGATAGCCGGCCAGCACCCCGGTCTCCGCGGCCTCCTTGACGCCCTTCTCCACCGCGGGCACGTATTCGCGGGGAATCGAGGGGCCCTTCAGGCCGTTCTCGAACACCACCCCGGAGCCCACCTCGCCCGGCTCGATCTCGAGCCACACGTCGCCGTACTGGCCGCGGCCGCCGGTCTGGCGCACGAAGCGCCCCTGGGCCTCCGCCTTCTGGCGGATGGTCTCGCGGTAGGCCACCTGGGGCTTGCCCACGTTGGCCTCGACCTTGAACTCGCGCAGCAGCCGGTCGACGATGATCTCGAGGTGCAGCTCGCCCATCCCGTGGATCAGGGTCTGATTCGTCTCCGGATCCACGTTGACCTTGAAGGTCGGGTCTTCCATCGCGAGGCGGGCCAGCGACTGGCCGAGCTTCTCGTCGTCGACCTTGGTCTTGGGCTCGATGGCCACCGCGATGACCGGCGTCGGGAAGTCCATCGCCTCGAGCACGATCGACTTGTTCGGATCGCACAGGGTGTCGCCGGTGCGGGTGTCCTTGAGGCCGACGACGGCCACGATGTCGCCCGCCGAGATCGACTCGATCTCCTCCCGCTTGTTGGCGTGCATGCGCAGGAGCCGCCCGATCCGCTCCTTCTTCTCGCGGGTGGAGTTGTAGACCCCGGTGCCCGCGTTGAGGGTGCCGGAGTACACGCGCACGAAGGTGAGCTGGCCCACGTGCTGGTCGTTCATGATCTTGAACGCGAGCGCGGAGAACGGAGCCTTGGGATCGGCGTCCCGGGTCTCGCTCTGGCCGGTATCGGGATTGACCCCGGTGACCGGCGGGATGTCGAGCGGCGACGGCAGGTAGTCCACCACCGCGTCCAGCATCGCCTGCACGCCCTTGTTCTTGAAGGAGGCGCCGCAGATGACCGGGAAGAGCTTCATGGTGATGGTGCCGGCCCGCACCGCGGCCTTCAGCTCCGCGGGGGTGATCTTGTCCGTTTCCCCGCCGAGATATTTCTCCATGAGGTGGTCGTCGACCTCGGCGAGGCCCTCGATCATCTTCTCGCGGTACTCCTTGACGAGGTCACGCATGTCGGCCGGCACGTCGACGGTCTTGAACGTCCCGCCGAGCTCCTCGGAGTCCTCCCACACGTGGGCCACCTGCGCGATGAGGTCGACCAGCCCCTTGAAGCCGTCCTCCCGCCCGATGGGCACCTGGATCGGCACCGCGTGCGCCCCCAGGCGGTCCTTCAGCATGGAGAGGCAGCGGTAGAAGTCGGCCCCGATGCGGTCCATCTTGTTGACGTACACGATGCGGGGCACCCGGTACTTGTCGGCCTGACGCCAGACGGTCTCGGTCTGGGGCTCGACCCCGGAGACCGCGTCCAGGATGCCGAGCGCGCCGTCCAGCACCCGCAGCGAGCGCTCCACCTCCATGGTGAAGTCGACGTGGCCGGGGGTATCGATGATGTTGATCCGGCAATCCTTCCAGAAGCAGGTGGTGGCCGCGGAGGTGATGGTGATCCCGCGCTCCTGCTCCTGGACCATCCAGTCCATCGTGGCGGTGCCCTCGTGCACCTCGCCGATCTTGTACGATCGGCCGGTGTAGTAGAGCACCCGCTCGGTGGTCGTGGTCTTGCCGGCATCGATGTGCGCCATGATGCCGATGTTCCGGGTTCTTTCCAGGGGGTACTGCGCTTCCACTGCTCGTCTTCTCCCTAAGGCCGGCGGCGGAACTCAAGAGAAGAGGGGGGCGAGGTCACCGCCCCCCTCTGTGCATCTCGTCGCTACCAGCGATAATGCGCGAACGCCTTGTTGGCCTCCGCCATCTTGTGAGTGTCTTCTCGCTTCTTCACCGCGGTCCCGCGGTTGTTGGCCGCGTCGAGCAGCTCGCCGGCCAGCTTGTCGGCCATGCTGCGCTCGGAGCGACGGCGCGCGGCCCCGATGAGCCACCGCATGCTCAGCGCGGTCCGCCGATCCGGCCGCACCTCGACCGGCACCTGGTAGGTGGAGCCGCCGACCCGCCGCGACTTCACCTCGACCGCGGGCTTGCAGTTGTCCACCGCGCTCTTGAAGAGCTTCAGCGAGTCCTGCCGGGCGCGGTCCTCCATCGACTGCAGGGCGTCGTACATGATCCGCTCCGCGGTCGACTTCTTGCCGCCGTACATCATCATGTTCACGAACTTCGCCACCAGCCGGCTCCCGTGCTTGGGGTCCGGCAGGATCTCTCGCCGCGTCGCGCCCGCCCGCCGCATGCTAGCCTCCGCCGCCCTTCGGCTGCTTGGCCCCGTACTTCGAGCGGCTCTGCTTCCGGCCCGCCACCCCCGCGGTGTCCAGCGAGCCGCGGATGATGTGGTAGCGGATGCCCGGGAGGTCCTTCACGCGGCCTCCGCGGATGAGCACGATCGAGTGCTCCTGCAGGTTGTGGCCGACGCCCGGGATGTAGGACGTCACCTCGAGCCCGTTGGTGAGCCGCACGCGGGCCACCTTGCGGAGAGCCGAGTTCGGCTTCTTGGGCGTCGTGGTGTAGACCCGGATGCACACCCCGCGCTTCTGCGGACAGGACTCCATGGCGGGCGTCTTGGACTTCTTCCGCACCGCTTCCCGGCCCTGCCGCACCAGCTGGTTGATCGTCGGCATGAATTCGCTCGGCTTCCTTAGTACTCGACTAGTTCCCGACTCGTGTCCCGTGCATGCCCGTCAATTGGGCCAAAACCCTAACTTTATATCCGACCAGCGGGTCGTTGTCAATCGCTGGCCGCCGGGGCCGGCCCTAGCCGGCCTCGGGCACCGCCTCGTCGTCCCCCTCCGCCCCCTCGTCCCCGGTCAGCTCCGCGACCACCTCCACCGGGGCCTCCGCGGCCGGGGCCTCCTCCTCGCCACCCTGGCTCACGACCTCGACCCGGGTGTAGTTGCTCAGGCCGGTCCCGGCCGGGATCAGCCGCCCCACGATCACGTTCTCCTTCAGGCCGCGCAGGTCGTCGACCTTGCCGCTGATGGCGGCCTCGGTCAGGACCCGGGTCGTTTCCTGGAAGGAGGCGGCCGAGATGAAGCTGTCGGTGGACAGGGAAGCCTTGGTGATGCCGAGCAGCACCGGCTGGGCGGTCGCGGCCGACTTGCCGGCGGTCACCGCCTTGTCGTTCTCGTCCTGGAAGACGAACTTGTCGACCAGCTCGCCCACCACGAACTCGGTGCCCCCCACTTCCTCGATCCGCACGCGCCGGAGCATCTGGCGCACGATGATCTCGATGTGCTTGTCGTTGATGGTCACGCCCTGCAGGCGGTAGACCTCCTGCACCTCGTTCACGAGGTAGCGCTGCAGCTCCCGGTCGCCGAGGACGGCCAGGTAGTCGTGCGGGTTGGGGGAGCCGCCCATGAGGGCCTCGCCCGCCTTCACCCGGTCGCCTTCCCGCACCGAGATGTGCTTGCCGCTCGGGATCAGGTACTCCTTGGTCTCGCCGTCGTCGGCGCGGATGACCATCTTCCGCATGCCCTTCACGAAGCCGGCGAACTCCACCACCCCGTCGATCTCGGTGATGACCGCCTGCTCGCGGGGCTTGCGCGCCTCGAACAGCTCGGCCACCCGCGGCAGACCGCCGGTGATGTCCTTGGTCTTGGTCGACTCCCGCGGGATCTTCGCGATGATGTCACCCGCGTGCACGTCGGTGTTGTCCGCGATCAGGAGGTACGCGCCCACCGGGAGCATGTAGCGCCCCCGGGTCTCGCCGAGCGCGTCCACCGCCCCCGGCGCCTCCCCGCTGCCCGCGGGAGCCTTCACCGACACCCGCGGCTGCAGCTTGCCCTCCGGATCCTCGATGATGACCCGCTGGGCCAGACCGGTGACTTCGTCAATCTCTTCGCGAATCGTCACCTCGTCCACCACGTCCCGGAACGCGATGGTGCCCGACACCTCGGTGAGGATCGGGGTCGTGAACGGGTCCCACTCCACGATGGTGGTGCCGCCCTTCGGCACCCGCGCCCCGTCCCGGAACTTGATCTTGGCCCCGGGAACCACCGGATAGCGCTCCTTCTCGCGGCCCTTCTCGTCGTGCAGCACCACCTCGCCGTTCCGGTTGAGGGCGACGATCTCGCCGTCGCGGTTCTCGACCCACCGGATGTTGTGGTAGGTCAGCACCCCCGCGTTCTTGGCGTCGTGTCGCGAGGTCGCGACCACCTTGCTCGCGGTCCCGCCGATGTGGAACGTCCGCATCGTCAGCTGGGTGCCCGGCTCGCCGATGGACTGGGCGGCGATGATGCCCACCGCCTCGCCCAGCTCCGCGAGGTTCCCGGTGCCCAGGTTGCGCCCGTAGCACATCACGCAGATGCCGCGCTTGGACTCGCAGGTGAGCGCGGACCGCATGCGCACCCGCTCGAGGCCGGAGTCCTCGATCTTCTGGGCCAGCTCCTCGTTGATCTCGCTGTTGGCCTGCACGATGATCTCGCCGGTGTACGGGTCGCGGATGTCGCCCGCGGCCACGCGCCCCAGCACCCGGTCGCGGAGCGACTGGATGATGTCGCCGCCCTCGATGAGCGGCGAGGCCTCGATGTACTTCACGGTGCCGCAGTCGTACTCGGAGATGATCACGTCCTGGGCCACGTCGACGAGTCGACGGGTGAGGTAGCCGGAGTCCGCCGTCTTCAGCGCGGTGTCGGCCAGACCCTTGCGGGCCCCGTGGGTCGAGGTGAAGTATTCGAGGACGGTGAGGCCCTCGCGGAAGTTCGAGGTGATCGGAGTCTCGATGACCTCGCCGCTCGGCTTGGCCATGAGGCCGCGCATGCCGGCGAGCTGTCGGATCTGCTGCTTGGAGCCCCGCGCCCCGGAGTCGGCCATCATGAAGATGGGGTTGAAGTCCCCGTTCTCGGCCCGGACCTCCATCTCCTTGAAGAGCTGATCCGCGATCTGCTCGGTGACGTGGGCCCAGATGTCGACGACCTTGTTGTACCGCTCGCCGTTGGTGATGACGCCGTCCTGGTACTGCTGCTCGACCTCGTTCACGTTCTGGCGGGCCCGGTCGATGATCTCGCCCTTGGTCGACGGCACGTGCATGTCCACGATGCCGATGCTGAGCCCGGACAGGGTCGCGTAGCGGAAGCCGATGTCCTTCAGCTCGTCGAGGAAGGTGACGGTGGCCTCGTTGCCGAGCCGGTTGTAGCAGTCGGAGATCAGCTGCCCGATCTCCTTCTTCTTGAGCTCCTTGTTGAGGAACCGAAGCGGCTCCGGCACCACCTCGTTGAAGAGGGTCCGGCCCACCGTGGTCTCGATGATGCCACCGTTGTAGCGCAGGCGGATGCGGGCCTGCAGGTCGACGTCCTCGTTGTCGTAGGCGATCCGGAGGTCCTCCGGATCCGCGAACAGCCGGCCCTCGCCCTTCGACCCCGGGCGCTCCTTGGTCATGTAGTAGATGCCGAACACCATGTCCTGGGTCGGCACCGCCACCGGCGCCCCGTTGGAGGGCGACAGGATGTTGTTGGCGGAAAGCATCAGCACCTGCGCCTCCATCTGGGCTTCCATGGAGAGCGGCACGTGCACCGCCATCTGGTCCCCGTCGAAGTCCGCGTTGAACGCGGTGCAGACCAGGGGGTGGATCTCGATGGCCTTGCCCTCCACCAGGAGTGGCTCGAAGGCCTGGATGCCGAGCCGGTGCAGCGTGGGGGCCCGGTTCAGCAGCACCGGGTGCTCCTGGATGACCTCCTCCAGGATGTCCCACACCTCGGGCCGCTCCTTCTCCACGTACTTCTTGGCCGCCTTGATCGACGAGGCGATGCCCCGCTCCTCGAGCTTGCGGAGGATGAACGGCTTGAAGAGCTCGAGGGCCATCTTCTTGGGCAGGCCGCACTGGTACAGCTTGAGGTACGGGCCGACCACGATGACCGAGCGCCCGGAGTAGTCCACGCGCTTGCCGAGCAGGTTCTGGCGGAAGCGGCCCTGCTTGCCCTTGAGGGTGTCGGACAGGGACTTGAGCGGACGGTTGTTGGGTCCGGTGATGACCCGGCCGCGACGGCCGTTGTCGAACAGGGCGTCCACCGCCTCCTGCAGCATCCGCTTCTCGTTCCGGATGATGATCTCGGGCGCCCGCAGCTCCATGAGCCGCTTCAGCCGGTTGTTCCGGTTGATGACCCGGCGGTAGAGGTCGTTCAGGTCCGAGGTCGCGAAGCGGCCGCCGTCGAGCGGCACCAGGGGGCGCAGCTCGGGCGGGATGACCGGCAGGACCTCGAGGATCATCCACTCCGGCTGGTTGCCGGACTTGAGGAACGCCTCCACCACCTTGAGGCGCTTGACGATCTTCTTCTTCTTCTGGGCGGACGTCTCCACCCCCATCCCGGCGCGCAGCTCGCGGGCCAGCACGTCCATGTCCATGCCGCGCAGCAGCTCGCGGATCGCCTCCGCGCCCATGCCGGCCGAGAAGGACTCGTGGCCGTGCTCCTCGTTCAGCTTGCGCACCCGGTCCACCGAGAGCAGGTCCTTCTTCTTGAGCCCCGGCACCTTGCCGGGATCGACCACCACGTACTCCTCGAAGTACAGGATCTTCTCCAGCTCGCGCAGGGACATGTCCAGCAGCTGCCCGATGCGAGAGGGCAGGCCCTTGAAGAACCACACGTGCGAGACCGGAGAGGCCAGCTCGATGTGGCCCATGCGCTCGCGGCGCACCCGGGCCCGCGTCACCTCGACGCCGCACTTGTCACAGATCACGCCCGCGAACTTCATCCGCTTGTACTTGCCGCAGGCGCACTCGTAGTCCTTGGTGGGGCCGAAGATGCGGGCGCAGAACAGCCCGTCGCGCTCCGGCTTGAACGTCCGGTAGTTGATGGTCTCCGGCTTCTTGACCTCGCCGTGCGACCAGTCGCGGATCTTCTGCGGCGACGCGAGCTTGATACGGATCGCTCCGAAGCTCAGCGGCTTCGGGTGGCGGTCCAGGATGCCCCACAGGTCCTTGGCAGGCTTGTCGTCGCGTACCAGGCTGCCGAAAGGCCGATCCGTCAGCATTCGATGAATCTCCTTACGACGGCTTCTTGCCGTCCTTCGGGATGAGCTCCACGTCCAGCGCCAGGCTCTGCAGCTCCTTCACGAGCACGTTGAAGGACTCCGGCGTGCCCGGCTCCAGGAAGTTCTCTCCCTTCACGATCGCTTCGTAGATTCGATTCCGTCCTTCCACGTCGTCGGACTTGACGGTCAGCATCTCCTGCAACGTGTGGGCGGCGCCGTAGGCTTCGAGCGCCCAGACCTCCATCTCCCCGAACCGCTGGCCGCCGAACTGGGCCTTGCCGCCCAGGGGCTGTTGCGTCACCAGCGAGTAGGGCCCGATCGAGCGGGCGTGCATCTTGTCGTCGACCAGGTGGGCCAGCTTCAGCATGTAGATGTAGCCCACCGTCACTTCCTGATGGAACGACTTGCCGGTGCGGCCGTCGAAGAGCCGCGTCTTGCCGGAGGCGGGCAGGCCCGCGTCCCCGAGGTGCGCGGTGATCTCGGCCTCGGTGGCCCCGTCGAAGACCGGGCTCGCCACCCACAGGCCGAGGGCCCGGGCCGCCCAGCCGAGGTGGGTCTCCAGGATCTGACCCACGTTCATGCGGGACGGCACCCCGAGCGGGTTCAGCACGATCTCCACCGGCGTCCCGTCCGGCAGGTACGGCATGTCCTCCTGCGGCACGATGCGCGAGACCACGCCCTTGTTGCCGTGGCGGCCCGCCATCTTGTCGCCCACCGACAGCTTGCGCTTCACCGCCACGTAGACCTTCACCATCTTGATCACGCCCGGCGGCAGGTCGTCGCCGCGGCGCAGCCGACCGACCCGGTCCTCGAGCATGCGGTCGAAGTAGGCGATCTGATCGTCGGCCAGGTCCTCGATCTTCTTCACCGTGACCGCGAGCCCGTCGTCCTCCTTGATCTTGATCTTCTTGAGCTCGTGCCAGGACAGGTTGTCCATGTCCGGCCGGTCGATCTTGTCGCCCTTCTTGGAGAGGCGCTCCTTGCTGGTTGGGTCGATCAGGTCCGCGAGCAGGGTCTTGCCGAAGAGCAGGTTCTTGAGCTTCTGGTCGCGCTCCATCTCGACCATCGCGATCTCGTCCTGGTAGTCCTTCTCCAGGGCCGCGATCTCCTCGTCCTCGATGGACTTGGCGCGGTCGTCCTTGTCCACTCCGCGGCGCGAGAACACCTTCACGTCGACCACCGTGCCCTCGATGCCGGGCGGGACGGTGAGCGAGGTGTCGCGCACGTCGCCCGCCTTCTCGCCGAAGATCGCGCGGAGCAGCTTCTCCTCCGGAGTCAGCTGGGTCTCACCCTTGGGGGTGATCTTGCCCACCAGGATGTCGCCCGCCTTCACCTTGGCCCCGATGCGCACGATGCCCGACTCGTCGAGGTCCTTGAGGGCCTCCTCGGACACGTTGGGAATGTCGCGGGTCACCTCTTCCTTGCCGAGCTTGGTGTCGCGGGCCTGGACCTCGAACTCCTCGATGTGGATCGAGGTGTAGCGGTCGTCCTTGACCAGGCGCTCCGAGACCAGGATCGCGTCCTCGAAGTTGTAGCCGCCCCACGGCATGAAGGCCACCAGCACGTTGCGCCCCAGGGCCAGCTCGCCCTGGTCGGTGGCCGGCCCGTCGCCGATCACGTCGCCCGCCTTCACCCGGTCGCCCTTGCCCACGATCGGCCGCTGGTTGATGCAGGTGTTCTGGTTCGAGCGCCGGTACTTGGTCAGGTTGTAGATGTCGAGCGGCAGGTCCTGCACCGGGTCCGCTTTCTTGGAGCGCGTCTCCGCGCGCACCACGATGCGGTTGGCCGAGACGTACTCCACCACTCCGGGACGCTTGGCCAGCACCACCGCGCCCGAGTCGCGGGCCACGATGTGCTCCATGCCGGTGCCGACCAGCGGGGCCTCCGGCTGCAGCAGCGGGACCGCCTGCCGCTGCATGTTCGCGCCCATGAGGGCCCGGTTGGCGTCGTCGTTCTCGAGGAACGGCACCATCGCCGCCGCCACCGACACCAGCTGCTTGGGCGAGATGTCGATGAAGTGCAGCTCCTCCGGCGACACCATCTTGTACTCGCCGCCCTTCCGGGCCGAGACCCGGTCCTGCATGAAGCGGCCCTGCTCGTTCATCGACGCGTTGGCCTGCGCGATGACGTAGCGCTCCTCCTCGAGCGCGGTCAGGTAGACCGGCTCGCCGGGCAGCACGCTGCCGTGCTCGACCTTGCGGTACGGCGTCTCGATGAAGCCGAACTCGTTGATGCGCGCGTAGGTGCTGAGCGAGCTGATCAGGCCGATGTTCGGGCCTTCCGGCGTCTCGATCGGGCAGATCCGGCCGTAGTGGGTCGGGTGCACGTCGCGCACCTCGAACCCCGCGCGCTCCCGCGAGAGGCCGCGCGGCCCGAGGGCGGAGAGGCGCCGCTTGTGGGTCAGCTCGGCCAGGGGGTTGGTCTGGTCCATGAACTGGCTCAGCTGCGAGGAGCCGAAGAACTCCTTCACCACCGCCGAGACCGGCTTGGCGTTGATGAGGTCGTGCGGCATCAGATTCGTGATGTCGGAGATCGACATCCGCTCCTTCACCGCCCGCTCCATGCGGGTGAGGCCGACCCGGAACTGGTTCTCGAGCAGCTCGCCCACCGAGCGCACGCGCCGGTTGCCGAGGTGGTCGATGTCGTCGGTCGGCTTGCTGCCGAGCTTGACCTGGAACAGGTGCCGCACCACGAACACCACGTCCTCGCTGCGGAGGGTCTTGATGTTCAGGTTCGCGGCGATGCCGAGCTTCTTGTTGATCATGAAGCGGCCGACCCGGGCCAGGTCGTAGCGGCGCGGGTCGAGGAACATGCCGCGGAACAGCGCGCGGGCCGACTCCACCGTGGGCGGATCGCCCGGGCGCAGCCGCCGGTAGATCTCCACCAGGGCCTCGTCCGGGTTCTTGAAGTGGTCGCGCGCCAGCGTCTCGTGCAGCGAGGCGTCCGTCTTGCCCGGCACCAGGGCCAGCAGCTTGAAGGAGGCCACGCGCCGTCCCATGATCTGGGCCAGCAGGGTCGCGGTGATCTCCTGGTTGGTCTCGGCCAGCACCTCGCCGGTCTCCGAGTCCACCACCCGCCCGCCGGTGCGGCGCCCCACCAGACTCTCCGCCTTCACCGGGATCTTGGTCACCCCCGCCTCGACCAGCTTCTCGATGGTGCGCGGGTTCAGGGTCCGGCCCGCCTGGACGAGGGCCTCCTTGCCGCGGGGAGCCTTCACGTCGTCGGCGACCTTGGCCCCGTTGTGGACCTCGGCCGAGAGCTTCACCCACGCGGTGCGATCCTCGAAGGACAGCACCTCCTCGGTCTCGTAGAACTGGCCGAGGATCTCCTCGTCCGCGAGGATCACGCCCTTCTCGAGGAACCAGAACGCGCGCAGGAACGCGGTGGCCAGCATCTTGCGCCGGCGATCCACCCGCACGTAGAGGATATCGTTGGCGTCGAACTCGAACTCGACCCATGAGCCGCGGTAGGGGATCACCCGGGCCGAGAAGAGCAGCTTGCCCGAGGCCACCGTCTTGCCCTTGTCGTCGTCGAAGAACACGCCGGCCGAGCGCTGCAGCTGCGACACCACCACGCGCTCGGTCCCGTTGATGATGAACGTGCCCTTCTCGGTCATCAAGGGCAGCTCGCCGAGATAGACCTCCTGCTCCCGGACCTCGCGGACGGTCTGGGTCTTGGTCTCCTTGTCGTTGTCCACCACCTTCAGGCGCAAAGTGACCTTCAGGGGAATCGCGAAGGTCATGCCCCGGTCGTGGCACTCCTCGACCGTGTACTTCGGATCGCCGAAGTGATAGCTGTGGAACTCCAGGGTGGCGTTGCCGTTGTAGTCCTGGATCGGGAAGACCGACTTGAAGACCGCCTGCAGTCCGTTCTCGTCGCGCCGCTCGGGCGCGATCTCCTTCTGGAGAAACTGCTCGTAGGACTGCTGCTGGATCTCGATGAGGTTCGGGATCTCGACGATGGACGGGATCTTACCGAAGTCCTTGCGGACCCGGCGCCCGCACTCGATGTTGCGCGCCATACACCCTCCGCGCCCCGTACCACGGGGCTGGGCTCGACCCACCGCCGTCACGTGCTCCGGGGAGTCCGGAGCCGCACCCGGCGGCGACACGTTAGTGTGAACGGGGAGACGAACGCGGCTCCCCGATCTGCGCCTCTCCGAACGCGGAGGCTATTTGACTTCCACCGTGGCGCCGACCTCCTCGAGCTTCTTCTTCATGTCCGCCGCTTCCGCCTTGGCCACCTTCTCCTTCACCGGCTTCGGCGCTCCGTCCACGAGATCCTTGGCCTCCTTCAGGCCCAGACCGGTCAGCTCGCGCACCACCTTGATGACCTGGATCTTCTTGTCGCCCGCCGCGTTCAGCACCACGTCGAACTCGGTCTTCTCCTCGGCACCCGCCCCGGCCGCCGCCGCTCCGCCCGCCGCGGGCGCCGCCACCGCCACCGCGGCGGCCGCCGACACGCCCCACTTCTCCTGCAGCAGCTTCGAAAGCTGGGCCGCCTCCAGCAGCGTCAGCGTGTCCAGCTTCTCCGCGATCTCTTCGATGTTCGCCGCCATCTCGCCTGCCTCCTGTGGATGCTCCGTCGTGGTTGACTACGACTTCTCCGCTTCGGATTGCTTGCTGCGCGCCTCGAGGACCTGGACCAGCTCCCGCTGGGGGGCGGCCAGCAGCGACACCAGCTGCGACAGCGGCCCCTGCAGGGCGCCCACCAGCTGGGCGCGCAGCGCCTCCTTCGACGGCAGATCCGCCAGCGCCTTCAGCTCGGCGGGCTGGACGACCTTGCCCTCCACGAGCCCCACCTTGATGGTGAGCGCGGGGTTCGCCCGCACGAAGGCCTGCAGCGCCTTGGCCATCGGAACCGGGTCCTTCGCGGTGAACACGAGCCCGGTGGGCCCCTTGAAGTGGGTGGCCAGCGGGTCCAGCGCCAGCTCCTTCACGGCCAGACGCGCGAGCCGATTCTTCACCACCTTGTACTCCGAGGCTGCGGCCTTCAGCTGCTTGCGGAGGTCGGAGAGCTGCCGGACGCTGAGCCCGCGATACTCGGTGAGCACCGCGGTCTTGACCGGCTGCAGCCGCTCGCGCAGGGACGCGACGCTCTGGGTCTTCTCTTGAGTGGGCACGCCGCGCTCCCTTAGAGGGCCTTCTTGAACAGGTTCGCCACCCGCTGCACGTCCAGGTGAATCCCGGGTCCCATGGTCGACGAGACCGTGACCGAGCGCAGGTACTGCCCCTTGGCCGCGGACGGCTTGGCCCGCACGATCGCCTCCAGCAGGGCCATGGTGTTCGCGACCAGGTGCGGCTCCTCGAACGACTTCTTGCCCAGCGGCACGTGCACGTTGCCCGCCTTGTCCACCCGGAACTCGACCTTGCCCGCCTTGATCTCGCGCACCGCGCGCCCCACGTCGAACGTCACCGTCCCGAGCTTGGGGTTCGGCATGAGCCCGCGGGGGCCCAGCACCTTGCCGAGCCGGCCCACCTGCCCCATGAGGTCGGGCGTCGCGACGGTGGAGTCGAAGTCCATGAAGCCGCCCTGGATCTTCTCCACCAGGTCCTCGGCCCCCACCAGGTCGGCGCCGGCCTCGCGGGCCTCGCGCTCCTTCTCGCCCTTGGCGAACACCGCCACCCGCACCGCCTTGCCGATGCCGTGCGGCAGCACGATGGCTCCGCGCACCATCTGGTCGGCATGCTTGGGATCGACCCCGAGCCGCAGCGACATGTCCACCGACTCGTCGAACTTGGCGTTGGGCAGCTTCTTGAGGATGCCGAGGGCCTCCTCGACGGAGTACGACTTCTCGCGGTCGAAGAGGGCCTCGGCCGCCTTCAGCTTCTTGGTCGCGGTTGCCATCTCGGCTCCTGTGCCTGCTGTCTTACCGTTTACTGCTTCAAGCTCTTCAGCTGCGGGGGCCTCGACATGGCCCCCGCACTCCCCCGGCCGCGGGCGACCGTTTTTGCGGGCGACCGTTTACTGCTTCAAGCTCTTCAGCTGCGGGGGCCTCGACATGGCCCCCGCACTCCCCCCATGAAGTCGTCTAGCTTCGCTAGACGACTTCGATTCCCATGCTGCGGGCGGTGCCTTCGACGGTGCGCATCGCGGACTCGATGGAGTCGGTGTTCAGGTCCACCAGCTTGGTCTGGGCGATCTCGCGCACCTGCGCCCGCGTCACCTTGCCGATCTTGTCCTTGTGCGGGATCGCGGAGGCCTTGGCGATGCCGGCGGCCCGCTTGAGCAGCACCGCGGCCGGCGGCGTCTTCACCACGAAGGTGAACGACCGGTCCTGGTAGATCGTCACCACCACCGGAAGGATCAGCCCTTCCTGGTTGCCGGTCTGCGCGTTGAAGCCCTTGCAGAACTCCATGATGTTCACGCCGTGCTGGCCGAGAGCCGGACCGACTGGCGGCGACGGGTTGGCCTTGCCCGCGGTGATCTGCAGCTTCACCATCGCCTGGACTTTCTTCGCCATGCTAGAGCCTCTCCACCTGGTAGTACTCGAGCTCCACGGGCGTCAGCCGCCCGAAGATGGCCACCATGACCTTCAGCTTGCCCCGCTCCGGATTCAGGTCGTCGATCGCGCCCTGGAAGTTCACGAACGGCCCTTCGATCACGCGCACCTTGTCGCCCTTCTGGAAGGTCGACTTGAGCTTCGGCTTCTCCGCGCCCTCCTCCATCTGACGCAGGATGCCCTCGACCTCCTCGGGCGGCAGCGGCACCGGCTTGGCCCCCGAGCCCACGAACCCGGTGACCTTCGGCGTCGAGCGCACGAGGTGCCAGGTGTCGTCCGTCAGCTCCATCTCCACCAGGAGGTATCCGGGGAAGAACTTCTGCTCGGTCTCGATCTTCTTGCTCTTCCGGATCTCCCGCACCTTCTCGGTCGGCACGATCACGCGGCCGATCATGTCCTGCAGCCCGAAGATCCGGGCGCGCGACTCGATGCCGGTCGCGACCTTGTTCTCGAAGCCCGAGTAGGTATGGACCACGAACCACTGCTTGGCCGCCGTGCCCGTCCCCGTCTCGCTCATTTCAGGATCACCCCCACCAGGCGGGACAGGGCCACGTCGACCGCGCCCAGATACATCGCCAGGACGAACACCACGACGAGGACCACCGCCGTGGAGGCCGCCACGTCCTGGCGGCTGGGCCAATTCACCCGTCGAAACTCACCCGCCACTTCCTCGAAGAACTCCTTCACCCGCTTCAGAAATTCCATGCTCTCCCGCGATTCTCGCCAATCTGGCAGGCGTGGAGGGATTCGAACCCCCATCCCCTGGATTTGGAGTCCAGTGCTCTAGCCGTTAGAGCTACACGCCTCCGGGCCGTCTACTTCGATTCCTTGTGCGGGTGGTGCTTGCGGCACCACTTGCAGTACTTCTTGATCTCCATCCGGTCGGGATGCGTCCGCCGGTTCTTGGTCGTCGAGTAGTTCCGCCGCTGACAGTTGGTGCAGGCGAGCGAGATGATGTCGCGCATGGGCTAGTCGGTGATCTCCGAGACGACGCCGGCGCCCACCGTCCGCCCGCCCTCCCGGATCGCAAACCGCAGCTCCTTCTCCATCGCCACCGGCTGGATCAACTCGATCGTCATCGTCACGTTGTCCCCCGGCAT
>Ga0310813_10000491_pt1 | contig 24871 bp, 24 predicted proteins | sample YN3metagenome_FD_203086 | JGI IMG/M metagenome (GOLD analysis project Ga0310813, IMG submission 203086) | Soil microbial communities from experimental microcosm in Duke University, North Carolina, United States - YN3 | ecosystem: Engineered > Artificial ecosystem > Soil microcosm > Unclassified...
GGTCGGTGACGTAGCTGGGATAGCAATAGAGCAGACGGATCCACTCGGCCTTCGTGTCCTCGAGGCTCCGGAGCAGCTCGTCGAGGACCAGCTTCTTGTAGAGGTCGAGCCCGTAGGACGTCGTGTCCTGGGCGATGAGGTTGATCTCCTTCGCGCCGTCGGCGGCGAGCTCGTCGACCTCGGCGCGGATGACCTCCATGGGCTTCGACCGGAACTTGCCCCGGATCTGCGGGATCACGCAGAAGGCGCACGTGTGGTCGCACCCCTCGGAGAGCCGCACGTAGGCCGAATGACGCGGCGTGAGACGGACCCGGTCGCGGTCGATCTCATACTTCGGAAGCTCGGTCGAGACGAGGTTGAGCGGCTTCGCGGGCTTCGTCTTTTCCAGGATGGTGGAACAGACCTCGGCGATCTTCTCGCGGTTGGTGATCCCGAGGACCGCGTCGACTCCTTGAAGCCGCTTCTCGAACTCGGCCCCGTGACGCTGGGGGAGACAGCCGGCGACGACGACGGCCTTGAGGCGACCTTTGCCCTTGAGGTCGACCATGGACTCGATGGTGTCCATGGATTCCTTCTCGGAAGAGGCGAGGAACCCGCAGGTGTTGACGACCACGACGTCCGACTGCTTGTAGTCGGCGCAGAGGTCGAAGCCTCCCTTGGCGAGGTGGCCCAGGAGGACCTCGCTGTCGACGAGGTTCTTGGCGCAGCCGAGGGAGACGAAGGAAACACGGGGATTCTTCATCGGAGGGCCCGATTATAGGCAGCTCCCCGGGGCTTCGCAATGGCCGTTTTCCGGCGTCGGGAGAAACCGGAGACCCGCCAAAAAAAGATTTCTTTGTGTTCCGCCCGGGTTTCGGGACACAATAGTCTCGTGGCGGCCAAAGGGAAGAAGAAGACGCGGCTCGATGCGGTGAAGCTGCTGCCGGAGGTGATCCGGCGGCTGCTGGCCATTTCGGACGCGGACCTGCTGCTCCACGAGGTCTGCTCGCTCGCCAGCGACGCGCTCGGCGCCGACGAGGTGTCGCTCCTCCTGACCGATCCCCTGGGGGAGGAGCTTATCGAGCACGAGGTCGTCGGCAAGAAGCTCCGGCCCACCCGCTTCCGTCTCAAGATGAAGGACGAGGGGATCTCCGGCTCCGCGGCGGTGAAGAAGATCCCCCAGGTGGTGCCCGACGTCCGCAAGGACAAGCGGTACGTCGAGGTCCATTCCGACGTCCGGTCCGAGGCGGCGGTGCCGATCCTGTCGGGCGACGCCGTCCTGGGCGTCCTCAACTTCGAATCCCGCAGGGTCGGCTACTTCCAGAAGACCGACCTGCCGCTCCTGAGCTTCCTCGCCTCGCAGCTGGCGATCGCGCTCAAGATGGTCGAGCTCGACCATCGCGCCCGCCGGTGGCAGGAGCGCGTGGCGGCGCTCCACAACCTGTCGCGCCTCGGCGGCGGCGTCGTGCCGCGCGAGACGGTGCTCCAGCGGGTGACCGACGCGGTGCGGATGACCTGCGGCGGCCACTACGCGGCGGTCTTCCAGGGGGATTACGAGCGCGAGGAGCTGGTGCTGCTCGCCCAGTCGAGCGCCCATCCGCTCAACATCGCGACGGGCGCGCGGCTCAAGTTCGGCACGGGCCTGCTGGGCAAGGCGTTCGAGCTCGGCGAGACCGTCAACGTGCGCGACGTCCGCAAGGACCCGATGTACCTCTTCAAGATCCCCGGCGTGCTGTCCGAGGTCTGCGTCCCGATCCGCGTGGGCGACGCCTGCGTGGGCATCCTGGACGCCCAGGCCGCGACGGTGGGCGAATTCACCGACGACGAGGTGATGTTCCTCGAGACGGTGGCGCGCTCGCTGGCGACCACGTTGCAGACCGGCGCCCCCGCCCGCTAATTCGGTTGAATCCCCCCGCGTCGTTCCTATAATTGCCCCAGTCCATTCTCATACGGTGGCCGTAGCTCAGTTGGCTAGAGCGCCTGGTTGTGGCCCAGGTTGTCGCGGGTTCAAGTCCCGTCGGTCACCCCATTGATACGCGTCGCGAACCATCGACGCGTCGCGCCACAAATGCACACCGTGGTCACGTTCTTTGGACGCATCCGCAAGCTTCACCATTGCGCTTCCGATTTACCCAGATTATTCATTACCAGTTAGGTGGCATCGGCATCGCCGCAGTCATTGGGCTCATTGCAATTCTCAAGTGACAAGTCGGGATGTACCTAACGCAACCTTTTCCCTGGCGGTGAGATCTTGCACGAGTGAACTTGGTAGGCCGCCGAATAGCAGTTCAGCGAAAGCACCCCCTTCCCTTCCGCGGGCCGGGAGAACTTTCCGGGGCAGAAGAGGAGAATCTTGTTGTCACATGTCAGAGTCAGGTTCCCGCCGCGGACAGAGAAGAGAAGACTCGCCGGCTTCCCGTTCGCGAAGATGGGCGTCTTGTCGATGAGCTTGCCCTTCTCCGTCGGTAACGACAAGGCGTTCGCCGAATTGGAAAGCCGGTGGCCGTTCTTGACCTCGCCTTCGAAGGCAACACCCCAACCGCCCGGGGAAGGCAGGAAAATAAAGAACAGGTCCGACCCTCGATTCCCGAGATACTCCAGCGTGATTTCTAAGTCATAGTCGGCCGGCGGGGAATAAGGGATCTCGAGCGCGGCCGTTCCCGCCATGACAGGAGCCACGAGCACGGTCCCGTTGAAGACCCACGCGCATTTGGCTTTCGGGAACTCCTTGGGCGGCCGCGCATCCTTCTCCGGATCCACTATGCGCAGGAGATTCACCTTCCCGAATTTCTCCTCCCGGTCGTTGAGCTTCTTGTCCAGTTCGACCCGGGCCAGTCCCGTTTTCTTGGGCCACGCCCTGTCGTACCAGAGGAAGGCGCGTTCGTAGAACCGCTTCTCCCACTTTCCGGCGTCCACCTTCTTGGCGAGCTCATACCAGCGGTCCCCCAAGTCGACCGCAGATACATCGTCTTCCGGCTTCAGCAGCTCCTTTTCGGCCAATGCTTTCAGGGCCGTGTCCGAGCTTTTTGTGAGAAGGGTCAGTCCCTCGTAATCTCCCTTAGCAAAGCAGCGGAACTTCCCCACGGCCAGGTTCGCGACGGGATCCTCCGGGGTTTCCTGAAGAAGCGCGAGCGACTTCTTGAGTGCCTTGTATTCCTTGGCGATGGACTCCACTTCCCTCTTGCGGTTCTTCACCTCTGTGAGCCGCGAGGCATCGAAGCGTTGGGCCACCTCCTCCGCGCCTGAGAAGAGCTTGAGGGCGGGATCGTAGGCATCAACCCGGATCGCATGGGTGATGACGGAAAGGTAGGATGCCAAGAGTATCTCGGATGACTCGGATGTAACGGCCTTCTTCTTGATGCGGTCAAGTGCCTCGGTCTTCTCGTCGAGAAATGCGATGAGGAACGTCTTGGCTGATTCGTCGATGGCCGTCAGGGCAAGGGTGGGATCGCCGCCCTCGATCGCCTTATCCCTCGCTTCACGGAGCAGAGTAAAGACGAGCGTCGACTCGCTCTTGTTCTCGGCTGCCTGCTTCAGAAGCTTCTGGGCCAGGGCGAGAACGTCCCCCGGGGAACGCTTGGCATACTCGTCTTTGAACAGCTCGCGGATCCGTTTCTGGGATTCTTCTTGTTCAGCCTGGGAAGGAACCGGCAGTTTGTCGGCCTGTGCTTGAAATGTGAGCAGGGCTGCCGCCATCAGAAGGAATCGCATGTTGGCCCCCTTACGACGGGGGCGTTTTCGCGCCCGTCGCAATTCCTACGGATAGGGCAGGCTCACAGATGGAGCTTCTGCCGCAATTGAACAGTGGCCTGTTCGATGGGAAGTATAGCTCAAGTTCCATCGAAGTAAACGTCGTATGCTTCCGAAGTGGGGCGAATCAATGGCGCGACGCAAAAAGCTGCCGAAGGAAGAGCCAACATCCCTTTTTCCGCTGACCGTCGAACAGGCACTCCAAGGGACGTTCGCGATGGGCGCAGTGGACGTCAAGAAGGTCCTCAAGAAGGACCGAGCCGAAAAACCGAGGAAGCGCAAGGCTTGAAGTAGCCCTCGGCGGGCAGCCAACTCATAATCCCTACCTCCCGGTCACTTGTCATGTGGTAACTTCCCCCGGCCAGTTTCCAAGGTTTGAATCATCTCTTGGAACCGCTGCCAAATTCGCCACGGATCTTTGAGGGCGACCAGCTCGCGCAGCCTGGTCTCACTGAAGAATCCGACTACGGCCGGGGAGTCGTGGGTCCGAAGGTAGTCCAGGACGGGCTCCGGGAGCTCGAGGATCTTAAGTACCTTGGCGACGCGGGACCAGTCCTCTCCGGTCACCCGTGCGACAGCCCGGACGGTCTTGAGCCCCTGGCGCTCCATGAGCCGTTTGTAGAAGTCCGCTCGTGCCACCGGCCGGATCCGGCTCAGATAGGACTGGTACTGTTTCCAGGAGCGTTGGTCCACCGGCCCGTCCGGGAGGTCCTTTGGCTTGGGGGAGAGCTCCAGTCGCCGATGCCGACGTTCGTGGCGAGAGAAGCACTCGGTACGGGCTGGGAGGGCGCGTCGGAGGGAAGAATTTCGGAGCGCCCCCGGCCGCTCGGATTGTAGGATTACCTCTCGAGCGGTCCCTGATGGTTCGCGACGCGTATCAGGAGGGACCCCAATCCTCCGGTAGCTTATCCCCAGAGGATGCGAAGGAGGGCCACGTCCAGGCTCCCTTCGCCGGTCTCATCCTCACGTCGGTCGAAATTCTTTATTGAAGCCACGCGCATGCTTCGGGAAGCATTAAGGCTCTGGAGGCGGGACGAGTACGGAGGAAGACGATGAACGTCCTGCAGACGCTCGCGCTGGCCGGCGCGCTCGCGGCGTTGGCCGCCTCTGGCGACGACAATCGGCTCACGGACGAGGATCGGAAGGCCGGCTGGCTGCTCCTCTTCGACGGCAAGGACGCCGGCGACTGGATCCGGAGCCATGACGGTACCGCCGTCACGGACAAGGTCATCGAAGACGGCGCGCTGACACCGCGGGACCAGCCCGGCCCGCTCCTGGTCTACGGCAAGAAGCAATTCGGCGACTTCGTCCTCCGCTGCGACGTGAAGATGGCCGAGCCCGCCAACTCGGGCATTTTCTTCCGCGTCGCCGACCTCAAGAATCATCTCGAGACCGGCCTGGAAGTCCAAGTCCTCGACCCCGAGCAGGCCAAGAAGCACAGCCCGTACTGGTCTTTCGGGGCGGTGTACGACTTGGCCAAACCCGCGAAGAACGCCCTCAAAGGGCCGGGTGAATGGAACGCCGTCGAGCTCCGCTGTGAGGGGCCTCACGTGACCGTGACGGTCAACGGAGAGGTCGTCAGCCGGCTGAACTGCGACGACTTTGTCGAGCCGGGCCGTCGGCCCGACGGCACCCCGCACAAGTTCAAGGGGGCCATCAAGGACTACGCCCGCACCGGCTATATCGGCCTGCAGAACGGCTGGGAGGGGAAGTGCTGGTTCAAGAACCTGCGGCTCCTGGAACTCAAGACGCGGTAAGCTCGGGTAACGCTTTTCGGGCCGGCTTCGGAGGGGCCGACGGGTTAAAGAAAGCTTGGGATTCGCCCCCGGCCGATATATCTTCTGACGACCGATGAGGGGAAGACTGATCCTGGCCGTGGGCCGGCGGACCCAGAAGAAGGCCGTTCTCCGCCTCGAGGGCTCGATCGACCCCACGACCTACAAGCAGTTCGAGTCGACCTTCCGCTGGCTCAACAAGCAGGGCATCCTGGTGATCGCCGTGGATATGGCCAAACTCACCTACATCTCGTCGGCGGGGCTCAGCCTCCTCGTCAAGGCGCAGACCGAGCGTCTCAAACGGAAGGGCGGAGTCGTCCTGGTGCGCCCCCAGACGCCCATCCTCAACATCCTGAAGATCCTCGGACTGACGGAAGTCTTCCGCATCGCCTCCTCCGTGGAGGAGGGCCTGCACTCGATCCCCCTGCAGGATTAGTTCGGCATTTGACGAACGCGGTCCCATCGCGGGCGCGGGCCGGTATAATCCCGTCGAAGGACGATGAAGGGAAAACTGCAGCTGTCCATCGAGGAACGGCCCGAGGCCAAGGGCATCCTCAGGGTCGAGGGCTCGGTCGACCCGGGCACCATCAAGGAGTTCGAGGCGGCGTTCAAGCAGCTCGACAAGCTGGCCGTCCGCTATATCGTCGTGGACGTCGCCCGGATGACCTACATCTCGTCGGCCGGGCTGAGCCTCCTCGTGAACGCGAAAGTGGACCGCGTCCAGAAGCACGGCGACGTCGTCCTCGTGCGGCCCCAGTCGTCGGTCCTCAACGTGCTGGACATCCTGCTCAAGGACGTGTTCCGCATCGCCTCCTCCGTGGAGGAGGCGCTCCTTCCTCGGCCCGAGCGCGAACCCTAGGACACCGGCGCGCCGGCGATGTGCCACCGCTCGGCGATCGCGCGCACCGTCGAGACCAGCGCTCGGAATTCTACCGGCTTCACCTCGTAGGCGTCCACCCCGAGCGCCTTCGCCCGCTCGATGTCGGACGGCTCGCGCGACGAGCTCAGCACGATGACCGGCAGCGCCCGCAGCGTCGGATGGGCGCGGATCCATTCGAGGACCTCGAGCCCCGAGAGCTCGGGAAGCTTGAGGTCGAGCAGGACATGCGACGGCGCGGGCCAGGCCGACCGGTCGGCGAATTTTCCCGCGCCCGAGAGGTAGTCCACCGCCTCGCGTCCGGTCTCCGCCGACGCGACCTTCCACGCGTAGCCCGACTTGCGCACGGCGCGCGCGAAGAAGAGCCGGTCGTTTTCGTCGTCCTCGACGAGGAGGACGACCGGAGGCGTCGTCGTCGGATCGTTCATCCGGCCTCCTCCCGCGGAAGATCGACCCAGAAGCGGCTGCCCTGATCCGGCGCGCCCTCCGCTCCCACGTGGCCACCCATCCGCTCGGCGGCCTTCTTGGCGATCGCCAGCCCGATGCCCGTCCCGGCGTACTCGCGGGCCGCTTCCAGCCGCTCGAAAATCTGGAACAGCTTGGCCTTGGATTCGGGGAGGAAGCCGACGCCGTTGTCCCGGACCGTGATCCGGACGAGGTCTCCGAAGACGTCGGCCGTCACCCGCACGACGGGCCGCCGGTCCTTCGGGACGAACTTGACGGCGTTGGAGAGGTAGTTGGCCAGCACCTGCCGGAGCAGGAGCCGGTCGCCTCGCACGCGGAGGGAAGGTCCCTCGAACCGGACGTCGGCGCCGCGCCCCTCGATGTCGTCCTCCACCTGCAGCTGGGCTTCGTGGACGACGGTCGCGACATCGACCGGCTCGCTCGACGGCGCCGCCCGCGCCAGCCGGGTCAGCGCCAGGAGGCCCTCGATGAGCACGTCCATCCGCTTGGCGCTCGACTCGATGCGGGCGAGGAAGTCGAGCCCTTCCGCGTCGAGCGGCTGGTTCGCGTACGTTTCGCGCAGGATCTCGCCGTAGCGGTGCATGGCCCGGAGCGGGGACCGCAGGTCGTGGGCCACCGTGTAGGAGAAGCTCTCGAGCTCCTTGTTCGTCGCCTCGAGCTCCGCGGTCCGCACCCTCACGCGCTCGCGAATCTCCTCTTCGACGAGCTTCCGCTCGGTGATGTCGATGACGGAGCCGATGTATCCCAGGAATTCGCCCCCGCTCCCGAGGCGGGGGACGGCGGCGGCCAGCGCCCAGCGATATTCGCCGTCGTTCCGCCGCAGCCGGTATTCGACGCACAGACCTTCCCGGTGCTCGAGGGCGGTGAGGTACGCTTTCCGGACGCCCGCGCGGTCGTCCGGGTGGACCGCCTCGACCCAGCCGCGCCCCAGCCCCTTTTCGCGGGACTGCCCCGTGAAGTCGCACCAGGACTGGCTGACGTAGGTGCAGATGCCGTCGAGCTCGGTCACGAAGATCATGAACGGCGCGTGGTCCGCCATGTTCCGGAACCGCTCCTCGCTTTCGCGGAGCGCCCTCTCGACCTTCTTCCGCTCGGTCGTGTCGACCACGAGGGCGAACAGCCCGGCGACGGCGCCGTCGTCCCCGAAGTCCGGAACGTACGTCGCCTCGATGGAACGCGAGCCGCCGGTCTGGTACGGCATGTCGGCCTCGTAGGTCACCCGCTTTCCCGACAGGGCGACCTCGAGATGGTGCTGGATCTTCTCATAGGCCGCCTGGCCGAGGACCTCGCGCAGGTGCCTCCCGCGGACCTCCTCGATCGGGACGCCGAACCACGCTTCGTAGGCCTTGTTATTGAAGACGTAGCGGCCTTGAGGGTCGAGGTAGGCGATCAGCGCGGGGATCGCGTCGGTGATGAGCTTGAGCTGGTTGCCCGACCGGGCGGACGCGCGGCGGAGGCGCGCGAGCTCGAGGTGGGCCTTCGCGCGCGAGACGAGCTCCTGCGCGGAGAAGGGCTTCACGAGGTAGTCGTCGGCGGCGAGCGCGAGGCCCTCGGCCTTCGAGTCCTCGCCGGCGCGGGCCGTGAGGATGATGACCGGCACGCCGGCCGTGCGCGCGTCGGTCCGGAGCTCGCGCAGGAGTTCGAGCCCGTCCATGACCGGCATCATCACGTCGGTGATGACCAGATCGGGCGGATCGCGGAGGATCCGTTCGAGGGCCTCCTTGCCGTCGGCGACGGTGTCCACGTCCCAGTAGGGCGACAGGAGCCGCGCGACGTAGCCGCGCATGTCGGCGTTGTCGTCGGCGACGAGGACCCGCGCGCGGGCCTTCGGGCCCGATGCCGGCGCCGGCACCCGCTCGGGGAGCCACTGCAGCGCCTCCTCGAGGAACGGCGCGCCGCCGAGCGCGGTGGACGAGCCGGTCCGCGCCGCCTGGATCCGGTCCGGCGGCAGATGGTCCTTGCCGGCGGGGATCGTCACCCGGAACGCGGTTCCCTTTCCGACGACGCTGTCGGCGCGGACGGCGCCGCCGTGGAGGCGGACGAGCTCCTGGATCAGCGCCAGGCCGATGCCGGAGCCTTCGTGGCTGCGCGCCCGGGCGCCGCGGATCCGGTGGAACCTCTTGAAGAGGTTGGGCATCTCCTCGGGAGGGATGCCGGTTCCGGTGTCGCGGACCTCGAGCTCGGCGCCTCTGTCGGAAAATCGGAGGCGGATCGCGATCTCCCCCTCGAAGGTGAACTTGAAGGCGTTGGAGAGCAGATTGAGGACGATCTTCTCCCACATGTCCCGATCCACCCAGGACGGCTCCGTCGAAGGGACGCAGTCGACGACGAACCGAAGCCCGGCCTTTTCGATGGCGGAGCGGAAGACGCTCGCGAGGTCGACCGTCAGCGCGCAGAGATCGGTGGGTTCGTAGGAGGCCTGGGCGCGGCCGGCCTCGATGCGCGCGAAATCGAGGAGCGTGTTGGTCAGCTTGAGCAGCCGCAGCGCGTTCCGGTGCGCGGCCTCGAGCCGTTCGCGGTGGGCGGGCGGAAGGTCCGCGACGGGATCCGACAGCGCCTCCTGGATCGGCCCCAGGAGCAGGGCCAGCGGCGTGCGGAACTCGTGGCTCACGTTGGAGAAGAAGGCGGTCTTCGCGCGATCGAGCTCGGCGAGCGCCCGGGCCCGCTCGCGCTCCTCCTCGAGGGCGCGCGCGTTCGCGATGACCGTCGCCACGTGGCCGCCGAGCAGCTCGAAGAATTCCCGGTAGCGGTCGTCGAACGCCCGGCGCGGGCTGATGCCCAGGACGAGCGCGCCCGCGGGCTCGGGGTGGCCGGGCCGCGCGAGCGGTAGAAGATACGCGGACGAAGGCGGCTGCGGCCAGGGGGGATAGGGCAGCGACCGCGACGCCAGTCCGTCGACCTGCCGGGGGCGACGCGAGGCGAGGACCGGGCCGAGGGGCCAGACGGCGTCGGGATCGCGCGGGTCGATCGTTTCCGGCGCCTGCGGGGAGGGCGACGAAAAGCCGGAGCTGCCGAGGAGCCGGAGGCTCCGGCCGGTCTCGTCGAGGAGGTAGATGAGACTGAACGGCAGGTCGAGGGGATTGCGGGCCAGCGCCGCGCCCGCCTTCCGGCCCGCCTCCTCGAAGCCCTGGGCGTCGATCGTCATGTCGCGCAGCGTCCGGAGCCGGCGCTCCTGCAGGACGCGCTCGGTCGTCTCGATGCACGCGCAGAACAGGCCGGCGTTCCGGCCGTTCTCGTCCTTGAGCGGGCTGTAGGAGAAGGTGAAGGTCACCTCCTCGACGTAGCCGCTCCGTTGGAACTTGAGCGGCAGGTCCTCGGACCAGGTCGCCTCTCCGGTTTCCAGGACGCTGGCGGCCATCGGGCCGATGACGTCCCAGATTTCCGGCCACGCCTCCTCGAACCGCCTGCCCAGGAAGCGCGGATGTTTGTGGGGTCCGAGCACGGGGCGATAGGCGTCGTTGTAGAACAGGGTTCCCGCCGGGCCCCAGGTCATGAAGATCGGATAGCGCGACGTGAGGCAGATCCGGACGGCCGTGCGGAGGCTTTCGGGCCACTGCTCGGGGGGCCCGACGGCGGTCGTCGACCAGTCGAGCGACCGCATGAGCGAGGCCATCTCGCTCGAACCGGGAAACACGCTCCGGACGGCAGTCGCCGACGGGGTCATTCCGGAACCTCGCAGAGCCTCGCGCGTTCTTCGAGCCCGGGAAAACCCGATGAGCTTCGATGAGAAAGCGAGCAGCATAAGACCCGCGGCGGCGCGGGATGTTATGAGCAATCGCCGATGCGGCGAAAATTATCGGGACGCGCGCGCCCGTTCGAAGTGCTTCTTGAAGAAGTCGACCGTCGAGACTTTCGGGGCCTCGGGCTGACCCTTGTACTCGACGACGCACTCGATGCCGAGCTTGTCCATCTGCTGCTTGAGGGCGATGCCGAATTTCGGGTGGTGGACGACGAGGTTCAGGTCGGACGTCGCGGTGACCTCGTCGTTGGGCAGGGTGTAGGTGAGGAGCGCGGGCGGGTCGTCCTTCGTGAGGTGCGTGATGGGGGCCGCCTGCTCGTACCGTTCGAGCGCCTTGGGGGTGTCGATCTCCTCCTTGGTGATGGCGTAGAAGGGGAGGAAGAAGGCGTGGCGCTCGAAGTTGGGGCGGGGGATGCCGATCTTCTCGGCGAACCGCGGATCGTACGAGCTCTGGCCGTTGACGACCGCGATGCACGTGAGGCGGGTCGACTCGCGCGCGACGGGGTCGGCGCTCTTCGGGTCGGCGAGATCGTCGTGGAACGCCAGCCACATCGAGGTGCCCGCGCCGGCGGAGCCGCCGGTGGAGGCGACGAGGCGGGCATCGAGGGTCCACTCCTTGGCCCGGGAGCGCAGGGTTTGAAGGGCGCGGGCGCAGTCGAGGTACTGGGCGGGCGCGGGGGCGGCGTCGGTGAACCGGTAGTTGATGGCCGCGACGGCCCAACCGGCGTCGAGGTAGGACTTCAGGGTGCCGGCGCCGAGCGTGTTCTTGTCGCCGGCGCGGAAGCCGCCGCCGTGGATGTAGAGGACGAGGGGGAAGGGGCCGTCGCCCTTGGGCCGCCAGAGGTCGAAGACGTTGCGGACGTGGTCGCCGTACCGGACGTTGGGAAAGTCCGGCGCGGGCCGGGTGGGTTTGTCCTGGGGGGCGAGCGTCAGGAGAAGGACGGCGATCAGCAGGCGGCTCATGTTCGATTCCTCGAGTCTCGAGGAATGGAACACGGCCGCCTGCCGAAAGGTTTCGTGTAATATGTTACATACTACACGCTAGCGACGCCCCTTCTTGACGAAACTCCCCTCCTGGAACTCCCGGAAGGCCGTCCGGATCTCGCCCTCGGTGTTCATCACGATCGGACCGTGCCACGCGATCGGCTCCTTCAGCGGCTTCCCCGACACCAGCAGGAACCGCACCGGCTTGCCGTCGGTCGACACCTCGATCGAGCTCCCCGGGCCGTACAGCACCAGCGTGCCGTCGCCCTGGACCGCCTTCGGGTCGGCGCCGTTGAACCGGCCTTCGCCCTCGAAGACGTACGCGAACACCGTATGGTCCGGCTTCGTCGCATGGACGAACGTCTTGCCCGCCGGCACCGTCACGTCCAGGTACTCGGGATCCGAGACGATGTCCTTCACCGGACCGCGGACGCCTTCGACCTCGCCCGCGACGACGCGGACCGAGGCGCCTTCGGACGTCTTGACGACCGGGATCTCGTTCGCCTTCACCTCCTGGTAGCGGGGATCCATCATCTTGTCCTTGCGCGGCAGGTTGGACCAGAGCTGGAAGCCGAACATCCGGCCCTTGCGGTCCCCCTTGGGCATCTCCTGGTGGACGATGCCGCTGCCGGCGGTCATCCACTGGATGTCGCCCGCGGAGATCAGGCCGGCGTTGCCCAGGCTGTCGCCGTGCTCGACGTCGCCGTCCAGCACGTACGTGATCGTCTCCATGCCGCGATGGGGATGCCACGGGAATCCCGCCTGGTATTCGCGCGGATTCTCCGAGCGGAAGTCGTCCATGAGCAGGAACGGGTCGAGCCCCGGCATCTCGTGGAACCCGAAGGCGCGGCGCAGATGGACGCCGGCCCCTTCGATGGTCGGCTTGCTCTTCCAGAGGTTCTGGACGGATCTCACGACTTGATTGGTCTTGGTCTTCACGGAAATCTCTCCTTCTGTCTTCATGTTACCGAACCTCGAGGGGCTGAGGGTAGGACCGTTCGGGAGTCTCGGCCGATTCGCCGGCGCCCCTCTTCTCCAGCAGCCGGTCGACCGAGAATGCGCCCGAGCCCGTCAGGGCCAGCGCCACGCTCGCCACGAACAGCGTCAGCACGTACTCGACGCCGTTGGGCAGGAAGAAGCCGCCCTTGAGGTGGACCGTCAGCGCCGCCACGATCATCGAGAACGCGATCGGCAGCGCCGCCCACCGGGTGAACAGCCCCGCCACGAGCGCCAGCCCGCCGCCCAGCTCCGCGGCCGTCACCGCGAGCGCCGACAGCGTCGGGAACGGGACTCCGATCTGGGTCATGAATCCCGCCAGTCCGGAAATGCCGAACACCGCCAGCTTCTGGATGCCGTGCGCCACGAACACGCCGCCGATGCCTACGCGGAGCAGCGCGATGCCCGAGTCCCGGAGTCCTTCCTTCGTCATGGTCTCTTCCTTAAATGATCGTTCATCCGACATTCGTTATAACGACTAATTTCCCGAAAAAATTCCCTCAGGCTTTCCGTGCCTCTTCCAGAAGGTCGATCAGCGCCCGGAGCTTCTTCTCGCCCAGGTGGCCGAGCGCCTGCTGCGGCAGCGTCCGCGCCGCCTCGTCGATCGACGACAGCATCTTGAGCCCCGCGGACGAGATCCGGGTGACGACGACGCGGCGGTCTTCCTCCGAGCGGCTCCGCTCCACGAGCGAGCGGGTGGCCAGCCGGTCGATCAGCCGCGTGATGTCCGGGTCGTGGGTGAGCATCCGGTCGGCGATCTCCTGGCAGGAGAGCCCGACCTTCCCCGCGCCCCGGAGGATCCGCAGGGCGTTGTACTGCACCTCGGTCAGCCCGTAGGGCTTGAGCGTCTCCGAGAAAAGCTGGCCCATCACGGAGGCGGTCCGGTGGAGGTTGAGGATCGCCTCCTCGGCCGCGGAACTGAACGGCTTCGTCTGCCGGATCTCCTTCGCCAGCTTTCCCGTCATGTCCGGATAATACTCGTTGTAACGACTATTGTCAAGAGGAATAATAACAGCCTTCTTGATTCCGCAAGGCCCCCCCGATATGGTGTTGGCCGTGAGCTTCCGCCGCACCGTCCTGCTGGGATCGCTGGCCTGGATCGTCCTGATCTCCGCGCTCCACACCGCCCTGAATCTCGGCGTCTTCGAGAAGAAGGCCGCGGGGGCGGCCGGGCTCAAGATCGGCTACCTCCCCGTCACCTGACACCTCACCTGCCCCGTCAACCACTTCATCAAGAAGAACCTGAACGCGGAAGACGGATTCGAACCGGTGCGGTTCGGCGGCTGGCCGGAGTTGAAGGAAGCCTTCCTGTCGAAGTACACCGACGCCACGTTCATCCTGGCGCCGCTCGCGATGAAGCTCCGGGAGGAGGGCGTCCCGGTCAAGATTGTCTACTTGGGCCACCGCGACGGGACCGCGCTCATGGTCCACAAGGACTCCGGCATCTTCCGCATCGAGGACCTCCGCGGCAAGCGCGTGGCGGTGCCGAACCGCTACTCGAATCAGAGGTTCCTGATCTTCAAGGTCCTCAAGGAACGGGGGATGAAGCTGGAAGACCTCGACATCGTCGAGATGCCGCCGCCCGACATGGCTGCCGCGCTCTATGCCCGCGCGGTGGACGGCATCACTTCCGGTGAGCCGTTCATGGGCCAGACCGAACTCGACGGATATGGCCGCATCTTGTACCTCACCAAGGATGTCTGGCCGGAGTTCATCTCGTGCGTGCTCGCGGTGCGGGAAGAGGTGATCGAAGCCAAGCGCGACAAAGTGCAGGCGCTCGTGGACGGGATCTCCAAGAGCGGCGTCTGGCTCGACCAGCACATGGACCACCGGATGCAGGCCGCCCAGTTCGTCAGCCGTGACTACTACAACCAAAACCCGCGCCTGCTGGAATTCGTCCTGAGCAAGCCGCCCGATCGCGTGAAGTACACCAACCTCAGCGTGCGCCGACGGGACTTCGAGGAGATCGAAAAGATCGGCGTCGAGTCGGGCATCCTGAAGGGCACCGCCCACTTTGAAGACTACTGCGATCCCTCGTTCGTCCCGCCGACCGCGACGATCGAGGGCTTCAAGTTCGAGGACCCCGCGTCGACCCAGCAGGGCAAGGAACGGGGCGTCATCCGTTAAGGCCCGCCTGCAGGCCGGACCTTCACGCCGAGCCCCGAACATCCCGCGCAGCTGCCGCCCTGGCCGCCGCAGTCGCCGCACGGCGCGAGCGTCAGGATCGACGAGATCGCGACCCGCTTCTGCGCCGCCGGATTGCCGTCGCTCCTGCACGTCTTGCACGGGACCCGGCCCGTCGCGTCGCACGAGGGGCAGGGCGCCGGCTCCTCGAGCTTGCCCTTGCCCTCGCAGCCGCGACACTTCACGGTGACGTCGGCGTTGGGCGTCGCGCCCGACGCGCGGTTCCGCCCTTTGCCTTCGCAGGTCGGACAGGTGACGTCGATCCGGCCCCGGCCCTTGCAGGCGTCGCACTTGACCCGCGACGCCTTGCAGTCGGCGACGGGGCACTCGCGGTCGAACCAGGGGCGCCCGAGGCAGGTGGGGCAGGGCGTCGTCGTCGTCTTCGAGCAGGCGGCGCAGCCGACGTTGCGGAAGCCGCCGTGGCCGTCGCAGTTGCGGCACTTCACCGTGAGATCGGTGGGGCCCACGGCGTTGGTCGGCCGGTAGCGGCCCTCGCCCGAGCAGACCTTGCACTTCAGCCAGTCGATCTTCCCCTTGCCCTTGCATTCGGCGCAGGGCACGCGGCCGTCCTTGCAGTCGCCGCAGGTGGCGGCCTTCTTGAGGCTCGACGAGAGCGAGCGCAGGAGCTCCGCGGTTCCGGCCGGGCCGCCCGAGAACTGGATCATCGACCGGTAGACTTTTTCGGTGCCGCGGCCCCGATCGACGGCGCGATGGAGATCGAGGAGGAGCACCGCGAACCGCGGCCCGAACGCCGGCGAGCTGCGGGCGGCCGATTCGTCGGCCGCGTCGACCTTGTCGGGATCGGAAAATCCCCGGGCGATCTTTCCCGCGAGGGCGCCGGGATCGGACTGGAGCAGCAGGAGGGCGGCCGCGATCGAGAGCATGGGCGATCTCCGAGAGGAAGAACGAGGATCGCCCCGCCGATAGTTCTCCCTCTAGACCCCGGCCGCGTGAGGATTTTGTGGCAGGATGCGAAAAAGTCGCGAAAATGATCGTCGATGAACGAACTCCGAAGCCTCGCCGACCTCGACCGGGCGCTCGCCACCCCGAACGGGAAGATCGTGCTCTACAAGCATTCGACCCAATGCGGGATCTGCGACGGCGCGCTCGAGGAGATCCAGGAGTTCCTGAAGAGCAACGACGGCGCGGGCGCCTTCTACTATCTGGACCTGCTGGCCCATCGCGACGTGTCGAACGCCATCGCCCAGCGGCTGGGCGTGAAGCACGAGTCGCCCCAGGCGATCGTCCTCGACGGCGGCAAGGTCGCGGCGGTTCTCAACCACCGGGCGATCCGGGTCCCCGCGCTCGAGAAGGCGCTGAAGAGCTGAGCATTCTTGACGCGGGTCGCGGGAAACCGCTACCATCCGCTCCCGCCCCAGAAGGAGAGACAACGATGAGCAACCTCGTGGAGATTCGCGTCGGAAGCGATTCGGACCTGCCCCGGATCGAGAAGGCGTTCGCCGTCCTCGAATCGCTCCAGGTTCCGTTCGAGGTTCGCGTCCTCTCGGCCCACCGGACGCCGAAGCGGGCCGGCGGCCGCGCGAGGGAGCTCGAAGGCGCCGGGTTCCGCGTGGTCATCGCGGCGGCGGGCGGCGCGGCCCACCTGGCCGGCGTCACCTCGGCGGAATCGATCCTGCCGGTCATCGGCATCCCCATCGAGACCACCCAGCTCCAGGGCTACGATTCTCTCCTCTCCACCATCCAGATGCCCGAAGGCATTCCCACGGGCAGCGTCGGCGTGGCCCAGGCGGAGAACGCCGGATGGCTGGCGGCGCAGATCGCCGCCGTGGGCGATCCCGCGATTCGCGGGCGGATCCGCGCGAAGCGCGGCCTCGACGCGGCGGTCCCGCCGTCGAAGGACTTCGTCGCGCTCGCGGGCCGCGCCGAGAAGCCGAGCCGCGAGGCGATGGACCTGCTGACGGAGCTCGGCGTGAAGGACACGGCGCTCTTCGAGCCGGGCGCGGTGCAGGAGATGGAGAAGGCGGGCGCCCGCGCGATCATCGCCTGGGCCGAGGCCGACTCGCTCTCGCGTCCCGCGGAGATCGCGGCGCGCACCGACATCCCCGTCATCGCGGCGCCGCTCGCGCCGGGCGTGGTGCCGAGCGACTTCCTCCCGCGCCTGCTGGAGAAAGGGCCGATCGCGTCGGTCGGGATCAACCGGCCGAAGAACGCCGCGATCTGGGCGGCGATGATCGTCGCGAACGCGTCGGCGACCGTCCGCGAAGGCGTCCGGGCCCACCGGGAGCGCCAGTCCGAGGAGGTCGAGAAGAAGGACACCAAGCTGATCTCCCAGGGCATCCGCCAATATCTCGCCGGGATGAAAAAGTAGCCCGCGCCGGGCGTCACATGTAGTAGATGGCGAGGCAGGATCAGGACGGGTCGGACCGGTTCGGCCGCTTTCGCCGCGCTTCCGCCGATCCGGAGTCCTCGGTCCCTCCTCCGGAGCCGCGATTTCCCCACGACATCCCCATTCGGACTGCCGGCCTCTCGTGCGATCGCCGGATCCTGGTCTGCCTGGATGCCCAGGGATTCGTCAACGGCTGGAACGCCGTCACGGCGAAGAGGCTCTATCGCCTTCCGTTGCTCGATTCCAAGGAAGTCGCCCAGCGTCTGACGTTCTCGCCGGACGGACGATTCGCGGCCCTCTCTTCCTGGGCCCTTCCGGCCGGTGTCGTCCGCATCCTCGATCCGCGGACCGGACAGGAACTTCGACGGTTCGATCGGGGCTTCAGCCCTTCCTTCTCGCCCGACGGCGAGCTGATGGCGTGCAGCGACGGAACCCAGCTCCGGCGCTGGGCGCTCAAGAGCGGCGCGGAGCTCCCGAGGTTTCCGGAGTGCGAATACGCGCTCAAGTGGACGTGCTGGTCGCCGGCCGGCAACGTCATCGCGGCCTCGGGTGAAGAGGCTCCCGCGGTGGCGATCTGGGAGGCCGCCACGGGGAGGCGACGGGAGAACGTTCTGTCCGAGAGCGAAGCGGCGGCGGGTTTGGCCATCTCCCCTGAGGGGAACATCCTGGCGGTCGGCAGCCATTGGGGGATCCGATTCTTTCCGCTGGGCAACCCGCAGTGGCGGGACTGCCATGCCCACGAAGAGTATTCCTTCAGCCCGCTCAAGTTCTCGCGGGACGGCCGCCGCATGATCGCCCTTTCTCATCGGAGGCGGCTGCTGGTCTGGGAGACCTTCACCGGGAAACCCCTCTTTACCTGGGCGTCGTTCCAGACGGAGGACGGCAGCCTGGAGATCTCCGAGGGCGGCGACGTCGCCCTTTGGATCGAGCGAGGGGGCATCCGCCTGGAGCGGATCCCGCGGCTGCTCGCGGGCCCCGAAGAAGGCCACGTCGTCCGAACCCTGTGTTTCACGCCGGAAGGCCACGTGGTGACCGGCGACGACCGGGGCATGATCCGCGTCTGGGATCCGGCGACTGAAAAGGAAATCCGGCGACACCAGGTCCCCCTCGTCCGGATGAGGGTTTTCTCGCGAAACGGAGCGTGGGCGCTCTTCGGCGGCGCGGACGACCCGGTCGGCATCTGGGATCTCCGGACCGGGAAGGAAGTCCTGAAGGTCGATGCGAAGCCCTCGGTCGGGGCACTGGCGCTTTCGCCGGACAACAGCCGCCTGGCGCTGGGCCATGCGGACGGAACCGTTTCCCTCTGGGACATCGCGGAGAAAAAGGAATCCGCCCGGATCCGATCGGAGATGAGCGGCATCACCGCCGTCGCGTGGTCTCCCGACGGAAAATCCCTGGCGTGGGGCGACAACCTCGGCGCGGTCTGCATGGCCGAGGGAAAACAGGGACGCGAGCCGGTGAGATTCAAGGCGCGCGCCTGGCCCGCGATCCGGGAGCTGCAATTCACCGCGGACGGCAAGATGCTCGTGGCGACCGATGCGGGGGGATCCCGGCGGGTCTATTCTGAGCCTGGGATCGAGCCGAAGGAGACCGGAGACGTGCTCGACGGTCTTCTCGGAGCCTCCACGTACGATCTTCGCGTCGCTCGTCGCTGGAGGGCGAGCGGTTGTCTCCAGAAGAACCTGGCCGTCGCCTCGGTGATTTCACCCGACGGGAGCTACCTCGCCGGCATCACGAGCGATGGGAAGCTGGTGATCTGGGAAGCGCCCGGGGCGAAGTAGGCGCTACTTCGCCTCGCCGGCGGTCTTGAGCCACTCCTCCCACTCGGCCTTGACCTTTGCTTTCGTCACGCCTTTGGGGAGGGCGCTGTCGCGGCCGGTGAGGGCGTTGAGGGCGGCGACCGCGCCGATCGCGATCGCGGTGTCCTCGTCGTCGATGTACTTGATCAGTTTCGGATAGGCGGCCTTGCCGAACCCCTTCACCTTCTGGAAGGCGACGCCTTCGGGACGGTCGGGGTGCTCGAACCCGCCGCCCGGGCGGAGATCGCGCATGATGTGATCCCAATTGACGTTGTCCACGTTCTCGGCCTTCGCGGCGACGGGCGTGGTCTTCGGCTCCTCCTTGCCGCTCGATCCGCTGCCCAGGACGATGGGCTTGTCGGAAGAGGGCGGCAGGTTCGGCTTGAAGACGACGGGATCCTTGGGTCCGACCTGGGTCACCTTGGGCGGCGGCTCCTGCGGCGTTTCCTTCATGAGGAAGAAGGCGACGACGCCGATCACCGCGACCGCGCCGATGCCGAGGCCGATGAAGAGTCCGCTGTTCGACTTGGGGGGCGCCTGCGCGGGCTGGGTCCCCGACGCCCGGCGCTGGACCCGGGTCCCGCCGCTGCGCGGCGCGGGAACCGGCGCCGGGGGCGGGATCGGAGGGCTGACCGTCTTGGTGCGGACGCTCGTGTTGCCGCTGGGCACCTTCGAGGACTGCCCGCATTCGGGACATTTCACGGTGGTGCCCGGCGAGACGGACGTGACGTCCATCACTCCCTGGCACCGGGGGCACTTCAAGATCTTCGCCATGGTTTTCTTCGCCCCTTGAACAACCGCTCCGCACCTATGATACGCCGCCCGCCCGCCAATACGACAGGATCTTTGTCGCGCGCCTCCCGCGATGCTAAGATGCGCGGCCTCAATCCAGGAGAACGTGAATGGCCGGCAAGAAAGCGACCGCGGCGGACGCCGAACTCATCCTCAGGCTCTACGACCTTCGCCGCGAGGCGGTCATGCGCCAGGCGCGCAGCGACATGTTCGCGAGGTTCGTGCCGAAGTCCTACGACGAATTCGCCTCCGCCACGAAGGGCGACCATCCGCTCAACACCGCGTACCGGATGGTGTCCTCATACTGGGAAATGGCGGCGGGCCTCGTCAAGCACGGCGCGCTGAACCTCGATCTGTTCGCCGAAAACTGCGGCGAGGGGCTGTTCATGTTCGCCAAGGCCCAGCCCCACCTCGCGAAGCTCCGGGAGACGGCGCCGACCGCGTACGTCAACATGGAGTGGGTCGTCACCCGCAGCAAGGAAGCGAAGCGGCGGCTCGAGGTCGTGAAGAAGCGGCTCGCGGGGATGACCGCGAAGTAGCCTCACTGGGTCGAGACGGCGCAGGCGGGAAGCGCCTTCTTCAGCCGTTCGACCGCCGGCGGCGTCACCTTCGTCTTCTTGCCCAGGGCGATCTTCTCCAGCCCCTTGCACCCCTCCAGCGACGCGAATCCCCGGTCCGTCACCGCCGTCGCCGGGAGCTTGAGCTCCTGGAGCGTGCCGATCGACGCGATCACCGGGAGGCCGGCGTCGGTGATCTTCGTGCCGCCGAGGCCGAGGACCTTGAGGCTCGGCAGCTTCGTCAGCTGAGGCAGCCCGGCGTCTCCCACGTCCTTCGTCCAGCCGAGATCCAGCGTCTCGAGATTCCGGAGTCCCGCCAGGTGGACGAGGCCCGCGTTCGTCACCTGCGCGTCGCCGAGGTTCAGGCTCTTCAGACGCCCGATCCGGCCGATGAACGCCAGCGACTCGTCCGTCAGGCCGTCGATCTCCACCAGGTTGGCGTTTTCGAGCGCCGGAAGGCCGAGGAGGAACCGGAACTCTGCGGCCGGGATGAAGACGTGCTTGTTGTCCGACGCCCGGTGGCCTCCCAGCTTCAGGTCCTTCATCGTCTTGAGGTCTTCGACGGTCAGGTTCGGGAAGCGCGGCTTCTTCTGGGCGGAGTCGGGGCGGGCGTCGAGCGACTGGAGCCAGGCCAGGGTTTCCTCGGGCGTGGGGTCCTGGGCGAGCGCGAGGCAGAAGAGCGCGGCCAGCGTCGTCATGTTCGGATCCTCCGCTTCCCCGTGGGAGCGGAGGAGCGGAGAAGTACGGAATACTCAGCGCAGGCCGAGCATCTCCAGCGGATTGGTCGTGACCATGCGGACGACGTCCGCCTTGGGCAGCGCGCCCATCTTGAGGACGCGGGCGACGATGTCCTGGAGCGACGAGTTGCTGCCCGCCAGCGTGCCGTCGAGCAGCCGGAGCGAGCCGTCCGGGAACGTGCGGACCGTGACGCCGCCGAGCTGGACGTCGCCCAGCTCCTTCCGCTTGGTGAGAAAGAAGCCGTCGCTGATCAGGATGATCTTTTTCTTCGGGCGGCTGCGGAAGACCAGCTTCACGATGTCGTCCGAGACGTGGACGCCGTCGGCGATGACTTCCGTGTAGAGGTCGTCGTCGATCAGCGCGAAGCCGGCGAGGCCGGGCGTCCGGTGATGGACGGCGTTCATGGCGTTGAAGAGATGCGTGACGCTCTTCACGCCGAGCTTCTTCGCCGCCGCGGCCTGCTCGAACGTCGCCGTCGTGTGGCCCATCGAGACCCGCACTCCCTTCTTGACCAGGAATCGGATCGCCTCGTCGGCGCCGGGCATCTCGGGCGCGATCGTGATGAGCTTGATGATGCCTTCGCCGACCGCGAGCCACTCCTTGATCTCGTTCAGGTCGGGCGGGCGGAGGTGGCGAGGGTTGTGGGCGCCTTTGCGCTCCGGGTGGAGGAACGGCCCCTCCAGGTGGACGCCCAGGATCTTCGCCCCCTTCTCGGAGCCCTGCGCTTTCTTGACGGTCTCGAGCGCGGCGAGGATCTCCTCCTTCGGCGTGCTGACGAAGGTCGCGAGAAATCCGGCGACGCCCTGCTTCTTCAGGTGAAGCGAGAGGCCGTGCAGGTCCTCCGGGTTCTCGCTCATGACGTCGAACCCGGCCTGACCGTGGAAGTGGATGTCGATCAGTCCCTGGATCATCCCCCTACTCTACGAAGCCGGCGGCGACAATGCACTCTTTCGGCAACCGTAAGAACTAGGTGAGAAACGTGATGCCCGTCCTCCTCCTGGGGGCGCTCTCCTGCGCCTCGCCCGCCGATCTCCGCCTCCGGACCGACGAACCGCGCGTGATCGCCCATCGGGGCGGCACGGGGCCCGACGGCACGATCGCGGGCTGTCTCCGCACGATGGCCGACGGCGTCGCGTTCCTCGAGCTCGACGTCCGTCTCACGCGCGACGGCCACGCGGTGATTCTCCACGATCCGACGGTCGACCGGACGACCGACGGGAAGGGAGCGATCGAGAGCCTCACGCTCGCGGAAGTGAAGCGGCTCGACGCGGGCGCGAAGTTCGCTCCGGCCTATGCGGGCGAGCGGATTCCCACGGTCCTGGAGCTGCTTCGCGCCGTCGGACTCTCCGCGGTAGTCCTTCTCGAACTCAAGATCCCCCAGGCGGCGGACCCCGTCCTGGGCGCGATCCAGACCGCGGGAGCCTTCGATCGCGCCGTCGTGCGGACCACCGACAAGGGACTCCTCCGCAAAATCCGCGACCGCGACCCGCGCTTCCTGACGGGCACCATGGGAGCGATGCCGGACTTCGGCCAGGTGGACGAGGTCGTGAAGGAGCTGAAGACGCTCGGCGTCCGCTCGTTCACGCCCCAGACCGGCCGGTCGGTGATCCGTCCGCTGGTCGATCGCTTCCATGCCGAAGGGATTGCGGTGTGGGGAACCAACACGAACGACGAGGCTCAGTGGCGCCGCCTCCTCGAGGCCGGCGTCGACGGCATCATCACCGACCGCCCCGCCCAGCTAAGTGCTACCATTTTAACGACGTTGAAACGGTAGCACTTTGGGCTATACTCCCGGCGGAGATGAAGGGGGGAAGGACCATCGCCGGGGTCGCCGTCCTGGGCGCGTGCGCGGCCGGGGCGTTCTTCTGGTTCTCGCCCCGGATCCCGTCGTTCGCCATGAACACCGAACCGCTCCGGCTTCCGCTCCAGGACCCGCGCGTCGTCATCCGCAAGAAGTCGCGCGAGCTGTCGCTCTACGACGGTTCGAAGCTGCTCCGGCGGTTTCCCGTCGTCCTCGGGCAGAACGCCTCGGGCGACAAGGAGAAGGAAGGCGACCGGAAGACGCCCGAGGGGACCTTCTACATCTGCTCGCGGAACGGGACCAGCAAGTACCACAAGTTCATGGGACTGAGCTATCCGGCGCCTCCCGACGCCGCGCGCGGACTGAAGGCTCGGACGATCACGCGGGCCGAGCATGACGCGATCCTCGACGCCCATCGCCGGAAGGAGTGTCCGCCCTGGAAGACGGCGCTCGGCGGCGAAGTCGGCATCCACGGCGGCGGGATCGATCGCGACTGGACGCTCGGGTGCATCGCGCTGACCAACGAGGCCGTCGACGAGCTGTGGGCCGCCCTGAAGATGGGCGACGCCGTCGTCATCGAGCCTTGAGGAAGCGGATCGCGTCGGCCACCACCTGGCCGCGCGACTCCTTCGACAGGATCTCGACGAAGCCGTCGGTCCCCTCCGCGAAGTCGAACGTGCCGATGGCGCGGCTCTTGAGCGGCTCCACCCAGACGACGTCGGTGCCGGTGCGATGGTGGATCCGGACGGCGAACCGGAGGTCCTCGGGAGCGCCGTCCCACGGACGGAAGGGCGTCGTCTCCGGGAACGAGACCGCGTAGGTCCCGGCCGCGAGGTCGGGCGTGAACCGCACCCAGGCGTCTTCGTCCGCCCGGCCGCCGTTGACGAGATAGGTTCCGCCGTGGCCCTTCTTCCACTTGGGATGGTGGTCGGCGAACCGCGGCCGCAGCCAGAAGCCCGGCGACGCGACGCATCCCGGATCGAGGTCGTCGACGAGGACGTCGGTCCCGGGTCGCTCCGCGGGCCTCGGGATGTCGAGCTCGACGCCGAACGTCTGCGGCGAATTGACCGCTCCGGGGCAGGAGACCTCGACGCGCGCCCGATAGCGTCCGTGGCGGTCGAGGAGCTTCGACGCGTCGACCGAGACGGCGATCGCATCGGCCGAGGGCGACACCGACAGCCATCCTGCGCCTTCCTCGTAGGCGACGGCGACCTGAGGCGCGGCGAGGGTGCTGGCCCCGGCGTTCCGGAGCCGAAGCGTCTGCGGCGGCGGCCGCGGGCTCGACTTCGGCCGGGCGCGGAACGTCAGCTGATCGGGAATCCGTGCGGGCGCCCCATAGGGGTCCATCACGCCGGCCGGACGCGTCGGCAGATCGAGGGCGAGCACGGGGCGATCCGTCGCCGCGCCGTCCACGGTCAGGTGGCAGGTCGTCGTCGACCGCTCGGCGCCGTCGTCGACCACCAGCGTGACCGGATAGATCCCGGCGCGCGCGAACGTGTGGACCGGCTCGGCATCGCGCGACCCGCCGCCGTCGCCGAACGACCAGAAGAATCTCAGGCCGTTCCCGGCGACCCCCGCGCGCGATCCGGCCGAACTGAAGCGGAGCGGACGGCCGGCTTCGGCGGGACCGGGGGGCGTCATCGACGCGCGGACGGCCCCCGCGCGCCGGCGCCCGTTCTCGAACGTCTCCCAGAAGAGCAGCCAGGCGTCGAGCATGATCTCGTCGTCTTCCGGGCCGATCTTGAACGTGAAGTGGGTGTGGGCATGGTTGCCGGCGTTGACGCCCGCCGTCTCGGCGTAGTGGACGCCCTGGCGGAGCGGCTGCTTCTCCGGCACGAGCAGCCGGTTGAGGTGATGGGCCTGGAGCACCCAGCGCTGCCCGTTGGCCCACGTCCTCACGCCGCGCCAGCGGTTGTTGTTGTCACCCTTCTTCAGCGAATGGAAGTAGTACTGGTCGTCGAAGTCGATCGGCGCCCAGAGCGGCGTGCCGACGGGCATGTTGATGTCGAGGCCGCCGTGAAGGTCCGCTCCCTGGTAGGGGCCCATCCAGACGTCGTCCGAGTTGTAGCACTGGGCGGCGTCGAGGAT
>Ga0310813_10000497_pt1 | contig 24685 bp, 21 predicted proteins | sample YN3metagenome_FD_203086 | JGI IMG/M metagenome (GOLD analysis project Ga0310813, IMG submission 203086) | Soil microbial communities from experimental microcosm in Duke University, North Carolina, United States - YN3 | ecosystem: Engineered > Artificial ecosystem > Soil microcosm > Unclassified...
GCCGTGGGCGCGGCCGACGGCAAGATCCTCTGGGACACGACGGTCTTCGAGCAGCCGACGGAGCGCAAGGAAGGGAAGAACTCCTACGCGACCCCGACCCCCTGCACGGACGGCGAGCGCGTCTACGGGGTCTTCGGCGGCGGCAGCGTCGCGGCGCTGGACCTCGCGGGCAAGGCGCTCTGGACGAACCACGACGTGAAGTTCTATTCGCGGCACGGGCTGGGCGCGTCGCCGATCCTGCACGACGGCCTGCTCATCATGCCGTACGACGGCAGCACCCGGGTCGACAAGGCCGGCCAGTACCCGAAGGTCAGCGACGAGGAACGCACCGGCTGGCAGCTCCCCTGGGACAAGGCGGAAGTGGCCGCGCTCGACGTGAAGACCGGCAAGCGCGTCTGGACCGGGAAACGCGGCATGTCGCGGATCGCCCACGTCACGCCGATGGTGGTCGACGGCCAGATCCTGAGCATCGCGGGGGATGCGGTTCAGGGCTTCGACCCCAAGAGCGGGAAGCTGCTCTGGACGGTCGTCAGCGAGGGCGAGGGCGTGACGCCGTCGCCGGCGGTGGCCGACGGAATGGTCTTCGCCTCCTCGGGCTTTCCGAAACCCACCCTGCGGGCGATCAAGCTGGGCGGCACGGGCGACGTGACGTCGACGAACATCGTCTGGGAGCAGAAGAAAGGCTGTCCGACGCAGCCGTCGCTGCTCTACGTGAAGCCCTACCTCTACGCCGTGACGGAGTCGGGGGTGGCGACCTGCTACAAGAGTGAAAGCGGCGAGATCGTCTGGCAGGAACGGCTCGCCGAGAAGGCCGCGTTCAGCGCATCGCCGATCTTTGCCGACGGAAAGATCTACGCGCTGGCGGAGTCCGGGGAGACGGTCGTGATGGCGCCCGGCCCGGAGTTCAAGATCCTCTCCCGCAATGCGCTGGGCGAGAAGTGCCAGGCCTCGCCGGCCGTGTCGCGGGGTCGGATCTTCATCCGCTCGGACAAGACCCTCTTCTGCATCGCGGCTGCGAAATGAACCCGGCGGTCTGGATCCCGTTCCTCACGCTTCTCCTCCTGGGACCCGTCCCGGCCTGGCACCTCCTGCTTCATGCGTTCCTGCCGGCCTGGCGGCGAAACCCCCGCGCCTACTATTTCCTGGCGGCCGCCGTATGGGCGCTCGTCATCCCGCTGGCGTGGCTGCTGGCGGAGGCGTCGCCGCTGCTCTTCGAACCGGCCCGCAGCGTCCGGGCGCTTGGGCTGGCCGCGAGCGGCGCCGCGTTCCTGGTCGCGCTGTGGTCGATGTGGACCCTGACGCCCCGGCGCTTCTTCATGTGGGCCGTCCTGCGTCCCGACGACGCCCCGGCCGAGCGGATCCTCCGCGGCCCGTACCGCTTCACCGAGCACCCCACCTACCTCGCCATGGTCGCGGCGGCGGCGTCGAACTTCCTGGCGAGCGGTTCCGCGTCCCTCCTCGGGGTGACCGCGGCTTTCGCCGTGCTGCTCTCGATCATCGCGTCGCTGGAACAGCGGGAACTGAACGCGCGGCTCGGCAGTCCCCTCCCCGAGAGAGAACTGCTTTCCGTCCCGGGTCGAGATCCCGCCCTCCGGTCCTGAAAGAACTTAACGGCCCGTGGCGACCTCCGAACATTTCTGAACTTCCCGGCCCGAGCGCCCTTGCCCCTCCCTCCTCCGCTCCCTTAGCCTTGAGAGATGCCCCTCAGCCTGCTCCCCGCCTTCCTGCTCCTGTCGTCCCTCGCGGCGGCCCAGGAGCCGGGAAAACAGGACGAGAGGAAGCCGCGGCTCGTCGACCTGACCCTTGAAGAGCTCATGAACATCGACGTCACCACGGCCTCCAAGAAGGAGCAGCGGCTCCTCCAGGTGCCGGCGGCCGTGACGGTGATCCGCGACGACGACATCCGCCGGACCGGCGCCCGGACCATCCCGGACGCCCTCCGCCCGGTCCCGGGACTCCACATCGCCCACATCGACGCCAACAAGTGGATCGTCGCCTCGCGCGGCTTCTCCGACCGCTTCTCCAACAAGCTCCAGGTGCGCTTCGACGGCCGCACCGTCTACTCGCCCCTCTTCTCCGGCGTCTTCTGGGAGACGGAGGACCCGATGATGGAGGACATCGATCGCATCGAGGTCATCCGCGGGCCGGGCGGCGCCATCTGGGGCTCCAACGCGATGAACGGCGTCATCAACATCCTCAGCAAGAGCGCCGAGCAGACCCAAGGATGGCTCGTCGTCGCGGGCGCCGGGACCGAGGAGCGCGACTTCGCCGCCGCCCGCTACGGGTTCTCGCCCGGCGAGGACGTCATGGCCCGGGTCTACGTCAAGTACGACGACCGGGACCGCTCCTACCACGGCCACGACGACTGGATCCAGGGCCGCGCGGGATTCCGGACCGACTGGACCCCGGGAAGCGCCGACCGCCTCACGGTCCTGGGTGAATACTATCAGGGCCAGTTTCACGGGAGCGTGGGGGTCGCCCAACTGACGCCGCCCTTCTCCGCCGTCTTCGAGAACGAAGTCGACGACTCGGGCGGCCACCTCCTGGCCCGCTGGGAACACCGGCTCTCCCCCACCTCGGATCTGACGGCGCAGCTCTCCTACGCGCGCGTCGTGCGAGGGGACGAGCTGAACCCGACCGAAGTGCAGGACATGATCGAGGCGGACGTCACGCATCACTTCACCGCGATCGAGGGCCACGACATCACGTGGGGCGTGGTCTATCTGGGCAGCCGCGACCATACCAGCGGCAGCTTCACGATCTCGTTCGATCCCGCGGAGGACCGCAAAGGGGTCGCCAGCCTGTTCATCCAGGACGAGATCACGATCGTGGACAAGCGGCTAAAAGCGACGATCGGGTCGCGCTTCGAGTACAACCAATACACGGGGTTCGAGGTGCAGCCCAACCTCCGGGCGGTCTGGACGCCCGACGAGATCCAGACCTACTGGGCTTCCGTCGCCCGCGCGGTGCGCATGCCGGCGCGAGCCGAGAACGACATCCGGCTCAACACGACCGTCCTGCCGGGCGCGCCGCCGACGGTGCTCGCGGCCTTCGGCGACCCCGACTTCCACTCCGAGGAGCTGATCGCCTTCGAGCTCGGCCAGCGCATCCGCCCCGTCGAGTCCCTCTCGACCGACCTGGCGCTCTTCTACAACCTCTACGATCGGCTCCGCACCCTGGACCCCGCGGCGCCCTTCGCGGAAGCCTCGCCCGCTCCCCCACACGGGGTCGTCCCCTTCATCGTGTCCAACAACATGTCGGGACGGACCTACGGAGCCGAACTGGCCGTCACCTGGAAGCCGCTGGAGAAACTCTCCCTCTACGGCGCCTACTCCTTCCTGTTCATGGATTTCCACCTCGAGCACGCGAGCCCGGACACGATCTCCGAAGACGCGGATCGGGCCAGCCCCCGGCACCAGCTCTATGCCCGAGCCTCGATCGAGCTCCCGGCCGACGTCGACGTGGACCTCATCGGACGCTGGGTGGATGATCTTCCCGCGTTCCATGTGGACGGCTACGTCGAGGCCGACGTGAGGATCGCCTGGAGCGCGACCAAGAAGGTCGAGCTCGCGGTCGTCGGTCAGAACCTGGTGCACAACCGCCATTTCGAATCGGGCGACACGCTGCTCGGAAACCTCGCCGGCGAGATCCAGCGCGGCGTCTACTTCAGCGTGTCGGTCCGGTGGTAACCCGGAGCGGAGGGCCGATGGTCGGGATCGTCTACCTGCTGCTGCAGACGGCCGCGGCGCAGGAGCGGGAGGCCGGCGAGCACGAGCTCAAGGCCGCCTTGCTCTACAACATCGCCACGTTCGTCGAGTGGCCGGACGACGCCTTCTCCGACAAGGACAGCCCCTTCGTGATCGGCATCTTCGGGCAGGACCCCTTCGGCCCCGTGCTGGAATCCACGCTGCGAGGAAAGACGCTCTGCGGCCGGCGCATCTCGGTCAAACGGACCTCCGACAAGGAGGAGATCCGGAACTGCCACCTCATCTACGTCCCCAGTCCCGAGAACGCGAAGTTGGGGGAAATCCTGGAGGGCCTCAAGGGGGCCCCGGCCCTCACGATGGGCGAGAGCCCGGGCTTCGCGACGCTGGGCGGCTGCATCAATTTCTTCATCGAAGGCAAGCGGATGCGCTTCGAGATCAACCCCGAAGCGGCGAAACGTTCCAACCTTCGGGTGAGCTCGAAGCTCCTCCGCCTCGCGCGCGTCGTGGAGGACAAGCGCTGATCCCGCCCACTTGTCCCATGTGACACCAGTGTGCGCGTCCCTATCTCCATGAAACCCAGGGAGTTCCCCTTCATCCTCGGGGACACGACTGCGGCAGCGTTCAGGGGCGCGGGCCCACGCCGCCATAAGGCCCCTCCCAAGACCTTGTCCTCCAGCCGATTAGAAATGGACCGCGCGGCGGCCATTGGCGCGCTCTTTGCAATCCTCCTCGCCTGGAAGCATTGGGGAGGACTGCGCCGTGAAGATGATCGGATCGGATGAGACGGATGGCTCGGTTGACATCACGCCGGACAATCCTCCGGCTTCCGCGGAGCCGTCGTTCGAGCTGGACCGCCTGAAGATCCTCCTCGGCGTGGGAGAGGAACGGGGCAATCTCGTCCATGTCCTTCGCGCGGCGGAGTCCATGGACTTCTGTCCCATCATCTCGACCCTCGACTGGGAGAGGCTCCGCAAGGAGCGTCGTCCGACGATCACGCGTCTGCTCAACCGCCGCACCTGGGGGGATTTCGTTCTGCTGCTCGGCATCAGCGGCGACGAGGTCATCCTGGTCGCCGGAGACTTGAGAGTGACGCGGATGACGCGGGAACGCTTCACCCGCTGCTGGAGCGGCTGGGTGGTGATCCTCCAGCAGCGCCCGGCCTCGTTCGGACAGATCGGCGACTGACTTCGGAGACACGATGGGATACGCCTCCGTCCTGCAGCAGGACCAGACCGACTGCGCCGCCGCCGCGCTCGCGACGGTAGCGGCTCACTACGGCGTCAAGGTCGGGATCGGACGGGTCCGCGACCTGGTGGGCCTGGACCTCCACGGCACCAGCATGCTCGGGCTCATCAAGGGCGCCGAAACCCTGGGATTCTCCGCCAAGGGGGCCAAGGGAGACGCGGACGGGCTTCGCGGCGTCCCCCTTCCCGCCATCCTGCACTGGACGCTGGACGGCGGCCTGGGCCATTTCGTCGTGCTCCACCGCCTCAAGAAGGATCAGGCCATCCTTTCCGACCCGGCCCAGGGGATCGTGAAGGTCGGCCTCGACGAGCTGCTCCGGCGCTGGACGGGCTACGCGGTGCTGCTCAGTCCGCGCTCGCTCCGGCCGGACGCGCCGTCGGCGTCGAAGGCCGACCTGGTGGCCGCGCTCTTCGCACCGCATCGCGGCGTGATGGCGGGGGCCGCCGCGTGCGCGGCCGCCCTCACGCTGCTCGGACTCGGCGCCTCGCTCTACCTGCGCCACCTGGTCGATGGAATCCTGCTGCACGGGCAGACGGCGCTGCTCAATCTGGCCTCGATGGGCATGCTCCTGGTGCTGGTCTTCCGCGCCCTCTTCGGCGCCGTCCGCGGGGCCTTCCTGGTCGACGTCGCGCGCAAGGTCGACCTCACCCTGATCTCGTACTACACGCGCCACGTGCTCCGCCTGCCGATGCGCTTCTTCGAGACGCGTCGCGTGGGCGAGATCCTGTCGCGGGTCAACGACGCGGTCAAGATCCGCCATGCCGTGAGCGGCGCGGTCCTGAGCGCGACGGTCGACGGACTGATGGTGCTGGGCGCCTCGGCGGCGATGCTGCTCACGGATGTCCGGCTCGCGATTGCGTCCCTGGTGTTCGTCCCCGCCTTCCTGGTCGCCCTGGCGGTGCTGCGGCGCCCGCTCGCGCGCGGCCAGCGCCGCGCCATGGAGCATTCCGCCGACGTGGAAGCGCACCTCGTCGAGGACGTTTCGTCGATCGAGACCATCAAGGCGTTCGGGACCGAGCCGCTGCGCGCGCAGCAGACCGAGTTCAAGCTGGTGCGCCTGACGCAGACGCTCTTCTCGACCGACCGGATCGATCTCGTGATGGATGCCATCCTCCTGCTCGTCGCGGGGGGCGGCATGCTGACCGCGCTCTGGTACGGCGGACACCGGGTGATCGAGGGAGGCCTGACGGTCGGGACCCTGATGTTCTTCTACTCGCTCGTCGGCTACCTGTTCACCCCGCTGCAGAACCTGGCCTCGGCCGTCCTGTCCCTCCAGGATGCCGCCATCGCGCTGGACCGCCTCTGGGAGGTTCTGGCCCTGGAGCTCGAGGCGCGTCCCTGCCCGCGTCCCCCGAAGCTGAAGCACCTCCGGGACGGCGTGCTCTTCGAGAAAGTGACGTTCCGCTACGGCCACCGGGGCGACGTCCTCAAGGAGCTCGACCTCTTCATGCCGGCCGGAAAAGTCGTCGCCGTAGTCGGCGAGAGCGGCTCGGGGAAGTCGACCGTTTGCAAGCTCCTGGCGCGCTTCTACGAGCCGACCGAGGGGAGGATCACGGCGGACGGGCTGGACCTGAGGGACCTGCCGCTCGAGGCCTGGCGGAGGAAGATCGGGTACGTCGGGCAGGATCCGGCGATCTTCAATGGGACGATCGCGGAGAACATCGCCTTCGGGCGGCCGCAGGCCACGCAGGAGCACATCGTCCGGGCGACCGAGCGGGCGGGGCTCGACGAGTTTGTGGAGCGTCTGCCCGAACGCTACAACACGCTCATCGGCGAGCGCGGCATGAACCTCTCGGGCGGCCAGCGCCAGAGGCTCGCCATCGCCCGCGCCATCCTCTGCGATCCCGAGATCTTCGTCTTCGACGAGGCCACCAGCCATCTCGACACCCGCACGGAGCGCGCGATCCAGGCGACCCTCCGGGAAGCGCTGCGCGGCCGCACGACGCTCATGGTGGCCCACCGGCTTAGCACGATCAAGAACGCGGACCTGATCTACGTCGTGGCCGACGGCCAGGTCACCGAATGGGGAACCCACAAGGAGCTGCTGGCCGAGAGCGGCGCCTACTGGATGCTTTGGCGCGCCCAGGCGGATGCCGCGACGGAACTCCGCGAGGAGGCGGCCGAACCCATCCTCGTCGTCTCGGGGGAGGAAGCCCTGAGGGTCCGGAAGATCCCCGACGCCGCGGAGCCGCGGCGCCAGAAGAGAGCGCCCTGGGCCTGGGCCAACGGAGCCTGAGATGCGGATCATTCTGCTGGATCCCAAGACGCCGGTCGCCGAGACCCTGCTGGCGAAGCCGCCGCGGGTGCTGGGGATGCTCGCCGCCGTCGCGGGCGCCCTGCTGGCGGCGTCGGCCGTCGGGGCCTTCTTCGCCTGGGTGGACCTGGGCGTAAGCGCCCCGGTCCGCATCCGCCCCGACAGCGCCTCGCCCAACGACGTCGACGCCGTCAGCGGCGAGCGCCTTTCGGCCGGGGTCGCGGGCCGCGTGGCCGAGCTGCGCTGCCGCGAGGGCGACGAGGTCCGCCGCGGCGACGTGCTGGTCCGCCTCGAGACCTCGAAGCTCGAGACGGAGATCGCGCGGGCCGAGACGGAGGAGAAGAGCCTGTCCGAGGAGATCTCGAACCTCGGGACGATCCTCCGCGAGCTGGACCTGCAGGAAGAGGCCGAACTGGCGAAGCTCCGCGCGGCCGTCGCGGAATCGATGGAAGGCGTCCGGGTCGAAAAGGACCGCCGACGCCTGGAGGAGGAGCGCCTGGAGTCCGAGGAGGCCATCGCGGCTCTCGCGCTGGCCGAGCGGCGCAAGGAAGCCTCCCTCCTCCGGGAGCAGGTGGACCTGGGGATCGCCCCGCGCATCGACTTCGAGCGGGCCGAGCGGGCGCTTCGCCAGTCGGAAGCCCGCTGGGAACAGTCGCGGCTCCGGCCCAACGGCGCGGGCGTCACCCAGGCGGAGCGCCGGCTCGACCTGGTCCGGGCGGGGATGGACCCCATCCGCAAGGAATTCGCCCGCGACCGCGCCGAGCAGCGCTCCCGCCTGGCCGCCCGCAGCCGCGACCTCGATTCGACGCGGAAGACGCTGGCGATCCTGAGGCGCGACCGCGACGAGTCGGTCGTCCGCGCTCCCGCGGCCGGCGTCGTGACGCAGGTCGCCGTACACGCGGGGGACGTCGTCGAGGCCGGCCGCCCGCTCCTCGCCGTGGCCGAGCAGAAGGGCTTCCGCGCGGACGCGTCCGTCAGCGCCGCCGACATCGGCCACGTGCGGCCGGGCATGAAGGGGCGCATCCGCCTGGATGCCTTCGACGCGTCGATCTACGGCTCGGTCGAAGGGACCGTGACGTTCGTCTCCCCGGACCTGCAGCTTCTCGATCGCCGCATCCCGGTCTTCATGGTGCGCATGACGCTCGATCAGCCGGTCCTGCGCCAAGGCGCGCACGTGAAGCTGGGCATGACCGGGCGGGCCGACATTCTCGCGGGTCGCGAGCGGCTGCTCTGGGTATTGCTGCGGAGCTTGAAAGACCAGGTGATTTCGCCCTGACGTGGCGGCGGCGCGGAGGAACGCCGGGTGTTCCGGCGCACGCGTCGTCGCGGAGATCCATTCCCGTCTTCGGACGGGGTAGGAGGCTGTTATGGCGCGCATGAAGAAGGTCGATTCGAAGGAGCTCTCCAAGGTCACCGGCGGCAGCCGGGGCGTCGGCGGTCCGGGAGGCATGCTCGACACGGCCGGGACCTGGAAGGACCTGACGGGCCAGGAGCGCGCGGCGCTTCAGCAGGCGAAGCCCAAGGGCCAGGACCTGGCCGCGGCCATCAAGGCCTTCCACGGCGCCTAAGCGCCGCCACGTCGTCGCCGCGCGGCCCGGCGTCCGAGGACTCCGGAGGACGATTTGCTCGCCCCCCCTCCGGGGCCGGACGCCGGGACGCCGGCGCGGCATCCTCCCCACCCTTCTCCACCATAATTCATTTTTTCCCGGAAACTCTCCCCCCAAACGGGATAAGGGATAGGCGGGATCAGGGGGCCGGACGTCACGCCGGCCGGATGGGGAGGGCGCACGCATGTCCGACAAGCAGGGCATTTCGCAGTTGATCCCTCTGGAGATCTCCCTCGCCGACGACCTGCGGATGCTCCTGGTCCAGCTCCTGCGCCGGACCGCGGCGCTCGCCCGGGCCGAGCGAGGACTGGCCGCCTGCGCCGACTTGAAGACGGGGCGCATCGAGATCCTCTCGACGATGAATCTGCCCGCCTCGCCCTCCGCCACCCTGCGGACCGACAGCCCCGAAGGAAGACGGCTGCTCGCCGAAGGCTGGAGCCGCAAGGACTTCATCTCGCCCGACGCGGCGCTGGCCCTCACGGTCTCGGTCCCCACGGTCGATCCGGCGTCGCTGCGCGTGATTCTCCGCTTCGAGTGGCCGCAGGGCGCCGACGTGCCGACCTCGGAGCTGCGGGCCCTCGGGGACATCCTGAAGCTGTCGACGCGCATCGTCTTCGACACCGAAAAGGCGCGCCGCTACGACCGGCTGCGGCAGAACTGGAACGTCGAGGTCGAGCCGGTCGCCGACTCGGCCTACGACGAGCCCGTCATCGAGCTCCTGCTGGGCAAGATCGTGGAGCGCCTGATGACGCAGTTCCACGTGACGCGCGCGGCCGTGCTGCTGCGCGCGAGCAAGGGGGGCGACCTGGCGCTGCTCCGCGCCGCGGTCCGCGGCGAGCCCGCCATGATCGTGCCCGCCTTCCCGCGCCTGCTCCGGCGCCGCCGTCCCGGCGCGGAACACCGCGACCCCGAGCAGCGCCGGCCCTCGCCCGGCCGGGCGGGGATCCCCTTCTACGCCTTCGACACCGGTCGCACCTACCTGGCCGCCGACCTCGAGCATGCCACGCACGGCTCGGCCTTCTTCCACGGTTCCCTCTCGGGCGCGGCGACGCCCGTGATCCTGGGCCACGAACGGCTCGGCGTCCTGCTCATCGAATCCGAGGCCGCCGCGAGCTTCGGCAAGCGCGAGGCGGAGCAGCTGGAAGACCTCGCGCGCGACTTCGCCGTCTATCTCGCCAAGGCGCTCACCTACGAGGAGTCCAAGCGCGGCAACGCCCGCGATCCGGTGCTCCTCGTCGGAACGCCCCGCGACGTGATCGACCAGGCGGTCTCGGCCGCCGGCGTGGCGGCCACCGTGCTGATCGAAGGCGAGAGCGGCACCGGCAAGGAGATGCTCGCGCGCTTCATCCATCGCGTCGGACCGCGGCGCGACCGCCCCTTCCTGACCCTCAACTGCGCGGAGGTGAATCCGTCCCTGGTCGAAAGCCATCTCTTCGGCCACACGAAGGGCGCGTTCACGGGGGCCGACCGCGAGGCGCGCGGCATCTTCGAGCAGGCGGGCGACGGCTCCGTCTTCATCGACGAGGTCCACACGCTGCCGATGGCGGTGCAGTCCAAGCTCCTCCGGGTGCTGGAGCGCGGCGTCATCTCCCCCCTGGGCGCCGGCGGCGCGGAGCGGCAGACGCGGGCGCGCGTCATCGTCGCGACCAACCAGAACCTCGAGCAGTCGGTGGCGGATGGAAAGTTCCTGAAGGACCTCTATTACCGGCTCGACGTCCTGCGGGTCACCGTGCCGCCGCTGCGGAAGTACCCGGCCTCCATTCCTCGGATCGCCCAGGTCCTCATGCGGGAAATGGCGGAACGCAACGAGAGGAAGCCCCTGCCCTTCACCCCGCTGGCGGAACGCGTGCTCCGCGAGCACGCCTTCCCCGGAAACGTGCGCGAGCTCCGCAACGCGGTGGAGCACGCGGTGATCCGCGACCGCGACGGCCGCGTCGACCTGGACGACCTGCCGGCGGCCGTGGTGAATTCCGGCCACCTCCGGCTCCTGGTGACGCCCGCGGTCGCCGCGGTCACGACGGACGAGTCCCCGGAACAGGCGCGGCCGATCGTGCAGGCGTTGCGCGAGTGTCAGGGGAACGTGCTGCGCGCGGCCCAGAACCTGGGCGTCGACCGCCGTCAGTTCTACCGGCTGCTGCGCCGGCACGGCGTCAACCCGGACTCGTACCGCCGCTAGGTTATTGCTGTTCCGCGAGGAGGCCCTTGAGGGCGTCGGTCATCCAGTCGCCGAAGGCGACGTGCCCCTCGTCGAGGGTCCGCCGGCCGTCCTCGAAATGACGCGTATCCAAGGTCCAGGAGGTCGCGCCGAGGTCCCGTTTCTGGGCCGGCGGCACGACGTGCTTCTCTCGGGCGTACCAGAGCATCGGTCCGGCGATGTACTGCAGGTCGGCGCTCCGGGGCAGCCCCAGCTCGACCAGATACGCTTCCAGGATGCGGTGCTGGTCGTCCTTGTCGGTTGACCCCGTCAGCGACGGGATCTGCTCGTACAGCAGGCCCCAGAGGGCCCGGGAAAGCTGCGATAGATCCGGATCTTCTCCGTTCCGATAGGCCTGGATGAGCGCGCGCACGCGTTCGGCGTCACTGGTCATGGACGGCCAAAGAGTAACAAATTTGAAGCCTGGTTCCTCTACCCTTTAGGATGAAAAAGCAGGCCCCCGAGCGGCTCTTCGGGCGCTCCCCGCGCGCCATCGCGGCGGGCCTCAAGCACGCCGTCATGACGAGCCGGGACGCGAAGGGCCACGAGTTCCGCTCCGCGATGTCGCTGCTCGACGGGTTCCTCCGTCGCGGCGGGCTCTCGGCCGAGCGGCGGGACCGCCTCGAAGAGGCTCGGATCGAGCTGCGTGCCCTCTTCGCGCGAACCCCGGAGGGTCAGGAACAGAAGCGGCCGCGAAAGAGACGGACGACCTCCCGCAAGGGTTCATCGAGGCGCGCCAGCGCCTCCCGTTCGATCTCGGCCGGCACGCCCCGGTAGAAGGCCTCCGCCACCGAGCCCGTGATGCAGGTCAGCGTATCGCAGTCCCCGCCCAGGGACACCGCCAGGCGGATCGCATCCTCAAAGCTCGTCGATTCGAGGAACGCCGTCAGCGCCTCGGGCACTGTCTGCTGGCAGGTCTCGTTGAACTCGTAGACGGGGCGGATCTCGTCGCAGCTCCGCGACAGATCGTAGCCGGAATGCTTCACGATCCATTCGCGCAGCTCGGTCTTGGAGCGGCCCTGCCGCGCGAGCCAGATGGCGCCCGCGACGGTTTCCGCCCCTTTGAGGCCTTCCGGGTGATTGTGGGTCACCTCGGTGTAGGCGCGGGCCCGCCGCAGCGTTTCGTCCAGCGTCGCGAACGCCCAGCCGGCGGGGCTGATCCGCATCGCCGCGCCGTTGCCGAAGCTGCCGTAGGGACCCATGCGCTCGTCGGCCAGCCAGCGCCGGAACATCCCGCCGTAGCCGGCGCCGGGATATTGCTCGCCGTAGCGGCGCATCGTCTTGCCGAAGTCCGAGTCGGCGACGATCGAAGACGCCAGCGCGCAGGTCATGACGCTGTCGTCGGTGAAGAAGCTGTCCGGCGAGAACAGAGGGAAAGACGTGGACCGGTGGTTGTCGAACTCGTAGACCGATCCGACGATGTCCCCGACGATCGCGCCGAGCATTACTGGGGCAGCTTCGGCTCCGGAATACGGGCGCGCTCGTTCAGCGACTTCAGGAACTCGACGATGTCGGCCTGCTCGGCGGCCGTGATGTCGGCCTTGAGCAGATTCGTCTTGTCCAGGAACGGGTTGTCCGTCCCGCCGGCCACCATCAGCTTCACCGCCTCTTCCAGCGTGGCGACGCTGCCGTCGTGGAAGTACGGGGCCGAGCGGGCGACGTCGCGGAGCGTCGGCGTCTTGAACGCGCCGGTGTCCTTCTCGATGTTCGTCACCTTCTGACGGCCGACGTCGGCGGGCTTGCCGTCCTTGAGGCCGATGCCCACGTTGTGGAACTGCAGGTCGGTCAGCAGGAAGCCGACGTGGCAGTTCGTGCACTTCGCCTTCTGGAAGGCGGCGAAGCCGCGCTTGGCCGCGTCGCTCACGGCCTTCTCGTCGCCCTTCTGCCAGCGGTCGAAGTCCGTGTCCTTGCTGATGATCGTCCGCATGAAGGTCGCCAGCGCCTGCACGACGCTTTTCTCGGTCGCGGGTCCGCCGAAGACCTTCTGGAACTGCTCGCCGTAGGCCTTGTTGATCTTCGCGAGAATGTCGGCGCGGATCTCGTCCTTCTCCTTGTCCTTGCCGCCCATGTTGGCGAGCTTCCAGGCCGCGAGCGCCTGGCCCTCGAGGGTCTTGGCGCGGCCGTCCCAGTACCACTCGGCGTGATAGCCGATGTTCCAGAGCGTCGGCGTGTGGCGCGCGAGCGGCTTGCCGTCCACGGCGCTGGTGTTCTTGGGCAGGCCGTCGGTGAGGCCCTTCTCGTTCACGTGGCAGCCGTAGCAGCTGCGCGAGCCGTCGCCGGACAGGCGCTTGTCGAACCAGAGCTGCCAGCCCAGGTTGGCCTTGTCCTGCGTGATCGCATTGTCCGCGGGGACCTTCATCGCCTCGTACTTCTCGAGAGGCGCGTAGTTCTTCGGGTCGGAAGGCAGCGGAAGACTCTGATCCTGCGTGCTGCCGCAGGCGAAGAGCACGACGCTTAAGAAGAACGCGGTGACGGCGACGGCCGCCAGGTTTTTGGTGGTCATCATTTCCTCCCCTTCGGTAGAGCCGAGATTATAGGCAAGGAACGCTTATCGGATGAAGTAAAACCACATCTCCCCAATGACTTACAAATGCCGGGAGCCTGAAAATTGCGCCTATTGGGAAATGAACGGCCGGCGTCCTGGGATGTTACAGCGATTGATTCGCATTTACCGGGGTTCATCGGCTACGTCGAACCGGTGAAGTTCCTTGGCGGCGCTGGGAGGGCCACCCGCCGGAGCGGCCCTGAAGGGACGCGAAGGCGGGCGCTCATCCACCCCTCCCGGCGCCGCACCTAAACGGCAGCCCGCAGCCAGCAGCCCGCAACCCGGGCAGCCCCCCCCCTTCCCCCGGGGAAGGGACGGGATGGGGGCCTTTCTTCCCGGGCTTCGGGCTCCGGGCTTCGGAATTCTGTCAAGTACCCACCTATTATGGGTCGATAAGGATATCGGAGCATGATGTCCGACTCCGACAAGGCCCTGATCGACGATCTGAAGCTCGCGGAGGACGCGCGGCTGCTCTTCCGGGAGCTCGGGTTCGCGCTCGAACTCTGGGAGGCCCTCCGGCTCGCCCGGACGGAGCATGTCACCCTGACCTGTGAGATGGAGCGGCTCCAGAAGCTCCGCAAGCAGGGCCGCTCGCCCTCGCTCGGCGGGCTCATGATCGACTCGATCGACCAGATGCGCAAGAAGCTGACGCCGCGCGTCCGCAACTACCGCGAGGTCCTGCGCAGCTCGAACGTCGCCGGCGACAGCATCCGGCTCGACCTTCTCGCCGGGCTCCTGGCCCAGCACCCCACGCTGCCGACCGCCGGGGAGATCATGGCCCTCTCGGCGCAGGTGGACCGCTGCCGCCTCGCCATGCTTCAGCGGCCGGCCACCGAGATCCGCAAGGCCCCCGCCGCCCCGCTCCCGGAGGACATCAACGCCGAGCTCGTCGAAGACCTCCGCTATGCCGAGCGGCTGCGGCTGGCGTTCGGCCCGGCTTCCCCGGGCATCGAGCTCTGGGAGGCGATGTCGCTCGCGCTGGCCGACCGCGCCGCCGCGGGCCAGGCCGCCGACCTCCTCCGCGCCCGCCGCACGGACGACGGCAGCCTCGTCCGGGTCCTCGAGCGGATCCTGGACGTGCGCACCCGCCACAGCCGGCTGGCCATCAAGCTCCGCAATTACATGAACCACCTGCCCATCGGGAAATACAACCGCGAGCTGATGGAGCTCGCGTTCGGCTTCCTGCTCGCCTCCTCCGAAGGGCGCAGCCGCGCCGAGCAGTGGCTCGAGGACCCTCAGCGCTTCCTCCGCGAGGCGGCGATCCGCGTCGAAGGCGTCATCGGCAAAGCCCAGAAGTATCAGGCCGCCCTACGGGCGGCTTGACGATCCGCCGCATCAGCGCATCGCCCGGATCAGGATCTCCGCGCCTTCCAACCATTCGGATTTCGGCCGCGACGCGTTCCACGATCCCCAGAGGTTGAGCGCCAGGATCGGGGCCAGCGCCAGCACGGCCCCGAGCGCCAGGCCCCTCCAGACGCCGTGACGGTCCGGGCTCAACTGGGGATCCGAAGGACCGACTCCACCGGCAGTCCGGCCTTGTGGGTCTGATCCCAGCGTCCCAGCGCGTTCATGCCCAGGATCATCAGCAGCGCCAGCACGCTGCCCAGGCAGAGCCCCCGGAAGGTCCCCTGATCGTCGTTCATATTCTTCATGTCTGCTGGAGAGCAAACGCCGTGCCGCCGCGATTGCCGGCCTGCGGACGCGGCCCGGTGGGCACTCCCTTGCTCATTATTGAGGATCGGCCTACAATCCACTCGGCATGGACGAACCCGACGTCTTCGAAGTCTCGATGGAGATCGCCCGGGTCGAGTACCCCGACCTCGACGTCCCCCTCTACCGCTCCCGGGTCGAGGAGCTCGGCCGCGAAGGCCGCGCCCGGGTGAAATCCAAGGGCCGCCGGGCCGTCGAGCAGTTCAACGCCTACTTCTTCGACGCCCTCGGATTCCACGGCAACGCCGACGACTACTACGACCCCCGCAACAGCTACCTGAACGACGTCATCGACCGGCGCACCGGCATCCCGATCACCCTGTCGATGATCTACTGCGAACTGGGCCGCCGCGCCGGCCTGCGCGCCCACGGGGTCGGCTTCCCCGGCCACTTCCTCGCCAAGTGCCTCTCGGCCGAGGGAGACGTGATCGTCGACTGCTTCAACGCCCGGACCGTGAGCCGCGAGGACTGCCAGGAGCTCCTCAACTCGTTCAGCCCCGGCGGCCCGCCCGTCTCGGACGAGATGCTCGAGATCGCCTCGCCGCGGGACATCCTCTCGCGGATGCTGGCCAACCTCCGCCGCATCCATGCCGGCCGGGGCGAGTACGCCCGCGCGCTGCGCTGGATCGACATGGACATGACCCTCCGGCCCGGGTCGCCGCACAACTTCCGCGAGCGGGGCATGCTCTACATCCAGATGGAAGAGTTCGGCAAGGCGATCGTCGACCTCGAGCGCTACGTCCACGATTCCCCCGGCGCCTCCGACCTGTCCAAGGTCCGGGAGCAGATCCAGCTGATCCGGAAACTCCTCTCGCACCTGAACTGACATGCAGATCGATCCCGCGTCCCTCTCGTCCCGCGACGCCTACCGGCTGATGATCTCGTGCATCATCCCGCGGCCCATCGCGTTCGTCACGACGCTCTCGCGCGACGGCGTCACGAACCTGGCGCCCTTCAGCTTTTTCAACGGCGTCTCCTCCAACCCGCCGGTGATCTCGATCGCGGTCGCAACAAAGCGCGACGGGTCGAAGAAGGACACCTGGCGGAACATCGAAGAGACCGGCGAGTTCGTCGTCAACGTGGTGCTGCCCGAGCTCATGGACGCGGTCATCATCGGCGCGCGCGAGCTGCCCCACAACGTGAGCGAACTGGAGCTCTCCGGGCTGAAGACCGCGCCGTCGGCCCTGGTGAAACCGCCCCGGCTGGAGGCGTCGCCGATCAACCTGGAATGCCGCCTGCTCCGGATCGTGGAGGTGGAGGAGACGGGCCTCATCCTGGGGCGCGTCGTCATGGTCCACGCGAAGGACGAGATCCTCGACGGCGGGCGGGTCGACCCGCGGCGCCTGACGTTCGTGGGCCGGATGGGCGACGACCTCTACTGCCGCGTAACCGACCTCTTCGAGCGCAAACGGACCTGATTCATCTCCCGCCGCTGAGGGTCTTCAGGATCGTGCCGTCGTCCGCGACGATGTAGGCGAGTCCCGGCACCGTGCGGCTCATCCAGACCGCCCGCGGCTTGTCCTTCGAGTGGACGGAACTCAGCTCCCACGTCGCGCCGCCGTTGATCGTCGTGAAGACCCCTCCCAGGTTCGTCACGACCAGGCCGTTGGGATCGGCCTGGAAGGCGAGACTCTGGGGAATCGCCGCGCCCCAGGGGGCGGCCGTGGCGGCCCAGGCGGGCGCCGCGCCGCTCGTCTCTCTCCACACCTTGCCGTCGCTCGCCGCGACGAAGCGCAGGGACTGGGCCCCTTCGGGAGAGGCGATCGAGGACAGCGTGAGCGCCGACGGGAACACCGGCGTAGGAATATTCGATGACCAGGTCGTGAATCCGTTCACCACGTCGCTCGAGGCGGCGATCATGCCGGCCGACCCGGAGGCGTACAGGGTGTTGCCGGCGGGATTGAGGACGAGACCGAAGTAGGATCCGGCCGGAGGCGCGCCCGGCGTCACTGCGGCCCAGGAGTTCCCGGCCGAGCCCGAGGTCCGGAGCACGACGCCGCTGCCGCTCTTGGCGCCGATGCAGATCCCGTTGGCCTCCGTCTGCGGGAAGAGCACGGCCTGATACGTTTCGGTACCCACGGCGCCCGTGATCGTCCCCACCGGGGCCCAAGCGCCCGCTCCCCATACGTCGGTGTTCCGGAGCAGCGTGTTGCCGGCGCCGCAGGCGAAGGCGTGGGTGCCGGCCCCGCCCGGCGGCACCGCGGCGCCGAGCAGATTCTGTCCGCTGCCCGACGCCATCGGGATCCAGTTGAGGCCGCCGTCGATGGTACGGTAGATCTTCCCGGCGTTGCCGACCGCGATCCCCTTCTGGCCGTTGTCCGTGAAGGACGCCGCGTTGAACGTGACGCCCGCGTCGCCTTTGCTGATCTTCGTCCAGTTCAGTCCCGTACTCCCGTTGGTGATCCGCAGGACCGTTCCCTTGTCCCCGACCGCGTAGCCGACGTCGTTGTTGACGAAACTCACCGCGGTGAGGTTCTCGGCCGTGCCGGAATTCATCTGAGTATAAACCCAGGTGTAGACCGTAAACGGGGCGACCGGAGGGATCGGGGGCACCGCCGTGGGATCGCCGGGACTACCGGGATTGATCACATACGTGGACGTGACCCGGTAGATCCTCCCCGCATCTCCGACAATGTAGCCCACCCGGTCGTCGATGGGGAAATGGACGGCGCGGAAGGGCGGCGACGTCGTGGGACGCGTCGGCCCGTCGGCCAGGTCCCAGCGGCTCTCGACATCCGTGTTGGTCATGAGCATGACCCCATGGTTGCTGGTGTCGACGCCGACCGCGATCGCGTGGAGGGCGCCGATCGGGGTCTGCGTCAGGAACATCTTGTAGAGGTTGTCGATGTTGCTCGCCGTGATCGTCTCGTTGATGAAGGAGTTGCCGAAACTGTTCGTGCGGACGATCTGTGCCCGCGCCGCCCACGGGTCCTGCTTGGGGTAGCCCGGCGGGATCGGCAGGTCCTCAGCGTAGCCGCCGTAGCCCTGGTCCTTGCCGCAGAAGAAACCGGTCAGGGTGCCGCCGACAAAGATCGTCCCGTTGATCTCGGTCCAGCGGATGGGAGGCGTCGGCGGGATGTGCGAGCCGGCTGGGGGAATGATTTCCTGCTGGTACGCGTAGAAGCCGGCGCCGCTGCCGGCGAAGGAGCCGTCGACCCAGCCGTCCGAGCGGAGCATCATGTAGTTCCCCGGGACGTTGCCGATCCCCGGGAAGGGAACGTTCACATCGACGTAAGGGGCCCCGCCGTACATGTTCTCCGCGGGGATCACGCTCAGCGGCGTCGACGGACTCTGCCACGTCAGGGTCACCGTGGTCGTGGGCCCGGCGAGACTCGTGGGATGGATGAACTCGAACACGAAGTCGTAGAACGTATTCGGCGCCAGGCTGAAGGTTCCGGTCCGGGTGGGCCCCGTGCCGGTGAAGAGTTGCGTGCCGTTGAGGACCAGGCGGACGCTGTCCGCGGCAATCGTTGTCGCCTTGAACGTGAAGGTTTCCGTGCCCGCCGCGGGCGAGAGAAGCTTGCCGGTCCAGCGGACCGAGAACTGGTTGGGGTCCGCGCGGTTCTGCGGGCCGAAGTCCCAGTCGAAGTTCACGGAGCCGTCGTAGCGCCGGTCGACGAGATTGGTGAAGTTGGTCGAATTGTAGTAGTCGCCGATGAAGGCGGTTCCACCCGGGGTGGTCCGCCACCATGTGGTGTCGATGCCGGTGTAGGAGCGGCCGAAGCCGGTCGCCAGGTCCGCGCCGGCCGCGATCAGGATCCTCCCGTTGGCCCCGACGGCGTTGACGTGCGACCCGAGGGTCGGCTGATCGATCTCCTGCTGGGTCCAGATGGTGTTGACCAAGTCGTCGTCGAAGCGGAAGAACGAGCCGTCCTTGCCGACCACGATGCCCGAGTAGCCCGCGGGCGACGTCGTCGCGACGATGCCCTTGAGGTCGCTGCTCGTGGGGCTCCGCTGCTGCGTCTGCCACTTCACGAGGATCGGGGGATTCTTCGGGCCCGAAGAGCCGCCTCCGCCGCCGCTGCCGCAGCTGGGCGCGAGGATGGCCAGGACGATCAGGCTACCAATCGATTTGTTCTTCACCGCCCCTCATGTTCTCCACCCGAGCCAGGACAAACAGCAGATCCGACAGCCGGTTGATGTATTGAATGACGATGGGTGGCACGGGAATCTGGCGGGACAGGAGCACGATGCGCCGCTCCGCCCGCCGGCAGATGGTGCAGGCGAGATGGAGGAAGGCGGCGCCGCGCGTGCCGCTCCGCAGGATGAACCCCTTGAGGGGCGGGAGCTCGCCTTCGTAGCGATCCATGGTCTTCTCGAAGGCGGTGATTTTTTCCGGGCTGACGACCGTCTTCGCCTTGACCTTGCGGGTCTCGTACTTCGGGTCGGCCAGCTGGGCCCCCAGGGCCAGAAGATCCTTCTGGATTTCCAGAAGCGACGCCGCGATCTCCTTATCCTCGACGAAGGCCCGCGCCACGCCCAGAGCGGCCGAAAGTTCGTCGACGTCGCCGTAGGCTTCGACCCGGATGTGGTCCTTGGAGACGCGGGTGCCGTCGAAGAGGCCGGTGCTGCCGTCGTCGCCCTTTTTGGTGTAGATGCGGACCATGCTCGGCTCGCCCGATAGAAGGAGCGTCTCCCAACCTTGCCGGAAAACCACGAAGGATACACACCCCGCTCCGGAAAAACCCTGTGGGTTTTTTTCAGAAAGGGGGACCGGGATGTCCCTGCCCGCCGAAGCGCCTTACCGGAGGCGCGAAGGAGGGCTACTTCTTGAGGAAGGAGAACCGACCGGGCGGGCGCTGCTGGTTCCCGGGCTTCGCGTCCGACCCCTCGGGGGGCTTGGTCGCCTTCTGTTCCTCCGCCTTGGCGGGGGCCGCGGTGTCGGGGCTCGTGGCCTTCATGGGCCGCGTCGCCATCTCGCTCACGGCCTTGTCGGCCGGCGGCCGGGGCGCGGGGGCCTTCGCAGGGGCGGGCGCGGCCTCGCCGCGCAGCGCGTCGAGCGCGCCGGCGACGCGGGCTTCGGCGACCCGCCGGCCCTCGCTCTCCTCCGCCACTTTCTTCTCGGCCTCGGCCAGGCTCTTCTCCGCCTGGACGGCGCGGTCCTCGGACTTCTTCAGGAAGTCCGTCTGCTGGGCGAGGCCTTCCTTCAGCTTCTTCTTGTCCTCGGTCAGGATGCTGTTGGACAGGATCGCCGCGTCGACCTTCCCCTGCAGGTCCTTGATGACCTCGTCCGACTTCGCGGCCTGTTCGGCCTGCCGCCGGGCCTCCTGCAGTTCCTTCCCGAGCGCATCGACCTTCGCCTTGAGCGCGTCCCGCTCGCCGATGACCTTCCGGTATTCCACGAGCTGCTGCTCGAGGCGCACCAGCTTGGTCTTCTGGCGTTCGGCGTATTCGCGGAGGAGCTTCTCGGGATCCTCGTCGTCGCCGGCGGGGGCGGGAACGGGAGCCTTCACGGCGGGCGCGGCCGGACGGGTCGCGGACGCGGCGTCCGACGCGGGCTTGGGAGCCAGGATGGGCGGCCGGGGGGCCGGCACGGGCGCCGCCGGGGCCGCGGGGCGCGGCGCGGGCCTGGCCGCGGCGGGCTCGGTCGGGACGGCCGTGTCGGCGGGCTTCCCGATGATGCGCGTGGTCTGGTGGCGACGGGGCTCGGGCGCGTTCACACGGACCTCCTTCTGGGGAGTCAACTCGATTTGCGTACTGTCAGAGGGAGGGCTGATCATGGGAAGATCGTCCGCGTCGCTCATAAGCCCCCACCCGAATAAGGCCGCCCCTGAGGATCCCTTGAATTGTAGGCGGGCCCTCCCGCGAGTTCAACTGTCTTCGGCAATAGCGAGCCGATATAATGCCCGGAGGTGACGACCCACAACGATTTCCTCATCGGGCGCATCGCGCTGGAACGGGGTCTGCTCTCCGTGGACCAGCTGGCCGAGTGCCTGAGCGACCAGAAGACGTCGTCGGGTGGAACGTTGGGGACGATCATGCTCCGCAAGGGGCTGATCAAGCAGCGAGACCTCGACGTCCTCCTCGAGGAGCAGAAGCGCCGCCTCGCCGAGGCGCTCGACCTGTCCGACCCGAAGCTCGAGGACGCGCTGCTGGGGCGCCTGCTGATCAAGCAGGGCCTGGTGAAGGAAGCGCAGCTCTACGAGTGCCTGCGGGCGTCCGCCGAGATCGGGGAAAAGGGCGAGAAGGCGCCGCGCCTGGGCGAATTGCTCGTCCGCAAGGGCTACCTCACGACCGACGCGGTCGACCGGGTCCTCCCGGCCGTCCGGAAGGACCGTTACCTCTGCCCCAAGTGCGGCACGCAGTTCTCGTCGCTGGGCGGGGACGAACCCCGCTTCCCCACCTGCAAGCAGTGCGGCGCCGTCCTCGAGAAGCGTGAGCGTCACGGGAAGCCCGGCGAGACCACCGAGACCATCCGCATCGACCTCCCGGAGGACGCGGCCAAGATCGCGAAGGATCCGGCGCGGCAGTTCGCCGGCGGGAAGTACCTGCTCGTCCAGGAAGTCGGCCACGGCGGCATGGGCGTGGTCTGGAAGGCCTGGCAGACCGACCTGAAGCGCTACGTCGCGGTGAAGATCCTCATCGGGACCATGTGGACCGACGTGGAGCTCAAGCGCTTCTACCGCGAGGCGCAGCTCGCCGCCAGCCTCTCGCATCCGAACATCGCCTCGATCTACGAGCTCGGCGCCCACGAGGGCAAGCACTACATGGTGATGGAGTTCGTGGAAGGCGACTCGCTCGCCCGCCTCATGGCGCCAGTCATGAACAAGCAGGGCACGCAGCGGGGCATCAAGCTGCTGCCGCCGCGCAAGGCGATCGAGATCCTCCGCGACGCCGCCAACGCGGTGGACTACGCGCACAGCAAGAAAATCATCCACCGCGACCTCAAGCCGCACAACATCATGGTCCAGAAGGCGGACGGCCGCGTGTTCGTGATGGACTTCGGCCTCGCCAAGCCCATCCGCAAGGAAGACTCGATCACGCTGTCCGACGCGATCGTCGGCACGCCGCAGTACATGTCGCCGGAGCAGGCGCGCGGCGACACCGTCGATCGCCGCACCGACGTCTTCTCGCTGGGCTCGGTGCTCTACCACGTCCTGACGAACCGGCCGCCCTTCGACGGCCACTCGCCGGGCGAGATCATGATGTCGGTCCTGGCGGACGACCCGACCCCGCTCCGCAAGCTCAATCCGCGCCTGCACGCGGACGTCGAGACCATCTGCTTCAAGGCGCTCGACAAGGACCGCGACCGCCGCTACGAGACGGCGAAGGGCTTCGCCGACGACCTGACGAGCTACCTCCAGGGCGAACCCATCTCGGCGCGCCCGCTCGCGACGCACGAGCGGGCCTGGAAGGAGATCCGCCGGCGGCCGCTCCACATGGCGCTGGGGATGGCGTTCCTGGGGGCGCTCCTGCTCATCTCGATCATCCTGACCGCGCAGCACTTCCAGACGCGCGCCAAGATCCAGGAGTTCGCCCGCGAGGCACACGACGCCTTCGCGGCGGGCAAGTACGACCAGGCCAAGACCTGGTGGGACAAGGTGCTCACCCTCAACCCCGAGGACCCCGTGGCGCTCGACGAGTGGCGCCGCGCCGACGAGAAGGCGGAGGACCCGGTCCGGATGCTGCGCGAGCAGCGCGAGCTGCAGCGGCGCATCATCAAGGCGAACCACCAGGAGGCGGAGGTGCTGATCCGGGCCGGCAAGTACCAGCGGGCCCTCGGCCTCACCCTGCAGGTCCTGGCCTTCGACCCCAACGATCCCGAGGCGCTCAAGCGGAAGCAGTTCTGCGAGGTGGCGCTCGCCGAAGAAGAGCTCAAGATCGAGAAGTCGATCGAGGAGAAGGACGCGAAGCTCACGGAGCAGCGCGCGAAGGAAGACGAGCTCCGACGGCAGCGCCTGGCGCGCATCAACGCCTTCCCCGACTACCACCGCGCGAGCCAGCTGGTCGAGGATGCCGCCCGGATGCGTCTGCAGGACGAGGCGGGCACCGGCTTCACCATCGCGGACGTGCACGACAAGTACCAGGAGGCCAAGAAGGCGCTGACGCTGGCCATCGAGAAGGACAAGACCTACGCCGAGGCGCTCTACTTCCGGGGCCGGGTGCGGCACCGCCTGGGTGAGTTCGACTTCGCGGAGCTGGACTTCAAGGAAGCCTGGGACTACAGCTCGGACTCCATTCCCGTCGCGCTGGCGGCGGCGACCTCGCAGCTGGCGATCCACGTGCTGCACCAGTACGCGCCCGCCGACGTGCGCGACCAGAAGAGCCGCGCCGCCGCGCTGAGCCGGATGGAGGTCTGGGCCCTGAAGGCGGAGAAGTCGAACAAGGTGCAGAGCGCCTTCGAGCACTGGAGCGCGCGCACGCTCCTGGAGTTCCGCGACGGGAAGATGCCGGCCGCCGCCCAGAGCCTCTCCTACGTGAAGCACGAGGGCCGGGCCAACTACTTCTACCACTTCATGAACGCGTGCATCCACGCCGAGATGGGCGACTGGCGCGCGGCGCACCAGGACCTGAGCTCGGCGCTGGAGCTCGAACCCACGGCCCTCGAGGCCCGCTACCTGCGCGCGATCGTCCGCATGCGGACCGAGGACCTCACCAACGCGATGAACGACGCCAAGAAGGCGGTCGAGATCGCGCCCGCGCGCTCGCCCTACACGTGGCTCGTCTACGTGCTGCGGGCGCAGATCTACCACGAGCTCCACGAAGCCGAGCCGGCAACCGCCGACCTCGAGAAGGCCGGCGCGCTCGCGGGCTCGATGGCCGGCCTGGTCAACACGCTCAAGAACCGCTGGCTGCGCGCCCCCCGCCCCGAGAAGTAACCCCCCGCGACTCCCACCCGATTAGCCACAGAGCCCTCCGAGCCCACAGAGCCGATTCTCTCCAAGGGCTCCGTGGCCAATTTTCCGAAAAGCTCTTGACACAAAGTTCCTTTACGGTTAAAGTACTTTGCGTGACAAAGTTCGACGGGGAACGGGACGCGGCGGCCGACCTGGAGCGCATCCGCGCCCTCATGGAGCGCGCGACGGAGTTCTCGAACCTCTCGGGATGGTCCATCCTGATTTCCGGCGTGCTCGCCGTCGCGGGCGTTGCGGCCTCCCACTCGAGGGGCGTGGCGTTCCGGCAGGAGGGCGCGTACGGCCCCGCGGGGTACACGCTGGGAATCATCTGGGGGTCGGTCTTCGTCCTCGCGACCGCGCAGGGCCTCGCGTTCTCGATCGCCAACGCGCGGCGCAAGGCCGAGCCCTTCTGGTCCCACCTGACCCGGCAGGTGGTGGTCGCGATGCTCCCGGCCCTCTTCACCGGGTACGCCCTCACGGAATACGCGCTGATGACCGGCCGGCTCGAGATGCTGCCCCCGTGCTGGATGCTGGCCTACGGCTCCTCCCTCATGGGACTGGGGCTCTTCGCGGGACGGGCGTTCCG
>Ga0310813_10000498_pt1 | contig 24683 bp, 20 predicted proteins | sample YN3metagenome_FD_203086 | JGI IMG/M metagenome (GOLD analysis project Ga0310813, IMG submission 203086) | Soil microbial communities from experimental microcosm in Duke University, North Carolina, United States - YN3 | ecosystem: Engineered > Artificial ecosystem > Soil microcosm > Unclassified...
ATGACGCGCTCCGCGCGATCGCGCGCAGGGCGATCGAGAAGAAGACCGGCGCCCGCGCCCTGCGGCAGCTGGTCGAGAGCCTGATGCTGGACGTGATGTACGAGCTCCCCTCGCGCAAGGACCCGCGCGAGTACATCATCACGGACAAGAACGTCCGCGGCGAGGAGCCCGTCGTCGCGCGCCCGATCAAGGCGGCGAAGAAGGAAAACGAGAAGAAGGAAACCGCCTAACCCGGGCGGCCGGCCTCTCCCCTTCCCTCTCTGCGAAGACAGTCTCACTCCGGCGCGCGTCTTGGATCCTTTGGGGTGCGGCGTTAGCCGCGCGCGAGGGAGACCAGCGCCTCGAGTTCCTCGGCGATGGTCCGATCGACCTTCCCGTTCCCGGGCTTGCGCCCGAGCAGGGCCTTGAGGGCGTTGATCGAGGCCCGGTCGGGGTGCCCTTCCGGCAGCAGGCCCTCGGAGCGCGAGAGCAGCGCCTGGGCCGAGACCCGGTCCACCAGGATGCCCTGCGCGATCTTGGTCCAGGCCAGCGATTCGAAGCGGGGGAAGCCGATGCGGCGGATCTCGATCGCAAGCTTGCGCGCCTCGGCGAGCGCCTGCGGGGCCATGCCGGCCCGGAGCCGGTACTTCGTCGCCTCCAGCGCGAGGCGGCGCTCGAGGATCCAGGAGTCGGCCTTCTTGGCCGCCGCTTGCGCGGCCTCCACGTGCTCGCGGGCGCGGGCCAGCTTGCCCAGGCGGCTCCAGGTCTGCCCCAGCAGGTGGTGCGCCAGCGCCTCGGACTCGGGGTCGGCGGTTTCCCAGGACGCCCCCATCGCGGCCTCGAAGGCGCGGCGGGCCGCGTCGTAGTCTTCCTTCAGGAACCGCTCGAGGCCCCGGGCGAAGCTGCCGAGGAAGTGCAGCCGCGGCGTCTGGCCGCCCGCCGCGTTCTTCTCCAGGATCGCCGCGATGCCCGCCAGGATCGACCCGTCTCCCAGCCGCGACGCGTTCATCAGCGAGCGCAGCGCGGCGCGGGCGTAGAGGCGCTCGTCGTCGTGGGGGTCGACCGCGCCGACCGCCGAGGCGAAGAGCCAGCGCGCATGGTCGAAGCGGCCTTCGAGCTCCGCCGCCTCGCCGAGCGCCAGGCAGAGCTCTGCGCGAAGCTTGAGCGGCAGCTTGCGGGCGTGCTTGCCGTAGAACTGGCGCAGCGACACCGCCAGCGCGGCGCCCGGCTTCCGGGCCCACTTGGTGTGCAGCGATTTGGCCTGCGCGGTGGTCGCCATGAAGTCCGGACGTTATCAAGAAACGGCGGATGGGTTCAAGCAGAATCAACCCCCGAATATCGGATTTCGGAGGAAGGAATGCGGGACTCCGTGCCGGACCCGCAGCGTGTCTTCGGCCAATCCGAAATCCCCAATCCGAAATTCGCAATCGGTTGGTAGAATGCCCGCCATGCGGCGCCTTCCCCTCCTCCTCCTCCTGATCCTCTCGGGCTGCGGACGCGACCCGGAGCCTCCTCCGGCGCCGCCGGCGCCGCTGCAGCCGCCGAAGCCCATCGTGGTCACGCGCGTCCTCCCGGCCCCGCAGGTGCGAATCGCCTTCGCCCGCGAGGACGGCCTCTGGGTCGTGAACTCCGACGGCGCCGAGCTGGCCCGCATCGTGCCGCCCACCTGCCCGGGCGCCTCCGAGCCGTCCTGGGCGCCCGATCGCCGCTGGATCGCCTTCACCGCCGCCCTCGATCCCGAGTCCAATCTCTACCCGCGAAATGTCTTCATCGCGCGACCCGACGGGTCGGAACTCCGGCAAGTGACTCCGATGGCGCGCGCGGGCGGCCCTCCGGACGACACGCCCAAGGGGATCGTTCGCGGACGCGCGATCATCGCCGCCCAGGCCTCCAGCCGGCCCATCCCGGGCCTCACCGTCACGGCCTACGGGCTGCGGCATGCCGAGAAGACCGACGCCGATGGGAACTTCCAGACCTACCTGCCGGTCGGCGGCGGCTGGATCAAGCTCTCGGGCCTCAGCGATGGGCACCCGGTCGTGGCGCACCGCTTCATCACCCCGTCGGAGGGACGGATCACGGACCTGAAGGACGTCCCGCTCCTCCCCGGGGAGGACGACGTGCCGTCGGCGCCCGCGTGGTCCTCGGACGGCAAGCAGCTGATCTACGTCCAGCGGCACTCGCTGCTCGACCTCAAGGTCGGGGCGCCGCGCACGACGCTGCGCCGCATCGGGATCGACGGATCTGGCGACGAGTCGATCGTCTCGTTCTCCATGTCGTCGATCATCGCCGGCCCGGTCGTCCGCGGAGACTCCGCCTGGTGCAAGATGTCCGAGGGCGGGATCGTCCGGATCGACCTGAAGAGCAAGGCGGTAGCGGACCTGCGGCCCGCAGGCATCAGCGCACCCGACGCGCTGGCCGTTTCCCCCGACGGCCTGGCGGCGGCGACGATCGTGATGGACGCCAGCGGCGCGCGCTCGATCGTGCTCGTCCGAAAGGACTCGAACGAGACGTTCGCCACGTTCAAACCGGGGGAAGCGTCGCCCCACGCACTGGATTTTTCGCCCGACGGCGGGCGCCTCGTCCTGGACCGGCACGGCCCCGACGGCAAGTCGTCCCTCTGGATCCTCACGCTCGCAACAAAGACCCTGACGCCGCTGCTCGACCCCGGATCCAACCCGGTGTGGAATGGTCGATAGCGTAGACAAGACGCCGCTCCGCATCCGGGCGATGTTCGACCAGATCTCGCCCCGCTACGACTTCCTGAATCATCTGCTGAGCCTGAACTCCGACGTGCTCTGGCGCCGCAAAGCCGCCGCGCTCTGCGAAGGCGCGAAGCGGGTGCTCGACGTCTGCTCCGGCACCGGCGACATGGCGCTCGAGATCCACCGCCGCTGGGGCGCGGAGGTCGTCGGGAGCGACTTCGCCTACCGGATGCTGGAGATCGGCCGCCTCAAGGCGGCGCGAAAATCCCTGGGCGATCGGGTGCACTTCCAGCAGGCCGACACCCTGCGGCTGCCTTATCGCGATGGAAGCTTCGACGCCTCGACGGTCGCGTTCGGCATCCGTAACGTAGTGGACACCGAGCGCGGCATCGGCGAGATGGCGCGCGTCGTGCGCAGCGGCGGCCGGGTCGTCATCCTGGAATTCACGCTTCCGGCGAACGCGCTGCTCCGCAAGGGCTACCTCGCCTACTTCGGCAACGTGCTGCCGCGCATCGGACGCATGATCGCGCGCTCGGAGATCGACGCCTACCGCTACCTGCCCGATTCCGTGGCGCGCTGGCCGATGCCCGACGAGCTCAAGGCCATGATGGAGCGCGCCGGGCTGCGCGAGGTCACCTACGAGCTCGTCTTCGGCGGGGTCGCCGCGATCCACAGCGGCCTGAAACCGTAGGATTCGGGAAAACCCTGAGCCTTCCGGCCCGGGGTCCACATTTTCATCCCCCGCGTGGTAGAATCCCTCCGGTCTGGGGAGCGAAGGATCACCAGGGTACGCAACTGCGATCGGGGGTTGGATCATGAGTCCAGGCGATGCGCGGTCCGTCCGCATTCTCGTAGCCGACCCGGATCCCGCGGTCATCGCGCTCGTGCGCTCCGCCATCGCGAGCGACGGCTGGACCCTCGACCCCGTCACGGACGGCGACCGTTGCCTTTCCCGCTTCGAGAAGGGCGCGCCGGACGTCTGCCTCGTCGACAGCGACCTGCCCGGCATCGCCGGCCTGGACCTGATTTCGCAGATCCACGCGATCGACGCCAACGTGCCCGTCATCATCACCGACGCGTCTCCGAGCATCGAGGAATCGGTCGCGGCCATGCGCCTCGGGGCGTCGAACTACCTCGCCAAGCCGCTCGACGCCGCCAAGATGCTCACCGCGGTCCGCAGCGCCATGCAGCTCGTCTGGGCGAAGCGCGAAATCGAACGCCTCAAGGTCGAGACCGGCCGCATGGCCAAGGTCCCCATCGACGAGATCCTGGCCGACCTCGCCCTCAACGGCGGGTCGGACCTGCACGTCAAGGTCGGCCGGCGGCCGATGTACCGGGTGTCCGGCGACCTGATGGACAGCCGCTTCCCCGTCCTCGACGAGGACGACGTCCGCGGCATCCTCCTCCAGATCTGCGGCGTCGAGGGCTTCAAGGTCCTCGAGCGGGACCTCGAGTACGACACCGCCTACCTCCTGCCCGAGATCGCGCGCTGCCGCATCAACGCCTACAAGAGAATGGGCCAGTACGCCGCGGCGTTCCGCATGATCCCGCTGGTGATCCCGACCATCGAGCTCATGAACCTGCCGCCCGTGCTCCGGGAGATTTCCAAGGCCCCCCAGGGCCTGGTCCTGGTCACCGGCCCGACGGGCAGCGGCAAGTCCACCTCGCTCGCGGCCATGATGGACTTCGTGAACGAGAACGAATCGCTCCACATCATCACCATCGAGGACCCGATCGAGTTCGTCTACACGGACAAGAAGTGCTCGATCGACCAGCGCCAGCTCGGCGCCGACACCCGCACGCTCCACGAGGCCCTGAGGCGCGTGCTGCGCCAGGACCCCGACATCATCCTGGTCGGCGAGATGCGCGACCGCGAGTCGATGGAGCTGGCCATGCACGCGGCCGAAACCGGCCACCTGGTCTTCTCCACCCTGCACACCAACGACGCCAAGCAGACGATCGACCGCATCATCGACACGTTCCCGGTGGATCAGGCGCACCAGATCCGATCGATGCTGGCCCTGACGCTCCACGCGGTCATCAGCCAGCGGCTCGTGAAGCGCGCCGACGGCAAGGGTCGGACGGCGGCGGTCGAGGTGATGATCAACTCGCCCCAGATCCGGGACCTGATCACCGAGGGCAAGACGACGGCGATCGAGAAGGCGATCGGCTCGTCGGGCGACTTCTACCAGATGCAGACCTTCAACCAGTCGCTGTTCAAGCTGACGCAGGACGGCACGATCGAATGGGATGAGGCCCTGAACTGCTCGACGAACCCCAACGACCTGAAGCTCATGCTGAAGGGCATCGGCAGCGGGGCGGCGACGCCCAGGCCGTCGGCCAGCGTCACCATCGGCACCGCCACGCCGCGCCCCGGATCGGGCCCGAATGCGACCCCGTCGCCGGCCGGGCGCCCCGCCGAGGCGCCGAAGATCATCCCGACGCGCCCGAAGTTCTAGCGGCAGCCCCGACCACGTTCCGCCTTCACTTCGGCGGAATCACGACCCGATAATCGAGGTGGCACGGCGGCTTGCTGGACTTCAGAAGCTCTTTGAGCGACTGCAGATCGGATTCCGACGCCACAGTCCCGTGAATCAATAAGGCGGCGCCGCCAGAAGTCGTCGCCACGCCGACTTTCACTTTCCCGTATCGAGCGTCCGACCCTATCGCCTGCTCCATCACCGCCTGATGCTCTCGAGCGCGTCGCAGGCGCCAGTGCTGCGCGACCGCCGTGTTGCCGAGGAAGAGGTATAGGAGCGCGCTGACCATAAGGCAGAAGGCCAGCACTCCGGCCAGCAGTCGGGCGCCGCGAAGTTTTCGGGTCGTCTCGGTCACGACCTAAGTCTAACGTCCCCGGCCGTTCTCCGCGGGCTGCCGGTTGCCGGTTGCTTATTTCTCGAAGAACGGATTCCTCAGCACCGGAGGCTTCTCCGTCTCCTTGGCGGGCTTCGCCAGCTCGATTTCTTTGAGCAGCACCGAGGGCGTCACCAGGCCGCCGAGCTCCTGCGAGCCGCCCTGCATCACCGGGTACGCCTTCGCGTCGTCGCCGAGGCAGTCGATGTCGCGCAAGGCCCGCAGCGTCATCTTGCCGAAGCTCGCGCCTCGCACGAGCTCCTCCTTGCCGTCCGCCACCGAGACCCGGTAGAGCAGCACCGGAGGGAGCAGCGAGACGCCTTCCGCGCCCCCGCTCATCCGGCCCATCATCACCGCCATGAGCGACTGCGGATTCATCACCGAGGAGAGCATGTTGGAGACGCGCCGCGCGACGTAGACCGACTTCAGGTCCTCCTCCTTCGCGAGCTCCAGGAGCCGCGCGCGCAGCTCTTCCGGCTTCTTGGGCGCGTCGCCCGAGATGAACAGGTTGGAGATCCGGCCCGCCCCGCCCTTCCCGTGGCCGTTGGACTTCGAGACGGCCCGAGCGGGAATGCGCCCCATGCAGAAGGTCTTCAGCGTGCCCTTCTCGACCAGCGTCACCTTCTGGGCCTTCACGCCGTCGTCGTCGATCTCGTATCCGCCCAGCAGTGCCAATCCGCCGAACGCCTTCGCGCCGGGGTCGTCCGTCACCGTGATGAAGCCCGGCAGGACCTTCTTCCCGACCTTCTCCTTGAGCAGGTTCGCGCCCTGCCCGTTGCTGCCCATCATGGCCATCATCGGGTTGTCCTGGCCGACGGGCTCGTGCGCGTTGCCGAGGCTCGGCGCCAGCGTCTGGACGAAGAACTCCGAGGCCGCCTGGCCCTCCAGCAGCAGCGGGCCCCGGTACTCCTCCGCCACCGGCGCCTGCGTCAGCTTCGTCAGCCGCTCCGCCAGCGCCCGCGCGCCCTTCTCGATCGCCTCCTCCGACGGCAGGTCCTTCTCGTCGCGGCCCATGAAGAGCTCGTAGTCCGACATCTTCATGCCGTCCTCCGCCTGGGCGCTGGCCAGGAGGATCATCCCGATCCCGGTCTCGCCCACGCGGTGGCGGAAGCCTTCCGAGTTCACGAACCAGCGGTTCTCCGCCTGGGCCATGAACATCACCGTCGACGACTGCACCAACGGATACTCGCGGAAGAGGCCCGAGACCCGGCGCGTGATCTGCGTCCAGCGCTCCCGGTCCAGCTGCAGCGTCGCCGCGGGCTGGACCGACACCACCGGCTCCTCCTTGGAGAAGTCGTCCGGCCGGTCCTTGACGGTCTTGACTTGGAGGTGCGCCTTCTTCTTCTCGAGCTGCTCGACGGCGTGCTTGTACGCGGCGTCGGTGGACAGCCACACGACATGACGCAGCGCGTCGTAGTTGTCGTCGACCGAGAAGGCGCTGTCGCCGCCGCGCCCACCCATCCCGAACATCGCCATGCTCATGCCGCCGTCGCTGAAGTTCGTGTTGTCGAGCGAGTAGTCCCCCACCCGGACGTCGGCGGACAGGCTGCGGTTCCGGCCTTCCCCGCGGCTCGCGAGGGCGCCGAACATCGCGCGGACCTCGAAGGTGGTGTTCTCCTTCACCGTGTAGCCCACGTAGTAGGGCGGCGTCGCCTTTTCCATCTTGAGCCGCTTCGTGGAGCGGGCGAGCTCGTCCTGCAGCACCTTCATGACGACGTCCTCGTCCTGTGGGACCGCGGCGATCAGGGTGAGGAACGCGAGCGCGAGAAACCTCATGGCTTGCTCTCCTTACGGGGGGCGGACGCGGGATCCTCCGGGTCATGGCGCGGCGCCGGCAGCAGCGGCGGCTTATCCTGCGCCTTCTCCTGGCGCTCGACCTCGATGGTGCCGACCAGGAGGCTCGGCGACGAGGCCGAGACCGGGACCCAGCCCGACTCGGCCCCGCAGGTGCCGTTGAAGACCGCGTCGTCGTCGGCGGCGTCCAGGATCCGCTCGAGGGACGCCAGCGGCGTCCCGACGATGTCGACGCCGCGCAGCACCTCGTCGGGCTTTCCGTCCGGATAGACGCGCCAGACGCGGAGCGGGAGGAGCTTGAACGACTGCGGCATGAACGACTGCGTCATCGTGAAGCCGCCCGCGATGTCGTCGAAGATCAGACCGTAGGGCTTGCCCTGCTTCTTGACCTCCTCGATCAGCTGGGCGCGGAGCTTGTCGTAGGGCACGCGCTTCGTGGATTCGACCGCGAGATTCCCCTGTCGCGCACAGGGCCGCTGCCCCGGCGAGCAGCGGCCGTGGCCGTTGGACTCGGGGAAGCCTTTGACCGGCGAGCGCCCCATCAGGAAGCTCTTGAGGACGCCCTTGTCGACGAGCGTCACCTTCTCGGCCGGCACGCCCTCGTCGTCGAACTGGTAGTAGCCGTTGAGCGGCGTCTGGCCCAGACGCTGACGCGTGGGATCGTCCACCACCGAGATGAAGTCCGGCATGATCGGCTGCCCGACTTTCTTGGCGAAGGTGCGGCCTTCGTTCTCGTCCTTCTGGCGGTGGCCTTCGATGCGATGGCCGAAGATCTCGTGGAAGAAGACTCCCGCGGCGCGCGATCGCAGGATGGCCGGGCCCGCGTACGGCTCGGCCACGGGCGCCTTGCGGAGCGCGCCGAGCTGCTCGGCCAGCGCCCGCGCGGTCGCCTCGAGCGTCGCGTCGTTGGGCAGATCCGCGGGCGACGTCACTTCCCAGCCCTCGTAGAGCCAGAGCTGCATGCCGTCGTCGGCCACGGTCTGCACCAACATAAAGAGCCGGTACTGCACGCGCTCGTCCTGGATGCGCGTCCCCTCGCTGGTGACGCAGGCGCGGCGCGTGCGGCTCGCGTTGAAGGTCACCGAGGAGCGCTGCAGCGGAGCGTAGTCCTTGAAGACGGCCGAGAGCTTGCGGACGCGCTCCTCCCAGAATTTCCGGTCGATCGCGAACGTCGCGGGCCCGCCCGCGTGGCTCACGGACTTGCGCACCGAGAAATCGGCCGAGGCGTCCTCCTCCTCGACCTTGACCGCCTTGTTGGCCTTCACCTTGGTGTACTTCCGCTGGGCGTCCTTGAAGTTGCGGTCCGTCGCGGACCAGAGGGCGGCCCGCATCGCGGCCTCGTCGTCCTCGTAGGGGGTCGGCTGGATCCCGGAGAACTGGCTCAGCAGATCGCTCATGTCGAACCCTTCGGCCCGGACCTTGTGGGTGTTGTCGAGCTGCGGGCTGCCCACGCGGAGCTCAACGTCGAGCTGCCGCTGGCGGCCCCCCTGGCGGCGGCCATCGAGCGCGCCGTAGCTGCCCGAGATCGCGACGTCCTCGACGTCGTAGACCCGGTACGCGAGGAAATAGAGCGGCGCCTCGCCCGCGTTCTTGAGCTTCTCGACCGAACGCTGCAGCTCGGAGTCGAGCGCATTCATCAAGGCGCTGTTGCGATCCTTTGCCTCCTGCTCCCCCCGAGCGAGGCCGGCCGGCGCGCCGGCGGCCAGGACGAGCACGAGCAAGACGATCCCCGACACGGTTCTCATGAGTCTCTCCCAGAAAGGCGGGACCTGAACTTCCCCCTATTCCCTTGTCTGACTCCCCATTGGGCGACAAAGACCCGAATTCTACGGACATTGGACGCGGCGCGTTGGGTCGTGTTACGGGAAACTCCGTCGGAATTCGCCGAGAATGACGGCTTCACGCCCCTCGGACCGCCAATTTCCCCCATCTTCTATGAATCCTGCTAAGTTCGCCGATGACGCGCTTAATACAACGAATAGGGAACCGGGATCCGATTGCGCGGGCAGGTCCAGTGGGCAGAGCGGGTGAACCCGGAGGCACACTATGCCGACGCGCTCGAAGAGGCACCGCGGTGCAATTCTAATCATCGTCCTGGGGGTATTGGCCGTTCTGGCCCTCCTGGGCACGACCTTCGCGACCCTCCAAGCCACGGAACGCCACGTCGCCCGCAACTATCAGGACACCGTCCGCGCCAAGATGCTGGCGATGTCCGGGATTCAGGACGCCGTCGCCCGCCTGGGCGCCCTCAATCACGGCTTCAACGACCCCGCCATGATCTACTGGGGGAATAACCTCGATGAGAAGGGCTCCCCCGACTGGATGACGCCTCTGGACCGGGCCCAGAATCCCTCCTATGCCTACGAAGACGAGGCGATCCAGGACCCGACCGACTCCAACGTGAAGCCGCTGGTCGTGGAGGTCGACGGCGTCCGGATGGGGCTCTCGGGCGTGATGTCCAACGGCAGCTACGTCCGCCACGGGGACGTCTACCGGCTCCGGGTCTGCGACTGCAACAGCCTCATCCATCTGAACGACGGCCTGGAGGGCGGGCGGGACGGCAACACCACCCAGAACCTCAAGAGGATCCTCAATAATCTGGGCGACATGCTCGGAGTCAAGGACGCCGGCGAAATCCTCATCTCCAAGCGCCCGGCGATGGGCTACTTCGCCAAGCGGGAGGTTGAATCCGCTCTGGGACCCGCCGACGCCGCCAAGATCCTGCCCTTCGTGACCACCCGGGCCTGGGTGGATCCCAACGTCGCCAACCCCGTCCCGATCAGCCGCGAAACGCTCGCGTCCTACCCGATCCGCTACAACGACAAGCTCGGGCTCTTCCGCTATGGACGCTCGTATGGGACCGGCGGCACGCCGCTGAACACCTGGCCGCTCAAGTTCGCGCCGGACCAGGCCGACCCTCAAGGCGTCGACCACGTGGTCGTCGCGATGGACGAGCTGAACCCCCAGTACATCGAGATGACGCGGCGGGCGCCGATCAACGTGAACCTCGCGCCCAAGGAGATCCTCACGTCGCTGATCGCCGGCCTCCAGGGGGTCTTCCTCGTGGAGCGCCGCAAGTCCAACCCGCACCCGTGGAACCTCTACAGCTTCATGTCCCACCCCACCTACGACAACTCGCCGGGCGGGCGGCGCGGCGACGAGTTCGGCTACCTCTACGCCACCGTCCCCTTCGCCAAACCGCGCGCAACCACTACCGGCGGCGTCGACGCGTCGAGAGTCGCCGATGAGATCATCGCGTGCCGATCGAAGTCGAAATCCCCCTCCTGCGGTCTGGACTACGCGAAGGTCTGGTACGGCGGACCCTTCCGGAGCTGGAGGCAGTTCAACGCGTTCTGCGACGGCATGGTCACGGGCGGGCTGCTCCGCGACGACCGCCCGATCTACTATGACTTCCAGCCCTCGTCCAAGGGCGGCGGGTCCATGACGGGCTCCGACAGCCTCATCCCCTCCAAGGGCCAGCCCCAGTTCGCCGCGCAGGCGCTGGCCGATGTCCTCAAGGCCAACTTCAACCCCAACTTCACGTCGAACAAGATCAACCCGGACGCGAACCTCTACACGATCGTCGACAAGACCGACCTCATCACGTGCTCGACGGAGTTCTGCTTCACCCCGATGGGCATCTTCGAGATCGAGAGCGACGGGCTGGTCGTCAACACCGTCGGCAACTACGACTTCCTCAGCGTGAAGCAGGGCCAGATGGTCGCGCGGAAGAAGATCATCTCGATCGTGAAGGTCTACGACATCTACCGGGAGACCACGCAGGCGGAGTTCAGCGGCGGCAAGAGCAACGACGCGAACGGCGGACCCGCGACCGACAACGGCAGGAGCCTCGTCACCGGCCCGGAGCCCGAGGTCGGCAAGATCGCGTCGGAGTGCGACACCAGCGGCTGGATCCAGCTTTCGACCATCGGCGGCCCGGCCGGACACGCGGGCCCGCAACTCAACGCCGTGGCGCACAGCCACTTCTCGCAGAACCACGATCTCCACCATCACGCCGGCGGCGCCCAGAAGGTGCTGCGCCCGTCGGGCGGGGCCTACTACAACAACCGCGACCGGACCGAGAGCGTCGCGGGCCCCTACGACCCCGACTTCGGCGGCGCCGGCCAGCACCGCCTCGCCCGCGGATACCGCGCCGAGGACCCGCCCAAGGGCGCCACCTACACGGCGGTGAGCGACCTCCGCATCGACGGGGCCTACGTGGAGCGCGACAGCGCCCTGCTCTACGAGAACAGCCCCGCCGTCTTCGGCCTGGTGGGCACGGTGTCCTACTGGATCAAGCCGGCCTTCGCGCCCGAAATGACCGGCAAGCCGCGGACCTACTTCTGCATCGACCAGGCGTTCCGGCAGAGACACCCGGCCTCGCTGGTCCAGTTGATGCACGGGCAGTGGTTCTTCGCCAGCCACGACACGGAGGCCAACAGCCCCTCTCCGAACGAAGGCGCCCCGCTCACCTACGCCAACGGCCCCTGGGTCCCCATGTCGATGGCGGCGGGCTACTCCACCCACGAGGAGTACGGCGGCGCGGTGGGCAAGACCACGCCCTCGCTCAACCACCGGGGCCACGCCGATGCGTCGAAGGAGGACCTGCTCCGCCGCAACGGCTGGATCCATGTCGCCTACATGTGGGACATGACCAAGCACGAGGTGACGCTGCTCATCAACGGCCAGACCCTGCCGCAGACCCGCGCCATCAAGGTCCACCCCCAGAACTTCAACTCCGTGCAGGACTTCCTCCAGGCGCCGCTCCGGATCGGGGAGCCCTCCACGACGATGACCATGTCGGGCCGGGAGAGCCGGAACTGGTCGGCCGACTCGACGATCGACGAGTTCTATATGTGGAAGGGCGACCACCTCGCCGAAGCCCAGGAGCTCTGGTCCCGAGGCCGCTACTACATCCCCCGCTCGGGCCGGGAAGCGATGTTCACGTCCCGCCCCCTCCATCTGGCGCCCGCGAACACGCGCGACCTCGCGTCGCCCTCGAGAGGCGGGACGGCCGCCACCGTGCCGCTCCAGGTTCGCGTGCTCGGCGCGAGCTGGACCTGGTACCCCGAGAAGTCCGGCAAGAACGGCGAGCCGACCGTCATCGATTACCGCACCAATGATCCCCTGACGTCGAACGTCCACCTGTCGATGCTCGTCAACAACATGCCGGTGGGCGATCCGCTCCAGAACGAGGGCGGGAGCCCCGTCCGCAGCCTCTTCGTGAACCCGGGAGACGAGCTCAACTATCGCCTCCACATGAGCCTTCCGGATGCGGAGTTGGACTCGATCCTGCTCGCCACCCCGGTCATCGACGACGTCACGATCTACTACTCGGCCGGGACGAAGTACCTCTACTACGAGCTCTACGGAGGTGGCCTGTGAAGACCCTCGCCGCCGTCGGCATCCTCCTGGCGCTCCTTCAGGAGAAGGCGCCGGTCACGATCGCGCCCGAGACGCCGACCGAGACCGCCTGGCCGATCTCCGGCCGCTGCCAGCGGCCGAACGGAACGGTCGTGAAGGTCCTGGCCGTGAGGGTCCAGCGGCAATGGGAGCCGGGGCTGAAGCAGTTCCGGGAGTTCACGCCGGCGGAGTCCCGGCTGATGAAGAGCGCCGAGGTCGACGCCCGCGCCTTCCGGGCCAACCTGAAGTTCGGGCCCACCGGCGTCTACGACGTCAGCGTCAACGAGTCCGATCAGCGCCTCTGCAACGAGCGCCACGTGCTGGGGCATCCCGCGGCGCTCTTCGCCGTGACCAAGAAGTCCCTGGCCAAGATGGCCGATCTCTGCGACCGCGCGGCGGCGGACCTCGACGAGATCCAGAAGATCCTCGCGGGCAAGCAGCCGGGCTCGGCCAAGGAGAAGGATGCGTTCATCAAGAAGGTATACGCCGACGAGCAGCTCATCCAGGAGCTCGCCGCGAAGACCGACCTCACGGGCTCGACCGCCCTGCTGAACGAGATCTTCATGCAGATCCGGAACGCCCAGGTCTGGGAGCTGTCCGGCAGCGGCCGGAGCTCCGAGCAGCAGAACGACGGCGAGGGCGCGGGGAAGGACGTCTTCCTCGACCCCAAGCTGACGTTCAAGAGCCTCCGTGAGACCATCGATTCGGTGCGCCTGGTGCTCTCGAACGAGCTGGCCCTCTCGACGGCGTCCATCCTGGAAGCGATGTACGCCCGGGCGGAGGGCAGGCCCGAAAAGGTCTTCCTTAAGGCGCGGGACCTCGCCATCGAGGCCATCCAGGTGGTCTCGCAGGCCCCGGTGGAGGACAAGGAGGCGCGGGCTGCCATCGAGGCGGCGGCCGCCGTCGGCTCATCAGGCATCCCGGAGGCCCGCAAGGTTCTCCAGGGCCTGATGGCCCGCTTCCGGGCGGAGTCGTAGCACCCCCATAGATCTTTGCATTTTTCCTGCTAAGATCAGGCTTAGGGGGCCCAACTAAGGTTGATGCCCCCGACGACGAGGATACGCCTGATGGAACGACGCCGGCCGACCGTCGAATCGCACGAAGAAGCCTTCCGGGCGGTTCTGGCCAACTGGCCGATGCTGAACGCGTATCTGCGCGCGATCGTCCGGAACACCCACGTCCTCGAAGACACTCTCTCAGACGTCGCCCTCGCCATCGCCCGGTCCTGGCCCCACTACGACAAGTCGCGCCCCTTCGGCCCCTGGGCCCGTTCGATCGCGCGCCGCGTGGCGATCGAAAACCTGAGCCGCCACGGGATCCGACCGATCCTCCTCGGCGAAGGCGCCCTGGAGGCCCTCGGCGCCGAGATCGAGACGCTCGGCGACGAAGCGGGCGTGGAAGTTCGCGTGCGCGCCCTGCAGCTCTGCACGGAGAAGCTCTCCGAAGGGAACCGCCAGCTGATCCGCCTGCGCTATTTCGAGAACCGCAGCTACAAGGAAATCTCCGAATCCATCGCCTGGACCGTCGAGGCGCTGTATGTGGCCTTCAACCGGATCCACAAGGCGCTCTCCGAGTGCGTCCAACGCCGGATGGAGGTCCTGCAGGGATGACAAACGACGAGCGGCTCCGCGAGATGATGCTCCGGTACCTGGACGGCGGACTTGATCCGTCGGAACTGGAGCAGCTCAATCGGGCGGTGGAATCCGACGCCGCGACCCGGCGCGCACTGGCCGAACTGATGCTCCAGGACACGCTCCTCACCCACATGGGGCGCGAATCGGAATTCTTCGAGCTGCAGGAGCCCGCGCCCCGCAGCGTGTCGCTTCTCAACACCACGCGGATGCTCAAGATCCAGCGCGAGCAGGACACCCGGCGCCGGACGTGGACGGCGGTCGCCATCGGGGCGGCCCTGCTCTTCACCTTCACGCTGCTCCTGGCCGTCAAGACGCTCCAGCCCGGCGAGTCGAGGATCGACCCGATCGCGGGCCCCATCATCGATCCCCAGGCTCCCCCGGCCGCTCCGGTCCCGACGCCGCCTCCTGCCGTGGCGGTCGAAGCGTCGCGCCCGGCGCAGACGCCGGCGATGAAGCCGGAGCCCTCGCCGCTGGTCCAGGCCGCCCCGCCCCGCAAGACCAAGGCGATGGAACCACGAAAGGATCCGCTGAGCCCGTCGACAACCGAGCCCGGGCCCCGGACGCCGGTCGAGTCCTCGGTCCCCCCCGGGCCCGGCGTCCTGACGGAACCGGCGCTGAAGGCGCCCCTGACCACCTTCGCCAAGATCGAACGCCTCCAGGGAGACGTCGTCGTGCTGTTCGGCGCGAGCCGCAAGGTCGCGAAGGTCGGGATGGATCTCGCGTGGGGCCAGGGCATGGAGACTTCCGCCCTGGGCGGCGCCGCGCTGATCAAGTATCCGGACGGGACGCGGGTCGAGCTCGGCCCCCGGACCGTGATCTGGGATTCGTCCGAGAAAGCCACGCCGAGAAATCCCGAAGGGGGGCTCCGGCGCCTTCGCGTCATGACCGGCAGCCTCACGGCCGAGGTCCCGAGCCAGATCGAAGGCCGCCCCTTCGTGCTGTCGTCCTCCCACGCCGAAGCCAAGATCCCGGGCGGCACCCTGAAGGTCGTCACCGATCCGGAGTCGATGCGCTTCGACCTCCTGCAGGGAAAAGTCCGGATCACGCGCCGGGACGACCAGATCTTCGTCGATCTCGAGCCTGGCCAGTTCGTCACCGTGGGGCGGGGTCTGGGGCTCGACGTGCATCCGATCCCGCCGAAATAGGGCGACCCACATCTCCTCGTCCCCGGCTTTCTCATTCGGTCCGACGCTTCACCGTCAGAACCGATCCGCGGGCACCGTATGAGAGTAGGAGGAACCCGCCTATGCTCGCGCTCTGCCTCGCCGCGTTGCTCGCCGGCGACGACTGGCTGCAGTTCAAGTCCGACGCTCGCCATTCGGGAAACGTCCCCGATCGCAGCCTGACGACGCCGCTCGGACTCGCCGGCGCCGTGCCGCTCAGCGACGCCGTCTTCACGTCCCCGGTCGTGGCGGACGGCCGCATTTACGTCGTCGACGGCTCCGGCGTCGCGTTCGCGATCGACGCAAAGACTCTCGCGGTCCTCTGGAAGACGCCGACCCGCGGCGGCGCGGGAAACTGCAACAACCTCTCCTCCCCCGCCGTCGTCGGAAACTACCTCCACTTCGGGACGATGGCCGGCCTCTACTGCGTCCTGGACCGCGCGACGGGCAAGATCGTCCGCGAGATCGACTGCGGCGACCCGATCTTCTCCACGCCGGTCGCCGGAAACGGACGGGCCTACTTCGTCACGCTCGGCTCCAAGGCCTACGCGGTCGAGCCCGACGGCGCGCTCGCGTGGAGCTGGGACTTCGTCCGTGAGGTCCTGAAGTTCGAGGGCAACCGCTGGGACGGGGCCGACTGGACGAAGCACGGGAAAAGCCGCGTGACCTGGAAGGATCACTTCGTCACGTCGCGGGACATCGCGCTCGACGGCAGGATGCTGGTCATCCCCGCCGGCGGGCGCACGGTGTTCCTCGAGGACGCCGGGGCCGCGCCCCGCCTGGCCCTGGTCGGAGAGATTCCCGAGCGCGCGGGCAAGGAGTACCCTGCGACGTTCGGACAATCGATCGGAGAGGACGGCACGGTTTACGTGCAGTGGCATCGACGGGACAACTGGGGTCGCGTCGAGACGCTGCGCCTGAAGGACGGGAAGCTCGAAACCGGCTTCGTGCTGGGCACGAACACCGCGGTGAACGCCGCGGGCCTCCTGAGCTTCTCCTCGGTCAGCATCCGCGGGAACGACGTCTACCGCGTGCGTCCCGAGGAGGGCGCGGAATTCCTCAAGCATCCCGCGGGCGCCGAGAAGCCCGTGAGCCTGGGCGGCTTCCCGTCGATCGCCTCGCCGGTGCTGACGAAGAGCCATGCGGTGTACGGCGGGCTCGACGGCCGGCTCTACTGCGTGCCGCTCGACGGCGGCCCGATCTTCTCGTTCGCGACCGCGTTCGGGGCGTCCATCAGCGCGCCCGCGGCGGTCTGCGACGGCCGCGTGATCTTCGGCTGCGAAGACGGGTATCTCTACGTACTGGCCCCGGACGGAAAGGCGGCGCTGCCGACGACCGACCTGGAGCTCTGGAAGATCCGGAGCCCGCTGACGGGCAAGTTCGCGGATCCGAAGTACGACTGGTACACGAACTACGGCGACGTCGCGTGCACGAACTCGAACGACCAGGGCCTCACCCTCCCCCTCCGGCTCCGCTGGACCCGACGCGTGGAGGGGACGGTCAAGCACCTCCCGGTCTGCGGCGGCGGCCGCATGTACACCCACACCGCCGAAGGCCAGATGATGGCGGTCGAGCAGGACACGGGCCGCCTCCTCTGGCGGAAGTACTTCCCCGGCGTGTACCTGTCGTTCACGTCCGCGATCTACCGCGACGGGCGCATCCTCGTGCCCCAGGCGGGCATGAAGAAATCGTTCGTCCGCTGCATGGACGCGGCGACGGGCAAGCTGCTCTGGGAAGCCCCCTTCACCGGCTCCCCCAGCTGGAGCCGCCAGGCTCCGCCGGTCGTCGTGGGCAAGCACGCGTTCTACGCGTCGGGGTCGGGTCGCTACGCGGCCCAGGGCTCCGAGAAATCGTTCACCTTCTCGGGCGCGCCGGAGAAGGCGGACGGGCAGGAAGTGATGGCCTGGCTCTACACGCACGACAATCCGTTCTATCCGAAGGACAACCGGCCGCACCTCTGGGCCTGGGACGTGGAGACCGGAAAGGTCGCGTGGGAAAAGGATTTCAGCGAGTACGGCTTCGGGGGGAATGATACCGGCCTCTGCGCGATGGACGGCAAGCTGTACTACTCGAACTTCTTCGGCTATTCGGTGTCGCAGCGGAAGGCGCGCGGCCTGCCGGGCGGGCCCAACGGGATCACGGTCTGCCTGGACCCGGCGACGGGCGAGATCCTCTGGAAGACGACGGAGTACTACGTGACGGCCGGCTGCGCGCTGACGGGGCGCGACGGACGCCTCTACATGGGCGGCTGGAACCAGCCCAATGAGTCGACGACGGAGCGCTACGTCTTCTGCATCTCGGCGAAGGACGGCTCGCTCGTCTGGAAGTCCGACCCGGTCCCCTCGGCGGTCAACGTGGTCACGGTGGGGGAGAAGTTCATCTTCTCGCAGGCCCGAGGCGTGAACGGGCACCTCTTCGACCGCGAAACCGGAAAGATCATCGCGCGCCTGAACATGACGTATCAGTGCACCCGCTTCACCGTGTCGGAGCCGTTCCTGCTCGGCGCGAACATGGACCTGATCGATCTCTCGAACGGCTTCAAGCTGGTATGGACGGGCCCGGCGATCGATTCGCGCGAATGCCTGGGCTCGGTCGTCTCGAACGGGCGCATATTCTACATCTCGCAGGCGAGCGGCCTGGAGACCTCGCTGATCCAGGGCGCCGACGCGGCCGTGCTGGGCGCACCCTGGGAGCGGCGCTGAAGGCACGCGGAATACTTGATGCGTCCCCTTCCGGGGATCGCTATCATGAAAGGAGATGGATAACGATCCCGAGGAGGAGTCTCAGCCCCCCACCTACCCGCCCGGCTTCGAGCCGCCCACCGACGTCAACGTCGCGTGGTACGCCTGGGTGCTCTGGCCGCTCGCCGTGATCCTGGCCCTGATCCTCACCGCGACGTTGTTCCGCGGCTGCATGTCCGGGTTGTCGTAGGTACCCTCTTCGGCAGGCCCTCGGCGTTGCCGTCGCGGACGCTTCCGGTCCTGAGGACTCAGGCGCTGCGGGAGGCGGGATACGATTTCAGGAGGCCGAGGAGTTCGAGCAGTTTGTCGCGGACGGGTTGGCGGATCAGACCCACTTCCTGCATGGAGAGTCCGAGGAGGGCGCAGAGCGGCCGAAGGACGGCTTCCATTTCCCAGCAGCCAGAGATCTTGGCGGCTTGCATCAGGACGACGGCCATGTCGTAGGCGCGGTGGCGTCGATCCTCGTCCCAGTCTCCCGCGAGCAGGTCGAGGACCGCATCTTCCAGCGCCTTGGAGGCCCGGGGCCAGCTGCCACTGAACTCGCCCATCCTTCGCCCCTCCTAATTATTGGACACAACTGGCGAAGTCCGAGTTGCCTCAAAATCGGAAAAAGTGAATGAATTTAGTTCAGGCCGACGGGGACTCGCCGGCCGCGAGCAGGGCTTCCAACGCCTCGCTGGCGGACACGCGGCCGTCGACCCGCCGGGCGCGGTCGAGCCGCTCCCGGATCTCGTGAAGGTCGCCGGCGAGGCGCCCGGCCGCCGACGCGGACGGCTGCCCTTGAAGGAAGGCCTTGACGGAGCGGATGGGATCCCGATCACCGTTTGGCATGCTACCCTCTCCCCACAGTTCGTTGACTTGACCGACAGCGGAATTCTACCACACACATCGCGCGGCGCGACTCCAAATTTCACGGTATGATTGGGCGGTGGGTAAGAGTCTGGTCCCCTGCGCCATCTGCGGGAAGATGCTCCGCGACGAGGAGTTCGCCGCAGGCAAGGCGACCAGCATCGAGAATCGCACGTATTGCGCGGACTGCGCGCCGCTCGACCTGAAGCCCGAAGCTCCCCCGAAACCCGAGCCGCCTCCGGCGCTCCGGCCCATCTCCACCTCGCGGACGCCCGCCGCGTCGAGCACGCGCCGCATCACGGTCGCGCCGAAGAAGACATTCCCCCTGCCCCTCGCGCTCGGCATCGGGGCGGGAATTCTGCTGCTCGCCGTGACCATCGTCGCGCTGACGAAAAAGCCCGAGCCCGCGCGCGGAGAGGAGCCCGTGAAGGCGGCGCAGCGGACCGCCGACGCGCCGGCCCGTCCGCTCTCCCCTCCGGCCACGGACGCGAAGAGGGACGCGCCCGCCCCGCTCGCCCCGACGCCGGATCCGCGTCCCCAGCCTTCCCCGGCGCTCGCGAAGGAAACGAAAGAGAATGCTCCGGCGACGCCCGAGAAGCCGGCGCCGGCAAGGCCGACGATCACGTTCCCGGCCGACGGCGCGGTCTTCGACGCGCCCGCGTTGCTCGCCATCCTGGTCGAGGTCCCCGGAGAAGCCGTGCTGGTGGAAGTGTTCGAGGGCGAGACGAAGATCGGCGAGGCGACCCAGCGTCCCTATTCCATCGCCTGGAACGGCGTCGCCGCGGGAGAGTACCGGCTGACCGCGCGGGCGACCGCGAAAGGGGCCGAGCCGCTGACGTCGTCGCCCGTCATGGTCCGTATCGTCGCGGTGGTCCCCGCGGTCCCGGAGGCGAAGAAGCCGGCTCCGGCCCCGATGGATCCCAACGCGATCGATCCGAAGCGGGTGGACGAGGCGATCGCGAAGGGAGCGGCCTACCTCAAGGCCACGGCCGTGAAGGACGCGATCGGGCTGCAGGGCCTGCCCGGCTACGGCGAATGCCCCGAATTGATCCTCTGGACCTTCGTCCACGCCCGCGTGCCCGAGAACGATCCCGACTTCGTGAAGCTCTTCAACCACGTCCTGTCGAGAAAGCTCGAGCGCACCTACGCCGTCGCTCTTCAAGCCATGATCCTCGAGGAAGTGAACCGCGTGAAGTACCAGACGCGGATCGCCCAGTGCGCCCAGTTCCTGCTCGACGCCCAGTGCACGAACGGTCAGTGGTCGTACAGCGGCCCCGTGCAGTCGGGCGTGCCGACTACGGCCCTCAAGGCGGACGTCGCGACGTCCGAGAAAGCGCCGGCGTTCGACGCCAGCGGCGTGCGCATCAAGCCCAAGGTCGTTCGCCGGATCACGACGCTCCGCAAGATGCAGGAGGGGGGACCGACGGGCGACAACTCCAACTCGCAGTACGCCGCGCTCGGCCTGCGGGCCTGCTCGGACGCGGGCATCGTGATCCCGAAGGCCGTGATCCAGCGCGCGCAGACCTGGTGGCGCATGTCCCAGCACGAGGAAGAAGAGAAGCGCGCGGGGGTGGCGACCGGCGAGGTCGCCGCGGGCCCGGCGGGATGGTGCTACGGCGGCAAGGACCACGGTCACAACGCCTACGGGACGATGACCGCGGGCGCGGTCGGAAGCGTGGCGATCTGGAACTACCTGCAGGACGAGAAGAATTGGGCCAAGGATCCCACCCTGCAGAGGGGCCTCTCCTGGCTCGACCGCCACTTCTCGGTCAGTTCCAACGAGGGCCCGGACGAGCACGCCAAGGACACGAAGTGGATGGTCTTCTACTACCTGTATGCGCTGGAGCGCGCGGGCGTGCTCGCCAACACCGAGACGTTCGGCGCGCATCGCTGGTACGCCGAGGGAGCCCGCTGGATCCTCGCAGGGCAGCGGGGCGACGGGTCCTGGCTGGGCCCCCTTCCCCACGGCGACCGCAGCGAAGGCGCCAACGCCGCGTGGGACACCTGCTTCGCGATCCTCTTCCTCAAGCGCGCCACGCGGCCGCTCGTCGCCTCCACGGACCTCAAGCCCAAGTAGGTAGACAGCCGTTCCTACGGCGGGTAGACTCTCGGCCATGCCCTACCGCGATCTGCAGCATTTCATCGAAGTTCTCGAGCAGAAGGGGAAGCTGAAGCGCATCAAGGCTCCGGTCTCCCGGGACCTCGAGATCGCGGAGATCACCGACCGCGCCAGCAAGCAGGGCGGCCCCGCCCTCCTCTTCGAGAACGTCCAGGGGCACTCGATGCCCGTCGCCATCAACCTGTTCGGGACGAAGGACCGCATGGCCCTCGCGCTCGACGTCGACGCGCTCGAAAACCTCCCCGACCGTCTTGGCTCCATCCTGGCGCTCGCGATGAACCCGCCGACGGGAGGCTTCCTCGAGAAGATCAAGACGCTGCCGAAGCTCATGGAGATGGCGAGCTTCATGCCGAAGTCGGTCAGCGGCGGGATGTGCAAGGACGTCGTCCTCAAGGGCGACCAGGTCGACCTCGACAAGTTCCCCATCCTCAAGTGCTGGCCCGAGGACGGCGGCCGCTTCATCACCTATCCGCTGGTCTTCACCTACGACCCCGAGAGCGGCAAGCGCAACGTCGGCACCTACCGGATGCAGGTCTACGACAAGCGGACGACGGGCATGCACTTCCACTGGCACAAGGACGGCGCCCGCCACCTCGGCAAGTCCAAGACGCCGCTGCAGGTCGCCGTCGCGATCGGCTGCGACCCCGCGATGTGCTTCGCCGCGACCCTGCCGCTGCCGCCCGACGTCGACGAGTGCCTCTTCGCCGGCCTCATCCGCCAGGAGGGTACGCGGCTCACGAAGTGCGAGACGCTCGACATCGAGGTCCCCGCGAACGCCGAGATCATCCTCGAGGGCACGGTCGATCCCACCGAACGCCGCCGCGAGGGGCCCTTCGGGGACCACACGGGCTACTACTCCCTCGAGGACGACTTCCCCGTCTTCCGCGTGAACGCGATCACCCATCGGGCGAAGCCGGTCTATCACACCACGATCGTGGGGCCACCGCCCCAGGAAGACGGCTTCATCGGCTACGCCATCGAGCGGCTCATGCACCCGCTCATGAAGATGCAGATCCCCGAGCTCGTCGACTACCACATGCCGATGGAAGGCGTCTTTCACAACCTGATGATCGTGTCGATCCGGAAGCGCTTCCCCGGCCACGCGCGGAAGGTGATGCACACCATCTGGGGCCTCGGCCAGGCGATGTTCACCAAGACGATCGTCGTCGTCGACGAGGACGTCAACGTCCACGACTACCGCGAAGTGACCTGGAAGGCGCTCAACCACATCGACCCCGAGCGCGACATCGAGTTCGTCATGGGGCCGATCGACATCCTCGACCATTCCTCGCGCCTGGCGGGCTACGGCTCGCACATGGGGATCGACGCGACGACCAAGACCCCGGGAGAAGGATTCACGCGGCGCTGGCCCGGCGAGCTCAAGATGTCGCCCGACATCAAGGCGCTCGTCGACCGCAAGTGGAAAGAGCTGGGGCTCTAGAACCCGATCTGCAGGCCCAGCTCGAAGTCGAGCGTCCACAGGATGTCCGGATCGAGCGTCGAGCCGGCGCCCCGGTCCGGCGGCGCGATCAGGCGCCCGCCCATGCCGAAGACGATGGCCCCGAACCCGAGATCCCAGCCGAAGTGAAAGCGCGCTTCCATCGCGAAGGTCCAGGTGTCAGCGAAGAGCTCCTGTTTGGTGTCCGGGCCTCCGGGAACCTGGTAGCGGGCCTTGAGCGAGCGGAAATGCGCCGCGCCCAGCCCGACGCGGACGTCGCCGAATAGGGCATCCCGCACGGCTCCCGCCGCTTTGAAGCCGACAAAGACCGAAGGAAGCTGGAGGTCGTCCGGCCGGATCCGAGTGCCCGAGCTGTCGTCGGCGGCCGACCCCTTGAACCAGTCGCACTCGAAGGCCACGTAGCCTCCCATTTCGACGGGCCGGGCCCAGAGGGGCTCGTCCGCGTGCGGCGGCGGGGGTTGCCACATCACGTCCCCCTCGAGCGTGAAGCCCCACCCGACGTTGAAGATGTCGTGGTAGTCGAGGCGGTTCACGATCGCGATCGTATTGCCGCTGACGAGGATGCTGCCGCGGTCGGCGGAGCCGAAGGGAAGCGAGACGCGCCCTTGAGCCGCGAGGGTCACGCCGACGTGGAAGGAATCCGCCTGGAACTCAGCGACGGGGACGGAGAGCCGGGGCTCGTCGAGCTGCATTCCCCGCGGCAACTCCGCCCCGTCCGCGCTCAACAGAAGGGCGAGCAGGACGCTCAAGATCATGGTTCATGATAAGGGCTTCGCCGGAGGCCCGCCACCCGGGCGCCGCATCTTGAGCCGCTGGAAGCTCACGCTGTAAGCAGAGAGCAGGAGCGCGGCGAGGTACCCCATCATGAATTTCTGTCCCAGGGCGACGGCCTCCGCGGTCCCCTCCATCGTCCTCAGTTCCTGGATCTTCCAGAAGCAGAAGGCCGAGAGCCCCGCGAATCCGATCGTCGCGATCCAGCCCAGGATGATCCCCCGCCTCGAGGGAGGGCCCAGCAGGTTCCGGATCGTGATGCCCAGGAGCGCCAGGCTGATCGCCAGGACGACGCTTCCGCTCATGACTTTGCCGCCTGGAGATCGCAGGCCCGCCAGAGATACCACGCAGCCGCGGAGCGGTGCGGCTTCCAGCGCTCGCCGAACGCCAGGGCCTCCTTCGGGGTGGGCAGTTCCTTGAGCTTGTAGAGGAGCGCGATCCCCTTCCGCACGCCGAAGTCGGTTACCGGCCACACGTCCGGCCGTCCGAGCGTGGAGATCAGCATCATCTCCACGGTCCAGGGCCCGACGCCGCGGACGGATGTCAGGCGCTCGACGATGACGTCGTCGCTCAGCTTGAGCAGGGCCCGGGTCGTCGGGGGGATCACGCCCTCGATCGTCTTGGCCGCGATGTCCTTCACGGCCAGGACCTTCGCCCCGGAGAAGCCGGCGGCGCGGAGCGCGCGGTCGGGCGTCCCGAGCAGGTCCTGCGGGGTCGGGAACTTCTTCCCGGGGTAGAGAGCGAGCACGCGGCCCAGGATGGTGTTGGCCGCCTTCCCGGTGAGCTGCTGGTGGGCCACCGCCCGGACGAGAGACATGAAGGGGCTCTCGCCCCTGGGGGGCGTCACGTTCACGGGCCCGACCTGGCGGATCACGCGGGCCAGGGTGCGGTCGACCTTCGACAGATGCTTCGATGCGACGGGATTCATGGGAGATGATTATAATCAAACCGTGGCCGACATGCGATTCACGATCCTGCTGGAGAACGACGTCCTCGTCGACCCGCGCAAGTACGGCGACATAGTCGCGCCGGCCCTCGGAGTCACCAAGGTCGAGGCCCGGATGGCGGTCCGCAAGGGCCGCGGGATCTTCCTCGAGAACCTGGAGGAGGACCACGCGCGCCGCATCGCCGGCGAGCTCGAGAGGGACGGCATCAAGGCGTACGTCCATCCCAGCTCCGAGCTGCCCGTGCTGCCGCCGGTCCGCAAAGTGCTGCA
>Ga0310813_10000502_pt1 | contig 24615 bp, 19 predicted proteins | sample YN3metagenome_FD_203086 | JGI IMG/M metagenome (GOLD analysis project Ga0310813, IMG submission 203086) | Soil microbial communities from experimental microcosm in Duke University, North Carolina, United States - YN3 | ecosystem: Engineered > Artificial ecosystem > Soil microcosm > Unclassified...
CCCGTCCGGTTGTTCGGTGAAGACCTGGTAATCTTCAAGGATGACAAAGGCCGTTACGGCCTGATCGGACGGCGCTGTCCGCACCGCGGCACCGATCTCGCATATGGCCGGCTGGAAAATGGCGGCCTGCGTTGCGCTTTCCACGGCTGGCTGTTTGATGTGAACGGCAAGTGTCTTGAGACTCCGGCCGAACCCGACGACAGCAATCTCTGCGCCAACATCAAGCAGAAATCCTACCCGGTGGTAGAGAAGAGCGGCATTCTGTTCGCTTATCTCGGGCCGGGCGCGCCGCCGGCATTTCCGCATTTCGACTGCTTCATCGCGCCCGACAGCCACACCTTTGCGTTCAAGGGTATGATCGACTGCAACTGGCTGCAGTCGCTCGAGGTCGGGATCGATCCCGTGCACACTTCGTTTCTGCACCGGTTTTTCAGCGATGAAGATCCGGGCCAGGCTTACGGAAAAATGTTCCGCGACATTTCGCGCGATTCAGACATGCCGATGACGCAAATCATGCGCGAGTTCACGCGCCCGCGCATCGAGGTCGAGCCGACCGAATTCGGCTTCCGGCTGGTCACGCTGCGGCAGATCAGCGAGGAGAGTACTCATGTGCGCGTAACCAATCTGATGTTTCCGAACGCCTTCATCATTCCGATGAGCCGCGAGATGACGATCTCGCAATGGCATGTGCCGATCGACGACGAGAAGCACTATTGGTACGCGATATTCACCAGCTTTGGCGCGCCCGTGAACAAGGATGAGATGCGCCGCCAGCGGCTCGAACTCTATCAGTTGCCTGATTACATCCCGAACAAGAACAAAAGCAACGACTACGGTTTTGATCCCCATGAGCAGGAGCACGCGACCTATACGGGCATGGGCGCCGATATCAATGTGCACGACCAATGGGCCTGCGAGTCCATGGGCGCGATTCAGGATCGAACCAACGAACACCTCGGCACATCCGACAAGGCAATCAGCGCCTATCGCAAGCTGTTGCGTCAGGCGATCGAGCAATCGGGCAAAGGCGAAAAGCCGATCATGGTGCTCGATTCCGCGAAGGCCGCAAGAATCACCGGGCCGGCGGCGATCGACGGCATCGGCCCGGTCGACGATTGGCAAGGCTACTGGCAAAAGACCGAGGCAGTGAAACGCAAGGCCGCAAGCTGGGCTAACGGGCATTAAGCCGAATGCCCCCGCGTTCGCGTAAGCCGGTCACTTTCGTCGAGCGCCACGGCCTGTGGGGCGACGCGTGGGCAAAGGCCGCCGCGCAAGTCGAGCGTATCATCAAGAAAGAGAAACTTGAGGTCGTGCGCTTTTCATTCGCCGACCAGCACGGCGTATTGCGCGGGAAGACCCTGGTTGCTTCTGAGGCGGCAAGCGCAATGCGAAGCGGCGTCACCATGACGACGACCCTGCTAGCGAAGGACACCGCGCACCGCACGGTCTTCCCCGTGTTCACGCCAGGCGGCGGCTTCGCAATGGAAGAGATGCAGGGCGGCAGCGACTTCGTGATGGTCGCCGATCCGTCGACGTTCCGCATTCTGCCGTGGGCGAACAAGACCGGGTGGCTCCTTTGCGATATCTATTTCGCCAATGGCACGCCGGTGCCGTTTTCCGCACGCGCTCGCTGCCGCAACGCTCTCAACACATTGGCCAAGGCTGGCTTTGAGTTTCTCGCCGGACTGGAGGTCGAATTCCACCTGTTCAAGATTGAGAATCCGCGCCTCGCGCCGACCGATGCGACGTGGCCGCCGGAAGCGCCTGAGGTGAGCCTGCTTACACAGGGTTATCAATATCTCACCGAGTCGCGATACGACATGCTCGATCCGGCGCTGGAAATTCTGCGCCGCCAGATCGAGCAGCTCGGCCTTCCGCTGCGATCGGTGGAATCGGAGCTTGGCCCGAGCCAGTGCGAATTCACTTTTCGTCCGCAGGCTGGCTTGGCTAGCGCCGACACCATGGTGCTCTTCCGCGCGGCTGCAAAGCAGATAGCCCGACGCCATGGAATGCTTGCGAGCTTCATGTGTCGCCCGGCGCTGCCGAATATAATGTCGAGCGGCTGGCATCTGCACCAATCGCTGCTCGAAGCAAAATCGGGCCGAAACGCCTTTGCTTTCGATCACCCCGACGTGCTGTCCACCGTCGGCCGTTATTACCTCGGGGGCCTGCTGGCGCATGCGCGCGCGGCGGCGGCTTTCACGACGCCGACGATCAATGGCTACAAACGCTATCGCGCTTATTCGCTTGCGCCCGATCGTGCCATCTGGGGACGGGACAATCGCGGCGTCATGATCCGCGTGCTGGGCCAGCCCGGCGATGCCGCGACCCGGCTCGAAAATCGAGCCGGCGAGCCGGCGGCAAATCCGTATCTCTACGTCGCTTCGCAGATCTATTCGGGGCTCGAGGGCATTGCACGCAGGCTCGATCCGGGCCCTTCCGCCGATACACCCTATGAAGCGGCGGCCGCGTTGCTCCCAAAAAATCTCGGCGAAGCCCTGACCGCGCTGCGTGCTGACGAATCGTTTCGCGCCGGGTTTGGCGGCGGGTTCATCGACTATTACACGCACATCAAGGCGGCCGAGATCGAGCGCTTTCAAAAGGAAGCGGCCGATCAAGCGGACGTTACCCCTTGGGAGCAGAAGGAATATCTGGACTTGTTCTGAGGCCGCGCACCCGTCCCGGGCATCGGTGCTGCGGCCTGCGTGGGCAGCGGATTGCGAAATTCGCAGAAATTTAACCGCGTTCGCAAATAACGCCCTCCCGGAAAAAGGGCTTTCGGTTTTGGCAGTTATCGTCCCGGGGAATCCGGTGGAGTGGGTCTCATGCGAACGATATTAGCAATCTTGGTGGCGGGTCTCATTGTGTTGCTCGGGGGCACCTCTTTTGCCGCCGATCTCAGGTTTGAGCACAAGCGAATGCACGCACGCAGTGCCGGCACTTTCGATCAGCGCATGCGTGTCGTGGAGCAGAAGCCCTATTGTGGCGATTGCGAAGCGCCCCTCGGCCGGACCCATTCCGCCAACGTCGCGCGGCTGCGCTTCATCAACTGGCCATACTGGCAGGAGAGCTGCGCGGTCGGCGCCTGCGGCGTCTACTATCCGGTTATGCGGTCCTGCGTCTTTTGGGGCCTGGGCTGCACCTAGGGCCCGATCCGGCCATCGTACAAATCAAACGTCCACGCTGGCGGCGAGTGCATTCTGCTCGATGAAGAGCCGGCGCGGCTCGACCAGCTCGCCCATCAATTCGGTGAAGATGTTGTCGGCATCCTCGCCTTCTTTTACCTGCAACAGCGAGCGCGCGTTCACATCGAGCGTAGTCTCCCACAACTGCTCGGGATTCATTTCGCCAAGGCCCTTGTAACGCTGCATCGTCACGCCTTTGCGGCCTGCGCCGGTAACAGCCTCAAACAGACCGACCGGCCCGTGAATCGCCCAGGTTTCATCCTTGCGGCGCAGTGAACCGGGCTTTTCGTAGATCTTCTGCAAAGAGCCAGCATAGTCGTCGAGCTTACGGGCATCCGCCGAGCCGAGCAGGGCATGGTCGATGATGGAAACGGTCTTCACGCCGCGCAACGTGCGCGTAAAGGTGAAACCGGCTTCCTCGCTGAACTCGCCCTCCCAGCCCCGTTCGGTTTCCTCGGAGAGGGCATTGAGGCGCTTTGCGATATAGGGCGCCGCCGCCTTGGCCTTCTTCGGATCGCCGAAAATCTCGGAACTGAGCACGCCGAGTATAGCCGCCTGTTCGACGACCTGTCGGTTGTAGCGGCTGTGCAGCGCATTAAGAAGATTGCGGATGGTGCGTGCTTGATCGACGATCTTTCGCAGGTCTTCGCCGGCGCGCTCTTCGCCAGAGGCAAGGCGCAACACAGCTTCTTCGACGCCGGTCACAATCAAATAGTCTTCCAGCGCGCGCTCGTCCTTCAAATACTGCTCGGATTTTCCTCTCGAGACTTTGTAGAGCGGTGGTTGCGCAATGAAGATGTGGCCGCGCTTGATCAACTCTTCCATCTGCCGGAAGAAGAACGTCAGCAGTAACGTGCGGATGTGCGAGCCGTCGACATCGGCGTCGGTCATGATGATGATCTTGTGATAGCGCAGTTTGTCGGGGTTGAACTCGTCGCGGCCGATGCCGGTGCCCAGAGCCGTAATTAGGGTGCCGATTTCCTGGCTCGACAGCATCTTGTCAAATCGCGCGCGTTCCACGTTGAGTATCTTCCCGCGCAGCGGCAGCACAGCCTGGAATTCACGGTTACGGCCCTGTTTGGCCGAGCCACCGGCGCTGTCACCCTCCACAATGAACAGCTCTGATTTTGCGGGATCTCGCTCCTGGCAGTCGGCGAGCTTGCCGGGCAGCGACGACACGTCGAGCGCACCTTTCCGGCGGGTCAGCTCGCGGGCCTTACGTGCAGCTTCGCGCGCCGCGGCCGCTTCCACCACTTTACCGACGATGACTTTGGCTTCCGACGGGTGAATTTCAAACCAGTCTTGCAAGGCCTGATTGATCACGTTCTCGACCACCGGCCGGACTTCCGACGATACCAGCTTGTCCTTCGTCTGCGACGAGAACTTCGGGTCGGGTACCTTGCATGAGAGCACGGCGGTCAGGCCCTCGCGGCAGTCATCACCGGTGAGTGCGACCTTTTCCTTCTTCGACGTGCCGAGCGTATCGGCATATTGCGTGATCTGCCGGGTGAGTGCACCACGGAAGCCGGCCAGATGGGTGCCACCGTCGCGCTGCGGGATATTGTTGGTGAAGCAGAGCACGCTCTCATGATAGCCGTCGTTCCACCAGAGCGCGCATTCGACGGTGATGCCCTCGCGTTCGGCCATGATCATGACAGGGGCAGGAATCAACGAAGTCTTGTTGCGGTCGATGAATTTCACGAACGCCTCGACGCCGCCTTCGTATTTCATCTCCTCGCGCTTTTCGACGGCATGACGCTGGTCTGTGAGCACGATGGCGACACCTGAATTCAGGAACGCCAGTTCGCGGAGCCGGTGTTCGAGGGTCGCGAAGTCGAACTCAACCATCGTGAAGGTCTTTGTCGAGGGCAGAAATGTCACTTCGGTCCCGCGCTTATCCTTCGCGTCGCGAACGGCCTTCAGGGGAGCTTTCGCGACGCCGTCGCGGAACTCCATGAAATGTTCCTTGCCATCACGCCAAATGGTGAGTTTGAGCCAGGTCGATAGCGCGTTCACCACCGAGACACCGACGCCGTGCAGACCACCGGAAACCTTGTAGGCGTTCTGGTCGAATTTTCCGCCGGCGTGCAGCTGAGTCATAATGACCTCAGCCGCTGAGACGCCTTCGCCCTTGTGGATGTCGGTCGGGACGCCGCGCCCGTTGTCACGCACCGTGCATGAACCGTCGGGGTTAAGCGTCACCGCCACTTCGGTAGCAAATCCGGCGAGTGCCTCGTCGATAGCGTTGTCCACCACCTCGTAGACCATGTGGTGGAGGCCGGAACCGTCATCGGTGTCGCCGATATACATACCCGGCCGCTTGCGGACGGCATCGAGGCCCTTGAGGACCTTGATCGACTCGGCGCCATAGTCGGACGGGTTTCTGCGGGCCGGTTCAGCCATCGGCGGCACCCTTTGAGCGGTCAGAAAAATGAGTCGGAATGAGCGATTTGTGTGACACGAAAAACAGGCCTCGTACAGGGCAAAGTCAGTGACTTAATATGTTGATTTAGCAGCGCTTTTTAAAGAGGTGAGGGTGCCGGAATCCCCACTTTTTTTGTGCATTTTTTTGACCCTGATTCACGATTCGGGGGCGCTGAAAACGCGCGTCAGGTGGCAGTCAAAAAGTCGCCCCAAGCGTTGGCTTGAAGCGCTTGCAAGGAAACGCGTCATGGAATTTAAGCCGGTGACGGCTCCCGCCCGTACGAATTCGCTCCGATGAGTTTGTTCAGTCGCCCCCTCGAAGTACCGCACCGCTTGCGCGCGATCGTGCGCGCGCGTGAATCGAGTGTCATCGTACTGGCGGTCGTTATCGGGGTCATCGCAGGTCTTGCGGTCGCCGCCATGGGCGAAACTGTCGGATTCATGCACCAGCTTTTCTTCGGTCTTGATCCCGGCGAACGGCTCTCTGGCCGTGTCATGCTTGATCCTCTCAAAGCTTTCGTCGTGCCGAGCCTGGGTGGATTGCTGTTCGGTCTGGTCACGGCTTTCATCGCACGACGCCGCGGCACGGAAGTCGACCCAATTGAAGCGAACGCGCTTCATGGCGGCCGTATGTCCATGCGCGGGAGCCTGATCGTTGCCGCGCAGACGGTCTGGTCGAGCGGCGTCGGCGCCTCGGTCGGATTGGAGGCGGGATACACCCAGATCGCAAGCGGCGTCGCTTCGGCGATCGGCCGTTCGTTCCGCCTGCGCCGAAGCGATATGCGTGTCCTGGTCGGCTGCGGCGCGGCGGCCGCGATTGCCGGCGCCTTTGGCGCCCCGCTCGGCGGCGCCTTTTACGGGTTCGAGCTGATTATCGGCAGTTACTCGATCGCTTCGCTTGCGCCGGTCGGCATGGCGTCACTGGTAGGTTATCTGACCGCACGCGTTTTCACGCCCGATCGTCTCGGCATTGAAACGGGCGCGGTGTCGAGCCTTGCGGTTCATGACGTTGCGATCGCGGCGTTTGTCGGTGTGCTTGCAGCGGTCTTCGGCATCATCCTCATGCGCGGTGTCGCTGCTTGCGAAAAACTGTTCACACGGCTGAAGATCAAGCCAGCGATACGTCCGATGATCGGCGGCGCGCTGGTCGGCCTGCTCGCAATTTTTTCGCCGCAGGTGATGTCGTCAGGTCACGGGGCCCTGCATCTCACCGGCATTTTCAAGTTGCCGATCGTCACCATCGCATTGATTTTCGTGCTGAAGGCGGTCGCATCGATTATCTCGCTCGGCGCCGGTTTCCGCGGCGGACTTTTCTTTGCTTCGCTGTTGCTCGGCGCGCTCGGCGGGCAACTATTCGCGCTTGGTCTCGGCGCGATCCTGCCGAGCTTGCACGTCGATCCCGATTCCTACGCGATTATCGGCATGTGCGCGCTTTCGGTCGCGGTGATCGGCGGCCCGCTGACCATGACCTTCATCGCGCTGGAAACCACCGGTGATCTGTGGCTCACAACAGCGGTTTTGATCTCCGCGATTATTGCGATGCAGATGACGCGCGAGTTCTTCGGATATTCCTTCGCCACCTGGCGCTTCCATCTGCGCGGAGAATCGATCCGCGGTGCCGCGGATGTCGGCTGGATCCGCGATCTGACGGTGGGTCAGATGATGCGTGCCGATGTCCGCACCACGCCGGCGGATCAGCCTGTCGCGGCGTTTCGGGAGGCCTTTCCGCTCGGTTCAACCAACCAGGTTATCGCGGTGGATGAAGATGGCCGTTATGCCGGTATGATCATCATTGCCGAAGCCCATGCCGCCGAGCTGGGTGCCACCGTCTCAGTCCGGAAAATTCTGCACCATGCCGATCACATGCTGGTCCCTCAGATGACGGCGCGGGAGGCGATCGCGGCCTTTGACCGCTACGAGGCCGAGGTTTTGGCCGTGGTCGACTCGCTGGAACGCCGGCAGGTCAGCGGCCAACTGAGCGAGGCGCATGCATTGCGTCGTTTTTCGGATGCCTCGGAGCGCCAGCGGCGCGAGCTGCTCGGGGAAACCTAGGCCGTCGTTTCGTCGGAGGCCAATTCGTAGGTGTTCTGATTCAGCTGGGGGAGATGCCGGAACATCGGCTCGTAGCCTGGAATCGGCTTGTTAAATGCAGCAAGGCCTGCAGCCAAGATCTCGATGCGGTCGAGCTCTGCGCGCGTGTTATCAAAGGCGCGAAGAAGCTCCTTCTTGACCTGCTCGATTGCGGCGTTCGTTCCCATTGCAACCCCTGCGTCCATCCATGGGGTAAAAGCGATCGCTGAACGATAGTTCCTATTTTCCAACAATTGATCGGATGTCGATTAATAAAACGTGAGTGGGCCGAACTGGAACCGTCAGGCCTGTTCCACCACGCCGCCTCGGACGAGGAAAACTTGTGCGCGTCCGACGATGTCGCCGAAAGCGACCGGATCGGCACCGGTCATCCAGACCTGCGCGCCAAGCAGGGAGAGCGCGTCGTAGAGCGCGGCGCGCCGCGACGGGTCGAGATGGGCGACAACTTCATCCAGCAGAACTAACGGCGCGAATCCCGTCATCTGCTTGATCAATCCAGCGTGCGCCAGCACCAGGCGGATAAGCAGGGCTTTCTGTTCGCCGGTCGAGGCGTCGGCGGCCGGAATGTTTTTGCCGGCATGTGTTACAACGAGATCGGACAAATGCGGGCCATCGAGAGTACGCCCGGCGGCGGCGTCGCGTGCCCGGCTATCCTTTAGTAGCGCGCGGTAGCGATCTTCGATTTCAATTGCGCTATGGTCGGGCAACAACTGCTCCATCCAGCCCTGCAACGCAATGTGGGCCTGCGGAAACTCCCGCGCGGTATCGCGCGATGCTTCAAGAGCAGCTGACAGGCGCCGGGCCGTTTCGGCACGGGCGGCAGAGACGGCGACGGCAACCTCGGCCGTCTCATGCTCGATTGCGTCGAGCCAATGGGAATCGCCGGGAGAATCCTCGAGCAGGCGATTGCGTGACCGCAAGCTCCGCTCGAGCGCGGCTACGCGGCTCGAATGTTGCGCGTCGACGGCCAGGACCAGCCGGTCGAGGAAGCGCCGACGCTCGGAAGCCGGCCCATTGAAAAGCGGGTCCATGGCGGGCGTCAGCCATACAACCCGCAAATGATCGGCGAAGGCGGTGGCCGAACCAACATTTTCACGGTCGATGCGGCATTTGCGCGTCGGCGCCGATTCTTCTCCTGCGGGAGGGTCGATACCGGTGCCTAGCGTTGCCAGCCCCAGCATGCCCTCGATTTCGGCCGAGATGGCCCAGGCGCCGTCACCTTCCGAGAAGGCCAGCTCTTCCATCGTTGCTCGCCGCAAGCCGCGGCCAGGTGCCAGAAGGGAGACCGCTTCGACCAGGTTGGTTTTGCCGGCACCATTCGCGCCCGTGAGCACAACTGGCCCGGCCCGATCGAGTCGGACCTGTGCGGCATGATAGTTGCGGAAATTGCCCAGCGTCAGGCGGCGAATGAAGGCGGCGGTCATGTCAGAACCAGTAGTCAGTATTCAGCAATCAGAAAAGCACTGATTGCTGACTGATTTCTGGCGCCTGTTAGACGCGCATCGGCATCAGCACGTAAAGTGCGCCCTTGGCGTTTTGATCCTGGATCAATGTGGGTGATCCGGGGTCGGCCAGCTTAAGAACGGCAACTTCGCCTTCGATTTGGGCGGCAATGTCGAGTAGGTAACGCGAGTTGAAGCCGATATCGAGCGGATCGGCGGCGTACTCGACCTCGATTTCTTCCGTCGCGCTGCCCGAGTCGGGATTGGTGACCGACAGCACGAGCCGTCCGCCGGTGATTGAAAGCTTGACGGCACGGCCGCGTTCGCTCGAAACCGTCGAAACGCGATCGACTGCGGCCTCAAAGTCCTTCTTGTCCACGACAAGATTCTTGTCGTTATTGACGGGGATCACCCGCGCATAGTCGGGGAAGGTGCCGTCGATCAGCTTTGAGGTGAGCACGACGTTGCCGATTGTGAAACGGATTTTGCCGCCGGAGAGTTCGACGGCGACCTCGCCCTCGCCGGTTTCGATCAAGCGTTGCACCTCACCCACCGTCTTGCGCGGCACAATGATGCCGGGCATTCCGGCTGCGCCCTGCGGCAGCGGTAACTCGACTTGCGCAAGGCGGTGGCCATCGGTCGCGACGGCGCGCAGCGTACCGTTTTTGGCGGTGCCAGCCACATGCAGATAAATGCCATTGAGGTAGTAGCGCGTTTCCTCGGTCGAGATCGCGAACTGGGTCTTGTCGATCAGCCGCTTGAGGTCGGCTGCCGCGAGCTTGAAGGAATGGCTCATCTCCCCTGCTGCGAGATCCGGGAAGTCGCTTTCCGGCAATGTTTGCAAGGTGAAGCGCGAACGTCCGGCTCGCAGCGCGAGCACCGCGCGGTCGCCGGAGCCTTCGAGCACGATCTGCGAGCCTTCCGGCAACTTGCGTACGATTTCGTAGAACATATGGGCGGGAACGGTGGTCGATCCACCAGGAGAGACTTCCGCGGCAATCGAGTCGGTGACCTCGAGATCGAGGTCAGTGGCCTTCAGGCTGAGCTTGCCGCGATCGGCCTTGACGAGCACGTTCGCCAGAATGGGAATGGTATTGCGCCGCTCGACCACGCGATGCACGTGACCCAGCGACTTCAGAAGTTCTGCGCGCTCGACTGTAACTTTCATCGAAAAATCCGCTTCGGCGCCTTGAAAACACTCCCGAACCAGGCGCGACGGCCGGCCGGCGTAACGCGGAATGCGAGGCCGGGGGGCAAAGGTGACGTGCCAGCGCAAAAATCGCAAGAGTGTAGGGGCTTAGCGCCGGCCTTTCCCCAGGCTCCGCAAGACCAAGCGCCCCTGTCTTATGGCTGACAGATACGGTTGGCGCAAAGACGACTGTGCCCGGCACAGGCTTGTACCTGGCCGGGCACACGTCGAGATCACGTTGGCCGATCGCTATTCCTGCAGCTGCCGCTTGAGGATCTCGATCTCCTCGGCCAGCGCCATGTCGTTGCCCACGAGGCCTTCGATTTTGCGCACGGCATGCAGAACCGTGGTGTGATCGCGGCCGCCAAACCGCCGTCCTATCTCAGGCAGCGAGCGAAGGGTCAGGGTCTTGGCGAGATACATCGCAACCTGGCGCGGTCGCACCACGTTGGCCGTCCGCCGGGAGGACAGCAGGTCGGACCGGCTGACGTTGTACTGCCGCGCGACGACCCGCTGGATGTCCTCAATTTTGACCCGCTTGGGTTCCTGGGGCCGGATGAGGTCGCGCACCTCGCGCTCGGCCATCTCCAGCGTGACTGCATGCCCGGTCAGCTTGTTATGGGCGAGGAGGCGATTGAGCGCGCCTTCCAGGTCGCGGCCATTGTGGGTGACGGTTTTGGCGATATAGCCGAGAACCGGCGGCGGAACATCAAATGCCGGATGGTAGGCACGCGCCGCCATGACCCGTGCCTTGAGGATTTCAAAGCGCAATTCTTCCCCGAGCGGACCCATTTCCACCACCAGGCCGCCTGCAAGACGGGATCGAACGCGATCATCGAGGCTTTCCAGGTCCGATGGCGGGCGATCGGAGGCGATCACCACCTGCCGGCCCGCGTCGATCAGCGCATTGAGCGTGTGGCAGAATTCGGCCTGGGTCGACTTGCCTTGCAGGAACTGCAGGTCATCGATCACCAAGACGCCGATGCCGCGGAGTGCCTCCTTGAAGGCGAGGGCGGTCTGCGTGCGAAGCGCCGATACGAAGCCGTACATGAACTTTTCGGCCGTGAGGTAGAGCACCTTGCGTTCGCCTGCCGCGTTTCCCGCCCAGGTGACGGCCTGCAGGACATGCGTCTTGCCGAGGCCGACGCCGGAATGGATATACAAAGGATTGAACATCACGGCGTCACCGCGCTTTGCGCTTGCGACCTGTTTTGCCGCGGCATGCGCGAGCGTATTGGAGCGTCCAACGACGAAAGTGTCGAAGGTCAGGCGCGGGTCAAGCGGTGAGCCACCAAGGGCCTCGTGCACGCTTGGATCGCCGGCAGCAAGAGGCCGGCCATTGCCATTGATGTAACGGTTGCCATTGTCGCCGACAGCCTGATCCATCTTTGCCTTGGGAAGAACGGCGGATTTAAGCACCGCCGAGCGCACGATCAATTCGACACGTGTGACTTTTTCTTCCTGTGCCTGCCAGCAGGCCAGCACCCGCTCGGCGTAGTGTGACTGGATCCAGCTTTTGAGAAAGCGGGTCGGCACGGACAGGCGTACTGCTCCTTCTTCAATCGCCTCCAGATCCATGCGGGCGAACCAGCTCGAATAGACGTCTTCACCCACTTCCGTCCGCAGGCGTTCTTTGACCCGCGACCAACTTTCTTGTTCCCCGGTAGACATTTTTCTTCTCGATCCGATTAAAGGTGGGACGGACTCGGTTGCCCGGCCTGGCGGAGGGACCGCCAACGCGCCGGAAACGGGACGCAACAGCACTCGTTCGATGATGTCGTCGTGGGATTTGAGGCCCGCCGGCTAGATTTGTTCGGCGGGCGACATCGATAGGAAATCGAGCTGTCGCGCCTTCAGCCCGCAGGCGGCGGGGTGGCGCCTCGGATTCCGATCGTAAAAATAGGGGCCGCACGCAAGGTGTGGCGGCAGGCATGGATGCGGTACGAGTTCGGCAGGGACCGGCTCGCGGCACTTGCGATCGTGAGGCATGAGCCCGCACCGGACAAAACGTGTCCAAGGTCGTTGACCCTGACCACCGAAACTCTCCCTGCGCCTGTCATAACGTCACCCCTCGAATAAGCTGCGGCTTTCGCCTTGTGGTTTCGTTTTTGTAGGCCCTTGGCCACCCTGCCACTTGAATTCCGGATCAGTTCTCGCTCGGTCTCGTTGAATCTTGAAATCGTTTCACTACCGGATGGCTTCGACGGTGAAGCGGCAAAATTTGACGCAAGCGGCAAACCAAAGCCGTTCTCATCCGTCGATGAGCGTGACGTGGAACCTTGTTTCTGATCGCGCGCGAAGAATTCCCGCGCGTTTTTTCAAGATACACAAGCGAAATGCGCGGGCAATGAAATTCACGTGGACTAAAGCGACAGAGCAAGGGGCTACCGGCGGCGAGGCGCCTTCGAATTCAGAAATATTTTACCCAACGTGTTGATGAGTCGCATGGAATCTCGCCGCAAATTGTCTGCTGGTGCGGAAGCGCCGCAAATTTTTTTGAAACGCCGCGAGCTTCAGAAACGCTTGTCACATATGCTTTTTTGAGGTCCCTGCTTCGCTTTCCTGTTAAGTCTTTATCGTCGCGCAAAAAAATCTGAGCGAATTTCCACGTAACTCCCGATGCGAAAAGTCAGCTACCACCGCAGCTGTCTTGGCACCCGAAGTGATCTGAGTGGGCAAAATCAGGACGAGCAAAATTTTCTGACGGCGCGATGACACTTTGAATACGGGTCGTCTCCCGTCGAAGTCGACCGGCTCGAACGTATTTAGCAGAAATTGAAACGAAGTAGGTGCGGCAGACCTTGGGTGCTGCCGTCCACCTATTTGCTGAGCTTGGCGATACGATGTGCGAGCCGTGAGACTTTTCGGCTGGCGTTGCTCTTGTGCACGACACCTCGTTGAGCGGCCCGCATGATAACCGGCTCCGCCGCCTTGAATGCCGCCAGGGCCGCCTTGCGATCGCCGCTCTGGATCGCCTCCTCGACCTTGCGTACCGAATTTCGCAGCACCGAACGCCGTGCCTTATTGATTTCGGTCCGGCGTGCGATTACGCGCGTGGCTTTTCGGGCGGACTTCGTATTGGCCATTAATCTCTCATTCGCGGCTGGCGCCTCAAGCGGACCCTCCGCCAAAGCGACTAGGTTTTACAAGAAGTTGCGACGGCGGTCGAAATCGCCGGCAAGGCTGAGGCTTATAGTTAGGCCCTGCCTGCGCGTCAACGCCCGCACAGGCCTTCATGCGACACGTTTCGCTCGTACCGCGTCGTGCCCGGAGACCACGGCGGCACGATCAGCGACTGAGAATGGTGCCAGCGGCGGTCTGACACGCGCCAGACCGGGGTCCCCGTGGATATGAGCGAGCAGCGCTTTTACCCCGGAGACCAAAGGCTTCCCATCGAACAGTTTGCGGATCGCGACCGCAGCTTCCAGTGCGGCCGCGTCTCCTTTGCTCCAGGCACGCGCGCACAAATCGGCGTTGAGGTTGGCGGTCGCCGAGATGCAGCCCGCGAAGTGACCCGACCGCGCCTCCGTCAAGCAAGCTTCGGTCGACGGGAAGACAGCAAAGTCCGGGGACACCGCGGCGGCCGATCGCGCGAAAGCCATGTCACCCGAAGAATCTTTCAAGCCCACGATACGGGTCGGAAACAATTCCAGCAGACGCCGGATTAATGTGACGTGCCAGGGCAAACCCGACATCGCCGGGAAATGATAAAGGTAGATCGGGATCGGTTTTTGCGTTGTGGATTTGACGATCGTGTCGATATAGGCGACGAGGCCATCGTCGGGAACGCCCTTGTAGTAAAACGGTGGCAACACCAGCCCGCCGGCAAAGCCAAGCTCGGCAGCGTGGCGCGTGAGCGCGACTGCATCTGAAACGGCTGCGGCGCCAGTGCCGACCATCAGGCGATCGAGCGGCAAACCATTCGCTTTGTAGGCGTCCATGACGGCTTTTCGCTCGGCGAGCGAAAACGACGTCGCCTCGCCGGTGGTGCCAAGGACGTTGAGGCCATCACATCCATTGTCGAGCAGGTAGCGCGCGAGTTTCACCGCGCGCTTGAGATCGGGCGCGCCATCTTCCCCGATCGGGGTTGCGACTGCGGCGATCACGCCGGAAAGGGTCTTTGTCAACGTCATCTCCGTCTGTCTGTCAGCCGTCTAGCTAGCCACTCACGTTGTAGGCAGCAAGCGCCGCCATGTTGACCAGCTGGTTGTCCTTGGCGCCGAGCTGGACGATCTGGACGGGCCGGTCCAAGCCGACCAGCAGCGGGCCGATGACGGTTGCGCCACCGAGCTCCTGCAGCATCTTGGTCGAGATCGAGGCCGAATGAAATGCCGGCATTACCAGTACGTTGGCGGGCCCAGACAGGCGGCAGAACGGGTAGGCGGCCGCCAGCTCCGGATTGAGCGCGACGTCGGCGGCCATCTCGCCGTCATACTCGAAATCGACCCGCCTGCCGTCGAGGATCTTGACCGCCTCGATCACCCGCGCCGATCGCTCGCCGGGCGGATGGCCGAATGTGGAGAAGGCGAGCAGCGCCAGACGCGGCTCGTATCCCAGCCGGCGCGCAACGCCGGCAGCCTCAACCGCGATGTCGGCAATCTCTTGTGCGCCCGGCATCTCGGTCACCGCGGTGTCGGCAACGAGCACCGTGCGTCCGCGCGCCACCACCACCGAAACGCCGATGACACGGTGGCCTGGCTTCGGGTCGATGACATGGCGGACGTCTTCGAGCGCCACTGAAAAATTGCGCGTAACGCCGGTAACCATGGCGTCGGCGTCGCCGAGTGCGACCATGCAGGCGGCGAAATGATTGCGGTCCTGGTTCACCAGCCGCTGGCAGTCGCGCATCAGGTAGCCGTGGCGCTGCAGTCGCTCATAGAGGAAGTTCATATAAACGGAATTACGCGTCGACATTCGCGCATTGACGATCTCAATCCCCTCGCCGACCTCGATGCCGGCCTCGCGCGCGGACTGGCGCACGCGGTCCTCGCGCCCGACCAGGAGCGCGGTGCCCAGGCCCTGATGCACGAAACTGGCCGCCGCGCGGATCACCTGCTCTTCCTCGCCTTCGGCAAAGACGACGCGCCGCGGCTGCCGGCGCAGCCTGTTGAAGACCTGAACCAGCGTGCCGGCGATCGGGTCGCGCCGCGCGCTCAATTGATGGCGGTAGGCCTCCATGTCGACGATCGGCTTGCGCGCTACGCCGGTGTCCATCGCCGCCTTGGCGACGGCCGGCGGCACGTACGAAATCAGTCGCGGGTCGAACGGCACCGGGATGATATAGTCCGGTCCATATTTCGGACGCGCGCCGTAGGCGCTGGCGACCTCGTCCGGAACATCCTCACGCGCAAGCTCGGCGAGCGCGCGCGCCGCGGCGATCTTCATTTCCATATTGATTGCAGAAGCGCGCACGTCGAGCGCGCCCCGGAAAATATATGGAAAGCCGAGAACATTGTTGATCTGGTTCGGGTAATCGGAACGCCCGGTCGCCATGATGGCGTCGTCGCGCACCGCGGCGACTTCCTCGACCGTGATTTCAGGGTCGGGGTTGGCCATCGCAAAAATGATCGGCTTCGGCGCCATCTTCTTAACCATGTCCTGCGTCACGGCACCTTTGACCGAGAGTCCGAAGAACACGTCGGCGCCTTCCAGCGCCTGCGCCAGCGAGCGCGCCGACGTTTTGACGGCGTAGCCCGACTTCCACTGGTTCATGCCGTCCTTGCGGCCCTGGTAAATCACGCCCTTGGTGTCGCAGAGGATGAGATTGTCGTGCTTGAAGCCGATCGCCTTGAGCAATTCGAGGCAGGCGATGCCGGCTGCACCGGCGCCGTTGCAGACGAGCTTCGTTGTGGCGATATCACGCCCGGTCAGATCGAGCGCGTTGAGCAGACCGGCAGCGGCGATGATCGCAGTGCCGTGCTGGTCGTCATGGAATACCGGGATGTCGAGCAGTTCGCGCAGTTTCTGCTCGATGATGAAGCACTCCGGCGCCTTGATATCCTCGAGGTTGATGCCGCCCCAGCCGGCGCCGAGATAGCGCACGCAGTTGATGAATTGATCGGGGTCTTCGGTAGAAACTTCCAGATCGATCGAGTCGATGTCGGCAAACCGCTTGAACAGCACGGCCTTGCCTTCCATCACGGGCTTGGCAGCAAGCGCGCCGCGGTTGCCTAGTCCAAGGATGGCAGTGCCGTTGGTGATGACGGCGACGAAGTTGCCCTTGACGGTGTAGTCGTAGGCGCGGCTGGCGTCCTCGGCGATCGCCAGCACCGGCACCGCCACGCCGGGCGAATAAGCCAGCGACAGGTCACGCTGGGTCGCCATCGGCTTGGTGGCTATGACTTCGAGCTTGCCCGGGCGGCCAACGCTGTGAAATTGCAGGGCTTCCTGGTCGGTAAAGGTCGGCCGGCTACGGCCGGCAGGGGGCTTGGCCATTGGTACTCCATCAACACATAACCGGGACGCCGGCTAAATCGACGTTAGCGGATGCAACCGCGCCGACTCAAGCGAGGGTGGTACCGCCTGTCCTGCTGTTGAATGAATGAAAGCCGCAGGGTAATCGATGCCGGTAGGACCGATTCTTTCGTTTGGCAGCCATGATCCGTTTCCTGCTCCGCTTCATCGGCCTGATCTGCCTCGCAGGGGGCTTCATCCTGCTGATCTACGACGGCACCAAGTCAATCGCAGGCAATACGATTTTTCTGACCGATATTCGGACGCTGTGGGAGATCGTCAATCCCGGCGGTGTGGCCAAGCTCAAGCCGATGATCGAACCGTATGCGGGTGGCTTCCTCTGGGATCCCCTGATGGTCGCATTTCTGGCCGCCCCGAGCTGGTGCGTGCTCGGCGTTCTCGGCATTCTATTTATCCTGCTCGGACGGAAGAAGAAGCCGCTGATCGGCTATGCAAGGCCCTAACGGGCCTCACTTCGTGCCGGAGACGTGATTGATCGGGCCATTCCGGCAATGACCATCACAACATATATTGCGCTTCAAAGATCGCAGGAGTTACGCATGTTTGGCTTCAAGAAGGTTGCCATGCCCAAGTCCGGCGAGGCGCTGCCTGGCCGCGCGCAGCCGATCCGCACAGCGACGGCGCATTTCATCAATCATCACGCGCTGAAGGGCCCTTATCCGGAAGGGACCGAAAAGGCGATGTTTGGACTGGGGTGCTTCTGGGGCGCCGAGCGCAAGTTCTGGGAACTCGGCGAGGGTATTTACGTGACCGCGGTTGGTTATGCCGGCGGGATGACCCCCAACCCCACATACGAGGAAGTCTGCTCGGGCCGCACGGGACACAATGAAGTGGTCCTGGTCTTCTACGACCCGAAAAAGATTTCCTACGATCAGTTGCTCAAGACATTCTGGGAAAATCACGACCCGACCCAGGGCATGCGGCAGGGCAACGATGTCGGCACGCAGTATCGTTCTGGGGTCTACGCCTACACCGCGGAGCAAAAGAAGGCGGCCGAGGCATCAAAGGCCATGTACGAGCAGGAGCTGACGAAGAAACGCTACGGCGCCATCACCACCGAGATTCTCGATGCGCCGGAGTTCTATTTTGCCGAGGACTATCACCAGCAATATCTGGCCAAGAATCCGTTCGGCTATTGCGGGTTGGGGGGCACCGGGGTCGCCTGCCCAATCGGAACCGGCGCAAAATTGTCGCAAGGCGCGACGGCATAACGCCCCGCGCTGTATGATCCGCCGATCCGGTGAGGATTTGTTAACTATATAACGCATTAATCGGGCTTCACTTCCTCTGGCCGCGGTGGATTCTTTGCATGCGGGGAGCCCGACTTCTTTTGGCCGCTGGCGCCGCGCTGGTGCTTTCGGGCTGCATGCATGAACAGACGGCGCAACAAGCCGATGCTCGCGCAACAACGCCGGCACCTCCGGCGCGCGATCTCTATTCAGTTTCTCCGGCCTATGCCCAACAGGCTTACGAACGGCCCGGCCGAACAACCGTACAAGTGCGGGCTCCGGCGAGCGACGATCGCGGACTCTTCAATTCCGACCGCGGCGGGCCACCACCGGAGATCGAGTCGGCCGCGGTTGGCGGCCCCTACGTTGCGCCACCAGTTGCTTACGTACCTGCGCCGCCTCCGCCGGTACCCGTGCTTGCCGCCGCCGATCGGCCATACACACTCGATGCGGGCGACAGGCTGCGCGTCGTCGTCTTCGGTCAGGATGGCATCACCAACACCTACGTTGTTGACGCTGGCGGCAAGGTAAATCTGCCGCTGATCGGCGCACTATCGGCGCGCGGGCTGACCAACCAGCAATTGGCCGCAGCGATTGCTTCGCGGCTCAAGCAGGGTTACGTGCGCGAGCCGCACGTCAGCGTCGAGGTCGAAACCTATCGGCCATTTTTCATTCTCGGAGAGGTGACGACGCCTGGCCAGTATCCATACGTTGCCAACCTCACCGCCGAGATGGCGGTTGCGATCGCCGGCGGCTTTGCACCGCGCGCCTTCAAGAAGACGGTGCAGTTGACGCGCCGTGCAGACGGCGGCCAGCAGATACACACTGACGTGCCGCTCGATTACCCCGTGCGCCCCGGCGACACCATCCTCGTCAAGGAACGCTGGTTCTGAAACGTAAATGGCCGGGACATATGCCCCGGCCATGATGCGAGCAATGCACAATTGCCGCGCTATTTCTTCATATGCTTTGACAGGAATTCCTGCGTGCGTTTCCAGGCGAGGTCGCCGGCTTCCTTGCGATAGCTCGCGCGCTCGTCGCAATAAAAGCCGTGCGGCGCGTCGGGATAGGTGTAGATCTCGGCCTGCGGCTGCTTCTTCTTGATGGATTCGACCACATCCATCGGAATGCCGTCGTCTTTCTCGCCAAAGTGCATCTGCATCGGACACTTCGGTTTCTCATCGGCGAACTTGCCGATCATGCCGCCGTAGAAGGAAACGGCCGCTGAAAATCCGGGAATACGGCAGGCGGCGAGAAACGCAGCGGTGCCGCCCATGCAGAAGCCGACGACTCCAAGCGGTCCGGTGCCCTTGAGGTCGCCCTGGGCGGCGGCAATGTCCGCCATCATGTGATCCCAGTTCAGATTGCCGAGGTAGCTGCGCGCATGCGCGATCTCGTCCGGCGTGTACCCGCTTTCGAAATTGCGCACGAAGCGGTCGAACACAGCCGGCGCAACCGCAACATAGCCGAGCGCGGCAAGTCGGTCGCAGACCGCGCGGATGTGATGGTTGACCCCGAAAATTTCCTGCACCACCACCATTCCGCCTTTGGGCGAGCCCGCCGGATCGGCGCGGTAGGCGCCGAGCGAGTGCTTGTCGGTCGTGGTCAAAGTGAACTGTTTACCCAACGTTGCCTCCCGTACCTTTTTCCGAACAAAACCGAGCGGTTTTACCGTTATTTGAAAGCCTTCGCCAGCAGCTCATACGAGCGTTTCCGCGCCGTGTGATCGAATATCATCGTGGTCACCATCAACTCGTCGGCGTTGGTGGCCTCTATCAGCGGCAGCAGTCGCGCCTTCACCGTGTCGGGGGAGCCGACCGAAAGGCGCGTACGGTTCTGCGCGATGCGCGCCTTGTCGACCGGGGTGTACTCATAACGCGCGGCATCTTCAGGTGAAGCCAGCGGCTGATACTCACCCTTGGCGCGGCGAACGAAATTAAGATCGACAGTCGCGGCAAGCAGCTCGGCCTCTTCGTCGGTGTCTGCGCAGACCACGTGGGTTGCCAGAATCGCAAAGGGCTGCTTGTGCGAACCCGAAGGCTTGAAGTTGTCGCGATAGAGTCGCATTGCTTCAACCGCGTCGAAATTCGCGAAATGATGTGCGAACGAAAACGCCGCACCGATATGTCCTGCAAGTTGCGCGCTGTAGTCCGACGATCCGAGAAGATAGATCGGGGGCAAAGCTACATCGGATGGCATTGCGCGCACGTTGTGAAACGGGTGGCCGGGCGGAAAGCCGCGCGTTTCGAGCAGCATCAGCTCGTTGAATCGTTCGAGAAAGTCGTCTTCCTCGCTGATGCCCTGGCGCCGCCGCAGCGCATAGGACGTCGCCGGGTCGGTGCCGGGCGCGCGGCCGAGGCCGAGATCGATGCGCCCGGGATAAAGAGCCTCAAGGACCTTGAAGCGCTCGGCCACCATCAGCGGTGCGTGATTGGGCAGCATCACGCCGCCCGAGCCGACGCGCATGCGTTTGGTCACCGCCGCGATCTGGCCGATCATGATGTCTGGTGCGGAGCTCGCAATCGCCGGCAGGTTATGGTGTTCGGCCACCCAGTATCGGGTGAATCCGAGATCATCGGCGACCCTTGCAAGATCGAGCGAATTACGCAGAGCCTGCGCGGCGGTGGAGCCGGCAGAGACGGGCGAGAGGTCGAGGATGGAGAGCGGGATCATGGGTCTGGCCGGTCACACTAACATGTGAGTGCCGTCTTTTCGCCGGCATGATCCGGCGTATGATAGGAGGCAGACCCGAGGAGCATGGCGATGGCCTCGTTGATCGAATGGAAGGTGCCGCAGTCGGTGCAGCCGCGGGCGGAGGACTATTCCTACGATCTCGAGCGCGCGCTGTCTTCAGTGGTAGGCCTCCACTCGATCGTCCCGTCCGACGCATTTACGGCCGACACGCTCGGTGTCGAGCGGGCCGGTAATGGCGTGCTGGTCGACGACGGTCTTGTTCTCACCATCGGCTATCTGATCACCGAAGCAGAAACGGTCTGGGTGCATCTCGGCGACGGGCGGGTCGTGCAGGGGCACGCGCTTGGCTTTGACCAGGAAACCGGATTTGGTCTGGTGCAGACGCTCGGCAAGATCGACCTCCCGGTGCTGGAGAGGGGGTCTTCGGGCAGCGCGGACATCGGCGAGCGGATCGTTGTCGGCGGCGCCGGCGGCCGCACGCGCTCGCTTGCGGGGCGCATCGCCGCAAAGCAGGAATTTGCCGGCTATTGGGAGTACGTGCTCGAGGAAGCGATCTTTACCTACCCGGCGCATCCAAACTGGGGTGGCACCGCGCTGATTTCCAGCGAGGGAAAGCTGATCGGCATAGGGTCATTGCAGCTCGAACGGGCGCGCAACGGCAAGAACGAACATCTCAACATGGTCGTGCCGATCGATCTGCTCCCGCCGGTGCTCGATGACTTGCGTAAATTTGGCCGGGTGAACCGGCCCGTGCGGCCCTGGCTCGGGCTCTATTCGACCGAAATCGAAGACAAGATCGTCGTGGTGGGTATTGCCCCCAAGGGTCCGGCGGCGCGCGCCGAGATCAAGACCGGCGACGTTGTCGTGGCTGTGAAGGGCGAGACGGTCTCGACCCTTGCCAGCTTCTATCGGAAGGTGTGGGCGCTCGGCAGCGCCGGCGTAGAGGTGCCGCTCACGCTTTATCGTGAAGGCGTGACCTTCGACGTGCGGGTGAATTCGTCCGATCGCGCGAAATTTCTCAAAGGCCCGCGCTTGCACTGACGCGACGCGTCAGATCTCCTCGATCTTGTCCACGCGATCCGGATAGAAGGCGAGATATTCCTTGATCTCGGCCATCGCGGGATAAGGTTGCTCATATGACCACACGGCATTTTCGGCGCTGTGGCCATCAACTGTAATCGTGAAATAGCTGGCATCGCCTTTATAGGGGCAATGCGTGTGATGATCGGTGGGCGCGAGCAGGCTCATGTCCGTGTCCGCGCGCGGAACGTAAAGCGCAGGTTTGTAGCTCGCCTCTTTCAGCGTCAGTGCGTGTTCCGTGTCGGTAACGACACGGCCTGCAAAAGTGACACGCACCCGCTTCGCATTACGGGCAATGGTGATCGGGTGGTCGGGGCCGGGCAGTTTCATGGTGACTTTCTCGTCTGTGAAATCTCGCCATTGATGGCCGCAAGCCACATCCATCTATTCAGAAACGTCCGCGTTAGGATGCGCACGCGCGTCAAAGGCGTCGGGAAAAGGCAAACGAACAGAAGAAAGCTGGCGCGCCCGAGACGATTCGAACGTCCGACCTTTGCCTTCGGAGGGCAACGCTCTATCCAGCTGAGCTACGGGCGCGCGTGTGGTTTAGATAGACGAAACGCCCTTAAGCGGCAACGGCCACATGCGAATGTGGTCGCCTGCCGACTTGGCAATCTCGTCACGCCGCCGCTCACGGGCAGGGATGGCGCGCGCCGTCGTAGCCGAGAAAGGTGCCCGATGCCGGGTCATAGGATCGATAGCGCTGGGTGCAATAAGCCTCCGCGTTTGCATCCGAACCTGCGTAGACGTCCGGGGCGTAGTAGTAGCCGGGGTCATCATAGTAGTAGCCGGGCGCGGCGAGCGCGCTGCCGAGCAGCGCGCCTGCTGCAAACCCACCAATTGCGGCACTGCCCCATCCCCAGCCGCCATGATGACCCCAATGGCCACCGTGATGGTGTTGAGCAAAGGCAGGCGCCGAAACGGCGAGCGCCGCGGCTACGACCGTCATCACCATAACTGATCTGTAACGCATAGAATGTTCTCCACCTGTGATGTCGCGTCCCACGGTCAGAACGTCTCGCGGCGCGTCGCGTTCCGCGCGTGGCGTCTTGCAGGTCGGGGCTTATTCGAGCCCGCTGGTTCCAAAGCCATGCCTCAAATGGGCGATGATGAGCATGCCCCGCGCTGGCGGGCTCTCGACAACGAATAGTGGCGATGATGCTTGCCGGGATGCGTCCCCCGGGTGGCCGAACATCGGCGTTGGCGACACACCACCGTGCCGGTCTATAATGCAGCCCAGAAATTCGAGGAGGCCTTATGTCGCAAGCGGCGGAGAAGCGCGGCGGGATACCTGCGATGCTCAAGGATACGGCATTCGTGTGGGAAGATCCGCTCGATCTGGAAAGTGAGCTGACCGAAGAGGAGCGCATGGTGCGCAACAGCGCCCGTGGCTTTGCGCAGAGCTATCTGATGCCGCGTGTCGTCGAAGCATTCCGCGACGAAAAATACGACCCCAATTTGTTGCCGGAGATGGGTAAGCTCGGCCTGCTCGGCCCGACCATTCCGGAAGAGTATGGCGGGGCGGGGCTTGGTTATGTTTCGTATGGCCTGATCACGCGCGAGCTGGAGCGGGTGGACTCCGGCTATCGCTCGTCGATGTCGGTGCAGTCGTCGCTGGTGATGTATCCGATCTATGCTTACGGAACCGAAGCGCAGCGCCGCAAATTTCTGCCCAAACTTGCGACCGGCGAGATCATTGGCTGCTTTGGCCTGACCGAACCCGATCACGGTTCCGATCCGGGCTCCATGGTCACGCGCGCGGAAAAGGTGTCGGGCGGCTACAAGCTCAACGGCGCAAAAACGTGGATCTCGAACGCGCCCGTTGCCCATGTCGCGGTCGTGTGGGCGAAGCTCGACAATGTCATTCGCGGCTTCCTGGTCGAGCGCGGCGCCAAGGGATTTTCGACGCCGAAGATCGAAGGCAAGTTGTCGCTGCGCGCGTCGATCACCGGCGAGATCGTGCTGGAAGATTGCGTGGTGCCGGAAGACAGTTTGCTTCCGAACGTGAAGGGCCTCGCCGGCCCGTTCGGCTGCCTCAACAATGCACGTTATGGCATTGCCTGGGGCGCGATGGGTGGCGCCGAATTCTGCTGGCACCGCGCGCGTCAATACGTGCTGGAGCGCAAGCAATTCGGCCGTCCGCTTGCCGCCAACCAGCTGGTGCAAAAGAAGCTCGCCGACATGCAGACGGAAATTGCGCTTGGCCTGCAGGGCGCCTTGCGGCTCGGCCGCATGTTGGAGGCGGGTAAGGCGGCGCCGGCGTCGATCTCCCTGATGAAGCGCAATAATTGCGGCAAGGCGCTCGAAATTGCGCGGCTTGCCCGTGACATGCACGGCGGCAACGGTATTTCCGAGGAGTATCACGTGATGCGCGTGCTCGCGAACCTCGAGACCGTGAATACGTATGAGGGAACGCACGACATCCACGCGCTGATTCTCGGCCGCGCGCAGACCGGCATCCAGGCATTTTTCTGATCCCACGGGATCATGGACGTCATCACCACCGCCTTTCTGGTTGGCACCGGCGTCGTGGCCGGGATTATCGCAGCCATGGTCGGTGGCGCGGCCGTGGTGATCTATCCGGCGCTGATCGCAACAGGCGTGTCACCGCAGCTCGCGGCCGTTTCAAATCTTGCCTCGGTGATGCCGGCGACGATGCTTGCTGCCCTTTCCGATCGCTCGCAGCTGCCGCCATTCAACCGTGCGTTCATCAGCCTGATCATCGCATCGGTTATCGGGGCGGGCGCAGGAGCTGTGTTGCTGCTGCTCACGCCGGAGCGCATGTTCGCGCAAATCGTACCGCTGTT
>Ga0310813_10000503_pt1 | contig 24542 bp, 26 predicted proteins | sample YN3metagenome_FD_203086 | JGI IMG/M metagenome (GOLD analysis project Ga0310813, IMG submission 203086) | Soil microbial communities from experimental microcosm in Duke University, North Carolina, United States - YN3 | ecosystem: Engineered > Artificial ecosystem > Soil microcosm > Unclassified...
GCTGTCCAACAATATAATTTGGCAGACGCCATCGTTCGCAACGATGAGGCCGCCGGTTCGATCCCGGCCAGCTCCACCAAAGACCTGCCATTCCGCAGCGTTAATCTTCCCTGTGTAGAATTTTCCCTGCACCTTTCTTTGAAGATTAATCAAACTCCTCAACCTGGATTCGCGTCCAACCCTTAAATCCCTGGTGATCGAAATTCTGCAAGAGGTGCATTGATGTCAAGAACCCATCTTTTTTTTATCGCGACAGCCCTGGCTGCCTGCAGCTTTGCGCAAAGTGCGGCTGGGCAGGCCAACAATCCCAACCCACAGCATCCGCGAACCGTCCGCGCTAAACAGGAACCCTGCTGGCAACAGGTCGGAATCTCGAAAGATGTGATCGATCAGCGCGACTCCATTCAGCAGGACACTCATTCGCAGGTGCAGTCCGTATGCGCGGACACCTCGTTGACCCCGCAACAAAAGAACCAAAAGATTCGTGAGATTCATCAGGAAGCAAAACAAAAGATGTCAGGGCTTATTTCCGAGGAGCAGCAGCAGCAACTCGAAACCTGTCGCAAGGGACGGGCGGAGAACAGCCCGGTTGCGGCAGGGGTCAAGCATCCGGGCGCAGGGCCCTGCGGCGAAACCGTATCACCCAATGGAGGACACACGGGAGCATCGGGCGCGGAGAGCCATTAAATCGGACTGCCCTTTAGTCGGAAGCGGGTGAGGTTTGGGCAGTCCGAATAAGATCGCAGCTTCAATTCAGATCAGACAATATTGAAGTGGTAAAGCCGCCGCCCTGGTTGTCGAGTGCAACCACCGTGCGAATCTGACCAGTTGAGAACGATTGTGTATTGGTGGTCAACTCGGCGAATTGTTGGCCAACTGGAGTGAAGATCACCTGATAGCTGCCTGCGGCGAGCGACTGATATCCCGAACTGGATTGATATGCGAGATTTGAAAATGTCGGATTGAGCCCTGAAATGGAAGTACCCGACGCAACCACATAAACGTCCGCACTGCCAAGAGATGGCGACGCATTGATGACACGAATCCTGATGTTCCCCGAGGATGGCGCTGAGTTGTCGTCGGTGAGCACCACGGCGCTCGAGTTGGTCGCCACCACTGTGGTGTCTCCAGAGGAAAAGCTGAAGGTCTGATTGATAAGAGGGCTGGTGTTTCCCGTGACCTCAACTATTAAGTTGTGCGAACCGCCCCCAACTTTGACGTATCCAGAAGCTGTTCCGTAAGAGATCCCGCTGATCGTATTTTTGTTGTCCAGCAGCATGTCAACACTCGATGTTCCTGTTATGGCATTTACCAAGCGAACATTTGCGTTGCTGGAACCACAACCTGTACTGGTGAGGACTACGCTTAAGAGAGACACTCCCACGGCGAGGGGTGCAAGTTTCCATCGAATCAAGTTGCGCTCCTGAGGCGATTGAGTTGTTGGTTGCTATACCGGGACTGATGCGGCGGAAATTGCGCCAAGTTGCTGAAGACGGGGTAAAGAGTGGTCAACGAAGGGTAAAAGCTTGTAAAGGGCATGGCCGGATATTCAGCAACTTTACCGAGATCACTGGGTTTCGGTTGCGAGAGGCCGATACGAGGCCCGAGGAGCCACAGAGGCGATATGCGACGACGAATACTTGGATTGATGTGTTTTGCCGTGCTGGGATCGGCATTTGCGTTGGGAGAAAGCGACAGGCGCGACCTTCGACATGACCGCCGAGACGTTCGCCACGACCGCGTGGACCGTAGGCAGGACCGGCGCGACATTCACCGTGACCGGCGCGATCTGAGAGGAATCGGCGGAATTTGCGGCGCGATCTTCGCAGGGGTAAGTATCGCGAAGCGAAGCGTGACCTCCGGGACATTCGGCGGGACAAGCGCGACCTGAGGGCCGATCACCGCGATTTAAGGCATGATCGCCGCGATATCAGGCGGGACCGTAGGGAGCGGCGTGCTGACCGGCGCAATCTCCGTCACCATAGAGGGTAGAGACGGTGCAACGTCTTTGCAGGCGGCGTGTGGCTGAGAGCGGCAGTCCACGCGACACGAGCGGCCTCTCTACAGTGATTCCGTGATCCATTTCAAATACTCGGCGCTTCCGCCGTCGATTGGAATCGAAATACATTCTGGCAGGTCGTACGAGTGCAGTTCGCGAATGGCCGCCTGCACGGCTGACTCGCTTTCCTTTCTGGTCTTAATCAATAACAAGAATTCTTCTGCGCTTTCGACTTTGTCCTTCCAGCGATAAACGGAATGCATCCGCGGAATTACGTTCACGCAGGCCGCCAGGCGGCGCTCGACCAGCATCTGAGCAATCTTCTTAGCTTCGGACTCAGAACTGGTGGTAGTGAGGATGAGCAGTTTGTCAGTCATAGGATTTCAATCGATGTTGGCAAGGCCCGGTTCTGAATGTCAACGTTGGCGATCGCTCAACTAAGCTAGTTTGCCAAGTTGATTCCTCAAGCTCGTAGCACGAGAAGTTCCGCTTGACGCAAGCACATCGGAGAAGTTTACTTAAGAGTTACGTGGTTGCAGTTCTTCGGGCTGTAAGTACGGCGGGCCAGCGATGGATTTCCGATTGAACGTTCCCAAAATTCGAATCGTGCCGTCTCCAGAGGCGAGATTACGCACCATGGCGCAGGGCGCGGATCAAGCAGAGGCGATTGCTACGCGAATTCGGGGCCGCATTGATCCGTTTTTTCAGATGCTCTACTCATTGCGGACCCGGATTGCGACTGCCGCCGTCTCGCTGCTTGCGATCTGGCTCTTCGCGCACGTGGTGTTTGCCAGCAATGGCATGATTGTTTATCGCTCTAAACGTAGTGAATACCAGGACTTGCAGAAACAGATTCAACAATTACAGAAGGACAACGCGCGGTATTCCAGCCAGATTGACCAATTGAAAAATGATCCGCAGCGTATTGAGAAGGAGGCGCGCGAGCAGTTTCATTACGCGCGGCCCGGCGAGGTGATATACGTTTCTCCTCCGCAGCCTGCCTCTCAGGCTCCCGCTACCCACACCGCCAGCAAGTGACCAGCCCGCAACAACTGGAAGTTTTGTTTGTGGTATAGTTTCGCGGTTGTTCATCGGAGTAAACCGGTTTTACGTTTTTCCTGCATTCGTGCAGGAGGAACTCCGGGGGCGCTGTCAATTGCGGCCGTGCCGACAAAAATTGAGGAGATTTCGCCATGAAAAAGCTGTTGGTTTTTTGTCTTGCCCTTGCGGTTGCCCTCTTCGTGGTGACCAGCCTTTCCTTCGCAGCTGACGAAGCTACCACGGTGAAAGGCTACGTGTCTGACTCGAAGTGCGGCGCCAAAGGCGCGAATGAAAAGGCTGCGGAATGCACAAAGAAGTGCGTTCAGGGCGGCGCCAAGCTGGTCGTCGTCACGGATGGTGATCAAAAAGTGCTGGCCGTCGATAATCCCGACAAACTGACCGGCCACGAAGGCCACCACGTTGCTGTGACTGGACACGTGACGGGTGATTCCATTCACGTTGAAAACGTAGCGATGTTATAAGCAACTAAAGATTTCTTCAAAGGCGGCGCAAGCCGCCTTTTTCTTTCCGCTACGGAGTCAGCCTGCCGGTTTTGAGGTATTCCTGCGACGGAATGCCGAACGCGTCGGCTACCCGGTTGAAGAAGGCGAACATCGCAGTCACATAGACGGCTTCAGCGATCTGCTCCTCCTTCCACCCAGCTTCCCGCAGTTTTTCTACGTCTTCATGGGTTGATTTGTAGGCAGCCCGTGTGATCAATTCCGCATAATCGAGCAGCGAGCGCTCGGCCCCGGTCAAGCCGGCTTCATCGAGCTTGCCCTCGAGTATTGCTTCTACGCATTGATCGTTGGCTCCCTGAACACGCAGGAAGTAGGCGTGGCTGTCCAGTCAATACGGACACCGGTTCAGGTAGGAGACGTGGCTGGCGATCATTTCCTTGAGGCGGCGCGAGAGATGGCCTTCGGAGAAGTGAACCGTATTTGAGAACTGCATCACTTGCCGCAGGAAATCGGGACGCGCGCCGAAGCATTTGATGATGCCGGGGACCTGCTTACGGCCTGAGCCGGCCCGCCAGAAATCATAAGCAGCGGCAACATCGCCGGTGGCGTCCGCGTCTTCGATGATTCTGATCTTTGTGGCAGCCTTGGTCGCATCTGCCTTCCCGGTGGACTTGAGCCGTTTCTTTTTCTGGTCCTTCATGGTCGAAAGTCGAGTCTCTTCAAGATTTCGTCTCTGGTGAGTACGTATTCCGATTTGGGTATCGCCAGTTTGTGGCGAAAGGCTGAATAGACCGGCAGTCCGGCCAACACCACCAGCGATCCCAGTATTGCCTGCTGTGGGCTATGCAAACCCAGGAGCACCAAAAGCAGCGACATCAGGACGAGGAATACCGCAAGCGGAAGCGGATACCAGGGGGTCAGAAATCCGGGCACGGTTTCCGAATCGCGTGACCTTATAACAAACAGGCCTGCGCCGGTCAGGGTCAGAAACACGACGGCAACGAAGATGAAGTAGGCGATGATTTTTTCGAAGCTGCCGGCCACGGCCAACGCTGATGCGACGAACCCCTGGATCAAAATTGCATAAACCGGCGTGCCAAAGCGCGGGTGTGTGCGGGCTATGCTGTGAAGAAAGAGACCATCCTGGGCCATCGCGTAGTAAACCCGCGGAGCGGACATCATGAAGGCGGCTAAACCTCCGAGCACGCAGATCGCAGCGATCGCGGCGAAGACGTTTCCACCTGCCTGACCGAACAAGATGGCTCCGGCCTGCGCGACAAAGGTTTTGTCGGAGGTGACGCTTTGCAGCGGCACAAGGTACAGGAATACGCCGCTCACCAGAACGTAAACGAGGGTGACGATCAGAGTGCCGAGCAGCATAGCCCGTGGCAGGTTGCGGCCGGGATCGCGGACTTCGCCGGCAATCTTGCTCACGTCCCACCAGCCGCCAAAAGAGAAGAATGCGGCGACCATGGCGACGCCGAGAGCGGGGCCGAACGACAGAGAGCCGGGACGCTGAGAGACAAAAGGCACGAAGTTCGACCATGATCCCAGCCGAAACGCGATTGCCCACACTACGAGGAAGGCAAGCAGCCCAAGTTTCAGCCAGGTGGTCCAACGCAGAAATCCGGCGGTGACGCGGATGCTAAGAATGTTCAACAGGCAAAGAGCCCAAATGACTGAAACCGCGATCAACTTGATTGCGATCTCCGAGGTGGGAAAGATGTACGCCAGATAACCGGCAAGTCCAACCGCAAGCGCCGCCGTCAGCCCGGGATCGAGGACCAGCAGGCACATCCATCCGTAGAGGAAAGCGACCCGTCGTCCGCAGGTCTCAAGGAGATAAACGTAGATGCCACCATTACGGGGAAAACGGGCCGCGAGTTCTCCGTAACAGAGCGCTCCACAGACGGTAAGAACTCCCACCATCATCCACACGACCAGCAGCCACAAGGGCGATCCCAGAGCCTTCGCCATTCCGGCTGGGGTTAGAAAGATTCCAACGGCGATCGATTCACCGGCGACGGCAGCCGTTGCCGATGCCAGGCCAAGTTGCCGGTGAATGCCGGCGGGCGGCGCGGCGCGATCTGTGGTTATGGGCACACTCATCCCAGGAATCGGCCGAGGCCGGATCGAGGCAAGCTAAATCAGCCATGCAATCGGCGCAATAGTAGAAAAAAATCCAACGCAGGCCGGCGAGTACTACTTTCACATTATTGTTCGACCACAAAGCCTCCCGAATAATCGTTTCACTTTCGTGCGGGCAACTTACTCTGCATCACTCGTAATTTCCGCCCTCAGGTTTGCGAAGCATAAGAGTATCCAGGTCTCAAGGAGAGCGAGGGGCATGACTATTTCCAAGATTCTGGTTGTTGCGCTGCTTTGCGCCATTTCCGCGTCGGGCCAGCAGATTACAGGCAGCATTCGTGGCGCGGTTAGCGATCCCAGCGGCGCACTGGTTCAGAATGCGGCAGTCAGTGCGAAACAGATTGAAACCGGACTCACCCGCACGGCGGAGACGGACCGCGCAGGGAACTTCCTTCTTCTGGAACTGCCGGTTGGCCACTACCGGCTCGAGGTTTCAGCCAAAGGCTTTGGGACCTACTTGCAGGAAGGGATCTCGCTCGACGTCAACGAGACCGCGACCGTTTCGGTCAAACTTGCCGTGGGTTCAGGAGGCGAGAAGGTCCAAGTCGTCGCGGACGCTGAGCTGATCCAGCCGACCGTTACCAGTTTAGGGAAGGTCGTCAACGAGCGTGAAATTCTTGATTTGCCCCTTAATGGGCGGGACTTTTCGCAGCTTGGTACTTTGCAGCCGGGTGTGGTGCCGCTTACCGGTGGCCTGCTCGAAGCGGGTGGTTCGCTTCGCGAGCAGCAGGGCTACTCGGTGAACGGCCAACGCCCCGAGTCGAATAACTTTCTGATCGATGGCGCCAACAATGTCAATGGGGTGGACGGCGGTTTCGTGCTCGAGCCGCCCATTGATGCAGTGCAGGAATTCAGAATTCTCACGCACAACTCGAACGCCGAGTTCGGTCACAATCTGGGCTCGACTACGAACATCATCACGCGCTCGGGGTCGAACAACTATCACGGTGCTGCCTGGGAATTTTTCCGCAATGATGCGCTCGACGCTACGCGCTTTCCTGATTCTGAACCGGAACCTCTAAAGCAAAATCAGTTTGGCGTGAGCTTCGGCGGGCCGGTGCGCCATGACAAGACTTTCTTTTTTGGATTTTATGAGGGATACCGTAATCGCAAGGGCGACAGCTTTATTACCGCGGTTCCGTCACTAGCGGAGCGGCAGGGCGACTTCTCTGAACTATGTAAAACCGGCTTCTTTACCTCGGGTCCTCCCACCGGGTTCTGTAAGGACGTGGATTCAAAAGGAAAGCCGATAAACACACTATTCAATATCCTTGTTGGCCAGCCATATCCCTTCAATCAGATGCCTGCGCCCGATCCGATGAATCCTATGGCGCAAAGCCCGTTTTCATTAAGCCTACTGAGTCTGTTTCCGACACCCGATGTCGGCACAAACGAGTTTCTCTCGAGTGGAACTCGAAGCGACGATCGAAATCAATTCGGGCTACGGATTGATCATTATTTGACATCCGCGGACACGCTGAACTTTCGGTACATGTTCAATAACACCCATCGATTCGATCCGCTCTCCACAGCCGGCGCGAACATTCCAGGCTATCCCGTGGGCGAAGATCATCGCGCGCAGAATTTCGTGGCCCAGGAGACGCACACCTTTTCTCCCGCGGTCATTGGAGTTGCGCGTTTCTCATATTTGCGAAACAAGTTTCTCTTCGACGAACACATAAACCACACACCGCTTTCGAGCCTCGGATTCACGTATTCGCCCAGCCTCGCACTTGCCGCGGGGCCGCCTTTCCTTCTGCTGACCCAATATTCGAGCGTCGGCGACCCGATCACCGGCCCACGCGACACCTACGAGAATGCATTCGATTATTCCGGCTCGCTGAACTGGGTGCGTGGCGCGCATGAGTTCAAGTTCGGCGCAGGATATCAACATTTGCAAGTGAACGCCTTGCAAGGTATCGCAACCAATGGATTCTTTGTGTTCGCGCCGTTCCCGGTCACAGACTCATTTGCCAGCTTCCTGTGGGGATCGCCGGCGGTATTTCTACAAGGCCGAGGCGATTTCAACCGCGGCATCCGAGGGAATGCACTCGACTGGTATGCACAGGATACCTATAAACTGAATCGCCGCCTGACTCTGAATTATGGTCTCCGCTACGAACTGCCGTTTCCCTACACGGAAATCCATAATCGGCAAACGCTCTGGATTCCCGGACGGCAATCAACCGTCTTGCCTAATGCTCCGGCTGGACTGCTCTACCCCGGTGATAAAGGCGTGCCTGACGGCCTGATTCCAACCTTTAAGAAGGGCTTTGCTCCGCGCGTTGGAATCGCCTGGGACCCGACCGGAAGCGCGAAATGGCTGGTAACCTCTGCGTACGGAATCTACTACGAGCCCTACTACACCGGCCAGGGCGGACCGTTGCAGTCGCCGATCAGCGCACCGCCGGATTTACAAACTCCCCAAATTGGTCCTAACCCGGGTGCATTGCCGCCACCGTTTTTTAACTTTTCCGATCCGTTCAACGGCAACCCGCCATTCGCCGGCCAATTCGCCGAGCCTCTCACAAACCTAACGGTGACTCCGAACCTGCCTCTGCCCTACACCCAGGATTGGGACCTCAACATCCAGAGGTCGTTTGGCTCTGATTTGTTGTTCGAAATTGGCTACGTCGGCACGAAGGGTACCAAGCTGCCGCGTTTCATCGAAGGCAATCCGGCCATCTACATTCCAGGAGTTGATTCGAGCAACAATCCGATTTCAACCTCGGGCAATGCAAATCAGCGCCGTGTGTACTCCCAGTGCACTTTGGCCGATCCCCCGGATACTTGCGTTTACTCTTCCATGGGGCTCATCGCAGGCATCGCCAGTTCCTCCTACAACGCTCTCGAAACCAGTCTGCGCAAACGTTTCAGCCACGGTGTGTCATTCCTGGCGTCCTATACGTTTTCAAAGGACATTGACGATGCCTCGTCGTTCAATATGACCGGGTCGGCGGCAAAGCCGGTCGCGGGAGAGAACGATCTGGCGCAGAATCCACGTAACCTTGCGGCTGAGCGCGGGCTTTCGCTGTTCGACGCTCGCAACCGTTTCGTCCTCAGCTATCAGTGGGAGTTGCCATTCTGGAAACAGGCGCACGGCTGGTATCAGCAAGCGCTTGGTGGATGGCAGCTAAACGGCATCGCCACCATCATGAGCGGCACACCATTTACAGTTTTTGATTCGCACGACAACTCTGTGCAGGGCACCGCTAACGAGATCACCGGCTTCTCGGCTAATCGACCCAATCTGGTTCCCGGGCAGGACCCAAATGCCGGTCCAAAAAATCCTAATGCGTGGCTGAATGCGAATGCGTTTCAGGCGATCACGCAGGACCCGAATTCTCCAGTACAGCAATTCGGCAGTGCGGGACGCAACATCGCCACTGGTCCCGCGTACCGTAACTGGGATTTCTCAGCCTTCAAGTCGTTCCGGGTGGCGGAAGGAAAGCAGTTCCAGTTCCGCGCGGAGCTGTTTAACTTCCTGAACCATGCCAATTATCGTCTGCCAGATAGCGACATCAGTTCCGCGACATTCAATCACCTGACGCAGGCGCAGGATCCACGGCTGGTGCAGTTTGCGTTGAAGTTCTTGTTTTGAGAGATGACAGGCAATGACGGGCGGGCATTCTCGCCCGTCCTTCATTCGATCGCTTTGATCACTTCGTCTGCAAATTCTTTCGTGCCTGCCTTGCCGCCGACGTCTTTCGTCAGCTTTTCATGATCGCGATAGACCCTTTCCAGGGCATTGCGGATCTTGAGCGCGGCATCAGCTTCGCCGATGTGCCGCAACATCAATAACGCTGAGCGCAGCAGGGCGGTGGGGTTGGCTAGATTCTTCCCCGCGATATCCGGCGCGGAGCCGTGTACGGCTTCGAAGATGGCGCAGTTGTCTCCCAGATTCGCGCTTGGCACAAGCCCGAGACCGCCCACAAGGCCGGCACATAAATCCGAAATGATGTCGCCGTACAGGTTTTCCATCACCAGAACGTCATATTGATAAGGATTCATCACCAGCTGCATGCAGGCGTTGTCTACGATGTGCTCGCCGTAGGTGATTTCAGGAAACTCCTTGGAGACGGTGCGTGAGCAACGAAGAAACAGGCCGTCCGAGAGTTTCATGATGTTGGCTTTGTGGATGGCATGGACTTTCTTGCGCTGATTCGTGCGGGCATATTCAAACGCAAATCGCGCGATTCGGGTTGAAGCCTTTTCGGTGATGATCTTCAGGCTTTCCACGACGCCGGGAACAACTTCGTGCTCGAGGCCTGAATAGAGGCTCTCGGTATTTTCGCGGACGATGACGAGATCAACATCAGGATAGCGAGTGGGAATGTGAGGCAGATTGCGCACCGGGCGGAAGTTGGCATAAAGCTCAAATTGCTTTCGCAGTTGGACGTTGATGCTGGCGAACCCGCCGCCGACAGGAGTCGTGATCGGACCTTTTAGTGCAACCCGCGTGCGCTGGATGGATTCGGTCAGCTCTTTGGGAATGTATTCCTTGTATTTTTCGTAGGCATCAGCGCCTGCCAGCACGGTTTCCCATTCGAACTTGAGGCCAGTGGCTTCCAATATGCGCACGACTGCCTGAGTCACTTCTGTGCCGATGCCGTCGCCGGGAATGAGGGTGATTTTGTGAGTCATGAGAATTGAATCATTGAATCATCGGGGGATTGAATCATTGAAAGCCGCCCTTTGCAGTTCGCAGTGATGCGCTGAAAATGGCTCGTTGGCTTCTTTCTGTAAAGCATCAGTTCGTGCAGGACGGACTACTCCGGTTTCGGTCAATACCTCCAACCAAAAGACAGTTTCATCGGCCTCCTCGACTACGATTCCCATCTTTGAAACAAATTCAGCCTTGGACCGGGCTCGGCACACAGCATGGTAATTTGCGGCTACAGAGGTGCCAGATCGAAGTATTTGCTTCCCGAGGGTCTGTGCGTCTGGCGATGTGGGCAGAGATCGAAATAAATTCACGATCCGAATGGCAAACTTCTTAGTACGTTGCCGTAGCTCGTCAGCCTTCTTTAAGGAGCCTTGATAGTTGGGTGGTTCCAATGATTCAATCCCCCGATGATTCAATGATTCAATCCCTACACAGGTTTTGCTGCTCCCTTCGGCTGTGGTTCCACCGCTTCCTTGGTTTTCAGCAGGTCTTTTAATTCCGCCATGAACTCCTGGACGTCCTTAAAATCCAGATAAACCGACGCAAATCGCACATACGCAACTTTGTCGTATCGTCTGAGGCGGCTCATGATCAACTCGCCGACTTCGCTGGTCTTACGCTCACGTTCCGCCGACTCGATAACAAATCCTTCGGCTTCGTTGACGATCTGCTCCAGTTTGCTGATCGGCACGGGACGCTTCTCGCAAGCCCTCAGCAATCCATTCAGAACTTTTTGCCGGTCGAACTTCTCCCGCCGCCCGTCCTTCTTAACCACCATGTATGGGATCTCATCAATCCGCTCGTAGGTCGTGAAACGCTTCTCGCACTTCAGACACTCGCGCCGCCGCCGGATGGAATCGGCTTCCTTGCTCTCGCGCGAATCCACGACCTTGTCGTTAGCAAAGCCGCAAAAGGGGCATTTCATGGTGATTGGGGACTGAGTGAATTGTAGCAGCCATCAGCCGTCAGTCAGATGAGCAACGAGCAACGGGCTGTGAGCGATCTGGTTGCTCACTGCTCACCTCTCACTGCTTTGTGATCCTCCGCCAATTCCTCCTGCACCTGGCTTTCCTTCGACAGGGTTCGCAGCGAGAGTCTTTCGCGGTGCGCTAATGTCAGGCCGAGAGGAACTACAGACATGAACGTCACCATCCACAGCAGAATTCCGCAGCTGGCGGCCAGCTCCGGGGGAACATTGAATACGCGCTGGAGTGTAGTAATGGTGCCGAGTTGCGATCCGCCGCCGACACCCGGCAACTGAACCAGCGATCCCAGCATGCTGGCAAAGATCAGAAGAAAATTCTCGGAAACGCCGACACGATGAAGTGGCGTTCCGTAGGAGAGAATCACTTGATGGTAAGCATGGGCGATGAGGTACCACATCGCCACCGACACAGCGGTGAGCTGCAGGAGTTCGCTGAATCCGTGAATCGTGTTGAGGCCGATGCGAAATTCACGCACGCGTGCGGCCAGCTTGTGCCGAAATCCCGCGACGTGATCGCCCTCAATCCACGACGCTATGAATTCGCCCCTTGCATTGATAACCCACATCACGATCGCGAGCGCAGCAACGAACACGACCAGCAGCAATCCGCCCTGACGAAATCTGTCGTAGTACTTGAGCGTCTTGAGGTCGGGAGCGAAGAAGATTGCGGATATCAATAACAACGCGAAACCGCCGAAGTCGAAAATCCGTTCCACCGTCCAGACAGCCAGCTGCGACGAAAACGGAAGCTGGACTTTTCGGGCGATCAAGTACGGACGGATCATCTCTCCCAGCCGGCCGAGCAGTGAGATGCCGGTAAACCCAACGATCGTGGGAACGATCAGCTCTCGCGTGGTCGTGCGCTTCACCGGCCGCAAGAAAATTTTCCAGCGAAAGGCCCGCATCAGGTATGCGAGATAGGTAAACGCAACTCCCAACAGGACGTGGACCAGTCCCCAGCCTCGAAATGCCTGTCCGGTCTGGCTCCCAAAGCGCTCCCAATCAAAGGCACGCCAGGTGCGAAATTGAAAATAGAACAGCAGCACCAGCAGACCGAAAACTATTAAGTATGCGAGCAGGCGCTTGGTTTTCATCGGCGGGCTAGCGGGAAGCCCTCTCTGTGCCCTGTAAAGCTGGTTTAGTCGCTAAGGTCTTTTTCTGGGATGGCGTTGGTTTTGCTGGCGCAGACTTTTTGGCGAGCGCGGGATTCTTCGCCAGTTTCTGCCGGTTGAAATCGCGAATGATGCGAGCGATATACGCGCGCGTTTCGTAATAGGGAGGCACGCCGTGATACTGCTCGACCCGTTGCGGGCCAGCGTTGTAGGCGGCTAATGTCTTCACGACATCGTAGTTATACTTCTCCAGGAGTTCGCGAAGATACTTGGTGCCGCCTTCCACGTTGGCTTTGGGATCGAACGAATTCGTGACCCCGAGTTGCGTCGCGGTTTGGGGCATCAGCTGCATCAAGCCTTGCGCGCCTTTCTTTGAGATGGCGCGGCTGTTGAATCCGCTCTCGGCACGGATGACGCTGCTGATGAAATCGGGATCGATCTGATTCTTCTCTCCGGCGCCGTTGACCAGTTGTCCCAGGGCGGCGCGGTCGAGAACCGGCGAAGGCCTCGGGGGAGACATCGCGGCCTGTGGCGCGGCAGTCACACGAGCAGGGATGGTGGGTTGAGCATTTGCGACCGGCAATTTGGCCTGGGGTGGCGGCGCCGTGTCCACCTCAAAACGTTCAATCTCGCTTGTAGGAATCTCGATATAGGCGCTCGCTGAATCGCTCAGATAAAGACGAGTGACGGTTCCAACCACCTGCCTTCGTTCGTGGCGGATGGAATTCCCGTTGTGCAGAATGGCGAGATCAGCAGCGGACGAGAGCGTGGATGCGCCCAATAGGACAGCTACGAGTTTGAGGCATCGTGGCATCGAAACAGGTTTCAAGGTTTCACAAACCACTAAATCTTTGAAACATCCGAAACCTTGAAACTTTGAAACCTTCAAACCTTAACGCAACACTTGCTCCACCGCTGCGGCCACACCGCACTCGTCGTTGGAAGCGGTGACTCGCCAGCCGTTTGACTTTAACTCCGCGCAGGCATTCCCCATGATAAACGGGACACCCGCGAAGGCAAGCATCTCCACATCATTATAGTTATCCCCGATGGCCATGACCTGTTCGCGGGGAATGCCGCGGTGTGTGGCCCAGCGCTTGAGCGCGTGGCCCTTCGAGCAGTCGCGATTCAGGATGTCGACGATAGTCAGATCGCGCACCGGATATTCGGTCCTAAGAACCGTGATCTGGTCGCGAAGCGCGCTTGATTCCAGAAAGTGCAATGCTTCTTTCATCCGCGAGATCGTCCCGCAGAACATCGCCTGCACGGGATCGGTAATGAGAGCGTCCTCGATCGGGACCACGAACTGGATGTACTGCATATTCTTTTCCAGCCACTTCTGAATGCTGGTGGTCAGATCATCCATGCGCTCGAGGACGAGTGCGCCTTTGGACTCTTTGTCGAAGGTTATGACCATATTGCTGCGAAACTCGCGCATATGATGGCAGAGATGACGGCAGGTTCCGATCGGCAGGAGATCACGATGGAAAGACTCATCGTTAAGCGAGCGAGTGACGGCTCCATTCGAACTGATCAGCCACAGATCGAAGCCGAGCTGTTGTGCCATTGGCAAGGCGAATGTGTGCCTGCGGCCGGTGACGAGAATCACTTCGATTCCGCTCTTCTGTGCCCGCCGAAGCGCATCGATGTCGGCTTCCGCGATATGGAATTGAGAGTTGAGCAGGGTGCCGTCGATATCGACGGCGAGAAGGCGGATGGGAAGGGCCACAGAAAATCTTAGCATCAGGGGTCACACGTCGGGCTTTGGTTGTAACCAGCGACCATCCGACGTCTGATGCGTGAAGCTCGCCCTAACCACCCTTGACCGACCCCCATAAATATGGGAGCATGGACGCAGTGAAAACGACGCTGGAAATACCGGACCTCATTTTCCGACGCGCAAAGTCCGCCGCCGCTGAGCGCGGAATCCCGCTGCGCGAATTCGTGACTCAGGCAGTCAAGGACAAGCTGGCTGAAGATCGGCTTAGCGGCGACAAGCCTTGGATGGCGGGTTTTGGCAAATTGCGACACCTTCGCAAGGAAACGGCCAGGATCAATCGATTGATCGAAGAAGAATTTGAGCAGATCGACGCCGAGGATTGGCAGTGATTCTCGACACAAACGGTCTTTCCGCCCTGGTTGAAGGCGAGGTTGCACTCCAGCCCATCCTCAGCAAAGCAAGCCGAGTGGCTATCCCGGTGATCACGCTGGGCGAGTATCGTTACGGGATTTCCCACTCACGCGATCGACTGCGCTATGAACGATGGCTGGCCGAATACTTGCCCGGTTTCGAGATCCTCGACATAGACGAGCGCACCACACTCTCATACAGCGCCGTTCGTGGCGAGTTGAAAACAATCGGTAAACCAATTCCGTCCAACGATATCTGGATAGCGGCTTTGTGCCGGCAACACTCGCTGCCGCTTCTGAGCCGCGACCGCCACTTCGATGCCGTCAGAGGACTTACCAGGCTGGCATGGTAGCGTCGCTCCGTCCTGAAGTCTGACGCCTCGATGCGCCCACCGGCCAACAACCAATAGCCCATAGCCAACACCTCCTTTTCTGCTATATTGCGCAGAACGTATGGGGGGCTTTTACTCTTTTCTGTTTCCCTGGAATTTCGTTATCCAGGGGATCGCGATCGTGCATTTCATTCGCCGGCGGCCGGACACTTACTGGCTATGGATCATCCTTATTGGCGGATGGATCGGGGCCCTGGTGTACATCTTTGCGGAAGTCTTGCCCGACATGGGACTGCTGCGGCAATCGTTCAAGGTTTTCCCGCGCCGCCGCCGCATTCGCGAACTGGAAGCCATCATTCTCGACAACCCAGCTCCCGGAAACTATGAGGAACTCGCGGACTTATATTCCGAAGAAGGGAAGTACGCTCGGGCTCGCGAGTGCTATGACAAGTCGATCACCTCGCGCACAACTTCACCCGATCCGTTTTATCGCCGCGGGATTTCGGAGATCGAGTTGGGAGATTTTGCCGCTGCAGTAACCGACCTGGAACACGTTGTCGCGAAAGATCCGAAATACGATTTCCATCGCGCGGCAGGATTGCTGGCCCACGCCTACGCGAAATCCGGCCAAACAGAAAAAGCCGACGCGCTGTTCCGCCAGACCACGCAGATTTCAACTTTGTCAGAAACGTATCTGAACTATGCGAGTTTTCTGGCCTCTCAAGGCCGTGACGCCGAGGCCCGCGAGTGGACGCAGCGCATTCTCGCCAAGAAGCCGACGCTGCCGGGGTATCTAAAGCGGCGTGAACGGCCGTGGTTCCGCAAAGCCAAGGGATTGCTGAAGCAGTTGAAGGCGGCTTGAACGGGTTTTACCTTGTGCCAATCCAATCAAAAAGAGGCGATGTTCGCGTGGAGGTTTCCGCTCTTAGCTGGAGCAGTCACGTGCCTGCTCATACTTCCTACGCTGTTCTGTGATCCCGACCTGTCACTCTTGTTTTACATACCAATCGGTGTCGTAATAGTTCTCACACTTATAGTGTTGGGAATCTGGGCAAGGCGATATCGCCGGCTGGTCTTGTCGATGATCACTGTCTACTTGGCGCTTTCGGGCTTGCTGCTGGCTAATTACAACTCCATCCGCACTTGCGCGCGCTGGGCACTCCTGTCCCGTCGGTACAAGGCGAAGGTTCGGGCCACGGCTGTTCGAGACGGGCAATTGAAGCATTTCGAGTGGGATGGCTGGGGTTGGGCAGGTATGAACACTTCAGTTTTTGTAGTGTACGATCCAACCAATTCGTTGTTGGCTCCGGCCAAGGCCCATCAGTCGGGCAAATTCCAGGGCATACCGTGTGAAGCGGATGTAGTTCGTCGCCTAGAAGACCAGTGGTACTCCGTTCAGCTTTACACTCCCGCAATGTGGGACGACTGCGAATAGAAGGGTCGCTCAATACTTAACGAAAAAAGTTGCTCGTATTGAGCGGAACAGCTCGTTACCAAAGTCCAACGTGTCTTCTCCGCTTTCTGTTACTTGTCCGCCAACGTCCCAGCCTAGAAAATTCTAATCAGCACCTGGACGATCCGGTCGTTAGGATTCGTCCGCTCTCTAGCACCGAGAGTCGTACGAATTGGTGCGATTTCATTATCTAAGGGGAGAATGATGCGAAAGATTCTTGCTGTTGCGGTTGTGGTTTTGATGGTTTCTGCATTGGGGTTGGCTGGTGAAAAGCCGGCGCCGGAAGTGTTCGGTGGATATCAGTTCACCAGCACCGACGGTGGATGGCATGCCAGCGGCTGGAACGGCGCGGCCAACATGTACATCACCCGTTGGTTCGGTGTGACCGGCGACTTCAGCGGCGTTTATGGCTCTGGCTCGAACCTCAACACCTATACGGGTGGACCGGTGGTCTCGAAGCGCAAGGGTAACTTCTCGCCGTATGCGCATGCTCTGTTCGGTGGAGCGCATGCGGGTGCGAGCGGCTTCACTGGCGCGAGCGGCATGGCGATGTACTTCGGCGGCGGCGTTGACTTCGGTGCGCACAAGCTGGCTTTCCGCGCGGTGAACGTGGATTGGATGATCACGCACTTCAGCGGCTTCACCGACAAGAACAACGTCCGGATCAACACCGGTTTGCTTTATCGCTTCTAGTCTGATCTCAGACTCATCAGGCGGCCGAGAGGCCGCCTTTTTTTTTCTTCGTTTGTGTGGCACAGGCGGCTCGCCTGTGCTGATCGAGAAACTCAAGAACCATAGCCGGGATGCACAGCCGGGCCGGCTGTGCTACATGATCCTGCTAGACTTTCCACGTGTCACACGTGACTTTTCTCGAATGCACGAAATGTAGTGAACACTTTTCCGCCGACGTTCCGCAGAATGTCTGCCCTAAAGACGGCGGGATTCTATTCGCCCGCTACGATCTGCAATCCTTAAAGCAAAACTTTAAGCCGGAGGCGTCCACAGGAAGGGAGGCAAGTCTCTGGCGTTATCGCGAAGTTCTGCCCGAAGTTGCGCCCATCAATCTGGGTGAAGGCTTCACTCCACTGCTCGCCAGCCGCGAATTTCCGAATGTCTGGATCAAAGATGAAGGCCTGAACCCCACCGGATCGTTCAAGGCACGAGGAATCACGGTTGCGGTCAGCGTGGCCAAATCGCTGGGCCTGAAGAAAGTCGCGATGCCTTCCGCCGGAAATGCGGGCAGCGCTCTGGCTGCCTATGCGGCAGCGGCTGGAATTGAAGCGCACATCTTCATGCCCCGCGATGTGCCTGCGGCGAACCGGATTGAATGCGAAATCTATGGCGCGCACGTAACCCTGGTGAACGGACTGATCAGCGACTGCGGCCGAATCGTCGGCGAACGCAAACAGCAGGAGGGCTGGTTCGATCTCTCGACACTGAAAGAGCCTTATCGCGTGGAGGGAAAGAAGACGATGGCCTACGAGCTTTATGAGCAACTCCGGGCGATGGACTCGGACAGGAATGTCCGAGCCACACAAGCATTGCCCGATGCCATCATCTTCCCCAGCGGCGGTGGGGTCGGTGTGATCGCCATGTGGAAGGCGTTCGAAGAGATGGAACAGCTGGGATGGATTGGATCGGAGCGGCCGAAGATGATTGTCGTCCAAGCCGAGGGTTGCGCGCCAATTGTTAAAGCATTCGATGAAGGAAAGTCAGTCGTCGAGCCACGGGCGAACGCGTCAACCATAGCCGCCGGCCTGCGTGTTCCGAAGCCGTACGGAGATTACCTGGTGCTCGACATTCTGCGTCGCAGCAAGGGAACGGCCGTTGCCGTCAGTGATGACGAAATCCGAGACGCGGTGAAGCACTGGGCGAGTGTGGAAGGAATCTTTGCCGCGCCTGAGGGAGCGGCGAGCCTGGCGGCCTATCGAAAGCTGCGGGGCAGCTTTGTTTCCGAGAACGATCGCGTTGTTTTGTTCAACACCGGAACGGGGCTGAAGTATCTCGACGTGATTCAGCCGAAGGCGAAGCCGGCAGCGCGGCACATCGGCGGGATTATCGGGCCGTATTGATGTCGTAAATCAGTGCTAAATTCTCCCTAGATGGAACTCAGCCTCGTTCTTATCAACCTGATGGTGAAGCTCGGCCTTGCCGCCGCGCTGGCCGCTGCGCTGGTGCGCTCGGTGGAATTCAAGGCCCTGCTCTACCGGGAAGAGCGATCGTTACGCGATCGCCTTTACTTGGTCTTCTGGCTGGTGATCTCGGAATGGATCGGCAAGGCGCTGGCGGCAGGCGTCTGGAAATTTGGCGCGACGCCAAGCCCGATTGTGGGCGATCTGTCGCTTGAGACGACAATTCTTCTAGGCGCCCTGGCAGGCCGGTTTGCTGGGATTGTGGGCGGTGCGCTTCTCGCCTTGCCAGCGTTGCTGAGCGGTGCATGGCTCACGGTTCCTTTATACGTTGCTATCGGCCTTATCTCCGGTCAGCTCCGGGAATTTGCTCCCAATCACGAAGAAATCTGGAAATTTTCTCCGTTCAATTATTTGAGTATTCTGCGCTGGCTCCGCCGCGCCGAGCCTCGGCCCAGCCTGGCTGATTGGCAGGTGATGTTCCTGATAACCATCGTCGCGCTTCGATTTCTGCAGATCGAGGCTTCGCGCTTCATGCCCGGCTATATTCCCGAACCGAGATGGGTCGAGGCGCTGATCTACGCGACTTCCGTGACGGTGATCGTTATCGAGCTGAAAATCTGGAATGGTGTCCGCCTCCAGATCAAGCTGGAAGAGCAGGAGCGGCTTTTGCTGCAGGCGCGCATGACCGCACTGCAGAACCAGATTAATCCGCACTTTCTCTTCAATACGCTGAATTCGGTTTCATCGCTGGTGCGAGTTGCGCCTGACACTGCGCGCGAGCTGATTCTGAAGCTCGCGACCATTCTTCGCCGGCTATTGCACAGCAGCGACGCATTTATTCCGCTGCAGGACGAAATTGAGTTCATCGACAATTACCTGGATATAGAAGTCGTGCGTTTTGGCCGCGACAAGCTGCGCGTCGTCAAAGAACTCGATCCTGAGTCGCTCGATGTAATGGTTCCCAGCATGCTGCTGCAACCGCTGGTCGAAAACTCAATCAAGCACGGGCTTTCATCGAAGATTGACGGAGGGAGCATTTATCTGCGCAGCCAGATCGCGAAAGATCACGTCATGATCGAAGTGGAAGATGACGGCGTTGGCATGGCATCGGCGCAATTGCTGGAGCGGCCCACAGGACTGGGTCAGGGTGGAATTGGAATTGCGAATGTGGCGGAGCGACTGAAGGTGCTTTACGGCGATACCGCACGCATGACCATCGACAGTCACAATGGAGCGGGAACCCTTGTGCGTCTGCGCCTGCCGATTCTTCCTGACGAGGCGACCGGCCCGATTTACGATGAACGTTCCAGCACTCGCCGGTAAAATTCCTCATAGTGCGGAATGATCTTCGACGTGCAGAAACGCGCGCGGGCGGCGTCGCGGCACTCTTTGCCCATTTTGCGCAGGCGCGACTCGTCGCGAAGGATGTCCACGGCATAGCCGGCCATGGTTTCAATATCTCCCACATTGGCGAGAAAACCACTCTTACCGTGCTCGATCACCTCGGGGACGCCACCGACGTTGGTGGCAATGGGTATAACTTCGGATGCCATCGCCTCCAAAGCAGCGAGTCCAAATGATTCCAGTTCGCTGGGCGACAACAGCACATCAGCAATCGCAAGCTTTTCATAGACCTGTTCGCGTTTGCCGAGAAAGATCACGTCCTCATGAATTCCTTTCTTCACGGCCAGCCATTCGGCGGGAGAACGGTCTGGTCCGTCGCCTAGCAGCAGCAGCTTTGCGGGCATTTCCTTGCGCACGCGATCAAAAATCTCGATCACATCGTTGACGCGTTTAACCGGGCGGAAATTTGAAACGTGAATCAGAATGCGCTCACCTTTCGGCGCGTATTCCGCGCGCTGCGATTCGAGGTCTTTACAGCGGCAATAGACATCGCAGTTGACGAAGTTATAAATCACTTCGATGTTGTTCTTAACATCGAATTCGCGTACGGTGCGCTCCCGCAGATAGTTTGAGATCGCCGTGACCCCATCGCTTTCCTCAATCGAGAAGCGGGTGATGGGCAAGTAGGAGCGGTCCTGGCCGACCAGGGTAATATCAGTTCCGTGCAGAGTGGTGACGAACGGCAGCTTCCGTTTTTTCTTTCCCGCAGCGAGCATTTGACGCGCAAGCAGCGCGCTGACCGAATGCGGAATGGCATAGTGAACGTGCAGCAGATCAAGTTCGTAAAGCTCGGCGACTTCTGCCATCCGCGTCGCCAGAGCGAGGTCATAGGGTGGATACTCGAACAATGGATAACGCGAGACTTCCACCTCGTGATAATGAATATTCGGCGAGGTCTGGCTGAGGCGGATCGGCTGCGCGTAAGAGATGAAATGGACCTCGTGGCCGCGCTGGGCCAGTTCCAGGCCGAGTTCGGTGGCAACCACACCGCTGCCGCCGTAGGTGGGATAGCAGGTTATGCCTATCTTCATGGGCATGCGGATAAGATGGCCGACTGCGGCCGAGGATTCACAAAGTAAAGGGTTTGGTCCCGAAACCCGCCAGAAATGGAACTTGCTGTGTGTATCCGCGTATCCTACTCTGCAAGAGCTTTGGTGTTCCGGGGAGGAAAATATGCGCAATCAAACTCAATTTGCGGTCTGGGCGGTGGCAGTCAGCGTGGTCGTCTCAGTGCTTGCCTATGGGGCCGATCAGAAAAAGTCCGTGACAGTCACCACGGCCGACGGTCATCACTACACTTACGCACTGGCGGAGATAAGCCGTATTGATTTCAAGGACGGTGCTGTGATCGTCTTCAAAGACGGCCATGAAAAGAGTTTCTCGCTAGCGGAAGTGTCTCGCATTGAATTCAGCCCCGCCAGCCCCAGCGAAGCCCAATTCGGGCGCAATCACTTTCTGGGCAAGTGGAAAGTCGGCAACGGAGCTGGTTCGCATTTCTACATCACGCTCGAAGCCGACGGGCAAGCAAGAAAGACGATCGGTGCAAATCGTGGAACATGGAAAGTGGTTGACGGCGAAGCTCGTATTAGCTGGGACGACGGCTGGCATGATGTCATCCGCAAGGCTGGCTCGAAGCATGAAAAAGTCGCCTTTGCTCCAGGGAAGAATTTTGATGCCGAGCCGGACAACATCACCGACGCGCAGAATACGAATTCTGAGCCCCTTTAGCGTATTGACAATGTATATACATGCTTGTAGGCTGTTTGTATGTACAAAACTGACGGCAAGCAACCGCGGGTAGGTACGATCAACCTCCGCGTCAGCCACGCGCAGCGGGAACTCATCGATCGTGCCGCACGAGTGACAGGAAGGAATCGATCGGAGTTTATGCTCGATGCCGCGGCGCGAGCGGCGGAGTCAGTTTTGCTTGATCGTCGTTATTTTTCTCTGACCGCAGAACAATTCAAACGTTTCACCGCCATGCTGGATCGGCCGGCGCACGGAAATGAGAAGCTGCGCCGCCTCATGAGTTCCAAGGCACAGTGGGAGAAGTGATTTTTTCGCCGCAGCCACCGGAAAAGCTCGGTCCTGCCCATGATCTAACTGATTTCAAGTCTGGCGAGCCAACTCTGGATGATTGGTTGCGCCGCAGAGCGCTTCACCATCAAGAGAGCGGCGCTGCGCGAACCTACGTTGTTTGGGAGGGGAAAAAAGTAGTCGGCTACTACGCACTGGCCGTCGGAGCAGTAGACCAGGAGATTACCCCAGGCAGAGTCAGGCGCAACATGCCGAATCCTGTGCCGGTCATGGTGTTGGGGCGGCTCGCGGTGCATAGCGGCTATCAAGGTAAAGGCATTGGGAAGGCCCTGCTGCGCGATGCCGCGCTCAGAACACTACAAGCCGCCGACCTGGCCGGAATTCGAGCCATGCTTGTGCATGCAATTTCCGAAGATGCCTATTGCTTTTACGAGAAGTGCGGGTTCACTCCGTCTCCCATGGAACCCATGACCTTGATGATCACGCTGGAAGATGCGGCACGAGCCTTGAGTGGATCTCCTTGACCAGTATGAGCCGCCACGAACTTTTCGTTCGCTTTCCGCGTATTCTTTTACCGAGACGGTTTGGGGCTGGTCTCAACTAGCAGTCAGCCATCAGCTCTCAGCCATCAGGAAAGCAAAAGCTTTTAACCGCAAAGTTCGCGAAGGATGCGCAAAGGGCGCAAAGAACCACGAAAGCGGTTTTCCTGACGGCTGATGGCTGAAGACTGATGGCTGTCAGCTAAAATTCCATCCGCAAGAATTTTCCGGGGAGAAAATTTTGGAAGATGCCCAAGTGGCTGCTTTGCTGGTCCGTCGCTGCGTTTCCGGCGACGCAGCCGCCTGGGAGGAGATCGTTCAGAGATATCATCGGCGCATCTACAACATCTGTTATCGGTTCGCCGGATCGCCCGATGACGCGCAGGATTTGACCCAGGAGGTCTTCATCAAGATGTACCGCACGCTCAGCTCGTATGACTTGGATCGCGGGGCGTTTATGACGTGGGTCACGACCATGACGCGTAACCTCCTGGTGGACCATTTCCGCAAGACCAAACAGGAGCGGCTGACCGATTCGCTGGACACTACTTCGTCGGATCACGAGGACGCCATGCCCTTGGGCGAGCAGATCCCGGATAAGGGGCCAGCCCCGGATTCAAAGGTCCAAAGCCGGGAAACCGGGGAAGTGGTGCAGGAGGCTTTACAGAAGCTCTCCCCGGAGCTCCGGGAGGCAGTGATTCTAAGGGACTTACAAGATATGGACTACAAAGAGATCGCCACGGTACTAAAGGTTCCCGAAGGTACCGTGAAATCAAGGATTAACCGGGGGCGTGCGGAACTTGCGCGCCTACTTCAACGTACATATAGGCAGGTGATGTGATGGCAGGCCAACAACATAACGGGCTGCAATGCGCAGAGTTCGACGCTCTGCTCAGCCAGGCCATTGACGGCACCCTCGCGGGCGAAAGGCTGACCGCCTTTGAGGCTCACGGCCGCGAGTGCAAACTCTGTGGTCCGCTGCTTCAGGAGGCCGAATCTGGGCACAGGTGGCTGAAGTCTCTGGCGGAACTTGAACCGCCCGAGGAGTTGGTCACCAACATTCTGCTACGGACGACCGGAAAAGTGCCAAGCCGGCAACGCGCTGCGGTTTCCGCTTCATGGATGGATCGCTTGCGCGGCTGGGGCGAGGCCGTCTTCTCGCCAGTGGTTGCCGTGGCCCGGCAGCCGCGATTCGCCATGTCTTTCGGGATGGCGTTCTTCACGCTGTCGGTTACGCTCAGCCTGGCTGGAGTCAGACTCAGCGACATCCGGCATCTAGACCTGCGGCCGAGCGCCGTTCGCCACACTTACTACGAAACCCAAGGCCGCGCGGTGAAGTACTACGAAAACATCCGTTTCGTGTATGAAATCGAGTCGCGCGTGCGCCAGTTCAAGGAAGCGACCGCACCCGCGCAACAACAACAGGAACAGCGAAACATCAACGATCGTAAGGAGAAGGACAAGAGCAACACCAGTGGACAACCCGATCAGAAACAGGAGCGTAACTACAGTCAAGAAGGGAACCAGCCAATCTTTGCTTCTCTTCCTGAAAACCGGGGTCTCGGTTCCGCAGAGTTCCTGCGGACGAGCGTAGCCGATCCACCTGTAGTGTCGGACACCACGTACAGGAGGTTCGTATGAACTGCGCAAATCATCCACAAAATGCTGTAGCGGCCTACTGCCGCACCTGCGGCAAACCAATCTGCAACCAATGCACGCGGCAGGTTATGGGCGTGATCTATTGCGAGAACTGCCTGGCGGAGAAGGTTATTGGCACGGCGCCGCCAGCTGATGCGTTTCAACCTGCGCCGGGATATCAGCCATCGGTTCAGCCCGTGAGTGGCGGGGGACCGAACCCTGCGCTCAGTGGAATTCTCGCCGGATTTTTTCCGTTTGGAGTCGGTGCGGTTTACTGCGGCCAATATGCGAAAGGGCTCGCGCACCTGATCGTCTTTGTTCTGCTGGTTATCGGCGCAAGCAATGCAAGCAGTGACACGATGGGCACGGTCTTCGGCTTGAGCATTGCTGGCTTTTACTTTTACCAGCTGATCGATGCAATCAAGACGGCAAAAGCCATTCAGAACAACCAACCCATTCCTGACC
>Ga0310813_10000504_pt1 | contig 24516 bp, 20 predicted proteins | sample YN3metagenome_FD_203086 | JGI IMG/M metagenome (GOLD analysis project Ga0310813, IMG submission 203086) | Soil microbial communities from experimental microcosm in Duke University, North Carolina, United States - YN3 | ecosystem: Engineered > Artificial ecosystem > Soil microcosm > Unclassified...
CGGTCCGCTCCCTCCATCTCCGTCTCGAGCCCCAGCAGGCTCTTGAGCGCGCCGCCGTAGTGGGCCTGATGGTGCGGCGTGAGCTGGTCCTTGGAGAGGAAGCCCTTCAGTTCCTCGTACTTCATCGGCTTCAGCTTTCCCGTCACGAGCGCGGAAGCCCCGCTCCCGTCCTGGGCGGCGCGGGCCAGCTCCGGAGCCAGAAGCGGCACGGCTGCCGACAGCGCCATGAATTCCCTTCGCGTGGACATCCTTCGCCCTCCAACCGAGACCAGATGCTACCGGAAAGGATACGTCCGACAGCACGCTTTTGTATATTCGCCGAATCACCACAACCCCGCGCCCGGGATGGTGTAATGGTGAAAGACCCTTTCTCAGGAGAATGACGATGCTGACGAGACGCGACGTGCTCAAGGCCGCGGCCATCGGGGCGGCGGCTTCCTGGCTTCCCGCCTGGGCCTCCGAGGAGAAGATCCGCCTCGGCGTCGCCTCCTACTCGCTCCGCAACCTCAAGCGGCCGCAAGCCATCGAGGCCGTCAAGGCCTGCGGCGTGACCTACGTCAACATCAAGTCGATGCACCTCCCCTACAATCTCTCCCCCGAGGAACTGGCCGCGGCGCGCAAGGAGTTCGACGACGCCGGCCTCAAGGTCGTCGGCAGCGGCAACAACAGCCTGGGGAACGAGAAGGAGATCGCCCAGCTCTTCGACTACGCCAAGGCCGCCCGCTTCCCGCTCCTGGTCATCGCGCCCAAGCCCGACCTCCTCCCGGCCATCGAGGCGGCCGTCAAGAAGAGCGGCATCCCGGTCGCGATCCACAACCACGGACCCGAGGACAAGATGTTCCCCGCCCCCAGCGACGCCCTCAAGCTCATCAAGGACATGGATCCCCGCGTCGGACTTTGCGTCGACGTGGGCCATACCACCCGCGCGGGCAAGGACGTGGTCCAGGAGATCGCGGATGCCGGCGCCCGGGTCCTCGACATGCACATGAAGGACCTGAAGGACCTGATGAAGAAGGACACGCAGGTCCCCGTGGGCGACGGGAAGATGCCGGTCGCCGAGATCTTCAAGCAGCTCGTGAAGCAGAACTACCCGGGCTACGTGAACCTCGAGTACGAGATCGAGGCCAACGACCCCGTCCCGGGCATGAAGAAGTCCTTCGACTTCATGAAGAAGGTCGCCGCGGAGATCTCAAAGTAGCCAGCCCGCGGGAATCTCCGGCGAGCGCAGGCGGCCCTTGAGGTGCAGCAGGCGCGCCGTGACCCCCGCGAACGCCCGCAGAAGCGGCGCCACCGCCTCGCGGCCCTCGAAGAGCTCCAGCAGCTGCGCGCCGGCCTCCAGCGTCGACTTGCCCTGCTCATGGGGCTGCGAGCGCACCGTCCAGAACGAGCGCGCCCCGGGCGGCAGCGCGACGCAGGGAAGCCCGGCGATCGCGGGCAGGCGGCGACTGATGTGCGAGCACTGGTGCCAGCTCCCATCGAGCAGGACGAATCCCACCCGGCGCCCTTGCGCGACCGACTTTTCCGGGTCCACAAGCGGCGCTCCCTCGCGCGGAAAGAGCAGGTGCCACTCGATCGACGGATCCTGGAGCGGGCCGGGGTTGAAGGCCGGCTCGCGCATCCCCCAGGGCAGGATCGGCGTCCCTTCCACCATCCGCGCCAGCATCCGCCCCGTATTCGTGGGCTTGTAGCGCTCCCGGACGTGCTGGAGGATCGCGAGGGGCGTGCGGAAGCGCAGGCGGGGAAACTGGGCGCAGGCGCAGGTCCCCGGATGCAGGCCGCAGCCGAGGCAGCGCACCTTGCGCTTCGAGCGGAGATGGCTCACGGGGCCATCTTAGCTTGGCCGCTTATCCCCACAAGCCCTGGAGCTTCTCGGCGTCGGTGACGCCGAGCGGGAACTGCTTGCTGAATTCATGCTGATCGACGCCCGCCAGCTCGCGCAGCGCCAGGTGAAGGTGCTCGGGCCTCACCCGGATGCCCTTCTCCTTGTCGACCTGATGCGACTTCGGATCCACCGGCACGAGGAACTGCTTCTCGTCCGTCGCGCCGATCAGGCGGTCGCCCTTGATGCCCTTGCCGAGGAACATGATCGATCCGACCGACCAGTGGTCCTTCCCGTTGCCCTTGTTGTAGTCCGGCGTGCGACCCATCTCGCTCTGGACCACGACCACCAGCTTCTCGCGGATCTTCATCTCCTCGGCCTTCACCATCAAATGATCGATGGCCGCCAGGAACTGCGGGATCAGCTTCATCTGGTCGGGGTCGTTGTTGTTGTGGCTGTCGAACTGGCCGTAGGTCAGGTTCGCGGAGACGCAGACGCCTCCCTTGAACGCGGCGAGCGCGATGTCGACCTCCTGGAACAGCGGCTCCTTCGGCGTCGCCTTGGGCACGTAGGGGACGACCCGCTGCAGCGTCTTTGAATTCAGCTGGGCGGCGTAGAGCATGCTCTGGGCGCGCTCGACCCGCGGCAGGCGGTCGTCGCACTTGCAGCGGTCCTCCGCCTGCTCCTTGAGCGCCTTCTCGATGCGGTCGAGGGCGAACGAATCGTGATAGGGGCTCTTGGGGTTTCCCTCCACCGAATCCGCATTGGAAACGATGTTCATCGAATGGAGGTAGGGGATGCGCGCCATCGGCACCAGGTTGCCGGTGTTCGAATAGTTGCCGAAGGTCAGGAAGGCCAGCGGTTGCTGCACCCCTTTGCAGGCGGCGACGAGCGCCGCGAAGGTCGGATACGCCAGGCTGTCGAGCTTGCCCGTGGCCATGTAGCGGGCGCAGGGGTCGTGGTTGTTCACCGAATAGTCGATGCCGTTGAGGACGAGGAGCTCCTTGCCGTACTTCTTGAAGAAGTCCTCGTTGCTCATCCCGCCCTTCACCTGGGCGGCGTTGGGCGCATACTTGAGCTTGCCCTCCGTCTGGATGTCGCCTTCCTTATAGAGGCGGTTGATGCCGCCGACGCCCTTGGGATCCATCAGGTAGGTCGTGTCCCAGCCGCCGGAGGCGTTGAAGACGATGTAGAAAGGGCCGTCATAAGGAGCGGGCTCGGCCTGGGCGCCCCAGGCTCCCGCGCGCGGCAACCCCAGCGGGAGCGCCAGCCCCAGGCCCGCGCTGCTGCACAGCTTCAGGAAGTCGCGACGTTCCATGATCGTCCTCACTCGTACAAGAAGTCGTCCTGCCGGAGCAGGTACGTGACGACGGCGCGCCAGGCGCGAATGGCGTAGGTCGTATCCGGCCGCAGGCGGCTGGGGCCGCAGAACCAGTTCTCGCTCTGGCCGGGCCCCTTCTTCTCCCGCGCCGCCTCGAGGATGCCGACGAACAGCTGGTAGGTCCTCTCGATTTCCGGATGATCGGGCGGCCGATCCCGCCCCAGGATGTGGCGCTGCAGGTGCACGATGGCCTGCCGGATCTTCAGCTCCGAATCCGGACTCGATCCCGGCACCACGTCGGGCTCGATCCCGGGGAAAAGCCGGCGTTCGGCCGCGGGCTTCGTGAAGTCCGCGCTCACCTGTTTGCAGGCGACGTCGTTGGCCATGATCCTCTGGATCGCGCCCATCGCGCCGCTCGGGTCGCTCATCCGCTCCGTCACGGCATGAGAGTCGATTCCGCCGTAGAGGATCCGGTAGTCGTTCGACTCCAGCTTCCCCCAGCGCTGCCCGAAGACCGCCAGGATCTTCCGCTCGAGCTGCTCGGGCGTCAGCATGCGCGTGATGCCGACGTCGTCCAGTTCCGCCTTCCGGGCGGCGCTGCGCGGCGCCTCGGTCAGGCCGTCCACGCGGTAGAACGGCGAAGCGGCCCAGGCCTTGAACACCGTCTTGAGGTTGAAGCCCGACTTCATGAAGCGCTCGGCGATCGCGCGGATCTCGTGGCGCTGCTCCTGGTAGGCGCGGCGCTTCGGCGTGAAGAGCGGATCCTCGATGTCCTGCGGCGCCTGCAGCACCTTCCGGCCGAAGAGGAAGTAGTAGACGTGCTCCACCATCGCGACGGCGAAGCGCGGATCCTTGGCGGTCTCCTGGCCCAGCCACTGCAGCGAGCGCCACTTCTGCTCCGGCGCCAGACTCACGCCTTCCCGCCCGGGGCCGAACATGTCCGTGAACCAGCCTTCCTTGCGCGGCCCGTAGTGCCCTTCCTCGTTGAAGTAATCCTGGAAGAGGCCTGCGACCGGGTCGATCGTCCGGTGGCAGACGACGCAGTCGGGGGCCTGCAGGGTCGGGACGCTGAATTTCTTGGCCACCGCGGCCGCGTCGGTCACGCGCGGCGCGAGCGCCATCACGTCGACGCCCAGGAAGTGGCGGTAGTACATCCGCGCGCGAAGCCGGTTCCGGTTCGTCACCGTCGTCGGATAGCGGCGGAGGTACTGGAACATCGTGAGGATGCCCGCGCTGGGGTAGATGCCGTCGGCCGTGGGCTGGACCCTCTTGTCGCGGCCCTTGAGAGCGGGCAGCTTCGCGGGGATGTACTCGAAGGGATCCTCGAGGTTCTTGAACTGCTCGCGGAGCTGCTCGAAGATCCCGTAGCCCTTCGACGTGTAGGGCGTCACCATGAAGTAGTCCGCGGTGACGATCTCGGTGAAGGGGCGGTCGTTCATCACGATGTACTTGATCAGCTCGAGCGGCTCGCGGAGCAGCGCGTGGCGGTAGTCGTCGGTCAGTTTGTAGCCGGCCTTGGTGCGTTCCTTCTCCGGCAGATGGCTGAAGTCGTGGTGCTGATACCAGAGCCGCGACTTCTCGAAGTGGTCGTAGGCGAGCGCGTCCTCGGCGTTGCCGTTGTAGCCCAGGGTGAGGAAGATGTCGTTGAAGCCTTCCTTCAGGCGGTCGTAGAAGGCCCCTTCCTTCAGGATGCCGTCCAGGAGGCCGTCGATGGCCGCCTCGCCGCCCTTCTCGATCGCGGCCCGCTCCGCCTCCGAGGGCAGGCGGCCGCCGAGGGAGAGCGTCAGGCGGCGGAGCAGCCGCTCCGGCGCGGCCATGCGGACGCCCTGGAAGAACGGCGGCGGGGCGGAGTCCGCGGCCTTCCCCTTCCCTTCGGGGGCTCCTTCGAGACGGCTCACGAACGCTTCGAGGATGCGGTAGCCGGTCGAGCCGGGCTTGAACTGGGTGCCGCCGCCGTGCTGCAGGCCGCCGCTGACCTTCACGAGGAGGCGGGACTTGCCGTCCTTCTTCAGCGCGGCCATCTTCTCGAAGGAGCGGCGGTTGTGCTTGAGGTTTTCAGGCTGCAGCGACGTCTCGCGCAGGAGGAACTTGGTCTCTTCGGCGTCGCCGCCCGCCGAGTGGCAGTTCAGGCAGGTCCGTTCCCCGACCTTGGCCCAGACTTCGTCGGCGAAGAAGCGATCGATCGACTCCCCGCCTTCCGGCTCGAGGGCGGGCAGGACCTGCACGAAGGGGTCGAGCGGCTCGGGCCGCAGGGCCGGACAGAGGGCGGGCTCTCCGGCCGCTTCGCCGAAGGAGCCGCAGCGGATCCCCGGCAGGAAGACCGCCAGGGGCGCGAGAAGCATCAGCACTCGTGCGATGGATCGACTCGCCACGCGACGGCCTCCCCTGAAGCTCGACGACTTTCGCCCCACTATTGTAGTGCCCGAGCAGCACCCGTCCGGTGCACTGAATGATTATGTCCCCCGTGACCGAATTGTGGCTTGCATTCGGGGGATAGGATAAAATGCTCACGATGCGGGACGAGCCGGCCAAACCGTTGCCCAAGGCATCCTGTCTGTGCGGCGCCACCCTCAAGGTGGACCCCCTCAAGCAGGACCGGCGGGTGACTTGCCCCGACTGCAACAGCACGTTCGACTTCGTCGTCACCGTCGATGCCGCGCGCAAGAAGTCGATGGTCTCGATCGTCCTGCCGAAGGCGGCGATGAAGACCGAGGGCGAGAGCCTGGCAAGTCTGGGCGGGCGGCCGGAGCAGCCCGATTATCAGCCGGACCTCTTCGCCGAGACGAAGAGCAAGCCGGCGAAGGCGGCCCCGCCCCCGAAGGCGCCCGCCCCCAAGGGGGTCACGAAGGTGCCCCGCAAGGGCGGCGGGAAGACCATCAGCGTTCCAATGGCCACCTGCGAGTGCGGCGCCGTCTTCCCCCTCGAGGACAACGGGGAGCTGACCTCGCTGCAGTCCTGCCCCCAGTGCAACCTGACCTACCACGTCATCTTCAAGATCGAGTCCGGGACGAAGAAGAAGACGGCGATCATCGTGCCCGAGAAACCGGTGATCAAGCACCGGATGCAGACGGTGGCGCCCCCGAAGGCGCAGGGCCGGCCGGGCGACGTGACGGACTTCTTCACCAAGAAGGGCCGGACGCGGGTGTCCAAGGTCTCCGTCAAGCCCAAGGCGCCGCCGCCCGAGATCCCCCCCGGGGCGCAGGGCGTCCCCTGCGACTGCGGGCAGCTCTTCGTCGTCCGCCGCCGTGACCTCGGCCAGCAGAAGACCTGCGAGGGCTGCGGCAAGACCGCCACCTTCGAAGAGGCCCGGGACCCCCAGACCCTGGCCCCCGTCATCCGCATCAAGAAGTAGCCGATCAATCCGGTTGTTTTCTCCTCTCTGCTAATTATTTTTGCCCCGACCCGCTCCTCTCCTGCCAATCGAAGGTCGGCTGAGGCGTGATTCAGCCGGGGGGTAACCGGGCCGGAATCCCCCGCTATTATTAGGCAGCAGGAAAAAGTGAAAGGACGCCGACCATGCCCACGCTCTCCCGCCGAACCTTCCTGAGAGGCAGCGGAGTCGCCCTCGCCCTGCCCCTGCTGGACAGCATGATCCCCGCCTTCGGGGCGCCCCGGAAAGTCGTCCGGCGCCTGGTGGCGATGGAGACGAACCAGGGCATCATGCCCCAGTTCTTCTTCCCGGAGAAAGCCGGCCGGGACTACGCGGCCACGCCCTACCTCGAGCGGCTCGCCGCCCACCGGAACAACATGACCATCTTCTCCGGCGTCAGCCTGCCGGGCGTCACCGGCGGCCACGCGGCGGAGCGCTGCTTCCTGACCGGCACGCCGCATCCCGAGCGCGGCGGCTTCCGCAACTGGATTTCGCTCGACCAGTACGCCGCGGATTACATCGGCGGCGAGACCCGCTACCCCTCCCTGGTGCTGGCGATGACGAGCGAGGGAGGCCAGACGCTTTCCTTCACCCGAAGCGGGGCGGCCATCTCGGCCGAGCGGAGTCCCAAGAAGGTGTTCCAGAAGCTTTTCGTCCAGGGCAAGCCCGAGGAGCTCGAGGCCAATGCCGAGGCGATCCGCCAGGGTCGAAGCATGCTCGACTTCGTCGGCGACCACAGCCGGCGCCTGATGAAGTCTCTCTCGACCGCCGACCAGCAGCGGATGGACCAGTACCTCAGCTCGGTGCGCGAGCTCGAAAAGCGCCTCGAAAGCTCCGAGTCCTGGGAGAAGAAGCCCAAGCCGAAGGTCGACGTCCCGGTGCCGGTGGACAATGACGACGCCCGGGAGATCGCCGCCCGGACGAAGCAAATGTTCGACGTCATGAAGCTCGCCCTGGAAACGGATTCGACCCGGGTCATCTCGCTCTTCATCGACACCACGGTCATCCACAACATGACGCATCACGGCGGCCGCCCGGAGGCGATCGCGGATCTGCGCGTCAAGGAAGAGAGCCAGTTCGACGTGCTGAACGAGTTCCTCAAGGGCCTGAGCAGCGCCAAGGAGGAAGGCCAGCCGCTCCTGGACCGCACGGTCGTGCTTTACGGCACGAACATGGGCAGCGCCAACTCCCACTCCAACGTCAACCTGCCCGTCCTGCTCGCCGGCGGCGGCTTCAAGCACGGCCAGCACCTGGCCTTCGACCAGAAGAACAACTACCCGCTGTCGAACCTCTACGTCTCGATCCTCCAGCGCCTGGGCATCGAGACCGACCAGTTCTCCACCTCGAAGGGCAGCATGACCGGACTGGAGATGGCATGAGCAGCGCGCTGGCCGGCCTGGTCCTCGGGTTCCTCGCCGCGCAGGCGGAACCCCAGGGCTTCCTCGAGAAGCACTGCGCGGAGTGCCACAACGCCGAGACCAAGAAGGGCGGGCTCGATCTGTCGGCCCTCAAGCCCGACTATGCCAAGCCCGAGGAATTCGCCCGCTGGGTCAAGGTCTACGACCGCGTCGAGAGCGGGGAGATGCCTCCCAAGAAGCAGGCCCGTCCCCCCGCCGAAGACGTCCGCTCGCTGCTGACCCGACTCAAGCAGGCGCTCCTGCAGGCCGAGCGGGCGCGGCTCGACCAGCAGGGGCGGACGCCGGTCCGCCGCCTCACCCGCGAGGAATACGAGAACACGATCCGCGACCTGCTCGCGCTGCCGGGCATCCCGCTCAAGGAAGGCCTGCCGGCCGACGGCATGGCCCACGGCTTCGACAAGAACAGCGACGCGCTCGACATCTCCCACGTGAACATGGCGAAGTACGTCGAGGCCGCCGACGCGGCTCTGGACATGGCCATCGCGACACAGCCGAAGCCGCCCACCCGGAAGGTCCAGCACATCAACCTGGCCAAGGACGTCGGCCACATCCTCGGGAACGGCGACGCCATTCTGCTGAAGGACAAGAAGGCCGACGCGTTCTTCCCGCCGCCCGGCGAGGAAGGCAGCCATCTCGACCAGGGCGCCCACGAGCGGATCGGCGCGTTCAACCGCGACCTCAGCGTCGGGGTCTTCCGCCACGAGGACGAGTCGTTCAAGCCGCGCTTCCAGGAATTCACGACCCTCTACCCCGGCCTTTACCACCTCCGGGCGTCCTTCTGGAGCTTCCAGTGGGACAAGGGGCAGGTCCTGCCCTCCCGCGGGACCGAGGCGGCGCGGCTCACGATCGTGCACCTGAGCGAGGACGGACGCGGCGGCGGCCACCCCAGCCACGTCCTGGGCTACTACGACGCGCCGTCGCTGAGCCCGCTGGTCCACGAGATCGACACGTGGCTCAACGTGAAGGACACCATCGGGTTCAACACGTCCTCGCTGGCGCCGACGGCCAACTACTCCCGGAAGGGCCGCGCCATGGCCTTCACCGGCCCGGCCATCGCGGTCGATTGGCTCGAGGTGGACGGCCCCATCCATGACGTCTGGCCGCCGCTCAGCCATCGGCGCCTCTTCGGCGACCTGCCCTTCGCGGAATTCAAGGCCGCCGAGTACCCGGGGATCCGCGCCCCCAAGCGCAGTCCGGTGCAGCAGCGGGTCACCCATGCCCTGAACCGGCCCGACCCGACCAAGGAAATCTGGACCATCGCCAGCGTCAATCCGCGGGTGGACGCCGACCGTCTCCTGGCGGACTTCCTCCCCCGGGCGTTCCGCCGTCCCGTCGAGGCGAGCCTCCGCCAGCAGTACACGGCCCGCGTGGAAGAACGGATCAAGGCGGGAGACAGCTTCGAGGCGGCCCTGCGCTGGGCGTATCGCGCCGCGCTCTGCTCGCCGGACTTCCTCTATCACGTCGAGCCCTCGGGCAAGCTGGACGACCCCGCCCTCGCGTGCCGCCTGTCCTACTTCCTCTGGAACTCGATGCCCGACGACGCCCTGATGACGCAGGCCACGTCGGGCAAGCTGCGCAACCCCAACGTCCTCCGCGCCGAGATCGAGCGGATGCTGAAGGACCCGAAGTCCGACCGCTTCCAGGAGGACTTCCTGGGCCAGTGGCTCCGCCTGCGGTCGATCGCGGCGAACGACCCCGATAACAAGCTCTACCCCGAGTTCAGCCCGTACCTCCAGGACTCGATGATCGGCGAGACGCGCGCCTACTTCCGCGAGCTCCTGGAGAAGAACCTGCCCGCGCGCTACCTGGTGAAGTCGGACTTCGCCATGCTGAACGAGAAGCTGGCGGTCCACTACGGCATCCCCGGCGTGACCGGCTCATCGATCCGCCGCGTCGCGCTGCCGCCCGACTGCCCCCGCGGCAGCTTCCTGACCCAGGCGGCCATTCTGAAGATCACGGCGAACGGGACCACGACCTCCCCGGTGCCGCGCGGCGCCTTCGTGATGGCGCGCCTGCTGGGACAGCCCCCCGAGCCGCCGCCCTCGAACGTGCCCGCCGTCGAGCCTGATGTCCGCGGCGCGATCACGATCCGGGAGCAGCTCCAGAAGCACCGCGAAAACGCCGCCTGCGCCTCCTGCCACGCCAAGATCGATCCCCCGGGCTTCGCCCTCGAGGCCTTCGACGTCATCGGCGGTCAGCGCGCCCGCTATCGCTCGATCGGGACCGGCGACAAGGCCCCGCGCGGCTCGATCGACCCCTTCATCGGGATCGGGTTCAAGCTCGGCCCCGCGGTCGATGCCTCCGGCGCCACCGCCGACGGGCGCGCGTTCAAGGACATCCTCCAGTTCCAGGCGCTCCTGGCCGCGGACAACGCGAAGCTCCTCAGGAACATGGCCGAGCAGTTCGCCCGCTACGCCATCGGGCGGGAGATCGAGTTCAGCGACCGCGACGACATCGCGGGCCTGGTGGAGCGGACGCAGAAGCAGGGCGGAGGGCTCCGTACCCTGATCCAGGAGCTGGTGACGAGTTCCTTCTTCCAGACCCACTAAAGGAGCCAGCGATGATGAATGCTGTCCTGATGGCCCTGCTGACGCTGGCTGCTACGCCGGAGGTCCAGACCTTCAAGTACCGGGTCACCGGCCTCTTCAGCCCCGAGCGCGAAAACGACCTCCGCGAGGCCGTGAAGAAGATGACGGATGTTTCGATCGTGTCGATCGACTTCGACCTTGCCGAGGTCCGCTTTTCCTATGACCCGGCAACGCTGTTCGAGAAGGGAACCAAGGAGAAGGACTGGCTGGAGCGCTTCGACGGCCGGCTGAGGCAGGCGTCGTCCCACACGTTCGGAGCGAAACCACTCTGCACGACGCCCAAGGAGAAGCTGACGCGGATCCAGATCCCCGTCGTGGGGCCCGATTGCAAGGGCTGCTGCCTGGCCGCTTACGAGTACGTGGCCAAGGTCGACGGCGTCGAGCAGGCGACGGCCAGCTTCAAGGACGGACTCGTGACGGCACTCATCGACCCGGAGAAGACCAACCGCGCGGCCCTCGAGGATGTCCTGAAAAAGCGCCAGGTCCGGCTGAAGACGAACTGATCAGGGCACCCGGGACCACTCCCGGCAGATCGACCTCGCCGTCTCCATGAAGGCGGAGTTCGTGACCGGCTTCACATAGTAGGCCTGGATCCCCAGGGCCTTCGCCCGCTCGACGTCCCGGGTCTCCTCTGAGGACGTCAGGACCACCACCCCGAGGCTCGGCTGATCCGATTCGCGCCGGATCCATTCCAGCACTTCCAGACCGCTCTTCCGGGGCAGCTTGAGGTCGAGCAGAACGAGGTCCGGGAGGGGGTGCTGGTCCCGGTCCTGGAATTCTCCGCGGCCGGCCAGATAGTCGATCGCGACCTCCCCGTCCCGGGCCGGGATCAGCCGGACCTCCGGGCAGACCTTGGCGAAGGCTCGTCGCGCGAACAGTTCGTCGTCGGGATTGTCCTCGACGAGGAGAACAATCCTCTCCCCCGGTCTCTGTTGTCCCATCTAGTCCTCTTCCAGAACAGAGCCGTCCTTATCTACGACTTTGGTTTCGGAAATTTCCGACGAGATTGAACGGGGCCCTTAGGGTTGAAACAAGTCCGGGAAAACCTCGTAGATGGCCTATAGGAGTGAGGCAGGAACATGAAGAAGTTAGTAGCGGCCAATCCCTTCCGGCGGAAATTGCGTCTGGTCCGGGGTCGTCCCGAAACGGGCGCCTGGCTGAGAGCGGTCAAGCTGGACCAGGAGCAGGAGCTCCAAAGCATCCTGGGCCTGATGGCCCGGGGAGGCCGCTTCAATCCCCCAGGCCAGTTCCCCATCCTCCACGCCGCGGAGGACGACGAGCGTTGCCGCGAACGCATGCTCCAGTGGATCCGGGACGAGCAGGAGCCCGACGGCACCATGGCCGTCATCGTCCTGAAGGTCAAACTCAGCCGGGTCCTGGATCTGACCAGCGGGGCCACCCGGCGGCGGCTGGGCATCACCCTGCGGGAGTTGAACAATTCACGGTCGTCCCAGGCCGGACAGCAGATCGGAGCGGCGGCCCATGACGCCGGCTTCGAGGGGATCATCTACCCCCGGCCGCTGAAGCCGAGGCGGCGGAACCTGGCCCTGTTCATGGACCGGATCAATGCCAAGAAGAGCGGCCTGATGGGCCGGATCGAGTCCGAGGCCGCCTGATCCCGAGCCGGCCCCCTGACCCTCCCCCACCGGCAAAAAAAACGCCCGGAATCTGCCCAAATTCCGTAACCGGTCATTCCATTTGTCGTAGGTACCCGCGCCGGAAGTGGTGTTGGGGGTTTTCGATCGGCGGTTCGTAAGAGGCAAGGGGGGAATCATGGGCGCCACCCGGACGGTAAATCTCAAGGTACATTTCGACGACCGGAACGAGGCCGCCTCCTGCCTCCAGGGACTTCGCGCCCTGGCGGGCGCCACCGTGAACGTGCTCCGCGGCCGGGTCACCCCCGAAGCGGCGGACTATGATCTGGAGATCAAGGGCCGCGAAAAGCCGGTGAAGCAGGCGGTCTGGACGCTCTGGAAGCTCGCCAACCTCCCCAACAGCGCCCTGGCGGAGTTCGAAGAGGCCTGAGGCCGGCACCCCTCGCCGAATCCGATTCTCGGGCATTTTCCTGTTGGTTTCAGGCCACCCCCCGGGTACCTTCTCATCTCCGACCGGGGGGTGCGGCCGTTCCATCGCGATTGGCTGTAACTCCCGGCCCACCCTTTCCTCTTATTTGCTTCGTAGTCTGTGAATGGTCCGGGGTCGCTCTCTAGAGAGCGCGTCCCCGATTTTGGTCCTGTTCCTACTAGGAGGGTGTATGGCTCGGATCCTGTCGTTGATCACGATGGTGGCGCTCTGCTGTTCGTTCACGGCGTGCGGGTTCCTTCCCTTCGGCGGCGGCGCGAGCGCCTACAAGCCGACCGAGGTGCTGGACAGCGCGTTCATGGGCGACCTGGCGGATGCCAAGCCCGGCAAGTCGGTCACCTACGGGATGGCCGGAGACACGAAGATTACGGTCAAGGTCGTCGGCAAAGAGGGAGACCTCGTCCTGATCGAGAATTGGACCGAATCGCCCAGCATGACCTTCGGCGTCCTCTACAAGGTCGGCTCGGACAAGAAGGTCAAGGAAGCCTACGCGGCCGCGAAGGACGACAAGGAGTGGACGAAGATCACCGTGAAGGAGACCCCGAAGCCGCAGGGCGGCGCCCAGGGCGAGAAGCCCGAGATCAAGGAGAGCGACGAGAAGAAGGAAGTGAAGGCGGGCAACTTCTCGAGCCATCGCGTCGACACCAAGGGCAGCAACTACAGCATGACGGCCTGGTATTCGAAGGACGTGCCCAAGCTGTACATGTTCTCCCCCGAGCACGGCGGCTTGGTCGCCACGGAAGTGGCGGGCACCAAGACCACCCTCGAGGCCAAGGCCGATGACGCCAAGGCCAGCGCGCTCGAGATGCCCAAGAAGTAGTTCGTTGATCTTCCGCGGGAGGGGCGGAGCGATCCGCCCCTCCCGCACCCATCCCGCGGCTAGCGACGCTTCTCCGCGTCGAGTTCCGACTGCACCATCCGGAACTCCGCTTCCAGGCTCCGAAGGAGCTTGGTCGCTCCCGTCCAGTCGCCCTTCTGGCTCGCCGCCTGGAGCTCGACGCACATCCGCGACATCGGCTGGGCGCCGAGGTTGCCGCAGCTGCTCTTGAGCGCGCCGGCCGCCTGTTCGAGGGCTCGGGCATTGTGGGCCGCCAGCCCGTCCCGGAGCTTCCCGATCAGGACGCGCGTCTCCTTCAGGAACTCCTCGATCAGCTCGACGAGGAACCCGGACGTTCCGGCCTGGATCGCGCGCAGCTCGGCGATCACCTTCGGATTGATGGCAGGCACGCCGTCATTATTCGTCGTCCCGTTCCCCTTGTCAAAGGGAGGGGGCACGGGTACGTTCGTGGGATGAAGCGCGTCCTCCTCCCGGCGCTCCTCTTCGCCGGCGCCTGCTCGTCCTCCTCGATGGTCCTCGAGACGGACCGGCTCCGCCTGCGCTCCGACGACTCGGGCACCGAGATCTGGGTCCGGCACGACGGGAATTGGAAGGTGGTCGCGCGCCTGTCCTCCAGCCGCACCCGGCCGTTCGACATCAACGGCGACTGCCTCCTCATGCCGTTGACCGGCCGCGTCGAGGTGGAGGTCCCGGCGAAAAAGACGCTGGCCCTCTTCCCCGGCCTCGAGTTCCTGGAGGGAGACGAGGTCTCGTCGAGCGAGCGCGACGCACATGGGCCGCTTGCCGAGCGGCGTCGGCCGGACCGCTCCAAGATCACCGTCCCGCTGATGGCGTTCGAGGCGGAAGGCGCCCTGGTGGCCCTGCTCTGGCAGGGAGCGGCCAGCCCCTTCTTCGAAGCGCGGGAACGGAACCTCATGTCGATCGAGCCCGAGGACCGCGCCGTCCTGCTGGTGGAGCCGGGCGCGACCATCTATGACGCCGTCCCGCGCTGGGTTTCGGTCTTCGGCCTCCCGGAGCCGGAGCCCTGGCCCCGCACGCTCGACGAGGAGCTGGCGCTCTGCCGCGCGGGCTTCGCGTCCGTCGCGGCCCCGCGGGGCAAGCACCGGCACGCGGCGGGCCAGGACTGGCCGGCCGAGTGGACGCCCGGCTTCGGGGTCCTGCGGCAGCTCCTGGGCGAGAAGGTCGACTGGTTCGACTATTCCGACCTGCTTTCGACCGTCAACTGCCACGTCCTGCGCTGGGAGGCGCCGTTCTATGCGGGCGAGCCGGAGACGGCGAAGAAGCTCCTCGAGCGCCTGAAGCTGATCACCGACATGCGCAAGCGGGCCGACGGCGAGTGGGGCTTCCATCCGATGACCGCGGAGCAGCGCAAGCTGGGAACGGCGGGCGACAGCGTGCTGGGCACGAGCGCCGAGAAGGCCTACTCCGTCGCCAAGGCGGCGCGGATGACGGGCGACGCGGAGCTGAAGTCGATCGCGCTGGACGTCCTGGGCCGCCTGCGGCGCCATCGGGTCCCGCGCGGCGGGCAGAGCTGGGAGTGCCCGCTCTACGAGCCGGATCTCCTGGCGGCGGCCTTCGCGGTGGGCGCCTACGTCGAGGCGTGGAAGCTCAGCGGCGACCGGGCGTGGTTGAAGGAGGCGGTCCGCTGGGCCCGCGCGGGACTTCCCTTCCTCTACCTGTGGGAGTTTCCCGGCCGGAAGGGGATGCGCTACGCGTCGATCCCGGTCTTCGGCACGACGCAGTTCACCCACCCGTGGTTCGGGGTGCCCGTCCAGTGGAACGGGCTCGTCTTCGCCTACTTCCTGCGAAAGCTCGCGCCCCACGACCGGAGCTTCGACTGGCTCCGGGTCGCGGAGGGCATCACGGCGAGCGCGATCCACCAGCAATACGCGGAGGGCCCGTCGAAAGGCTGCTATCCCGACGGCTTCTACGACCAGTGCACCCGCCGAGCGCCCCCGGACATCAACCCCGAAGACATCCTCGTCAACGTGCTCACGTCGATCGGCAAGGACCCCGATCCCGACCTATCCCTCCGGAAATAGAGCCCCCAAATATCCCGGTAGTTTTGTGACATCCGGCGTGCAAACAGTTATAGTTACCAGTCCCCAATGGAGGCTTTGAGCATGAACACCCTCATATCCCGTCGGGATATCCTGAAGTGGTCGGCCGTGGCCGGCGCCGCGGCTCTCGTCCGTCCTTCGGCACTCTTCGCGCAGGACAAGAAGCGCATCCCCATCGCGCTTCAGCTCTACTCGGTCCGCGACGTGGCGGGCAAGGACTTCGACGGCGCCCTCAAGCAGGTCGCCGAGATGGGCTTCGACGGCGTCGAGTTCGCCGGCTACGGGAAGTACGCCAAGGACCCGGACGGCCTGAAGAAGCTCCTCGACGATCTCAAGCTCAAGGCCGCGGGCACGCACATCGGCGCGGGCTCCTTCGCGGGCGACGCCCTCAAGAAGACGATCGACTTCCACAAGACGATCGGCTGCCACTTCCTCATCGTCCCCGGCGACGGCCGCTTCACGAACCCTGAGAAGAGCAAGGAATACGCCGAGTTCATGACCAAGACGGCCGAAGCCCTCAAGGGCGAAGGCCTCTTCACCGGCCACCACAACCATACCCAGGAGTTCGCGAAGGCTCCTGAAGGCGACAAGACCTACTTCGACCTCTTCGCCGAGCGCACCAGCAAGGACGTCATCCTGCAGCAGGACATGGGCCACACGATGGCCGCGAACGTCGACCCCACCGCCATCGTCAAGAAGTACCCCGGCCGCATCAAGACGACCCACATCAAGAACCGCCCCGCCAAGAGCAGCGGCAAGAAGCCGTTCGTCGGCGAGGACAACTTCGACTGGAAGTCGTACCTGACGGCCTGCTACGAGGTGGGCGGCACCGAGTGGTTCACCCTCGAGCAGGAGGAGTATCCGGACGGCAAGACGTCCATGGAGTGCACCAAGATCTCCCTGGAGGGTCTGAAGGCCCAGCTGAAGGAGCTCGGCAAGTCGTAACCCCAGCGAAACTCCGAACGGGCGCCGGCGGGAGACCTCCGGCGCCCGTTTTCTTATTCCCCCCTATATACTCCTAGCGTCTTGATGATGCGCTACCGCTGGCTGGGCGAATCCGCCGCCCTGCTCCTGCCGATCCTCGCGGTCTGCGCCCCTTTCCTCTTCGGGTCCCGGAGCCTCGACGGCCGCGAGTTCCGCTCGTTCTTCCGGAGCCGCGCCGTCTACGCCCAGGAAATGACGAGCCGCGACGGCGAATGGCCGCGCTGGAACGGCCGGCAATACGCCGGTACCCCCTTCCTGGGAGACCTCCACGGCAGCCTCTACTACCCGCCCAACCTGCTCTTCCTGGACCTGCCGCCCGAACGCGCGTTCGGCCTCCTCTTCGTCTTCCACATGCTGCTCGCGGCGATCGGAATGTACCGCCTGGGCCGCTACTTCGAATTCCGGCGCAGCGCCGCCGTGCTCGGCGGCCTCGCGTACGGGATCTCCTTCTCGGTCGCGGCCCATATGAGCGCGGGCAGCCTGGGCCACTTCGTCACCCCGGCGATGGCGCCCTGGGTGCTCCTCCTGATCCTCCGCATCCTCAAGCGCGTCTCGATGTTCCGGATCGTGCTCCTGGCCATCGCGCTCGGCGCCGTCCTGCTCGGAGGCAATCCCCAGGACCTGCCGTTCCTCCTCCTGCTCTGCCTTGGGCTGGTCGTCTGGACCGCCGTCGACGCCGGACGCCGGAAACGGCCCTGGAAGAAGGCGGCGCTGGGCCCGATCGCCGTCTCCGCCCTGCTCGGCCTCGCCCTGTCCCTGGCGTCGACGCTGCCCGCGCTGGAAGTCCGCGAGTACGCCGTCGCGGCCTTCGCGCCGGCGGAGGTCGCGCGCGACTGGAGGATCCTCTACGTCGGCGTCCTGCCCACGCTGGTCGCGATCCTGCCCTTCCAGGCCCCGAAGCGCGGCCCTACCCTGTTCTTCGCGGCCTCCGCCGTCGCGGCCGCCCTGCCGCCGCTCCTGCTCCCCCGCCTTCCCGTCTGTTCGCTCTGGGTCGTCGCCCTTTCGCTCTGCGGCCTCGCCGCGATGGGCTGGGACGGCTTGTCGCGAGGCCGCTACGCCCCCCGCACGCTGCTGCGGATTTTCGCGGTGGTCGGGGTCCTGGTCGCCATCGCGGCTGGGCTCTTCACCTGGCGCAGCCGCCTCGTCCCGGAGACGGCCGCCCTTCTGGTCCTCCTGGGATTGACGGCCCTGATCGTGACGAAGCTGCACGCCCGCCCGATCGCGATCGTCGCCGCCGTCCTGCTCACGTCGGCCGATCTCTGCTTCTTCGACGCGCGCGAGATCCGAACCGTCGACGATCAGGACTTTGCCTCGCCCCCGTGGTACGCCTCCCGGATCGGCCCGGAGCGCTGGGAGTATCGGCTCCTGGATCTCACCACGCAGGATGCGACGCCGACCATCTATGGATTCCGGCTCGCGAACGGCTACGGTTATCCCAAGCTGAAGTCCTTCTCACCCACGACGGACGAGCTGGACGAGCTCAATGTCCGGTGGATCGTCACGAAGCAAGCCCCGGAATCCCTCCACTGGAACGAGATCGCCCGCGACGGCGACCGCACCCTCTTCGAGCGAAAGTCGCCGAGGCGATCCGCCTATCTGCTCGCCGACGGCAACCTGGGTTCGCCGCTGAAGATTCTCAGGACCGCCAATTCCATTGAGGTCGAAGGACGAACCTACGAGCCGGGGAAGCTCGTCGTGAGCGAATCCTGGATGCCGGGCTGGAAGGCCTACCTGGCTCGGCGCGAAATCCCGGTCCAGAAGGGCGGGAACGCCCTGCTCCACGTCGACATCCCGGCGGGCGACTGGTACGTGACCTTCCGCTACGAGCCGGACGTGCATCGCATCGGCCGCCTCGTCTCCTCCTCCGCGCTGGCGCTGCTCCTCGCCCTGCTCGTGGCGGGCATGAAGCGCAGCAAGATGGCCATCTCCTAGGTCACACCGAACCGTCGTCGTACCAGCGGTCGCTCAGGAGCGGCCCCGCGCGGCCGCCGTGCGTGATCCGGGTGCCGCAGCGCTGCGCGAGCAGTTCCACGAACTCATCGAAGACCCGGTCGAGCGCCAGACCGTGCCGGTTCGTGTACGTCCGGAAGACCAGGATGCCGTCGGGCGTCAGCGCCAGCAGGCGCCGTCCCACGACGTTGCCGCCCGGCTCCTTGGCCCAGACGATCGCCTTGTCGATGTCGATCGCGTTCGAGACGGCGCTCCAGGCGTTCGAACCCCGCAGCGACAGGCATGACGCGAAGCCGTACTCGCCCATGAAGAGGATCTCGAAGGGGTCGCTCTCGACGCTGAGGTGGATGCTGCCTTCGTAGTCCGAGTCGGGGGTCGCCTCGGAGAGACGCACCCGCTCGAGATTCATCGAGATCTCCTGCAGGAGCGCGGGGTCCGCCGCGGGGGCCGGCGGAGGCGCCTTCTCGTCGCCGTCCTTCTCCTTTTCCAGCTTCGGAGGATGCTGCAGGGCCGCCAGCGCCGCGGCGAGCTCCTCGTAGGAATCCGACGCGATCCCCTTGGCGCCCGCCTTCTCGAGCAGGGCCCGGGCCTGGGCAAGGTCCGCCTTGATGCGGCGGCGTTTTTCCGACAGCCCGTCCTTGGGCCGGTACTGGAACTCCTTCGAGAACGGCGCGCGCCAGCGGTCGAGCTGGATCCCGGGCTGCGCCTTCCGCACGCGCTCGGCCCAGTCGAGCGCCGGGGCTTCCGTGCGCAGCCAGTCGTGGGGCCGCTTCTCGATGCGGTCCTCGATGAGCCGGCGGAGGTACTTCGTGTTGTTGCGCATCCCGCCGATGGCGCCGAACCAGAGGAAGGCCGGCAGGATCCGGGGCTCGACCTCCGCCAGGTCGATATCGCGCCCCAGCGCCTCTTTGAGGCGGGCGCGGTACAAGTCCATGCGGGAACGCTCCACCGCGGCGACGGCGATGCGGATCGCCTCAGCCCGAAGGGCGTCCCGGAGGTTCTTGGTGAGGTTCTTGATCTCGCTCGTGAGCAGGTCGCGCCACTCCGCCGGGAGCAGCTTGGCCGTTTCAGGGTCCCGGAGCGCCTCGAGGTACTTTGGATCCCGCCAGCAGGCGATCTGCCGGGTCAGTGTCTGCCGGCGCTTTTCCAGCTTGCGGCGTCGGGAGGTGGTCACCCCGCCCTGCTTTCCCTCGACCGCCCGGAGCTCGCGTTCGGCCGCGTCCATCCGACCGGCAAACTCCGAGAACGCCGAGATCCGCGGCTCGGTTCCGAAGCGCTTCCCGAGTTCCTGGACCAGGGCGTAGAGCGCGGCGAGTTCGGCGTCAGCGTCCAGGAACTCCATGCCCGGAGGAAAGGCATGCTTCGGGGGATAACCGATGTCCAGGCGACGCAGGAACGCTTCGTGCTCCGCGGGAGTGCGATAAAGATAGCTCAGCTGGAACGCCCCCTCCAGGAAGCGCTCGGCGGCGGCGGTCGAGACCGCGTCGTCGCCGGAGTTGTCGATGATGAACATCACGAAGTCCCAGACCGGCGAGAACTTCTCGGCAGGCTCCTTGCGCCAGAGCACCACGCGGCCCGCGTAGCGGAGCGCTTCGAGGAGCACGTGGCGACGCGCGCGCAGGTTCTGGCGGAACATGATCGCCATCAGCGCGCGGGCGCGCCGCGACCCCACGCGCAACGGTTCTCGAAGCGCGTTCTCGAGCCCGGTCTTGATGTGCGCGGCCTGGGAGACCGCGATGACTCCCTCGATCTCTTCGTCCCGGACATGCGCGCGGTGGACCGGCTCGCGGGCCAGCGCCTCGAAAAGCGCGAGCGTGCACTCGCGCGTAAATTCGGGGCGCAGCTTCGCAAGTTCGCGGAAGAAGCCGAAGGCGCGATTGGTCGCGTGTTCGATGTGGCGCAGCGCCGCCTCGACCTCCGGCGGCCCGATGAGCTCAGGCCGATCCTCCGCGCAGTGCCAGAGGAACTCGTAGGCGGCGTACGCGTCGTGCGGGAAGCCCTCACAGACCGCGCGGACCAGATCGGGAGTCAGCATCCGGATGTCGTCGCGCTGGAAGGCATAGCGGACGCTGGAGATCCCCTTGTCCGGGTGTCGCCGCACCAGGGCGGTGTAACGGGCCATCAGGGCGGGGACCTGCTCGGGCCGTTGCTCCATCAGGTGGCGGAGGATCGAGAAGACTTTTCCGTCTCCCGACTCCGGCCGGGCCGCGAGCGCGCCGAGAAGGGCGTCGTCGAAGAGCGACGGCTTGGCCCGGCAGGCCCCGTCGAAGAACTCCCACGCCTTCTCGACGTTCGCGTCGAAATGCCGCAGCACGGCCGCCACGAGCTCCGGCGTCAGCAGCGCTGCTTCGCCGCGCGCCGCGAAATTCGCCGCCTCGACCGTCTCCGCGGGATGCTGGGAGAACATTCCGAGGATGCGCGCCGGGAGATCGGGGTAGCGATGGCCGAGGCTGAGCATGCAGACGGCGTATTCGAAAGGCCTGACGCCGCGCCTGGCTTCGAAGACCTCCACGAGCTCCGGCGTGATCAGGTGCGACTCGTACATCGAGGCCGCCTTGAAGATGCTCCAGGCGCCTTCGGGGTTGTGATCGAAGAGTCGGACGGCCGCGGCCAGCCATTCCGCATCGAGCAGGGGATGGTACTCGTGGAGGTTATAGCCCGCGCAGCCGATGCCCTTTTCCGGATACGTGTCCAGGAGCGAGCGGCAGCGATCGATCATCGCGGGGCGGCGCGCCGGGTCCTTGAAGGCAACCGTGAGGAACAGATAGAAGACGGAGCCGGGCGCGTCCGCGATCCGCTTCACGGCCCACTCGACGGCGTCCTCATCGATGAGCTGCGGGCTCTGCCGGGCGACGTCGTTCAGGCGGTTGAACGCTTCCTGGCCGGATTTCTCGAAGTACTCGTCCAGCGTCCGGACTTCCGGACCGCGATGCTGGCGCATCCGGGAGAGGAGATGCTCGTGGGACATGCCAGCGCAATGATACCCCGCGACGCGTCACAAAGGCGGCGGGTGATTCAGCGCGATCCAGTACTGGCGGATGGCGAGGAACATGTCGCGAAGCCCTTCGGGGCTGTCCGGCCGGGCCAGACAGGAGTTCACCCCGAGCTCGTACGCGCGGTCGGTCACGACGCCGTCGCTCGCGGAGAAGAGCCCGACCTTCACCATGCTGCGGAGCCGGGGCTGCCGTCGAAGCCACTCGAGGAGTCCCAGGCCGGCTTCGCCTTCAAGATTGAGCAAGAGGAGCGAGGGGAAGGTGGCGACCGGGGATCCCCCCAGGTCGCGGAGCAGGCGCAGGAAATGCTCAACGGCCTCCGGACGGTCGCGGAGCACCTTCAAGCGGTCGCCCAGGCGCGCCCGCCGGGCGGCCTGGACGATTCCCGAGAGTCGGGCCGGATCGTCTTCCAGAAGTAGTAGATGAAAGTCGGTGAGCCGCACGGCAGCGTCTCCGGCTTAGAGCTACGGTTGATTCCTGCGAACGAAAATCCCAACGCAAATCCCGTGCCATTTTCGCTCTAGGGGGGACCCTTCGGGTTCTGCCAGAATGACGCCGGCCGCCGTTCCGCCTTTTGCAGAACTGGCAGCCTCAAGCGGGGGGGATGGTCGCTGTTACTTTCGCGGCGCTGCCAAGGCTTCCGCAACGGCGCTTCGCAGACGTTGCTCGGCCCCGGCGGCCACCCAGCAGTAGCCGTGCTCCTCGACGTAACCCTCCGCTCGGGCGGCCTCGGTCGGGATGTATCCCGGGCCGCACTCCCCGTACCCGAGCGCCACCACGAACTGGTCGGGCCGGAGTCGCTGCGCCGCCAGCTGGTACTCCACGAAGGCCTCCGCAGGAAGGAGGACGATCTGCGCCGGGCCGAAGTCGAGGGCGGGGACGTCGATGGGCTGGTCCTTCGCGACCCGTCGCGCCCAGCTCAATCCGAGCGCCGCCATCAGCCTCTCGGACTTGGGTGCCTTGGGATCGGCCAGCGTCTTCTCCATCGCGGGAGGCGACGCCGGCCCGGACGCCGGAACCTCGAAGCGCAGCGCGGCCAAGCGGAAGTCCCATTTCCCGATCGGAACCCGGCGCGTCCCCTCCCAGGCCCGCGCCATCGCGGAACGGAGACGTTCGGCCAGGCGGCGCCGCGACTCCTCGTCGGCGTTGTTGTACTTCGCCGCCGTCACGTCCCCCGCGCAGCCCGAGGCGTAGATCTGGAACACGTCGGGCAGCTCCTGCTGCCGGCGGGCGCGGGCGAGGCCCGGGAAGTCGGCGGACACGGCGCCCGTGCCGTAGTAACTCATCGGATGCACGGCGTAGACCGAGAGGGCCGCGACCGCGCGCTCCCCGTCCCAGAAGCTCAGGGTCTTCAGGCGCGGGTCGATTGTCCCCTCGGGCGCGTTCTTGATCGCGGGGTCCGTTGTCTTGCTGTAGCGCCTGAACGTAACGCGCCCGTCGGGCCCCACGACCCGGCGGTTGGACGCGACCCCTTCGACCTCGGCCTCCCCCATCCCCAGGTAGGTGACGCTTCGCGGCGCGCGCCACGCGTCGCGCAGCGCGGCCACGACCGTCTGCACGGCCCGTTCGTGGAATTCAGGATCGACGTGGAAGCCGTTCAACCCCTGCCCATCAAGGAGTCGCTGCGCCTCCAGATCGGCGTAGGGAGCGTCATGCTGATGCACGCAGGAGAGGAAGACGCGACGCGGCGACGTGCCGGCGGCGCGGGCGAGTTCGCTGCGCCAGCGCTCGTAGGCGTCGTTCCGGACCTCGGTCCAGTCGAGGGCAACGAGGACGACGGGCTCGTCGCCGCTCTGGAGGACGATGCCGCGCGCGGAAAGCTTATCCGCGATGCGCCCGGCGGGCTTCACCATTCCGCCGCAGAGCGCGTGGCCGAGCGGAGGCGTGATGTCGGCGCTGAAGGTCGCGATGCGGGCCGCGCCGGTCGCGGGGCTCGCCGCACCCGAGCAGCCCGCAAGCAGGATCCCGAGCGCGAGCCATCGCATGGAGAGAGAATAGCCGATCGCGCCGCGATCTTACTTCATTCCAGGAAGCGCCGGATCAAGCGGAGCACCTCGTCGGGGGACTCCTGGTTCGGGACGTGCCCCGCGTCGAGCTCGACGAGCTCCGCATGCGGAAGATCCCGGAGCAGGCGCCGACCCAGGTGGATCGGCACCGTCTCGTCGGAGGTCCCCCAGAGGAGCAGCGCGGGACTGCGGATCGACTTCAGGCGGGCTTCGAACTCCGTCGTGTCGGGAGGGACGACGTCGCGGACGATCCGGACGATCGCGCTCCGCCGACCGGGAGCCTGCAGTTCCCGGATGTAGGTGTCCAACTCCTCGTCGCTCAGCTTCTCCACCGTGCGATAGCTGCCCCGGAGCACCCAGCGGGTCATCTTCCCCAAGGGCAGCGTTTCCGCGACGCACTCGGCGCAGGGCGCTTTGGCGAGTCCCACATACGTCGGGATATTGTCGGCATAGCAGATGGAGTTGATGAGGACCAGCTTGTCCACGCGCTCCGGCCAGTCCTGGGCGAAGCGGAGCGCGATGCCACCCCCGTACGAGTTCCCGACCAGCGTCGCCCGCGGCACTCCAAGGGTGTCGAGCAGGCCCTTCACGCGGCGAGCCTGGGCGGCGATCGAGAAGTCCTCCTTCTCGGGGATTTCCGACTCCCCCGCGCCCAGCAGGTCCAGCGCCAAAACCCGGTGCTCTTTTGCGAGAGGCCGGATCAGGTGCCGCCAGTCGTAGAGCGACCCGCCCAGCCCGTGGAGCAGTACGATCGGGGGACCCTTCCCCAGGTCCGCGACGCAGTAACGCCGGCCGTCGATGCGCAGTTCGCGCAGGACGCCTTCCTGATGAAGCGCCTGGCGGAAGGGGGTGAGCCGGACCTGCTGCTCCTGCTGCTCCGGCAGCGCGGCGCAGCCGCTCCCGACCAGCCAGGGAAACGCGAGCCAATAGGATCTCATGGTGGGAAGGAGCCGCAATCCTCATGCCATGCGGATTCCAACGATTCCGCAGCGCCGGCTGTGCAGCCCGTTGCTCGGGGGGACTTACTTCGCGCGGGCCTTCTCGATGGACTCCTCGCTCCGCCGGGTCAGGTCTTCGAGGAAGGCCG
>Ga0310813_10000505_pt1 | contig 24484 bp, 18 predicted proteins | sample YN3metagenome_FD_203086 | JGI IMG/M metagenome (GOLD analysis project Ga0310813, IMG submission 203086) | Soil microbial communities from experimental microcosm in Duke University, North Carolina, United States - YN3 | ecosystem: Engineered > Artificial ecosystem > Soil microcosm > Unclassified...
CCAACTTCTCTAGCGAGATCAATCCCTGCTGATACTTGACGATACTATATGCGCACTGTTCTTGGATGGATTCGTATTTGGCAATCTGCGTCCCTAATAAATCTTGCATCCGTTGCGTCGCATTCCATTTCTTGATGGTCGCTCGCAATTGCCTCTCAGCCTTGGATCTGTGCATCTCGTAGACACGGATCTGTGTATTGAGTACAAGAATCCGCCTTGTTAACTCTTTCCGCTTCCGCTCAATCTTGAGTTTGGGCGACGGATTCTTGATCTTGGCCTCCAACCACCCGCCCCACGTCTCCGGATCCGGCTCCTCGTCGTACTCGAATCTCATCTTAGATGGCTCGCCCGGCCGCCGGCGGAATCGGCGATCCGAGGATGGGAAGAAGCGATGCGAGTTCTTGATTCGTTCGACTCAGAAATCCCGCCCTGTGCGCCGCGTAATAGGGATGCGCTGTAAGCCACCGTCCGCCCGCCGTTAAACCCGGGGCAGGTATAAACATGCCCGAGAAGAGTGAATTGCTTAATAGCGCATCCACCATCCGATCCACCGGGCCGGAAATCCACGCATCCGAGGTCAGGCGCGCCACGTACGGATTCTGCGGATGCGGGACGCGGATGCGGATCCAGAATAGTAGTCGACACTGTGACTGCGTATGCGGGATCACGTGATACAGACGGATTTCCGTCCGCATCCAGAGATCTCCGTTAAAGAGATGTTGCTGATACTCGTAGAGATTCAATAGAAACACCTTGTCGTCTGGGCCGATCACTTCCTGGCCGCCAAAATGGTACGTGAGATCTTGTCTCTGCGGGAATGGAAGCGTCACGTGCTCGACAGATTGACGGACACGCGAGATGACGGACCGCCACGAGGCGGAATCATAAGAATCCATCTTGAATCCGTGTTTATTTGCATACTCGAATACGAGATACAAGCTATTTGGGCATCCACTAATCCGTTGCTAAAAACGCACAGGTAGGAAAAGTCGGACAAATACATTGAGAATCTCTTGTCTCGTAACATCGGAAACCAGATAATGCTCATCGAATCCTGCATCCATATCGAATCTCTGAAAATCTTCCCATTGCCCGCTAATGACACTGCGAATGAATACGACAGGAGATGCGGATACCGATTTCCATTGTTGACTATTGAGTCTATATGAATAGACCAAGCGCACGTTTCCATCCAAACTCCTAATCTTCAACTTCCACTCGAACTCATCGCCAAATGTGTCCTCCCGCAAAATCAACTCGGCGAATGGTGTCGCGGATGCAATATATTGCCTCAAACTATTCTCGATCCATATGGAATTCTCCAAGATACGAAGACGTTCGTCGGGCGTCAGGTTCTCGAATCCAGGCACCCAATCCGGATCGTTGAAGGATGGCGAAGGTGTAATATCCGCCATGGTGGATGTAGATGCAGATACAGATCTCCGAATCTTGTACAGAGATCTTTAAGATTCCAGCTCATAATCAATTGTTTATTCATACTCTTCAATACAAGATCCACTAAAAATCCTCCAAGAATTGGTACAATGCATCGTAAATCAGAGGTCTTATTCTATCGTCCATGAATATCGATTCATTGAAATCTGCATCCGCAACGAATCTCTGGAATTCCTCATATTGCCCGCTGATGAAAGTGCGGATAAACACAACCGGAGATGCGCGTATCGAGGTCCACGTCGGTCTCTGGTATTTGTACGAGAATTCCAGCCGCACATTTCCATCCGATCTCTTCACCATCAGTCTCCATTCAATAGCGAGAGATACGCCTTCGGCAATCTTGATCTCATTGAATCTCGCCACGGATGCAAGATAATGGATCAGTCTTCTCTCAAGCCATATGGAATCTACCAAGATATTGGTTCGTTGCGATGGATTCAGATTCCCGTATCCCGGAATCCATCCCGGATCGTTGAACGAATCCGAAGGTGTGGGTGGGGGCGGATACGCCGCCATGGTGTGATAGATACCGATTCTTGGAATCCATGGCATAGTTCATCATAATGGCGATCTCTGCTAACTTGAACTCGTATTTATTACGTCAGCCATCCCGTAGTCGGACCCGACGGCTGCCGGATGATGCGACTGAATACACCTCCAAGCACGGGTCTCATGCCCGGGGACGCCAGCATCCATGTATCGAAACCCGCATCCATCTCGAATCTCTTGAATCCTTCCCACTGACCGCTCATGAAACTGCGGATAAATACGACGGGAGACGCCCGAATCGATCTCCAGCGCGAATCTCCATCGGATATGTATGAGAATACAAGACGCACGTTTCCATCTTCTTGCAGAAACATCAGATTCCATTCCGCTGTTCCAAATGTCCCCTCGCCCAATTCCATCTCCTCCATGTGCAGTTTCCGTTTCATGTGATCCTCAATCCGCATGGATTTGACCAATACGCTAATCCGCTCCTCGGGCGTCAGATTCCAGTATCCGGGAATCCATCCCGGATCGTTGAACGAGGGCGATGGGGGATATGTCGCCATGGCAGACGGATGCATTGACAAATCTCTATGGGATTGTGGAATATTGAAAATCCACCTGGCACGGGATTTGTATGGATAGTTCACGTTATCTCAAACTCGTATTTATTGCATCTGCCCCGCCGCGGGTGGGATATCGCGACCAAGGAGGACTGGGGGCGGGGTAGGGGCTATGAAAATCCTGGATCCGCCAGTCAATAAAAGACGAGTAAACAGTTCCCCGAGTGTTTCTCGCATGTATGGAGATACAAAGAACCATCCCGCGAATCCAGGATCCACACGGAAACTCCTAAAAGTCTCATATTGTCCACTCACGACACAGCGGATGAAGTCGCGCATGATCGCCTCGATCGAATACCATGTTGTGTTCCCTGGATACCGCCGATATCGGAATACGAGCCATAGATCTCCGTCTTCCTTCTCGCAAGTTAGAAACCAGTGATGCCCGCTGGCTCTTCCTTCGCCCAACTTTATATACTCGTCGTCGCGTTGATACATGTAATTCCACAGCTTCTCTTCAATCCACTTGGATCTGTTGAGGCATCGTATCTCTGTTCCGGTGTCAGATTCTCATATCCGGGAATCCAGTTCGTGTCGGTCCACAAAGGAGAAGGAGTCAACTCCACCGTGGTTGGTACAGAATACACGCCCAATCCTGAAGATGCAATCCGAGCGCGGATTAACAGATCGAGTTTCTCTCTCATGAATTCGCCTGTGAATATCCATCCCTCGAATCCGGGATCCGCAGAGAACCTCGAGAGATTCTCATATTGGCCGCTCACGAGACTGCGAATGAAGATGCGCATAGGTGCACTGATCGTATACCAGGTATTGCCCTCTGGATAGTGCCGATGCTGGAATACAAGCGAATCCTGTCCGTCTTTGTTTCTGTATTCTAGGATCCATTGGACATCCCCGAATTTCCTCACGCCCAATCTTACAAACTTGTCGTTGACTTGTTGCACGTGCTCTCTCAGCTTCGCTTCCATCCACATGGATTTGTTGAGGGCATCCTGTCTCTGTTCCGGCGTCAGATTCTCGTATCCGGGAATCCATCCCGGATCGCCAAATGAAGACGAAGGCGAGGGCGGAAGCGCCGCCATGGTGGATGTGGATACAGATCGCCACAGAAATCTTGGAACCATTGATGGAATCCAGATGGATGGCTTATAATAGAAATCTCTGCTATCTTGAACTCGTATTTATTGCATCTGCCCCGCCGCGCTCGGAAACGATTGCCCGAGTTGATATACAGATACGGGCGCCGGATGCAAGATCTACTGGATATTCATATCCAATATCTCCAGGCGAAATTCAAATTCCTTCATAATCTTCAAGCGCGCGGATGCAGTCAGTGCATTTAGAAATTCGGGCACCATGATGATATTGGAAGCTGGATCGTCCCAGATTCCACTCGCAATCGCCCGCACCATGTGGTAGATACTACCATATGCCGCGAACAATCTGTAGTATTCGCGTCCGCTCGCATCCATCTTCTCTTCCACCAGGACGCACTGGATACGTTCCGCCCCCGTCTCGTTATTCCTCACAGAAAATATGTATACCCAGCGCTTGCCTTCGATCGGCACATTGCAGAGACGGATGATCCGATCTCCAATAGCCCATTGCAATAAGAACTCCCGCTGCCGGCCAGGATTTCGCGGTAGGAAGAAGCGATCTTCAACTTCTGGCGGGCCATACTCCCGCATCATCTCACTGCTCGTGAGAATCATCTCATGCCGAGCGACACGCTCTGCTATGTCCTGGCGCCGTTCGGGCGGGATGCGGTTGCCCCCGGGGAGCCAGATATTGAGCCGTGTATCCATATGTAGATTTTTACCGATCTGCCTTATGCAAAACGAAGGTTGTGCTGTCATATCGGAATCTAAATATCGTGTGTGTGTAATGCCCATTTACATTATTTCGATCTCGTATTTATTGCATCTGCCCCGCCGCGCTCGGAAACGATTGCCCGAGTTGATATACAGATACGGGCGCCGGATGCAAGATCTCATAGACGCGATCCTCCAACGTCTCCAGAATCTCCTGATATGCGGATGCGAGCAATTCATACGGAAATCCGAGCGTCATCACGATTCTCGAATCCGGATCGTCCCAGATTCCAGTCACCAGCACCCGCGCCATATTGTAGATATTGCCGGTTGCCACATACAGTTTGTAATATTCGTTTCCGAGCGCATCCGTCTCACCCTCGACTAGGACGCAGCGGATACTCACCGTCTGCAGGAAATGATTCACCGCGGAGAATATGTAGAGCCAGTGCGTATCGTCGATATGTACCCGGCATAGACGCACGATTCGATCGACTGCATGCCATCGCATCAAGAATTCCCGCGGCTCGCCCGGATATCGCGAGAGAAAGAAGCGATCCACATCTTGTGGCAGGCGATGATCCACATTATCCGCGATATTTGTAAGCGATTGCTGGAGCACGCCGGCCCGCATCGCCATGGCCTGGCGCTGCCCGGGCGGCATGGGGTCGGCCCCGGGGAGCCAGATGTTATCCATGTTTCCGTGTAGTGGATTTCCATATGGATTTATTCATCCGTCTTATACATTTCCCGGCGTATTCTTCGCCCCGCCCATCCGCGGATACCAATCATCTTCTATGGTGGGCGATTCCGGCTCTGGTTGTGGCGGCGGATGGATGTAGTTCGCCCACCATCTCATGTTCTGTTCTAGCATATCCAGCAACGAAACCGTATATTGGCGCATGTGGCGATGGAACCACGCGATATCGCCTTGCGCCCAGACATCGCTGCTCGTCCGCAGAAATATGTGCATCCCCCATGACGATTCCCAGATCCCGGTCGCCATCGCCCGGAAGAGAAAGTATGGATGCTCGGAAGCGGCGATGAGCACCACGCGTCCCCGGATGCTGCGCAATGTAATCAATACCAGCTTATCCTCCGTATTCATTGGATCCATGACGGAATACAAGATATGGCGGAATCGCGCGTTACTGGGATTCTCCATATCCGGCTCGTATTGCGATTCCATGATCTTCCATATCCGCGCGCGGTCGCTATAGGAAGCCTCCCAATCCATGAGTCCGCCATATGTGTCATCCTCGCTTATCGGCTGGTGCACTACCCATTCCCGGATATCCATCAATGTGCTATTGAAAAAGTGGATGAGATTCAAGATCCGACGCCGATCCTCGTCCGTATATCTTCCCCGATGCGTCGGGAGCCAGTCCGCGCCAAGATCCGGATACACGTAAAAGGTCCATGGTTTCGAGTCCTCCGGATCTTGGAGATGGTGATGGGATGGATCCGCCATCTTGCGATATTCTTAGTAGATGCAAGGATTATTCCAGTGGATGCAGGATTTATTCATGACTGTACAATCGCGTATTCTTCGCCGCGGATGGCGGCAAACGGCGTTTCGGATCCGTGAGCAATATCGGCGGGATGGGAAGCGGCGGCGGCGCGGGCACGGGCGGCTGGAGTCGTTCGCGAATGTAATCGATCCAATTCGCCATCACATCTGTCAATGCATGCACCATCTCGTTCGAGTATCGACTCATGTGGCGCCGAAACCAAACGAGATCGCCGCGCCGTGTATTCGCATTCGATGTACTCAGGAATACATGCATCCCATAGGATTCTTGCCAGACCCCGCTCACCAATGCGCGGAACAAGAAATATGGGCGCTCGCTGGCGGTGATGAGACTCACCTCGCGTCCGACGCGCCGCAAGGTGATCCACATCAACTTGTCATCGGGATTTTGTGAATCGACGACGGAATACAGAATATGGCGGAATTCCGCCCCAGTCCGTGGATCCTCGTCGCTTCTCTGGTCGAATTCGTATGGGGTTTCCATGATCTTCAAGACGCGCACATTCCGCCCGTAGAATCGCCTCCAGAACATACGCCCGTTATACGTATCATCCTCTGTCGGCGCGAGATGCTCGTCCTCAAGGAGTTCTTGGATCGCCACGAGTACGGATTCGTACTCGTGGACAATCTCGAGAAACGTCCGGCGTTCTGTATCTGTAAATGCTCGGTAGGGCGGAAACCAGTCGGGGGCGTGCATTGGATACAGCCAGCCGAGCGCAGATTCGGTGGAATAGAGTCTACTGGAAGATGCCATCTTGAATCTCTGGTATATGTTTATTCGTGTGTCTGTACAAATCTCACCACATTTCCGCCTGTATCTTCTCTAGGCTCTTGTAAGTGGTCGGCGCCCTCTTCTCGTCGTCGGAATCCGTGCATGGCGCGGACGGGAGACGGATCCCAGACGAGCTCGATTCCGCGGCAGCCGCAGATCTCAAGAATTGCTCGTATTCTTCTTCCGCATCTTCCTGTGTATCGTCCACGGCCATAGACATCATCTCCGAGATCATCTCCTGCTGGACCTGGGTTTCCGAGACGTCCGCCATCAGTTCTTGGACGTCTTCCATCTGGATTCCGCCATTCTTCTGCTTCTGTGCTTCTCGCAGATGCAAGTTGGCTTCCTTGAGCGCGCGCGCCGCATCTTGTGTAATCTCGGTCGATTCCAGATGGAGTAGTTGATTCTCGATCGCCAATTGCTCGCTCTGGATCTTCCGGATCTGCGACTCGTAGAGATTCCGCATCTTGATGGCGCTCACCGCGCCTTGTCTGTTCTGCTGCCGCGTGCAAGTCGTGATGATCCTGCGCTGCGCCTCATATTTGGCAATCAGATCCACTTCCTGTTTCTTGAGTCTTGTCATGATATCGCTCAGATTCTTCTTGATGGATTCCTGCTTCCGCGCCTTCTCCAATCTCTTGAGATCTTCCGGGCTCGCTACGTTCGTCCCCGATAGTGGATCTGCCTGGCGCATCCGCTCCGCCCCGGCCCCATTCTCGGATTTGGCACCAAAGACACGATTCCACAGTGCATCCATCTTTAAGACTTGGAATTCTCAATGGCCGAATCCCGCCTCCTCACGTATTCCTCATACGCCCTCTGATATTTCGCAATCCGCTCCTCGCCGTATTTCTCGACGGCCTGGGATTCCGGCAAGAACTTCCAATACACAAATTGACCCTGCTTGTCTCCAAACGGGATGGGCGCTTTTGATTCCGATTGCAACTCTCTCAATTCTCCGGCCCTCAGCACGGGCATATACGGCGGCGGGATTTGCAGATACGATGTCTTCAAATGAAGATCCGTGAGGAAATCCCGGGCCGGAACCACAGAATCCAATCTCGAGATGGCAGCAATCACGTCCTGGCAATGGCGCTTCCGCTCTTGTAAGATACGGATCTTGGCGTCAATCTCTTTCATGATCCTCTCGCATAAATCTTTGGTCTGGAGTAATCCCACATTCTCCTCCTTTTCCGCATCCTCGTCCGGAAGCAGAATTCCGAGATTCGATACGTCCTCGGATGCAGGATCTATCGCACTGGAAAGCGGAAGCAGATAGTCCGGCACGGATTTCCATTGGAACTTATCCGATTGAGCATGGACAAATCTCCGATAGGATTCCGTCCACGCCCGCTTCCATGTAGACCGATCGCCGCGGATTTGCATATTCCCCATGTAAATATCGTAATCGAATCCGTCCACGCCGCGATCCGTTTCCACCACCGTCATCTCGAAATACAACGTCAGACCATCCCTCAATCGGAATCCGTCTACGATCCCGCGTGGCCAGAGATTCGTCTTGGCGCGCTTGGCATGGGCGCGCCCGCCCATCGGATGCGCCACCTGTTTGGTGTGGATATGCAATCCAAAGTCTCCCCCCGCTTCCGTTCGCAGGATGTGTCCGTACATCTTCCACTCGTAATCCGGGGTAAAATACGCATCCGTGGCGTCTACGGCATCCTTGCGATTCCGGATATCCAGATATCTCACGGGGCGATCCTCGTCCTTGATTAGCGCTGAGAAATCCAGTGCCCCGAGTTGCCCCGCGTCCAGCTTGTATCTCCACTCCACATCTTCCACTGGATTTGCATCTGCGTAGAGATGCAGAAACTCCGAATCCTCAGAACGATCTGCTTGCGGCGTACTCGCGAGAATCCCGGTTTCCGCCACCTGGATGTACATTTCGTCCAATCTGCTCTTGGAGCGCACAGATACGTATCTCCATGGCGTCCACCGCGACATGAATATGCGATCCGATCCATCGCCCTCCATCTGCATCCCCACCGGATGCATGAGGATCTCGTCATTCGTCTCATCCACACGCTCCAGGACATGGAACGTACTCATGGATTCTAGCACTTGTCCGCCCACCGAGGCGGTTTGGCGCGCGCCCTGCAACGCCCCGCCGCCTTGTGAATGAATCACGGGATACGCCACGCGGAAGGGGGACATGGATTTGTCTTTAGATCTCTCCTCCAATCTCGGGATCCCGATCCGCGCCGAGATACCGCGCATCCTCACGATCCGCTCTCCCGTTTCCGCGTCCTTTTCGTCCATATCCAGAGCGGATACGCGTGAGATGCGCGTATCCGTAAACGGACGCGTCAAGATGCAGTTGGTCATCCCGTAATGGCGCATGGCGCCCGCGGGATCGCCCATGACGGCCACGAAATGCACATTGTGTGCATATTCACGCGTATCGGCCCAGAAACTCGATTCCAATGATTCCACGAGATTACCAGATCTCCGCTCCGCTTCCAGACTCGTCTCGCGCATCTCCTCGCCTTTCGCATCTCGGTAGTGGATGTCGTGGAACGTCCGCACCAAGTTGTTTTCCGCATCTAGAAAACGGATAGAGAAACCGCCCCGGGCGATGGCGATCCACATCCACAACATGCAGAAACGCGCTTCCTGATCCCATGACATTACGTGTTTCTCATCGGCCGCGGAGACGGCCTGGAGCCACGCAAACCAGGATCCTTGCGAGATCTTGAGATCCATCACTGTCGCCGCATCTTCTTGAGGGCTTTCAAACGCGTTCGTGAGGGCTAGATAGTACGAGAGAACGGGACGGAGTTGCGCAGGAAACGGAAACTGTGTTAGGAATCCGCCCATCTCCCCGGAATCGTCCGCCGGATGAAACGGAATCGCCCTCTTGTAATAGCACATCCTGCCCTCCTCGGAATACAGGGCATATCGGAGCGCCGCCGGGACACGCTGCAAAATATGCAAGACACCGAGCGAGATGACGATCATGGCCGGCATGAACTTGTCGAGAATCCCGTCCGATCTCGAATCCTCGAATCCTGCATCTCCGGGAATCCGTGCATGGAATATCCGATACGAATTCCCCTTGAATAGCGCGGGGGGCGGCGGAGGCACTTTTACGAATACGTTCTCGTGATCCGAACTGATATTCGTCACGTAATTCCGCATCGCCACGACCATGGAGATGGCATGAACGTGCGTGAGAAGCTTGAGATCTTTGTGCCAATCCATCATGGAATCCTTGCTCTTGAGCAGATTCGAGATCTCATACGTGTCCGGATTCATGATGAGTCGGACAATCTCCATCGTCCGCGACGCCGCCGAGTAACGCATATAGTCGCTCGAGGTATACGTCATCATATCCCGCAATCCATTGACAATATCCTTGTGTATCGCCACCGGGATGCGCGGATTCACCATCACGGACGGAATATCCATGTCCGGAATGTACAGGAGCTCGCTATATCTCGACAATGCTGGCACGAGAATCTTGGCGCTCTGGATCTTGAGTGTTTCTGCGACGGCGAACTCATATGCCTCGGATTTTGTGGTTCCAAAGAGATCTGCTAGCGTTTCCTTCCGATACTCGCTCATGGTCATCTCCCGGATCTCAAAGAGAGTTGGCCACTTGGCGAACGGAAATCTCATCGGATCCAGATCCTGGAAATCCGTCTTCAAACGCGGATTATAGAATCCACTCCATCGGTCTGGCAGAAACACCCATCGGTATCCCAGCCGATTCTGGAATCTCGTGAGATCTCCATATCTCTCCTGAAAGAGATTCCGGATCGTGACAAGATCCTCGCGCCGCAAAACACGGCGCCATTGCCCGTCGTTCTCGTACACGAACACGTTTCCCGCATCCGTCCCAAGTCGTTCACTGTGCGACGTATCTTCTGGCGGAATCCGCGTCCTGTGCTTCCGAACTGGACGCGTTGGCGTGAGAATCGCGCCGCCATGCAGGCGATTGATTTCCTGGCGATTCCAGATACGAGATCCATCCGGACTCAAGATATCACGAGTACGGGCGGTGGTGGTATCTCGCGGCGTCTGCATGCGCCGACGGAGGAATTGATGCATATCCGCCATCTCACTACGATCTGAGATTTGAGAATTGAGAATTGAGAATTGAGTGGTGTTCATAGTTAATGTATGGAATCTCGCCCTAATTTATATGATGCGTCTTGTTAATTACATTCAACAATATCTGTCCTTGTCTGGAATCCGCCACGAGTTTCGGTTTCCTGGACTGTCCCGCCACTTCCTTGACATATTCCCATTGCGGAGACGTCGAGCTGCATCCAGACGAGACGGCGACCGCGGCGATCCAATACCATGCAGGCAAGGTGGATTGGACGAAATCCGGCTCTTTGATCTCGCAAATCTTGGCGCATCTCTGTACGAGTTCGTCGTAGATGGGTTTCCAGTGGTGCGAGAACCATTTCTCGCCGCGCGCTTCCAGGTAGATCTGGTAGATGAGATAGATGCGCCCGCGGATTCCTCGAACCAGGGCGGATGCGGGCACAGTATGCTCAGACTCAAAGAATGCGGCAGATTCCTCGAGATCTTGCTGGTGATCCGCAAATGTGCCATCCACATTGGGACCGTATTGGATAGTAATCCCTTTGGCCTCTGCGAATCTCTGGATTTCGTGGGAGAAGGCTGCGATGCGTCCGAGATACAATGCGACTCTGTACCTTTCCGCATGCACGACGATGGATCCCGAGAGATGGTAGATTTGCCACATGAGATGCAAGAGATCCCAGATCTCCTTGTTTGTTTCCATCCACTCACTGTGCCGATTCCGCCTGTTAAAGAGCTTGAGGATGGCGCGCTGAATTGTGGTCATATCTCGCTGGTCGAATCCGTCCTTGTCCGTCATGGCGAGCTCAAAGTCGTCCAGGCGCCGCGTCACGTATTCCTCTAATTGGGCCTGCGCCGCTTCCGGTTCGTTTCCGATTCCAGGCTTGATGAGATACAAATCCAGATCGTCCAACGAGATCCAGAACATATCCTTGGAATTGGGATTCTGGAGTTCCGCATCTCGGAATGCAATCTGATCCATATGCTTGATGAATACATGCGCCGTGCTGCGGATCAGCGCCTTCCGTGCCGCCTGGACGCGATATGGAGATTGAGTTTCGGCCGCGACAATCTGGTGCACGTGGCGCATCAGGAAATTCCATACTTCCATGTTTGCATTGTTCAAGATGGTTGGCGCAAAGAACAACCCGACAATCTCCAGGGCGATCTTGACATCCATGCTCACACCGTAATCCAGTGCGATGGCGCAAAAAGAGCACGGAAGCACGCGAATAATCTCATGTCCGTGTTCTACAAGATGCGCATCCGGTGACGGATGCAGGAATCGGTCAAAGTGGATATCGTGGTAGACGCGCATACATCGGATCAGGATATCCGTGCCGAATCCATAGCGAAACATATCATGGACACGCGTCCGCACCGCCGCTTGTGCGTATTCGGGGGTATCCTCGACTATATGGATGGCCAAGAACGGATTCCGGTCTCCCAGGAATGATTTGACGAGGTAATCTATACGTGTCTTTTTCAAGACGATGTATCCGAGACGTTCGTGCAATCTCTTGGGATCTATTTGCATCCGCGCGAGTCGCTCCTCCTTGACGCCGCTCAGAAAGTACTCGATGCACGCCAACTCCAGATCCGGGCGCAGATTGATTCCGGACGCCTTATTGATAGTGAGGACGTCGATCAAGGACATGAATGCGACCACGTGTTTCTTCCATTCCACGGGATTCGGATTTTCCTGAGATTTCCAAATCTCCAGGATGCGGCACAGGCGATCGATATAGTAATCGCACGTATAAACATCGGATCCGATTCCATCACTCGAATCGTCCATTGTTTCTCAATTCCACCTTGCAGATTGTAGTTGTGGAAGATGTCGTGGGGGAGACGCAGAGGAGAAGCCTACGCGCCACCCATCCAGCCGCATAACAAGGGGATCTACGAGCGCAAGTGGAAACAGTATCTGCTACGGAAATGTAAGCCCGGACACGCGATTGGATCGTCCGAGGGAGACTTGCATGTATATATCATCCACTTTGAATATGAATGGCGGAACGACCAGACCGTCCTCTTATGCTATGGCGTCACGGAAGAGGGATTTTCCGTGTGTCTGGAAGCGAATCAGGTCTTCCCGTATTTCTGGATCCGCATCCCGCCGGCATGGACGGAGACGAATACAACGGATTTCTATATGAGAGAATTGTTGCGCGCGCTCAATGACCAGATCACGGAACGCATCCGCACCAATGCGCTCAAATCCTGCTGGATGCTCAAGGACTACACGTGGCTCTTCCGCCCCAACTACGAGATTCAACGGCATATCAGCAGTTACGAATACCACGGTGACGAAGGCGAGCTCTACGCCAAAGTGTACGTCTTGTATCCGCAACTGGTATCCGTGTGTCGCTCGCTGCTCCAGGCGCCGTATGGAAACAGCTCGGAGGATTTCCATGTGAATCCATGGCTAGATCCGGAATTATGGGAGATGCGCGGGATCTTCCGGTCGGCGCCATTTGAGATTCTGGAGGGACACATTCCGTTCGAGAATCGGTGCATGGTGGATCGGGATCTGCCATGTTGTTCGTGGTGGAAGATTCCCAAGGGCGAGTTTGTAATCTCGCCCAAATCCACACAGAATACGTTACTGGACTACGAGATCTCGGCTCCGTTACCGCAAATCTCGAGATCTGACAAGACGGCGGTTCCCATCACGTTAGATGGATTCTTTGATATCGAGACGGAGACGTCGCTCCATTTCCCGACACCGGAATCCAATCGAATCATCCAGATCTCATTGCATCTGTATCTCGGCAAGACAGATCTCGTGCGATATCCCAAGCCCAAGAATGCGCCGATGCCGGACGACGTCTATGTGATGCCCGGGAATTACGTGATGCTCGTGCTCACGGTCGGCGATACGCATCCGAATCCGCGCGACGAATTCCATTGTATCCACTTCAAATCCGAGTATGATCTCCTTGTCGGATTCTATGAGATTGTGTGTACGCTCGGCCCGGATACGATCGTCGGACACAATTCCAACAAGTTCGATTTCTGGTTCATCCTGAAGCGCGCGGAGAATATCGGAGTCAAGGAGATGCAGTATCTCGGGCGATATCCGAAGAAGCGGGCATTCTGGAAGGAGGACGAGAATGTCAAGGGGAATTCCCGGGCGACCACGAAGCTGGGCGGGATCGTCGTCTGGGATTTCCTGCACTACAGTCTCAACTTCCTGTATCTCCAGTACAATTCCCTGGATTTCATCGCCAAGACACTGCTCAACAACATCCACAAGAAGGACATGGATTATAGCGAGATCGCCGAGCACCAGAAATCCAAGGACGGACGCACGCTTCTCGCGGATTACTGCAACTGGGATACGAGATTGGTGCGTCTCTTTGACGAGAAATGCAATGCCTTGCTGTTTCTCCGGACGCTGGCGAATCTGTGCTGGATCGATATGCAGAACGTCCTGGATCGCGCATCCGAGTTCAAGATCATGGGGTTATTCCTGTGGTTTACGAGACACATGCGCGACGACGAGAAGTATTTCCTGATCCCGACCAAGAATCCGGTCACGTATACGTTCGACGAGAATGAGGGATTCTCGGGCGCGACCGTCATCGAGCCCGTCAAGGGATATTACAAGGATGTGCCCATCTCCACCCTGGACTACACGAGTCTGTATCCGTCCATCATGATGCGATACAATCTATGCTATTCCACCATCATCCAGAAGGAAATGCTCCGGCGGATCTGCCAGAAACACAACCTGGATGCCGCGCGAGATGTGTGGCAGGCGCCCAACTACAAGCTCAAGGAGGATAGATCCACGACGTATCCCGTGGAATGCCCGGATGAGAATCCGAGCTATGTGCTTCCCCACGTGCGTGTAGGGATCTTGCCCAAGATGGAGATATTCCTCTTCAATGAGAGGAATCGGGATAAGGCGCAGATGAAACCGTACGCGGCGGTCGTGGATAGATATCGGATCCGGATGCGTAACGAGAATCTGAGGATGGAGGATTTCACTCCGGCCGAACGCAGAGATTTCCTGGATGCGGAATCCAGTTTGTTTGTATGGGATGCGGCACAGCTTGGGAAGAAGATTGTGATGAACGCCACGTACGGAATCGTCGCCGCGTTCACGTCCAACATGAGATGTCTGCCGATCGCGGAAACCATTACACGGGAAGCCCGGCAATTCCTGGAGTTTGTGCGATATTGGGTGGAAACCAATGTCAAGATGGCAATGGGATGGGATGCGGATGCGCAAGTGATCTATGGAGATACGGATTCCGCCATGATTCTCCTGGATATGCCCTCCTTGCATGGATTAGACGAGAAGGAGCAAGTCAAGCTCGTGTGGGATCTCATGGCCAAGATCCGGGATACGCTCAACGATCTGCTTCCGGAACACCTGAATCTCACCCTGGAGAAGGTGAGCATGTGCACCATCTTTGACAAGAAGAAGAAGTACGCCATGCACGTATACATGGGCCCAACGAAGGCGCCCGAGATTCTCGTCAAGGGATCCGCCAAGAAACGGCGCGACGGATGTCCGATGAAACGGAATCTATGCGAGAATCTACTAGAATCCCTGCTCGTGAAGCGAAATGTGACACACGCCGTGCAGACGGGGCGCGCGGCCATCTCCAAGCTGCGGAAGCGCGAGATGCCAGAGAATGAGTTACTCATGATGAAGACGCTGCGCCAAGAAGTGCATCTGTACAAGAATCAGAACTGCGAGCACGTGGTGATGGCCAAGCAGCTCAAGGCCAAGGGATTCGACGTCCACGTCGGCGACCAAATGTACTATATGGTCCGCGCCGGCGCCAAGGACGAACGCGTATGCGATCGCGTCGTGCATCCCGACGATATCTTGAGATCGGAATCCCACTACGATTCCGCCTACTATGAGGACGTGGTCGTCAAGGAAGCGCGCCGACTCTTGCGGCATCCGCTCGACAACACGCCATTCTCCGCGCGCCGCGCATGGCAGCAGAAACTCATCATGCATCCAGAGATGGATCGCAAGAAGATCAAGAGAAAGGAGGACAAGGAGGAGGGATTGCTCAACAAGAACGTGGACAAGATCCTGTTCCAGCACCCGGATCTCGATTGCGTCCTCAAATCAAGACAAATGTCCATCCAAGATGCGATGCGGAAACAGGTGGAATCAAGGAAACGGCTAGTGGAAGCGATACAGGATTCCGCATCCACATCCGGGCCCAGTCCGGCGCCTGCGGCGCCGGCAGTGGCGGCTCCCGCCGCCAAGAAGATGCGAGCGAATCCACTCCATAACATTCGGAAGAGCAAGATTTCGAGCAAATCCACTTTATTCAGTTTCGTCACGGTACAAGATGCGTGTGCCATCTGCAACTGCACGATTCCGCTAGATCGGCGCGGGTTATGCAATGCGCACAAACTGATGCGTCTCGTCTGTTTCCTGAGATCTGTGCATTCGCTCTATGCACTTTTGGGGGAGAATCTGGAGATTTGGGGCCAGTGTCCGCTCTGTGAGAGGGGATCGGCGTTGGAAGAAACGTGTGATCGGATGACGTGTCCGAACTGGGCGGCGCGGCGGCAGATCCGTGTCGAATATGAGCGGGTGATGGGGCGGATCGAGAAACTGCATCCTAGCCAAGAAGAGATTTGCACCATTCTTCAAAAGAGGCAGGCTCAGACGCAGACGCAGGAACAGATGCAGAGCGAATCTCTTGAGGATCCCGATCCTCTGCCAGACCTAGCTGATCCTGGAGAACACGTTTCCAGCTGCGAAGAAGAATCAGTTCCTTCTGGAATTGGCGGATATTCTGGAGATGCGATTCCGATGGATGTGGATACAACTTGAGGTCGGAGAATTCACGAATCTTGGTCAATAAATAGGGCGTTCTGTTTTCCACATATTGCTCTAAGAAGAAGAGAGTGTAGATTTTGAGTATCTCTGAGTTATCACCGGATCCTTTCACGCGATCGAGTAGTGTTTCGATTATTGGCAAGATGGCGGGGGCGTCCATTCAGATCTCGCCGGAATTCCTGGAATTCCGGTTGCCTGGATTTGTGGATCCAGAAGATCCGGATGAAACGACGATGGTTCCGATCTGGGTCGGCGATGCAGAGCAATACTGGGCCGAGTTCGATGTGGAACGATCGTTGCTAATGTATGCGGCATGGATGGAATTCTATTCGCCCGGGGAGTTGGGGGATGTGGACAAGAAAGGAACGCGTATCCGATGGCTGGAGGATATCTTGAATGTGGCCGCAGATCCCGCGATCCGCAGAAGGGGACTGCGGGATCAGCCGCGATATGGCGAGTATCCGAACGTATCTTGGTTGTATCTGCCGTGGAATCTGAACTTTCCGGTGGAGGAGATGCGCGACGATATGTTCAAGATGGAAGTGTGTCTCTGGCTGGCGATGCAGTTTCTCGTGCATATGGACGACGGGATCTTACGGACTTCGGAATCCGTGGTACGGAAGGATACCAGAGTGATTGTGAATCGCAACTATGATGGAACTGGGGAGCCGATCGTGCCGCGTGTCGAGAGATATCACGAATTCCTGGACCAGATCTGGACGAGTATCTTGAGGGAGGGGAAGCCGCTTACGGGGAGACAAGTGCTTGAGAAGATCGTATTGGGGCTGATGCCGCGCGGATTACGCGTCGAGATCCGCCGGGCGTGGTGGGATGTGGTGAAATACACCTTTGCGCGCGGATTCACGGAACGCGAGGATGCGTATTCTAGAAATGGGATCTCGATCCGTCTCCGGGCGATCGCGCGGCATCTCCGGTATCATCTCATGGTACACTCGGGCGATCCACAGATCATCCGCGACCACACGGACGGGATTCCGTGGGGCGAGAATGCAGTGCATGCGGGAAATCTCGTAGCGGATGCGCCGGAATATACGTATTTCCCGATACACGATCCACAAGTCCGCGGATCTGTACCGACGGAACTGTTTCTGTACACGGACGAGGCGGCGGCGCTCGTATTCGCGGGCGCATGCGCATATTGCTTCGCGCGGGCGGCATATTCCGGGATCATGATTCCGTATTCGGTTCATTTGGGGTGGAATGTGGGGCAGCCAATGGGCGAGGCGAATCTACCGCAGCATCGGCATACGCCGGCGGATTTCCAGATCGAGGTGGTGGCACTGAATGGACGCGAGGCGGCGCTGCATATCCAGAGGAGACGGAAGGTGGGCGGCGTGCCGTCGGAAGTGGATATCCGCGTACTCAAGGTGGCGCGGGATCAGCTGCTCAAGATGCAGACGACGACGGATGCAGGGAGGAGACAGAAGGAACGGTATCTGCGGTGGTTTGCGGCCGTGCTGCGGGAAGAAGATCGGATCGAGAGAGGGAATCTCGGGATGCGAGAGTGGGCGAATATAGCTCAACCGAATCCGAATCTGTATGATACCCCGGAGGAAGTATTGCCGACGGATGCGGAAGCGGATCGGATTTACCAAAAGATGGAATCCTTGTTTCTCGGAAGATAGGAGATGCCATGTATGGAGATTCCATAATAATAAATGGATGCAAGTGGATTTGTATGAGATTTACTATGTATCACGGCTTATACACATACACATACTCCAGGAATCGCTCCAGCTGGATGAAGATTCCGATATGCCATAGATTGTGGAAGAGAAAGAAACGGAATTGCGTATCCGCCGTCTTGTCCCACTCGCTTATGACATTACACAGGAAACACATCAGAGATAGGAGATAGATATCCATCGGAATCCCTGCCAATCTCTCCCATCCCATATGGTATGCGAGGTAGCAGATTCTCGCAAACAACACGGATGCAAAGAAGACGTCCAGGCGATTCAGAAGATACGAGATTTCCGGCTGCGTCCCGAATCCATACAATCCATGCTTGTGGCTCTCGGCGAGATGGGATACAAAAGAGAAGGCTGCTGCCAACTTGATGCACGAGGCCGTCGTGGAATCCGCATATTTCTCCGCCAACTCGATCGCCAATATGGCGACGAGATTCGTGCACGCCGTGATGACGTTGATCCACCACATTTCCTGAGATCTCTCCAACTTGGATACGGAAACGAGGAAACGAGAAATGGATACGATGAACGGATTTATGGGCGATTTACTATATATCAACATCCACTACATGTCCCCTGTCCAAAGGAATTGTATCTCCTTTGATCTGGAATCTCGAGCACCTCATCCGCTGGAATCTCAGGGTTCTCCTCCGTATCCGCAACTACTATAAAAGGCCCGCCATGTCCCATCCCAACAAAGACGCCCGGATTCTCCTGTGAAAGACGAATGAGACGCGGATCTTGGTAGTACCACTGACAATCCTCTCTTTGGCGCACATCCGGATCGGGATTCGGAATACATCCATCTCCTTCGCGGATCTGACAAGGATGTACGCATACCACGCCACCGTGTTCTGCGGAAGCGATGGAGAGAAACTTCGATTCCTCATCCGCTGGAATCTCAGGAGTCTCCTCGTATCTAAGCTCAATGGAATCGCTGTGTCCCGAGATAATGGCACTTTGCACCATTTCGATGCGTTTCTTTGGAAACTCGTCTGCATCCACCGGAATCTCAGGGTTCTCTTCCGTTTTCGCGGTCTCCTTGAACAGATCCCATGGATTCGAAGACGGATATTCACAAATCTTCATATTCGCTATCGCATCTTGGAATTCCATATAAGACACAGTACAATCTTCGCACGGATCTCCATTCGCTTCCGCGGATTCCTTCAGATCCATGCACACATCCCATCTCTTCCGTGCTGCAGTAAGTTGGCGTCCGTATTCCTCTCGACAGGAACTATAATCTCGCCATTCCCGGCAATATTCGCTCTCTTGCACAACCGGATCTGGATTCGGTACACATCTACAATCCACGTCGAGTTCGCACGGACCATAGCAAATCGTATCGCATCTCCCAGCTCCAATGAATTTTCCTGTGGTTGCAATCCCGCTTTCACTAGGCGGCGTTGGCGGTACGCAGACGCTGCCTCCGCATCCTGCGATTATGTACTGCGAATACGCGAATCCGACCAGGATCGCCAAAATCCACATGACGGATCTCGCATCCATCTATACAAAGAAGGCCTGGAATCCGTCGGATTCCGAGAAGAGCGAGATGCAAGATTTCGTGGATACGTAGATGCGTTTCTTCTCCACAAGTTCAATCTCCAACTGCACTTTCCGCTTCACGCCGCCGTATCCGTGCAGGCGAATCTCCTCTTGCTTGATCTCCTCATCCATCCACTCAATGTATATACTCTTATTCCAGAATCTTGGAATGCAGTGCACGGATCGCTCGCCGCGGACTGTGGCAATGACGTCCATCTTGGGCAGGCATTCTAGTGTCGGGCGGATCAGCAATTCCGTGAGATTCGCGTTACAGATCAGGGCGTATTTGTCCTTGAGAATCAACGGTTCCAATTCCGCGGCGACGTCATCTTTGAATTCCGCTAGTAGTTCGCCGTCCTTGTAATCCGCGGGATGGAACGTGAACCAAGATGCGTCATGCGCCGAGAGCGGATCTCGTGCGGATCCATCAGAATCTCGGAACATCCCCTTGGATAGCTGGATGCATGGCTCGCCTTCTCGCGTCGTTGTCGTTTCCGGACACGCGCCATCCTTCAAATACTGCTGGAGTTTGCGCACCGCCCGTCCGCGCTGGCTCCCGACAAAGAACGTGAGATCTCTATGGATGGTCAAGATACACGATTCCTCGGCGAATCCACCCATTGTCGCCTGGCCATAGTGGATATGGTCATGGAATATCTCGCGGATGCGCATGGCGGCGGGCGTCAGATGACGCTCGCTGACGTACACGGTCCGTCGCTTCTTGACAACGCTCTCCACCAGCAGATCTGTATGGATACGGACCTGGATCTCTGCATCTCGATGCGGATTCGTGAGATACGTATCCAAGATCTTGGCAATCTCATCCACGTCCGCCAGGGATGCGTATTCCGCCACCTCAAATCCAAGATCTGCCGTGTGTTTCCTTGCCACAAAGAGATAGGGATGCTCGTAGACGAGCTTGCATCGGAATCGCTCGCATATGGATACCACCACGTCGCGCATCTCTGGGATGCACCGATCCGCAATCTCCGCCGTCGCATAATCGCCATCCCCGCGGAACGGATACGAACGCGTGGTCATCTTGGCAAATCCAATCTTCCGTGGAATCTCCGTCACCACTCGCACCATCAAGTTGATGGCATAGAGAAATGATGCATATTCCCCGCCCCCCTTTCCGTGAAGATGGTATAGGATCGGAACCAGGAAGAATTCCGGATCCCGGTCGTCGCATGGAATCCCGCCCCCGCGCGTGAGATAGATATCCCGGATTCTCGTATTCGGCATCGCCCCATGCAGAAATTCGTTCACAGTCTCGCCCGTATCCGCTCTACCGATCCATGCGAATCCGCGCAAATCCACCCACTTTTGCGGTTTCGCAATGGTATATGCGTATTCCTCGCTCTTTACGATTCCGCCCATACCAATATTCCATACCGCCGGCGGTTTATGGATTGGCGGTGTGATTACCGGGCCCGGCTTCGGACACGGAGTCGGACACGGAACTGGATCCGGTTCCGTGCTCGTATCTGCCTTGTATTCCGGCATATCCACGCTTCTTGTAACGCATAAACCGAGATCCAGCGCCCGCGCCCCCCGCGCGCGGATCCGCTCCTCGGATGCGACGATTCGGAAATGGTATTCGTCGGCGTACAGATCCACGATACATTGAGATTTCCGTAATAGAATCCACGCATGCTTCCGCCCGTCGAACGCCCCCGTCAATATAATAGGTTGGTGTTTCTGCAGCTTCCGTGCGATCTCCTCCAATATCTGCATCTTGGGCATCTCGCGCCATCCCGCCCGCAGCCCATCTACCGCATCTTCCACTTCAACGAGAATGGTTTCCATCTTTCGATCTCATCGCATCCCAGAATTGTGTCTGGATCTCAGCTTGATTCCACCACCATCCCGCGGCCGCATCCACCAGCTTCCGATTCGCATCCGTCTTGTCAAAATGAATGTAGATGACCAATGCACGAGAAATCTCCAGCTGATATTCCTGCGTCAGAATCATGTACTCGCACAAGAGCTGCAATTGATTCCGCTCCCGCTCGTTATCCGGAATCTTGTCCAATGGGGAATTCATAAACAAGCACGACGATTGGGATCTGGATGCCGAGATCTGTGTCTGTACCTCCTTGTATCCCGTCTTCCACGAAACTAGGATAAAGGTCATCGATCCCGGATCGTATGCCAACAAATCCACCCGCGTCGCCAGACGCATGGTCATGGATACGATCGCCATCTCGCTGTGGATCGGTATCCACCCAAAATCCTTGACGGTCTGCAATAATTGCTTGGCCTGCTCATTTGGCTTGTCTGGTGTCTGTTTTCCAAACGGACACGTGCAAATCGCAGTTGGAGTTCGCATACACTCCACCTGGTGGTAGACGTGCCGGTGGACTAGATTCCCCTTCTGCCTCGTGGACGCACCGCCGCCGTTCTGATTCCGCTTCCGCCATCGATTTGCATCAATCATCTCGCTCGCCTTGGGATTTCCGAACGTATTCTTTAGCTTGTAGCAGATCCCGGGAATCGGCTCTGGATCTGGCCTGTCGATAAATCGGAGGAGATACCCCGTGCCCATTGTCGAATCCTGGATCTTGCAAATCCCTTCTCCGTGGCACATTTGCATATAGAAATCTAGCGTATCCACGAATCCCTCTGGCAAATCCGTATGCGCCTGCGGCACCGCAAACGAGAGCGTCCGTTGTACCGCCATCCTGAGACGAGATGTGTAACAAGAGCGAGACGCAGAAGATCCTGCTTGGATTGGCAGATCCCACGGAGGAAGTCACTCATCCATATACCAAGAAACTGGGCGCGGATGTCGTGTTTATCGATGGATTCATATTCCTATACAGCAAGGGGAGTGATTTGTGCAGCTTGCGCATCCTCAAGCAGCATCCCAAAGACGCCGTGCAGATCTCGGGCGATTCTTATGAATCCTCCTATGCGGCACTCAAGCGTCATATGGAATTGGCGGATACGTGCGAAGCGGAATCCTCAAGTTCGCATCACCCCCAGGAAATGGAAAAAGGACACCATTACATGCGCCGCGAGACAGGCATCTGGAACGATCTCGGTCTCTACTTTGAGAAACTACTCAAGGAAGCGGCATCCATCCGCGACGCCAAATGCATCGTCCTCGGATTCGACAAGCGCCAATACATTTCCAAGGCGAAATCCATCGCCCAGCGACGCCGTAACGAGGAGCGCCGCAAGACACGCGAGAAGCAGATCCGCGACGATACGGCACGCGGAATCGATCCGACTCAGGGAATTCCGTTTACTCTGGATTCCATCCAGCCGTCGCATCCGCTCCCGTATCCGTGGTCCGAGATTGCATCCAACAAGAATCTGCTCGGGATCGTTGTCCAATATCTCCTCATCTACCATATCCTCCCCAAGTTCGAGAAGATCCGCCATTCCGAGGACCAGATCATTGTCATTGACGGTCACAACTTGGAGAACATACAGAATCCACGGATTCCATTAGGTATCTCCAACTCGATTCCGCTTCTCATCCGCAGCAACCAGGTGATCCAGTGGGATCCCATGCGGAATACCGTTGGCGAATTCGATCATACCATCTTCCACTACATGCACCATTTCACGAGTTCGCCCAAGACCAGGGACAAGTTCCGCACGTTCCGCATCCTCAGCAACGATACGGATATCCTGTTGCTCAGTATCTGCATGCTGGAACGCCCGGATCTGGCGGATGCAAAGCGGATTCCCAAGATCGATCTCCAGATCCCGACGCGCCAACTCAACGGGCCCAAGTATAATCTCGTCCGCGTCAATCGCCTCGTCACGCATCTCTCCCAATCCTACCCCATATTCTGGGAGATCCCGCGTCCGATCCAGAATCTCGCCTTCATTCTGTATCTCAAGGCCCACGACTACGACGACCCCAACGACTATTCCAGCGTATTTCTCAACCAGATGGGACACCGGAAGCTCCTCCAGTCCTTTATGGGATACCACGAGCAGATTGGATCCATCATCCAATGGAATGCGGATGGCCGATTCCTCTGCATCCGCGGCGAATCCATCTCCAAGATCATCCACGGCGCCTACTTTGAACACTACGACAAGGTCAAGAAACAGCGCATCTGGGAAGACGGCGCATCCATCGGAAGCATCGGATTCGATACGCTCGCAACCATGGTCGAGGAAGCAAATCTCGGGAAATCCGATAGATACAAGATTGCGATTCCATCGCGATCCGATATCGTCAAGAAATCCCTGCGCCTCCACTTTCTCGTCGCCCTCTTTGACGACGCAATCCATGGATGCGCCAATACGGAAACAAGAAGAATCAAGGAAGAGAACTTGGATTTATTCGGATTCCAATTTGAGTAATGAATAAATGGATACACGCGCTCAGATCGCCTTGTTCAACTGCACCTCACACATCCGTCCCGGCGCCGCACTCTTGGTCACCCGGCCCACAATGCGCCCACGGAATACATTGTACACGTTCTGCATCCCGTTCATCAGATCGAACAACGCATTCACCTGCTTGCTCAACAGCATCCCGGTCAATGTCCGGCGATCCACATTGTGCACGAATCCAGCACTCGAGGATTGCTGTCTTCCACTGTGCTCCTGCGCATCCGGATTCGCGTAATCCAGATTGCCAAACTCAAAGATCCGCGTGTTCCGCGCCATCTGGTCGTGGTGCTGCGAGATGAACACGGATTTCAAGAACGATTCC
>Ga0310813_10000507_pt1 | contig 24451 bp, 18 predicted proteins | sample YN3metagenome_FD_203086 | JGI IMG/M metagenome (GOLD analysis project Ga0310813, IMG submission 203086) | Soil microbial communities from experimental microcosm in Duke University, North Carolina, United States - YN3 | ecosystem: Engineered > Artificial ecosystem > Soil microcosm > Unclassified...
CTCGGGGTAGGTTCCTCCGAGAGCGCGGATCAGGACGGGGATGAACTCGTCGCTGACCTTGGAGAGCTCCTCCGCGGCTTTCGTCTTCGTCCTGGCATCGCCGCGCACCCCCACTCGACATTCGAAGAGCAAGTCTTCGAGTTTCTCCAGGGTGATCGGCGGTTCCTGAGTCTCGAGGCCGGCGAGGATGGCCACCAGCAGAAAGGTCATCGGGTATTGGACGCCTGGAACCCCGCGCCTACTTTCCGAAACTGCGGAGCGCCTCGAGGATCGCGACCCGAGCTTCCGGGTCCTGCTCGGTCCCGAGCGCCCGTTCGAGCGCCGTCTTCGAGCCGGGGACGCCGAGAACCGCGAGCGTCTGCGCCGAGAAGACGCGGACCATCGCATCGGGATCCCGGAGACGATCCTCCACCAGGCCCACCCGGTCGCGCGCACCGAACGCGCCGAGGACGTCCACCGCGAGCGCCCGCACGAACCCTTCCGGAGCCTGCAGCTGGGCGACGACGTCCGGGATGTACTCGACGGCCCGGAGACCTCTCAACCCCTTGAGGGCGCCGACGCGCAACTCGACCGGAGCCGACTTTTCAGAAAGCGCCTGCGCCATTTGCGGCGCGTAGGCGCGGGCGTCCAGCTCGCCGAGCGCGGTCAGCGCGTGCGCCCGCACCTCGACGCCGGGAGTGTCCAGCAGCGCCGCAACCGCTTCGATAAACTCCTTCGCGCGCCAGTCGCGAAGGACGTCCACCGCGGCGATCCGGACGGCGGGATCGGGATCCTTCAACCGGCGGGCGACGTCGACGGAGAATCTCTTCGCGTTCAAGCGTCCGAGCGCCGCGAGCGCGGCCTTGCGGAGCTCGGGATCCGGGTCCTCCAGGATCGGCGCGATCCGCGGCGCCTCCGCCTCCGCCTTCAGGTGCCGGCCCAGCGCTTCCAGCGCGCTCAACCGGAGCGTCCTGTTTTTCGAGTCGAGAAGGTCCGCGATCCGCGCCGAAAGGGCGGGTCTCGATGCGTCGGAGGGAATCGCCGGCAGGCCGCCCAGGCGGGCGAGCGCCACGACGCCGCGCAGGACCACTTCCGAATCCGGATGACCCAGCAGGGGAGGAAGGACCCACGCGTACTCCCGGGCCACGGCCTCGTCTCCCCAGGGAGCTCCCTTGTCGCGAGGGGTCGCATAGAGCTCGATCAGCCGGAGCTGATCCTCGCGCGTGGCGCCGCGATGGAGCTCCTCCGTGAGGACCTCCTTGTCGCGGTCCTTCAGCTGCCGCGGAGAATGGCCTTCGAGGAATTCGACGAGACGCCGGAGCTTCTCGACCGGGCCGCCCGCCATCCCGAACCGTCGTCCGCCGTCGTTGCCCAGAACCTCCTGGCATCGATAGACCGCGGCGATCTGCGACAGCCTGGACCGGACCTCGAGATCCGAGGTTCCCGCGAGCGCCGACTTCACCACGGGGCCCGCCGACGGACCGACGTCGAGCAGGTCGTCCTGCGCCCTGGCGCGCACCTCGGGCGCCGGATCCTTCAGCAGCTCGATCAGCTTCCGCACCCGGTCCTCCTGCGGACGCGACCCGCCGGGCGTCGGCGGAAGGGCTCGCGTGAACAGGAACCAGAAGACGGGAAGGGCGATGATCAGGAGCGACGCGGCCGCGCGGACCCGCGTCCACGACGAGCCGACCGCCGGCAGTCCGCCGGTCATGGCCCGTCGAAACGCCCGGGCTGAAGTTTCTTCGAAGCGCGGGCGAAGGTCGTCCAGCGACTCGCGGGCGGCGTGAAGCTGCCGCAAGATCTCTACCGACCGGCGCTGCTCCTCCCGGCAGGCCGCGCAGGCTTCCAGATGGCTCGTCAGCTCCGCAGGCAGAGCGCCTTCGACGGAACTCTGTTCCAGCAGCGCGCGAGCTTCTTGGCAGGTCATGGAGATTTCTCCTCGCCCTGGAGGGGGTGAAGTTTCGACCGGAGGAGCGTCAGTCCCCGCGCGATCTGGGACTTCGCCGTTCCCGAGGGGATCTCCAGCACGGCGGCGGTCTCTTCGATGGAGAGTCCCTGAAGATAGTGAAGGGCGATGCTCTCGGAATACGGCGGCGGGAGCGCCTGGACGGCGTCGAGGGTCCGCCGGAATTCCTCCGTCACCGCGGGCTCGGCCGGAGGAGACGAATCCCGGCCGGCCAGAATCGATCGGGCTCGTCGGCGGGTGTTGGACGCCCGACGCTCGTTCGAGGCCTCGTGAAGAACGATCCGGTAGAGCCACGCCCGGGGATTCTCGGGCCGCGCGCCCGATTGGAACACGTCCCAGGCTTTGAGGAAGGTCCGCTGCACGATGTCCTGCGCATCGTGGAAGCTGATGCCCCGGGTGAAGGCGTACTGCACCAGCTCGGCGCCGAAGCGACCGGCCAGGTCGCCGAATTCCTCCCGTACTCCGCGAATCGGCTCCATCAGGGGGATCTCGGACCTCATCACGGAAATAGGATCACGCCGGGGCGCCCGCCTGTTCCCGGAATCGCAGAATCGTACCATTTCGGGAACAGCCCGCGCCCTTCGGGTGATCTCATCCCCGGTTGAAGGGAAGGAGATCCGCCATGAACGGGTCGATGGTGCTCCTGGCGGCCGCGACGATCGCGATGACGGTCGCGCCGGCCGGCCGTCAGGAGAAGCCGAAGGCCGAGGGCGTCCGCGGCGCGGCGGCCCGCGGGAACGGTCCGGCCCTCCCGGGATCCGCGGACTTCTTCCCGTCCTCCGACCATCCGATGGGATGGCGCGGCGACGGCAGCGGCCGCTTTCCGGGCGCGACGCCGCCGCTCACCTGGGGACGCTGGGCCAAGGGGCTCGTCCACGAGCTTCGTCATCAGGCGCGCCGGCCGAAGGGGTCGGACCTCTCCGGCGCCCGGGTCCTCGAGTTCGGCATCCTGAAGGAATGGCTGGTGGCCGGCCCCTATCCCCAGGAAAGCGGGCTCGCGAACGAAGCCCAGCTGCAGCCCGATGCGTCGGAGAAGGGCGGTGCCGCTGCCTGGAAAGCCGTGCATGTCGGCATGGAGTCGCAGAGCAACCATGAGGTGAACGGCGGGAACTGCGGTACGGCGAACGTCGACTTCGAGGCGGCATTCGGCAAGTCGGACAACCAGATCGCCTACGCCCACACCTATCTTTTTTCTCCGGAGCCCGGCAAAGCGGTCCTCTATCTGAAAGGCTCCGGCGCGAAGGACCATGCCGTCTGGTTCAACGGGAAATCCGTCGACGCGGCGAAGGCTGCCGCGCTGGACTTCGGCCGCGGCTGGAATTCCCTCCTCGTCAAGGTCCCGGGCGGCCAGGGCGGCAAACGCCCCTGGGTTCTCTCGGCCTACCTGCGGCCTCCCGGCACGATCGAGTATGCCTCGAAGAACATCTCGTGGATCACGCCGCTCCCCCGCTGGAGCTGCTCGGCGCCGCTCGTCGTCGGCGACCGCATCTACGTCCAGTGCGGGACCAACGGCGCCGCGCTCGTCTGCGTCAACAAGGCCGACGGAAAGCTTCTCTGGATCCGTCCCCACGCGTGGCCCGTCCTCCTGGGCCAGGAGAATCCCGTGGCCGATCTCTGCGACGAGTTCATCCGGCTGGCCAATGGCGCCGTTTCGGACTCGGGTCCGAACTCCTCGGCTCATGCGGCCCTCGAGACGAAGGGCATCCTCCTGATGAGGGCGATCGAGAAGGCGAATCTCGCCTCGGGCAAGCCGAACATCCACTCCCAGGACGGAGGTTCGGCGAACCCGACGCCCTGCTCCGACGGCAAGCGCATCTACTGCGTGTTCGGCGGCGCGGAGAAGATCGTCGTCTGCACCGATCTCGGCGGAAAGCAGCTCTGGATGTCGCAGGAACGGGTGAAGGCCTGGGAGCACGGGAACCACGGCTCGCCCTGCATCATCGGCGCGCGGTTGATCGTCGGCGCGGGCGACACGGCGATGGCTCTCGATGCGGCGACCGGAACTCCGATCTGGAAGGTGAAGGACGCCGGATGGCGGCTCGACGCGGCGACTCCCGTGCCGGTCGGGAGCGGAGCGGTTCTCCTCGGCCACAAAGTGGTCCGCGTCTCCGACGGGACGGTCCTCGGCGGCACGGCGGCCAATTCCGTCTTCCATGCCACGCACATGACCTCCTGCGTCGAGCAGGGAGTCGCCTACAACTTCTCGGTTTCGCTCGGCACGAACTCGAAAGCGCTCGTGACCGCGCTGAACATCGCGACGCGATCGGCGGAGGAGGCGCAGGTCTCCCTCGCGTGGCAGGAGCCGCTGCCCGACCTCCTCAATGCCGCCGCCAGTCCTTGGAACCGGCCGGGCTTCATCGCCTCGGGGCTGATCGCGGACGAGCTTTTCTACGGCGTGGACATGATGGGGACGCTCTACGTCGCGGACCGGGCGGCTCGGAAGGTCGTCGCCGCGAAGGTCCTGGACAAGAACGTGCTCTGCGACCGCTTCGCGTGGGGCGTGGTGGCGAGCCCGGCGCTGGCCGGGAAGAAGATCTACGTCCTGGACAACCAGGGCGGCGCGGTCGTCCTGGCGCCCGGGCGGGAGATCCGCGAGCTCGCCTACAACATGATCGAGAACTACGGCGCGAACGACGAGTATCGGCAGAGGAAGGTCTTCACGACGTCGCCCATCTTCGACGGCCGGCGGATCTATCTGTACTGCTGGGACGCGCTCTTCTGCATCGAAGAACGGTAGACCCGCGACGGAGGGAGTCATGAAGCGAACCGGTCTCTTGAGCAAGGACGGACCGAGCGGCAGGGTGATTTTCTTCGTCGAGGGGTCCGTCGTCCTGGGAAGCTCCGCGCAATGCGAGATCCCGATCCCCGGCGCGGCGCCGCAGCACGGCAGGATCCTGCTCACCGACGCCGGCTATGAGGTTCAGGACTTGACGGGCCGGAATCTCGTGGAGGTCAACGGTCGCCGCCTCTCGACGTCGCCGCTCCGCGATGGGGATCGGATCACGATCGGATCGGAATCGCTGATCTTCGCCGAGGCCCGGAAGATCGAGCCGGAGAGACGCGGGCCGAAGTCTCGCCCCACGCGGAGCGCCGGGGAACCTCGCACGGTCCGGCGCTCCCACTCCCGGCTCCTGATCGTGGCCGCGGTCGGCGCGGCGCTGGCGGCATTCCTCGCGGTCGTCCTGTGTTTCGACGGGGAACGAACTCGGCAGCAGACCGTCCTCTACCCGCTGGGCTCCGTCCAGGCGCCTCGGTCGCCCGGCCGCTGAGCCCGCCTACTTCGGCTCGTCGAAGCGGCGCGAAAACCAGCGGCCGTCGAACGGGATGCCGCGGCGGCCGAGCTCCACCAGGTACCGCGCGCGGGGCTGATCGATCGGCTCGCCCTTGACGATCACCACCGATGCCAGGCCCATCGTCCGGCCCGACGCGCCGGCCCCGCCGAGCCAGCGGCCGATGACCCCTCCGTCGCTGTCGTGGTCCCGGCGGTAATTGATTTCGAGGCCTCCGGGGGCGGGCCACGGGTAGGCGCCGGTCTCCTCGCCGTTCACCCACATCCGCACGAGGGACGCCGCGCCGTCACCGCTCAACGCGACATGGACCCAGCGGGCCGCCGCCGCTTCGGCGCGCTCGGCCGGAAGGACGAACGCGTTCTTCGCCAGGCCGTTCCCGATATCCTCCGTGAAGAACCGGTCCACCGCCTCGAAGGTTTCGAGCCGCGCGTCGGTCTGGCTCAGCCGGAACAGACAGTTGATCCGGTGCTTGCCCACGAACTTCGGAGTCTCGCCCTCGGTCTGCAGCAGAACCCAGGCGGCGATGCCGAACGACCGGATCGAGCCGCCCGGCCGGCCGACCAGCGCGGTCGCCAGCCCCGGAAAGTGCACCCAGTTGCCGGGCTTGTCGCAGAAGACCGCCAGAGCCCGCTCGCCCACCGGAGTGTTCACGCCGGGGTGCAGGCCGTTGTCCGGAACGGCTCGGAACGTCGCCCAGCCGGATCGCGCAACCTGCACCGTCGTCCGCAGCCCGGCGCGCGACACGGAGAAGTCGCCCAACTGGACGTCGGTCCCCGCCAGCAGGGCGGGATCGAAGTCCTTGAGGAGCGCCAGACCGCCGCCGCCTTGAGGGCGCTCGTTCGCGACCTTCTCCCCCTCGCTCCCGGTGAAGTTCCAGACGCCGACCAGCTCCGGCTCCTGGACGGTGGTCAGCGCAAGCCAGAGAAGCAGGGCCATGGCCTGTTGGTGAGCGGGCACGACAGGATTTGTAACCCGGGTCCGGATCATAAACTTTTTCCCGGAACCCATAACATCCCGCTCATTTGTGCATCTCCAGAGCGGCCGAGTTCCACGGGGCGGTCCGGGGGAGGACGGACGCGAACGACGGTGCATAGGGAGGACGACGCAGCCATGGAATCCAGCTCCCGATCGACGGATCTCTCCCTCCGGGTCAAGTGCCCGAACTGCGGGCACACGCTCTCGCTGCTGGCCGGGCGAACGCAGCTGACGTTTCACTGCAGGACCGGCCACATCTTCCCGATGCGGCAGCTCTTCCGGACCCAGGCGCATGAAGTGCACCGCGGGCTTCGGGCGGTCCTGGAGGTCTGGGAGCAGAAAGCCCTCGTGCTGCGGAAGATCGTCGACGAGGCCCGCCTCGACGGTCGACCGGAACTCGCCGTCAACTTTCAGCGGGAAGCCGAGCAGATCGAGACCCGCCTCCGAACTCTCCGCGAGCACCTGCAAAGCGCGAACGGAGAGGCCGGAAGCGGATCCGTGGCCGGGTGAGTCGAGGCTGGTCTCCATTGAACGGCAACGGTAAGAGGCCCGAAATTCTGAACTGTCCCCGCTGTCGGAACGAACTCCGAGCGGCCGAGGGGGCCGGCGGCCTGTTGTTCCGATGCTCCGGCGGGCATGGATACACCGCCCGGACTCTGCTGGCGGAACAGTCGAAGCTCGCCGCGAACCTCCTCGGCGACGTCGAGGCCGCCCTCGAGTCCCACCTCACCCTGTCGGGCGAGCTTGCATCGAGGGCGGAGGTCGACGGCCAGCGCCACCTGCTCGACTATCTGGATCAAATCATCGACGCCGGGCGCGATACGCTGGGATTCGTTCAGACCAGCCTGTCCGACCCGCGCGGATCGGAGGAATAAGGGGACGATGCGACACCTGCTGCTGGTCGAGGACAACCCCGACGACATCTATCTTCTGATCGAAGCCCTCCAGGACCTGCTTCCCGACGTGTCCCCGAAGGTCGTCAAGCATGGCGACGCGGCGATCTCCTACCTGTCCGGAGAGGGGAGGTATGCCAACCGCCGGGAGTATCCGCTTCCGTCGGAAATGATCCTCGATCTCGGACTGCCGTACCGCTCGGGGCTGGAGGTGCTGGAGTGGGTCCGGCAGTCTCCCCGCCACTCCCTGCTGCCGGTCACGGTCCTCAGCGGCACGCAGCGGCGTGCCGACTTCGAGAGCGCCACGGCGCTGGGCATCGACGGCTTCTTCTGGAAGCCCGTCGATTTCGATCGGCTCGCAGCCTTCCTCCGGGAGCCGGCCTCCCGGACGCGCACGCCTATTTCTGTCGCGGGCCGACTTCGCTGACGGTGAGGACGCGGCCGTTGCGGCCGAAGCCGACCTCGAACCCGTAGTGGTTGAAGTCCATGAAGAACAGGCCAATGAACGCCGTGAGAAGGATCGTGAAGATCTTGCCCTGGGTGTAGCTGTACACGTAGCTCCACTGCTCCGTCGGGACGTCCTTCGAGTCCTCCTGGCCGGGGACGGGAGTCACCACCTTCGGCGCCCCGATCTCCCAGCGCACCTGCTCCTTGCTCATCCCCTGATGGATCCGGTCGTGACCGCTCTCCGCGCCGGGCCGCGAAGTGAAACAGCCGGCGCAGAACAGCAGCAGGAGCGGGAGCAGTCGGCGGCTCATCGCGCCTGCTCCAGATTCGTCACGCCTCGGACCCGGCCGTCGGCGCCGAAGCCGACCCAGAAGGTGCAGCGGCCCTTGCCGCGGGGTCCGTTGAGGATCGGCTTGATGGGGTCGCCGGTGCCGGTCGCGGCGCTGAGGGCGACCAGCGTGCCGGACAGGAGGACGAACTCGGCCGCGTCGCCCAGGTCGGGCGGGGGTTTGATCGAGTAGGCCCACACCTCGACGGTCTGCTCCTGGATGCCCGCGGCGGCGGCGATCGGCGTGACCCGCGTGGGGCGGCCGATCTTGTCGACGACCTGACGCGCGGTCATTCCGACATCGACCAGCACCCGACGGTCTTCGAGCTGGTCCCGCGTGGGACCGCAGCTTGAAAGGAGCAGCCCCAGGAGCGCGAACGCAAGCCTCACGAACGAAGTATACCCCGGGGCTACTTCGTGATGTGGCCCTCGTTCCAGGGGAGGACGCCGCAGCGCTGCGCCCACGCGTCGTAGCGGGCCGCCAGGTCGCGGACGACGTCGGGCTGCGTCGGGGCCAGGTTGCGCAGCTCCGTCCGATCGGACGCGAGGTCGTAAAGTTCCCAGGGCTCCTTGTTGACGGCGACGAGCTTCCAGTTGCCGACCTGAACGGCGTGATTGCCTTCGTGCTCCCAGAAGAGAGGGCGGGTCGCCGGCGCGGCGCCCGCGAGGAGCGGCAGCAGGCTCCGGCCCTCGAGGGGAAGCCGCGTGCTGGGGTATTCCGCCCCCGCCGCCTGGAGGAACGTGGGCAGCAGATCGATGACATGGCCCGGCGCGTGGAACAGTCCCTTTGCGCGCAGTCCCTGGGGCCAGTGGACGATGAGCGGCGTGGAGATGCCTCCCTCATGGACCCAGCTCTTGAAGAGCCGGAACGGCGTGTTGCTGAGGCCGGCCCACTCCATCCCGTAGCTTGCGAACGTATCGGGCGGTCCGGGAACGATCGATGGATTGTTTCCGACCCGGATGGGGCGACCGTCGGCCGTCTTCTTCGGGATGTCGTCTTCCTGCCACCGATCCTTGCCGGTGATGTCCTCCGAGCAGCCGCCGTTGTCGCTGAGGAAGAGGAGCAGCGTGTGGTCGAGCTTCCCGAGATCGCGGAGCTTCGCCACGACCCGGCCGACGCCGCGGTCCATGCACTCGATCTGCGCGGCGTAGACGGCCATCCGCGAGGCCTGCCAGTCCCGGTCGGGACACTCGTTCCACGCGGGGACGCGCGGATCGCGGGGCGACAGCGGCCAGCCGGACTCGACGAGACCTTCCTGGAGCATCTTGCGGTGGCGCCGCTCACGAAGGACGTCCCATCCTTCCTTATAGGTATCGCGATGACGCGCGACGTCGGCGGGCCTCGCGTGGAGAGGCCAGTGGGGCGCCGTGAACGCGAGGTAGAGCAGGAACGGATCCGCACGGCGGCCGGCTTCGTCGAGCAGGCTCACGGCGTTGTCGGCGAAGTAATCCGTCAGGTAGAAATCGCCGGGCGGCGGCGCGATGGCCTGATCATCCCGCGCGAGGATCCGGCCGGGCGGGAGCATGAAGTAATGGCGGCCGCTGCCGATGAGCGCGACGGAGCGGTCGAAGCCGCGGTCGACGGGCCAGTGGGGCCGGTCGTTGCCGACGTGCCACTTGCCGACCATGAGGGTCCGGTATCCCTGAGGCCGCAGCGCTTCCGCGATCGTGACGCACCGGTCGTTCAGGCGTCCCTGGTAGGCCGGGGTCTTCCGATCGGCGACCATGTGGCCGACGCCCGCCTGATGGGGGTAGAGGCCCGTGAGGAGCGCCGCGCGGCTGGGGCAGCAGCGGGCCGCGTTGTAGAACCGGGTGAAGCGGACGCCGTCCGCGGCGAGACGGTCGATGTTCGGCGTCGCGATCTCCGAGCCGTAGCAGCCGAGATCGGAGAAGCCCAGGTCATCGGCGAGGATGACGACGATGTTGGGCCGGGATCCCGGGGCAGGCGCGGGCGAACCCGAGCATCCCAGGCAGAGCAGCACGAACAGGACGGCGTGGGCGATCCTCACTTCCATAGGTGGCCGCCGCGGCGGAATCCGAGACAGGAATCGTTATTCCTTGTCCTGGATCTTCGCCCAGGTGTCGCGCAGGGAGACGGTGCGGTTGAACACCAGCGCGCCGCCGTGCGAGTCGGGATCGACGCAGAAGTAGCCGTGGCGCTCGAACTGGAACGTCTTGCCGGCCACGGAGCCCGCGACGCTCCGCTCGAGGAGGCAGTCGGTCAGCACCTCGAGCGACTTGGGGTTGAGGTTCTGGCGGTAGTCGCCGCCGGCGTCGGGATCGGGGCCCGTGAAGAGCGTCTCGTAGACGCGCACCTCGGCCTTGATGGCCTGCGCGGCGGAGACCCAGTGGATCGTGCCTTTGACCTTGCGGCCGTCGGGCGCCTGGCCGCCGCGGGTCGCGGGATCGATCGTGCATCGCAGCTCGGTCACGACGCCCGCCGCGTCCTTCACCGCGCGCTCGCACTTCAGGAAGTAGCCGCCGCGCATCCGCACCTCGCGGCCGGGCGCCAGGCGGAAATACTTCTTCGGCGGGTCCTCCATGAAGTCCTCCCGCTCGATGAAGAGCTCGCGGGAGAACGGGACCTTGCGCGTGCCGGCCGCCGGATCCTCGGGATTGTTGGCCAGCTCGAATTCCTCGACCTTGCCCTCGGGCACGTTCTCGACGACGACGCGAAGGGGACGGAGCACGCCCATGACGCGGGGCGCGCGGCGGTTCAGGTCCTCGCGGATCGCGTTCTCGAGGACGCCGAGCTCGATCGTGCTGTTCATCTTGGCGACGCCGATCCGCTCGCAGAACGCGCGGATCGACTCGGGCGTGTAGCCGCGGCGGCGAAGCCCGCTGAGCGTCGGCATCCGCGGATCGTCCCATCCGCGGACGTGCTTGTCGCGGACCAGCTCGAGGAGCTTCCGCTTGCTCATCATCGTGTACGTCAGGTTGAGCCGCGCGAACTCGATCTGGCGCGGCGCGTAGATGCCGATGTTCTGGATGAACCAGTCGTACAGCGGCCGGTGGTCCTCGAACTCGAGGGTGCAGATCGAGTGGGTGATCCGCTCCAGCGAGTCGCACTGGCCGTGGGCGAAGTCGTACATCGGATAGATGCACCACGTGTCGCCCGTGCGGTGATGGTGCGCCCGCAGGATCCGGTAGAGGACCGGATCGCGCAGGTTGATGTTGCCGCTGTCGAGGTCGATTTTCGCGCGCAGGGTCTTCGCGCCGTCCGGGAACTCGCCCTTGCGCATGCGGCGGAAGAGGTCGAGGCTCTCGGCGGAAGGCCGCTCCCGCCAGGGACTCGGCTTGCCGCCCTGCGTCAGCGTCCCGCGGGTCTCGCGGACCTGGTCGGCCGTCAGGTCGCAGACGTAGGCCTTTCCGTCCTGGATCAGCTTTTCGGCGTACTGGTAGATTTCTTCGAAATACTGCGAGGCGTAGAAGAGGCGATCGCCCCAGTCGAAGCCCAGCCAGCGGACGTCGGTCATGATCGAATCGACGTACTCCTGCTCCTCCTTGCTCGGGTTGGTGTCGTCGAACCGGAGGTTGCAGAGACCGCCGTAGCGGGCGGCCGTGCCGAAGTTCAGGCAGATCGACTTCGCGTGGCCGATGTGGAGGTAGCCGTTGGGCTCCGGAGGGAATCGGGTGTGGACCCGCTTCTGGTACCGGCCCGTCCGGTTGTCCTCTTCGATCTCCTGCTCGATGAAGTTGAGCGACCGCTCTTCCATAGAGGGGGTGATTATAGCGCTTCGCCCGCGACTGAAAAGCTAATCCTGGAAGGTGCAATTGGCCTGCTCGCCCGATTCCAGGTCGATTTCTAGGGTCCGGGCGTCCGGGGAATCTCCTTGGGCGAGACGGTCGTGCCGGGCCGGAGTTCGTCGGATCCGCGCAGGGCCACCGTCTCGCCCGGCGAAAGAGTTCCGAAGACTTCCTGGAGGGAGCCCGTCGACACGCCGAGTCTGACGTCCACCCATTCCGTCGTGCCGCTCTTCACCCGCACGACGAACGTGCGCTCGGTGGTCACCACGATGGAGGTCGGAGGAACGAACAAGGTGGCTTCCGTGCGCTTCATCAGCCACTGAACCTCAGGGAACATGCCGGGCGCGAGGCGACCGTCCCGGTTCTCCACGTCCAGTTCCACCGGCAGGGTGCGGGTCTTGAGATCGAGCGCCCGCGATGCGCGGGCGATCGTGCCCGAGAAGGAGACTCCCGGGTATGCCGGAACGGTGAACTTGACGACGTCGCCTTCGGTCACGCTCCCTGCCGCGACTTCGGGCACCGGCACCACGAGCCGAAGCGTGGAGACTTCCTGGAGCCTCATCATCGAGACCGCACCCGCCCCGGACGGCGACACCAGGCTCCCCTCGTGAACGTTTCGCTCCGTAATGGTTCCGTCGAACGGAGCGGTGATCTTCAGGTAGGACTCATTCTGCTTCCAACACTGAACACGGGCCCGATCCGCTTCCACCGTTTTCTCGGAAACCTCGACTTCGTTGCCGGAGACCACTCCAGGAGTGGCGGACGCTTCCTTCAGGCGCCTGTAGGTCGCCACGTCGGAGGCCAGCTTCGCTTCCGCCTCGTGCCGCTGGGCTTCGATCTCCGGAGCGACCAGCTGGACCAGCGTCTGACCCTGCTTCACGACCGATCCGCGGTCCGCCTCGATCTTTTCCACGAATCCCTGCACCCGGGCATAGAGCGCGACGTCGCGTCGGGCGATCAGTTCGCCGGAGATCCTCATCGGCTTGATCAGCTTCTGCGACACGACCGGAACCACGGCAAGGGCGGGCGGCCCTGACGGGCCAGGGCTCGGGGGCGCCGTCGACGCCGGCGGATCGCACGCCGAGAGCAGAATCCATGTCCAAATCCACCGCAGACGCATCAGGACCTCCCGGCATCCTCAGGATGAAGCGAGGAAGACGCCGTCCGGGCGCCGCCCAGCAGAAGCGAAAACAGCGAAGGCAGGACCCCCAGCACGGCCAGGGCCGAGGCCGCCAGCCCTCCGATGACCGCGCGCCCCAGGGGAGCCGACTGCTCTCCTCCCTCGCCCGTTCCCAGGGCCATGGGCAGCATGCCGGCGATCATCGCGAAGGTCGTCATCAGGATCGGCCGAACCCGGCCACGAGCCCCCGCGAGAGCGGCATCCTTCGCGGACAGTCCCGCGCGCCGATGCTGATCGGCGAAGCTGACCAGAAGGATGGCGTTGGCCGTGGAGACGCCGATGGCCATGATCGCTCCCATGAACGACTGGACGTTCAAGGTCGTCCCGGTCAGCCACAGCGAAAGCGCAACTCCGGCGACCACCGCCGGAATGATCAGCACAATCGCCAGGGAGACGCGGACCGACTGGAAATACGCGACCAGCAGAAGAAAGATCACGACGATCGCGACGCCGAGGCCGACGTTCATCCCTTCGAGCGTCTGGAGCATCGGCTTGACCTGACCGCCGTTTTCGATCGACAGGCCCGGGGGCAGCGGTCCGACCCTGCGGATCGCTTCGTCCACGTCCCGCGCCACGCCGCCCAGATCGCGGCCCGCCACATTCCCCGAGATCGTGACCATTCTGCGGCCGCTGTCGCGATCGTATTCCCCGACCTGGCTCCCATAGGCGGCTCGGGCGACGTCGCGCAGGAAGGGCCCGGAGGCGCCGGCGGGGGTCACCGGCAGGCTTTCCACATCTTCCACGGAAGCGACGCGCCCCTGGGGGACCTCCACCTGGACCTGAAAGGCGATGCCGGTGTTCGGATCGCGCCAGTACGTGGGCTGGAGGTATCGGCTCGACGAGGTCGCGGCGACGAGGGCCTTTCCGATCTGCTCGACCGTCACTCCGAGCTGGCCCGCCCGCTCGCGGTCGATGCGGATGTCCATCGCCGGGTAGTCGAGCGGCTGACCGAACTGCAGATCGCGCAGCCCGGGGATCTTCTTCATTTCTGCCAGGGTTCGGTCGGCCCACGGCCGGATCGCCTCGGGACGCGGCCCCTTGACCGAGACTTCGATCGGCGTGGGCGCGCCGAAATTCATGATCTTGCTCACCAGGTCGCCCGCTTCGAAGGAGAAGGAGACGCCCGGGAACCGCTCGGCCAGCTTCGGGCGCAGCCGTTCCTGAAACTCGTCCACGCGGTAGGGACAGGATTTGCGGAGCGCCACGAGGAGCACGGCCTCCTGGGGACCGCTCGTCCACAAATGGATCGTGTTCACCGGATAGCTCGGAGGCTGCACGCCCGTGAAGTCGAGCGTGAGGGCGACGTTGCCCGGACCCGCCTCCTCCCGGATCGCGTCGAGGACCTGGAGCGTCAGAAGCTCGGTCCGCTCCACCCGCGTGCCGGTCGGCGCCCGCAACCGAAGCTGAAGAAAGCCCGTGTTCACGGCGGGAAAGATGTCGGTCCCGAGCGCGCGTTCCGCCCGCGTCGTTCCCCAGAACAGGACTCCGGCCGCCAGCAGAAGGTAGGCCAGGGACAGGGGCCAGCGAAGCCGAAGCAGACCGGTCTGGAGCGTCGCGTAGATCCGCGACAGCGCGGGCTCCGGTCCGTCGCCCTGCCGTTCGGGAAGGATCCAGTTCGCGAGCACCGGCACGAGCGTGCTCGAGAGCGCGTACGAGGCGAGCATCGCGAACCCGACGGACAGGGACAGCGGGATGAAGAGCGACCGGGCGACGCCGGCCATGAAGAACGACGGCACGAAGACGGAAACGACCGAGAGCATCGCCAGGAGCCGGGGAGTGACGGTTTCCCGGGCCGCATCGAAGACGGCGCTGCGTTTCGGCTCCCCCCGGGAAAGGTGCGTATGGATGTTTTCGATCGCGACGGTCGCCTCGTCGACCAGGATGCCGACAGCGAGCGCCAGCCCCCCCAGCGTCATCAGGTTCACCGTCTGCCCCGTCAGCCACAGCCCCGTCAACGAGGCGAGCAGCGAGAAAGGGATCGTCACCGCCACGATGAGGGCGCTGCGCACGTCCCGAAGAAACAGCAGCACCATCAGGCCCGTGAGCGCCGCTCCGAGCAGGCCTTCCATGGCCAGTCCTCGAATCGCGCCCTGCACGATCGGGGACTGGTCCAGCTCGAAGCTGACCGTCACCTCGCCGGCGGTCCCCGTCGCGCCGTCCAGGATCCCCTGCATCTTCTGGAGGTTCGCTTTCACGACGTCGACGACGGCCAGCGTCGACGCATCGGCTCGCTTGGTGACGGGAATGTAGACCGTCCGCTTCCCGTCCTTGTGGGCGTATCCGGTCACGATGTCGGTCCCGATCGCGACCTTCGCGACGTCGCGCAGCAGGACGCTCGGCCCCGCGCCGGCGCGGATGGGAAGGCTCTCCAGTTCCGCCGGTTCGCGCACGACCGAGTTCACGGGGGCGACACGATTGAGATCCCCCGTCCGGACATTCCCCGCCGGCAGGATGATGTTTCCGGAGGCGACCGCCTTGACGACTTCTTCGGGGGACATCGACAGGGCCCGGAGCCGCTCCGGATCGACGCGGACCACGACGGTCCTCTGGTTCCCGCCGAACGGAGGCGGAGCCGAAACTCCGGGAAGCGTCGCGAAGGTGGGGCGAACATTGTTGAGCGCGAAGTCTTGGATTTCCCCGACGCTGCGGGTGTCGCTCGCGAACACGAGCTGGCCCACCGGCACGCTCCCGGCGTCGAACCTCACGATGAACGGCGGTACGGTGCCCGGGGGCATGAAGGCCCGCGACCGCTCGACGTAGGAGACGGTCTGCGCGAGCGCCTGGTTCATGTCCGTTCCGGGATGGAAGAACAGCTTGAGCAGGCCGACGTTTTGGATGGACTTGGACTCGACATGCTCGATGCCGTTGATATAGAGGAAGTGGTACTCGTAGTAGTACACCAGGAACCCTTCCATCTGGCCGGGATCCATGCCGCCGTACGGCTGCGCGACGTAGATGACCGGCAGATTCAGGTTGGGGAAGAGGTCCCTCGGCATTTTCTTCAAGGCAAAGGCGGAGCCCAGCGCGAGGGCGATCACCGCCACGATCACCGTGAGGGGACGTCGAAGGGCGAAATGGATCAGGCCCATCCTACTTCTTCCTCTCCTGCGCCGCGGCCACCAGCTTGAGGAAGGGTTCCAGGTCGCCTCTCACACGCGCCGACGCCGCGAGCGTCCGCCAGATCGTCAGCCGGGCCAGGAGCTCATCGATCTCCGCCTGCGCCAGGAGTCGTTGCGCATCGGCCACCTCGGTCAGCGTGCCCAGCCCGGTGTCGTAGCGGGAGCGCGCGCGCGTGACGGCGTCGTTCGCCGCCTGGAGCTGCACGCGCGTGTTGTCGGCGATCTTTCGCGCGGTGTCGAGAACCGTCCGAACCTTGGCGGATTGCATCCGGAGCGACAGGTAGATCTCGTCGGCCCTTGCCCGTTCCGCCCGCTCGGCGCCTTCCTCGGCGAGCCGCCGGGCGGACAGTTGGAAATAGTCCGTGACGCCGAACGTCAGCGAGACGCCGGCTCCCCAGTTGGGCCGCGTGGGGAAGAGTCCGTCCGAGGGCTCCGGGTTGCCGGCCGGATCGAAGCCGCTGCCGCGCCCGCTCACGCCGAGCAGCAGGTTGAGCCTCGGAGCAAAGGCGCGATCGAGCGCATCCTGCCGTGCCCGCGCGGACTGGACGGCCGCCGCCTGCCGGTCCAGCAGCGGATGTCCGGCGGGATCGCCGGGGGGGATCTCGGAGGGCGGGAGATCCAGGAGGGGCCCCGCGTCCGTTTCAGCCGGAAGCTCGGTCGTCCCCATCGACTCGGCGAGCGCGATCCGGCTGGTCTGCACGGTCTGCTCGGCCAGAAGGTCCTGGGTCCGGGCGGCGGCGACTTCCGCGTCCGCCCTCGAGGCGTCGGCTCCGGGGCGAAGTTCCCGGTCGGTCAACGCATGAACCGACTTCGCGAACACCTCCCAGCGATCGAGATTCGCCCGGGTCGTCCGGAGCGTCTGACGGGCGGCGAGGTGGGCGAGAAAGGCCTCCGCCGCAGTCGCCCCCGCCTCGAGCCGGGTCACCCGCACGTCGGCTTCGGCCTGACGTGCGGCCAGCCGGGCCGCTTCCACCGTGGCCGACCGAAGGCCGAAATCGAGGGGTTCGTAGGTGAGGAGCGCCCCGGCGTTGCTGCCCCAGCCGCTGCTCCAGGATCTCGACGCTCCCACGGGGCCGGAGATCGCCGGAAGGACTCCCTGAGGAAAGGTCGTCCCCGAGATGTTGTTCCGGGTCGCCCGGATCTCCTGCCAGACGAGGTCCAGGCGGGGGAGGTAGGCCGTATCGGCCAGGTCCGTGCCGGCATTGGCCAGATCGACTCTCGCCCGGGCCGTTCGAATCGAGGGGGCATGAAGCTGCGCCGCCGCCACGGCGCGGTGAACGTCCAGGGGACCGTCCGCCTTCGGAGGCGCTTCCGGGAGGTTGACGGTCCGCGCGACCGGCTCCGGTTCCGGCTGACGCCGGGCGCAGCCCGTCGCCACGAACCATCCTGCGGCGACCAGGAGCCAGATTCTCAGGCCCAGCAATCGAATCACCCTCATCGGAAATAACTAAAGACTTCGGAAGGGGAACGTAAGTCAACAAATATAACAACCCCCGTCCGGCAAACTTGATGCCCGGCATTTTCTGTGCTCCAATGGGCCATCCCAGAGGAGGACGGATGGACGCATCACGCCGCGATTTCATGCGCATCGCCGGACTGGCGGGCGCTTCGCTGTGGACCGCCCAGGCGGGTTGTTCCTCTCCCGGACCCGCACGCGACGACGCGGGCGAATTGATCACCCGCCAGGAAACGCCCTACAACGCGGAACCGCGGCTGGAGCGTCTCGTCGAAAACTGGATCACGCCGAATCCGTCCTTCTACGTGCGAAGCCATGGCACCCGTCCGGCGGTCGAGCCCGGCGGGTATCGGTTGAGCGTGGAAGGACTGGTCGAGCGACCGTTCAGCGTCTCCCTGGAGGACCTCGAGCGGATGCGGCCGGTCACGATGCCGGCCACGCTCCAATGCGCCGGCAACCGGCGTCTCGAACACAGTCGGGTAAAACCGGTCGCCGGCGTTCAATGGGACGCGGGCGCGATCGGCAATGCCGAATGGACGGGCCCGCGGCTGGCCGATCTGCTCGCGAAAGCGGTCGTTCGATCCGGCGCGAAGCATCTCTGGTTCGAGGGGCTCGACACCGTCGCCCTCAAGGACCGTCCGACGGCCTTCGGCGGCGGGGTGCCGCTCGAGAAGGCGATGCGCCCCGAAACCCTGATCGCCCTGAAGATGAACGGCACGCCCCTGTCCCGCGAGCACGGGTTTCCCGCCCGCACCCTGGTGCCCGGCTATATCGGAGCCCGGAGCGTGAAGTGGCTCGGCCGCATCGTGGTGTCGGATCGTCCTTCGCCGAACAACTTCCTCGCGAGGGACTACAAGATGTTTCCTCCGGAGGCCACGCCTGAAACCGTGAAGCCCGACCAGTTCGAGCCGATCTACGAGATGGTTCTGGGTTCCGCCATCTGCAGTCCTCGCGTCGGCGCGCAGGTCAAGGCGGGGCGGATCAAGGTCCGGGGCTATGCCGTTCCCCCGGGCGGATCGGGCGGGGATGTTTCCCGCGTAGAAGTCTCCTCCGACGGCGGAAAGACCTGGACCGGGGCGCGCCTGCTGGAAACGGAGAAAGCCTTCACCTGGAGGCTTTGGGAAGCGGACGTGACGGTTCCAACGGGAGAATCGACCCTGGTGGCCCGCGCGACGGACTCGAAAGGAACCTCGCAGCCGGAGCGGGCATCCTGGAACTTCAAAGGCTACCTGAACGATTCCTGGCATCGGATCACGGTGTCCGCTTCCTGAGGCTCCTCGGCACATCGACAAGTTCTTGCCGGTCCTCCCCGCTCCTGCTATCTATTAGCCTTCCAAATGAAGGCGATCTAAATCCCGGATAGGTGTTCCGGGACGATGCCGTTGACTGAAGGTATGGGGAGGGAATAGCGATGCTCTGCGTCATCACCGCGGCACTTCTGGTCTGTGGATTCCAGGACAAGCCTCAAACGCCTCCGAATCCTCCGCCCAACCCGCCGGCCGAAGCCAAGCCGCAACCCGCCCCCGGTGGTCCGCTGAACTTCGAGGTCGCGGGAAACAGGATCGGCATCTACGGCATTCTCCGGATGGACATGTACTACGGCACGGCGCGGGTGAACCACAACGAGTTCACGTATTACGCCCTGACCCCCGATCCCTCGCAAACCCCGACCATCAACGAGCGGAATAACTGGATCGACTTCACCCCGCGGCTCAGCCGGCTGGGCGTCAAGGTCGACCGGGATTCTCTTCCGTTCTGGGGCAGCGCCAGGGCCAGTGGAGTCCTGGAATTCGACTTTCAGAACCGGGCGACGAGTGAAACCAACGGCCTGGAGAGCGAGTCCCGGGAACTGCCCCGGCTTCGTCATGCCTACATCAAGGTGACCTCCGGCGGGCTGTCCTTCCTCGCGGGACAGACCTGGGATCTGATCTCGCCCCTCTGGCCGGGCGTCAACGCCGACGGCATGATGTGGAATACGGGCAATCTCGGCGACCGCCGTCCCCAGTTCCGCGTCGGCTGGGAAACTCCGATCAGCGACGACCCCGGCTTCAACATCGCCGTCGCGGCGGCGCGGACCGGCGCCATCGACCGGAAGAACCTGGACGGCGCCGCCTCGGACAACATGCGCGACGGCGACGATTCCGGCCGCCCGATGCTGCAGGGGCGGGTCGGCCTGGCGAGGCTGTTCGACAAACGCGTCGACGTCGGGGTGTGGGGACATTTCGCCTGGGAGCGCACCGAAACGAAGATCGCCGGCCGCAACCATTTCTACTCCAACAGCGTCGGCGCGGACCTCAAGGCCAAGATCCTCAACGAGCTGACTTTTGCCGGAGAGATCTGGTACGGCAAGAACCTCAGCGACTTGCGGGGAGGCATCGACCAGGGTGTGGACACCGCGACCGGGAAGGAGATCGTCTCCCGAGGGGGCTGGGCCGAGCTCGTCGCCCAGCTCGCCGATCCTTATTTCATCGCCGTCGGCGTCGGGGTGGACGATCCCCGGGACGGGACGCTCAGCGCCGCCACCCAGCGGTCCCACAACATCGCTCCCTACATCTGGAACAAGCTCGATTTCGGCGGAGGGGTCGCGATCGGCGCCGAGGCCATCTTCTGGGCGACCGATTATTTCAACCTGCAGACGGGACGCGCCAATCGATACAGCCTGTTCGTGACGTACGCGTTCTAGGCGTCAGAAATCACCTGGAACCTCCCCCGCGCGGCCCGGCGCCGCGCGGGGGCGGGGAGTCTAGCTCCTGCGCCGGAGCCGCCGGAGCGCCAGGAGGAGCAGCACCGCGTCGAGGCCCGTGAGGCCGCAGCCTCCCGCTCCCGGAGCCGCGGTCTCGGAATCCAGGGCCGACGCCTTGGCGCCGGGCGGGGCGAAATCCAGCCAGTCGATGTTGCCCATGTCGCCCGAGGGTCCGATCGACTCCATGTAAATCCTCAGGACGTGCGTGCCGGCGCTCAGGGCGATCCCCGGGACCTCGATCTCCTGCCAGGCGTACCAGCCGCCGGTGTTCGGCACGGTCAGCGATCCCGTCCGGTTCGATCCGTCGATCTCCACGTGGAACGTTCCGCCTTGACCGTCGGAGGCGACCCGGATCCGGAGGCGCCAGGTGCCGCTTGCAGTCACGTTGACGGTGTATTCCAACCACTCTCCGGCCTGGGTCCATCCGACCACGGTCCCGCCGCTGCCGTCCGAGTCGAGATCTACTCCCGTGGATCGGAACTGGCCTCCCTGATTCGCCGCGTCGGCGTCGTGATAGGCGATTCCTTCGCCGCCTTCGTCGAAGCGCTCCGCCTCGATCCGTCCGGGAATCGTCGCGGCCGTTCCCCCGTACGGCGTCTGGCCCGACGGAGGCGGAGGAGGAGGAGGCGGCGCCGAGGCGGCGGTGAAACGGATCCAGTTGATGTTGCCCATGTCGCCTGAAGAACCGGTTGTGTCCAGGTTGATCCGCAGGATCTGGACGCCGGCGGACAGCGACACGCCCGTGCGCGTCAGCGTCTGCCAGGAGTACCAGCCGCCGGTATCCGGAACCGTCATCGACCCGGTCTTGTCCGCGCCGCCGAACAGCAGCCGGAACGTGCCCCCTTGCCCTTGCGAGGCGACCCGCACCTCGACGGTGTAGGTCCCGGCGGCCGCGACATTGACGGTGTACTCCAGCCATTCCCCGGCCTGGGTCCAGCCGACCGCATATCCGCCGCCGGCGTCGTTGGCCTGGTCGAGATCCACGCCCGTGGCTCGGAAATTGCCTCCCTGATTCGCGCCGTCGACATCGTGATAGGCGACGCCTTCGCCGCCTTCATCGAAGTGCTCCGCTTCGATCGTTCCGGGGACCGCGCGAGCCGTCCCGCCGTAGGGCGTCTGCCCCGAGGGAGGCGGCGGAGGGGGAGGAGGCGGTGGCGCCGAGGTCGCGGTGAACCGGACCCAGTTGATGTTGCCCACGTCGCCGCTCGGCCCGATGTTGTCGAGCGAGATCCTCAGGACTTGCGTGCCGGCCGACAGACTGACGCCGGTCTTCGCGATCGTCCGCCAGGAAAGCCAGCCGCCCGTGTCCGGAACGGAGATCATCCCGGTCTTGTCGACGCCGTCGAAGAGGATGCGGAAGGAGCCGCCCTGGCCCTGGGACGCGAGCCGGACGTCGAGGGTGTAGGTCCCGGCGGCGGCGACGTTCACGGTGTACTCCAGCCATTCGCCGGCCTGAGTCCATCCGACCGTGTATCCGCCGCCCGTGTCGTTCGCGTCTTGCAGATCGACGCCCGTGGCGCGGAACGCGCCGCCCTGATTGGCGCCGTCGACATCGTGATACGCGACGCCTTCGCCGCCTTCATCGAAGTGCTCCGCCTCGATCGTCCCGGGAATCGCGCGCGGCGATCCCCCATAGGGCGTCTGTCCGGACGGCGGAGGCGGCGGCGGAGGAGGCGTGCCGCCCGACCGGATGTAGAGCGCCCAGTCGTTGCCGTCGGGCGCGTTGAACGTCGGACCTCCCGAAGCGGCCGAGCTCGTCCCCGTCCGCGGATTGAACCAGGTCGCCGTGAAGGATCCGGGCAGGCCGGAGACGGTCGTGGAGCCTCCGCCGTCGAGGTAGATGACGTACTCCTGTCCGCTGCGGGCGGTGCACCAGCCGCGCGAGAGGAGGCCGTCGGAGGGCTGCATGCCGATCAGGTTCACCTGGAACGTCGAGAGGAACTTTCGGAGGTAGCCGACGAAGCGCATGCCGTCGGCGGCATCCGTGGAGTCCAGCACCGCCTGCTGGTACATGTCGAAGTGGAAGTAGTCCATGTGCGCGCCCGCGGTGAGGCAGCCCCAGGCCTTGCGGCGCCGCGTGGGCGGATCGATGTCCTGCGCGCCGTCATTGTCGGAGATCATGATCTTGTTCTGCCCGAAGACGTTCACGAGACCGCTGTGGGTCGAGACCGGATCATTGTTGGCGTTGCCCGGGTAATCGGGAACGTATTGGTGGCCCGGCAAGTCGCGCGGCATGACGAGATGAGTCGCCATCCCCTTGGATTGTTCGTAGGACGTGAGATAGTCTCCCAGCGCGTTCTCCCAGTCGGTGCGGCCGGACTCGTTGGCCATCTCCCACACGAGGTTGGGCTGCGAGCCGATGGTGTCGACGAGCTTGCGGACCATCGCCTGGTGATAAGCGTAGACCGGATCGGTCGTGGTCATCCACGCGGTGTGATCGACGGTGTTCAGGCCGTTGATGTTGTTGGTGCCGTAGTAGTAGTCGTACTGGAGCCCCCACACGTGCTGCGGTCCGTTGTCTTCGGCGACCAGCGATTTCGTGTGCCACACGTCCAGGATGCAGAGCTGGATCACGATTCCCTTCGATCGCGCATAGGTCACGACGTTGAGCCAGTAATTGAAGTAGGACTGGTCGAACTTCGTGAGGTCGAACCTCGGACGTCCGTCCGCGGCGTTGCCCGGGCCGGTGCGCTGGTACGGATTGATGGAGTTTCCGTACGGCTGGCCCATCGTGAAGGTGATCCGGAAGTAGTTGATGCCGTTGGCCGAGAGCTTGTCGATGAGGTTTCGGTAGTAGTTCGTGTAGTCGTTCTGGTCCGTCGTCAGCGCACCGATCGACGGATAGTAACCCGCCGGGTACCAGGTCTGTCCTCCCATGGTGAACCGGTGGGGATCGTTCGGATGAATCCGCGGGACGTCGTTGATCTGCTGGGCGATTCCCGGGGACGCGAGGATGAGGAGCGCTCCGACTGCGGACAGACTCCAAGATGCGAGCTTGTGGAACATGTCCTTCCTCCTGGGAAATCTACTTCCGCCGCGGGGGCGGACCGAACTGGTCGTCCTTGGGACGGGTCTTCTGCGTGGCCGAGATCCAGACCGTGTCGAGCCGGAAGAGTCCTTCGCTGGTGTAAATCCTGATCGTCTGCCGGCCGTAGCGGGCGAACCGGACCACGACGGGCATCTCGTCGCGCCCGTTGTCGCCGTCACCGCCGATCCAGCAGTAGCCGGGCTTGTTGCCGAAGCCGTTGAAGAAGGCGCGCTGCGGCCCGTAGAAGCCCTTGAACGCCGACGCCGGTCCCTCGGTCACGACGCTCTGGGGGATCTCCAGGATCACCGCGTCGTGGCTGAACCGCGGCTCGGCCACGGCATTGCCGCGGATCCAGATGAAGTAGTCCTTCTCCGGTTCGGCGGCGAAGGTCCACTCGACGTATCCGATCGTGCCGGCCTTGAGCCGCGCGCCGGATTCGTCTCCGTTGATGTCGATCGCTTCGAAGGCCTGACCGACGGACGCCTGCGGGTCGCGGACGGGCTTCCATTCGCGGCCGACCGCGCGGCCCTGCGCCGGCGTCAGCACGATCTCCTCGGCGGGGACCGGATGGGGGACGACCTCCGCGCCGGCCGCGGCGACCGCATAGTGACCGGTGACCACCTCGGCCGTCCTGCCCGCCAGGTTCTTCAGCTGGACCTTGCCCTCTTCGACGATCAGAATCATGCCCTTCTTCGAGTCGGGATCGACGATGATGCGCAGCGTCGTCCCGAGCACCGTCGCTTCGCCGTGGGACGTCGCGAACACCATCGGCTGGTTCTTCGGCTGCTTGGCGACGATCGCGCGGACCTCGCCTTTGACGATCGTGAGGCGTTTGCCCTTCTCGGTCCGGAGCTCCTGGATCTCGGTTCCCGGGGAGATCTCGAGACGCGTCTGATCCACGTAGCGGAGCGTCGCGCGACCGGAGATCTCGAGGCCGGTGCCCTCGGCGATCGTCACGGCGGTTCCGTCCTCGCGCTCCAGGGTCATGGTGGCGGCCACGGTCGCGGGCTTTTCGCTCGGCGCGGGCGGCTTCTCCTGCGGGGCCGGCGCGGCATCGGTCTTCGTCGCCGTCGGCCGCGCCGCTTCCTCGGCCTGGCGCAGCGCCTCGAGCCGTTTTTCCTCGTCGATGCGCCGCTGCGTGGCCTGGGCGAACGCCTCGTCGGCCTGCTTCCGCAGGTCCGCTTCCTTGACCGCGGCGCGGGCCGCATCGGCCTGCTTCTCGGCGTCGCGGAGCTGCGCCACGCGGGCTTCCGCGTCCTTGCGCGCCTGCTCGGCCGTCCGGCGCCGCTCCTCCCGGAGC